>SXGT01665557.1_pt1 | contig 15454 bp, 8 predicted proteins | sample 3176221 | NCBI WGS metagenome assembly SXGT01 (sample SAMN11356862, study PRJNA531348) | freshwater metagenome | isolation source: freshwater sample F1-120 | place: China: Fuxian Lake, Yuxi | collected 2017-12-25
AGATGCTCGAACAGATGCGCGAAGCCGGTCTTGCCCGCGGGCTCGTGCTTCGAACCCACATCGTACCAGACGCTGACCGCGACGATCGGGGCCTTGCGGTCGGTGTGGACGATGACGCGCAGGCCGTTGGGCAGCGTGAACGTCTGATAAGGAATGTCGACCTGTTTCGCGAGCTCCGCGACCGGCGCGGGGGCGGTTTGGGCGTGAAGGGGCGAGACGAACGCGAACGCGGCGCTTGCGAGCGCCAAAGCCTTGAAATTCATCGACGTCCCCGAGCAATGGTTGCGAGCGCGACCTTAGCCGCGGCGGCGCGACGCGCCAAGTCAGGGACGATAGACGCGCTCGACGTGACCGCGCAGGTCGGCGGGGCGGAAGCGGACGGGCTTGGTGCGGTGGGCGGCGAACAGCGCGGCTTGGTCGGAATAGTGCGGCGACCCCGGGCGGGTCGTCGCCGCGCCGAACGGCTGGATCGAGCGCGACCGGACGCGGCCCTGTCGGTCCCAGGCCATGAACATGACGAAGCTGTCGCCGTGCTTTGCGGCGAGGCGGCCGTCCGCGTCCTCGTCCCAGAGCGCCATCGCGCGGAGCACGTCGGGGCCGCCGTCGAGCGGCAGGTCGACCGTTCCCTGCCGCAAGCGCAGCACGGTCCCAAGCGGCGGATCGAGGCGGCCGAAATGCTTGCGCAGGTAATCGCCCGCCTCCAGCAGCGCCGGATAGGCGGAGGGCAGCGGCTGTCGACGATAATGCGCGCGGTTGCCCGCGCGCATCAGCAGCAGCGCCAGCGCGTCGGCGGGTCCGCGACCGTCGAAGGTCCAGTCCCAGCGGCGAAGCAATCGCTGCGCCTCGACGGTGAATTCGTCGGCGCTCTCCGCCATCAGATATTCGAACCAGCCCGCCGCCCATGTCCCCCGCGACACGCCGGTGTCGTACTTGATCCGCTCCAGATCCGCCTGGCTGATCGCCGGGTCCGCCGCCATCAGCGCGACCGCGCGGGTGCCCCGGTTGGTGCGGTCGCGCTCGATGCCGAGCAGCGGCGAGAAGGTCTTGGGGTCGAGTTCGGATCCCGGCCCCGCCGCCTCGAAGGGCGTGTTGTTGGCGTTGACGAGAAAGCCCGAGCGCGGATCGACGTTCTTCGGCACCGCCGCCCAGGGCACGGTGCCGGGCGCATAGGCGCGGCTCGTGTCGCCGGGGAGGACGCGGGAATAGTCGAACCCGGCGCGGCGGTTCGGGAACGCGGCGTTGTAGACGTGCGCGATGCGCCCTGTCGCGTCGGCGTAGAGGAAGTTGGTGCCGGGCACCCCCTGGATCGCCATCGCGCGGTCCCATTCGGCATAGCTGCGCGCGCGGGTGAGTCGGTAATATTGCTCCACCATCCGCATCTGATCCGCGCCGCCGTAACGGACCGCGAATGCGCCCTGCCGGTTCTCAATCACCGGGCCCTGCACCGCGCGCGCGATCGTCCGCGGCACGGGAAGGACGAACGGGCCCCAGAGCTTCACCGGCAGCCAGACGCGGCGGCGCTCGAGCGGTCGCCAGCGGCGGTCGTAGCGGTACGCGTCGCCTGCGTCGTCGAGCGCGAGCTTGTAGACGTCGACCAGGTCGGGCCGGTCGACGGTGTTGGTCCAGCCGAGCCGTTCGTTGTGCCCGAGCAGCGGATACGGCGCGCCGGGAAAGGTCGCGCCCGCGAAGTTCCAGCCCGTTCCCGAATGAACGACGAGCTCGTACCACGCCGCCCCGCCGCGCCACGGCTGATGCGCGTTGGAGACGAGGCGGGTCCAGCCGTCAGCCGACCGTTTCGAGGCGACAACAAAGGCGTTGGAGCCGTTCTCCGCCGGATCGGGGCCGAGCGGGGTCGTGCCGGGGGCCTCGTCCGCCTTGTCCGGGGGCAGCGGCGCATCGCCCGCGAGCGCGCCGAGCACGCCGTCGAGGCCGTAGAAGAAGGGCGATCGGACGACGAACCCCGTCGCGACGTCGCGGCCGTCGACGGGAAAGAGCCTGGCGAGCCTGACCTCGTCCGGGTGGCGTTCGGCGTAGCGGTTGAGCCCGGTCGCATAACCATCGAGGAGAGCGCGGACGTCGGCCGGCTGCTTGTCGTAATCGCGCGACACGGTGGCGCGTGCGCCGAGCAGGTGGACGACGTAATCGGTCTTGGCGCCGTCCCCGCCGGTGATCGCGCCCAGCCGCCCGCGGGTCATCGCCAGCACCTCCTGCAGCGTCGCGAAATCGTCCTCGGCATGGGCGTAGCCGATCCCGTACGCGACGTCGGGATCGGTGCGCCCGAAGACATGCGGCACACCCCAGCGATCGCGCGCGATCACGCTGTCATACGCCCGGACGGGCGGGGGCGCAGGCGTCACCGCGACCAGCGGCTCCCACAGCGCGAGCCCCGCCGCGCTCACCAACAGCAACGCCAGCAGCGCCAGACCGATCGTCCGCTTCATGCCTCCGCCCTCCTCCCCTATAGGCCGCAACGTCCTGACACATAACGATACAGATGTCGTCGAATCGTCATCGTCTTCCGTCATGGCCCCGGCTAAGCAGCTTAACGATTCGTAAACCTGCGTTCATCCGGGGGCATCATGGCGACGACCGTGTTCATCAACGAGTTTCATTACGACAACACCGGCGCGGACAGCGGCGAGGCGGTCGAGATCGTCGCTCCCGCCGGGGCCGACCTGACCGGCTGGCGGCTGGTGCTCTACAACGGCGGGTCGACCCCGGCCGCGGCGGCGGCGGCGAGCGTCTACGGCACGGTCGATCTCGGTGCGGCGGCGGTGGCCGTCACCGACCTGGGCAACGGGTTCAAGACGCTGCGGGTGAACTTCCCCGTCGACGGGCTGCAGAACGGCGCCCCCGACGGCTTCGCGATCATCGACGCGGGCGGGCAGGTTGTCCAGTTCCTGTCCTACGAAGGCGTGCTGACCGCCGCCGCGGGCACTCCCGCCGCCGGCGCGACCAGCACCGACGTGGGCGTCGCCGAGGGCGGCACGACCCCGGCGGGGACGTCGCTGCGCCTCGTCGGGACGGGCACGACCTATGAGGATTTCACCTGGGCGGCGTCCGCGACGAGCAGCTTCGGCGCGGTCAACCAGGGTCAGACGCTGGGTTCGGCGCCCGCGCCCGGCACGCTGTCGATCGCCGACGCAAGCATCGCCGAAGGCGACAGCGGCGCGGCGTCGCTGGTGTTCACCGTCACCCGCGCGGGCGGCAGCAGCGGCGCGGTGTCCGCGGCGTACAGCTTCATGCTGGGCAGCGCCGCCGCGGATGATTTCTCTGCGGACAACGCCTTCGCCGGAACGGTCGAGTTCGCGGACGGCCAGACCAGCGCGCGCATCATCGCAAGCGTTCAGGGCGACACCGCGATCGAGGGCGACGAGTCCTTCACCGTCACCCTGTCGGCCCCCACCGGCGGCGCGACGATCGGCGACGCTTCCGCGACCGGCACGATCACCAACGACGACAGCGCCGCGACCGGCGGCACCGCCTTCGTCAACGAGATCCTCTACGATCCCTCGGGCGCGGACAGCAACGAGGCGGTCGAGATCGCGGGCACGGCGGGCCTTGATCTCGCGGGCTGGACCCTGGTGCTCTACAACGGCAACGGCGGCGCCGCTTATGCGACGATCGCGTTGTCCGGGATCATCCCGGACCAGGACGACGGCTACGGCGCGCTGTCCTTCGCGACGCTCGGCATCCAGAACGGCGCGCCCGACGGGCTGGCGCTGGTCGATGCGGGCGGCGACGTCGTCGAGTTCCTGTCCTATGAGGGCAGCTTCACCGCAGTCGGCGGCGCGGCCAACGGGCTGACCAGCACCGACATCGGCGTCTCGCAGTCGGGGACCGAACCCGCGACGCTGTCGCTCCAACTGAAGGGTAACGGCAGCGAGGGCGAGGATTTCACCTGGACGGCGGCGACCACGTCAAGCTTTGGCCAGGTCAACGCCGGGCAGAACTTCGTCGCGCCCAACCCCGCGGGCTCGCTGCGCGTTCGCGACGCGAGCGTCGCGGAGGGTAACAGCGGCACGACCGCGCTGACCTTCACCGTCGATCGCACGGGCGGGTCGAACGGGGCGGTGACCGCCGACTATCAGGTGTCGTTCGGCAGCGGCGTCGGCTTCGCGTCGGCGGCGGACCTGTCGGGGACCACCGCGGGCACGGTCTCCTTCGCCGCGGGCGAGACGAGCCGGACGATCACGATCCAGGTCGCGGCCGACACCGTGGGCGAGCCCGACGAGCGTTTCTCGCTGACGCTGTCCAACGCGACCGGCGGGGCCGACATCGGCCGCGCGGCGGCGACCGGCACGATCGTCAACGACGACCTGGCGCAGGTCCGCGTCTTCGAAATCCAGGGCGCGGGTCACCGCTCCGCTTTCGAGGGGCAGACGGTCGCGACCCAGGGGGTCGTCACCGCGCTCGCCAGCAACGGCTTCTACCTGCAGGACGCGGCCGGCGACGGGGACGCCGCCACGTCGGACGGCGTGTTCGTCTTCACCGGCGCGGCGCCGAGCGTGGCGGTCGGCGATGCGTTGACCTTGACGGGTCGGGTCGACGAATTCCTTCCCAACAACGACACCGGCGTGCTGCCGGTCACCCAGCTGTCGCCGACCTCGATCACCGTGGTCAGCAGCGGCAATGCGCTGCCCGCCGCGGTCCTGATCGGCCCAGACGGCGTGCGTCCGCCGACCGAAAATCTCGAGGACGACGGGCTGACCGCCTATCAGCCCGCGACCGACGGGCTCGATTTCTATGAGAGCTTGGAGGGCATGCTCGTCACCGTCGACTCGCCAGTCGCGGTGGCTCCGACGCGCGGCAGCATCTGGACGGTCGCGAGCGACGGCGCAGGCGACCTCGTCGCCAGCAACCTGTCGGCCGACGGCTATGTCGTGATCGACGGCGGCGCGGGCGGACTCGGCGTCGTCAACTCGGGCGCGGGCTCCGACTTCAATCCCGAGCGCATCCTGATCGGTTCGCTCAGCGGATCGGTGCCCAACGTCCAGGCGGGAACCGTGTTCGCCGACGTGACCGGAGTGGTCTCCTACCGCTCGGGCAATTACACCGTGCTCGGCACCAGCGCGCCGAGCGTGGTGACCGCGGCGCCGCCGGTGTCCGATCCGACCGCGCTGGCGGGCGGCGACAACCAGTTACTGGTCGCGACCTACAACGTCCTCAACCTCGACCCGAACGACGCGGTCGCGCGCTTCGCCAAGATCGCGACCGACATCGGCGCGGCGATGAACGCCCCCGACATCGTCGTGCTGGAAGAGGTGCAGGACAATGACGGCGCGACCAATTCGAGCGTGACGAGCGCGAGCGCGACGCTCCAGGCGCTGGTCGACCGCATCTTCGCCGAGACCGGGGTGCGATATTCGTTCATCGACAACCCGTTCATCACCGACGACGCGAGCGGCGGCGAGCCCGGGGGCAACATCCGCGTCGCGATGCTGTATCGCGCCGATCGGGTCGACCTGGTCGACGGATCGGTGCGCGAGATCCCGGCGGCGTCGGCCGCGGCGGGGCAGGCGACCAGTTCGACCAACCCGTTCTTCGCGTCACGCCCGCCGCTGGTCGCCGATTTCGTCTTCAACGGCGAGACGGTGACGGTGGTCGGCAACCACTTCACGTCCAAGGACGGCGGCGGCGCGCTGCAGGGCGCGATACAGCCGTCGATCGCGGGCGGCGAAGCCAAGCGGACCGCGCAGGCGGCGATCGTCAACGACTATGTCGACACGCTGCTGGCGGCGAACCCGGACGCGAAGGTGATCGTCGCGGGCGACCTCAACGAGTTCCAGTTCGAGGAGCCGCTGCGCGTCCTGACCGGCGAGCAGACCTTCGCCAATGGCGCGATCACCGGCACGGGCGCGGCGGTGCTCGAGAATCTGACCTACCGGCTCGCCGCCAACGAGCGCTACAGCTACGTTTTCGACGGCAATGCGCAGATGATCGACCATGTGCTGGTCAGCGCCGGATTGCAGCCGGGTGCGCAGATCGACGTCCTCCACGTCAACCGCGACCAGTTCGCGTCGGACCACGATCCCGTGCTCGTTCAGCTGACGGTGGGCGGCGTGACGCGCGCCGGGACGCAGGGCGACGATGCGCTGTCGGGCACGGAGTCGCGCGATACGCTGCGCGGTCTGGGCGGCGACGACCAATTGTTCGGGCTGGGCGGCGACGACCTGCTCATCGGCGGCGAGGGCGACGATCGGCTCGACGGCGGAGCGGGCTTCGACACGGTAAGCTACGCCGATGCGAGCGGGCCGGTGACGGTGCGCCTCGATCTCAAGCCGCGTGAGACCGGCGAGGGCGTCGACACCTTTGTGTCGATCGAGGGCGTGGTCGGGTCGGCGTTCAACGACACGATCTTCGGCAATGCCGCCGACAACATTCTGGACGGCGGCAGCGGCGACGACCGGATGCTGGGCGGCGACGGCGACGACGTGATCATCGGCGGCGGCGGCCGCGACGCGATGACCGGCGGCGCGGGCGCGGACACCTTCGTGTTCCGCAGCCTCGCCGATTTCGGAACCGGCGCAGGCGCGAAGTACGGCGACAAGATCGGCGACTTCAATTCGGCCGAGGGCGACAGGATCGACCTGTCGGTGTTCGGCGGGCTGACGTTCATCGGCACCGCCGCCTTCTCCGCGTCGGGCGTCGGCGAGGTCCGCTACATGCGCGGCAACTCCTCGCCCGTGATGATCGACGTCGACGGCGACGGCGTAGTCGACGCGATGCTGCAGCTCAACCGGGTTCAGCTTCAGGCGAGCGACTTCATTCTCTGACAAGCATCGCGGACGGTAAAGGGAGCGCACGGCGGCGACGCCGGGCGCTCCTTTTCTTTGGCTGCCGGCGCGCCTCATCCGTGCTATGGCGCACGCAATTCAGGGGAAATTAACGCTGCCGCATCATTGAGCGTCTCTGGCGCTGTGCCGGAATGGCGTGTTAACGATGTTTGCTAACGCTTCGCCGGTCGCTACGGGAGCGATGCCGGTGCGGCGGAGCGGGTGGGGCTCAGGACAATGGCGTTGGGTTGGGGCAATCAAGGCGGAACGCGGCTGGGCGAAGCGATCGCCCGGTACAAGACCGCGTTCATCACGGTCGGCTTGCTGAGCGCGGTGCTCAACATCCTGCTGCTCGGCGGCTCGATCTACATGATGCTGGTCTATGATTCGGTCCTGCCGAGCGCCAGCCTTCCGACGCTGTTCAGCCTTCTTGCGATGGTTGTCGTCGTCTACCTGTTCCAGGGTCTGTTCGACGCGATGCGCACCCGCATCCTGTCCGATGTCGGCGGCGCGCTCGACCGCGAGCTGGCGCCGGAAGTCCAGCGGGTCATCACCGACAATGCGCTGCGCGGCGGCAAGCAGACCGGCGACGGGCTGATCCTGATGCGCGACCTCGATCAGGTGCGCTCGTTCCTGGCGAGCGGGGGCCCCGCGGCGCTGATCGACCTGCCGTGGATCCTGTTCTTTCTCGGCGTGCTGTTCCTTCTCCATTATTGGCTCGGGGTCACCGCGCTGATCGGCGCGGCCATCCTGATCGGGCTGACGATCCTCACCGACCGGCGCACGCGCGAGCCGATCGCGCAGCTGTCGCAGATCGGCGCGGTCCGCAACGGCATGGCCGAATCCAACGTCCGCCACGCGGAAGTGCTGGCCGCGCTTGGCATGCGCAACCGCATGCGCGACCGCTGGCTCGAGGTGAACGGCGTGTTCCTCGCCGCCAACGACAAGATGAGCCGCAGCGTCGGCTTTCTCGGCGGCATCAGCAAGGTCTTCCGCCTGCTGCTCCAATCGGTGATCCTGACCGTCGGCGCGATGCTGGTCATCGACGGCAAGGCGAGCGGCGGCGTGATCTTCGCCTCCTCCATCCTTTCCGGCCGCGCGCTGGCACCGGTGGACGCCGCGATCGCCAACTGGCGGGGCTTCGCGATGGCGCGGCTCGGCTGGCGGCGGATCAACGAGCTGCTCGCGCGCATCCCCGACACCTCGGCGGTCAGCACGGTGCTGCCCCGGCCGCGCAGCGAGTTGGCGGTGCAGGCGCTGGTCGTGGCGCCGCCGGGGACCCAGCGCGTCACCGTGCAGAACGCCGACTTCAAGCTCCAGGCGGGCGAGGCGCTCGGCATCGTCGGCCCCAGCGCCGCGGGCAAGACCTCGCTCGGCCGCGCGCTGGTCGGCGTGTGGAGCCCCGCGCGCGGGAACGTCCGGCTCGACGGCGCGACGCTCGACCAATGGCACCCCGACGCGCTCGGCGAATTCATCGGCTACCTGCCGCAGACGGTGGAGCTGCTCGAGGGCACGGTGGCGGAAAACATCGCGCGCTTCGATCCCCAGCCCGATTCGGATGCGGTGATCGCCGCGGCGCAGGTCGCGGGCGTTCACGACATGATCGTCCAGTTGCCGCAGGGCTATGACACCCCGGTCGGCGCGGACGGATCGCAGCTCTCGGCGGGACAGCGCCAGCGGATCGGCCTGGCGCGCGCGCTGTACAAGGATCCGTTCCTGGTGCTGCTCGACGAGCCGAACTCCAATCTGGACGCGGCGGGCGAAGTGGCGCTGGAGCGCGCGGTGGCGGCGATCCGCGAGCGCGGCGGCATCGCGGTGCTGATCGCGCACCGCCCGTCCGCGCTGGCGCAGGTCAGCCATGTCCTGTTCATGCGCGACGGCCGCGTGGAGGCGTTCGGCCCGCGTGACGAAGTTCTGCAGAAGATCAGCGCCAAGCCGGTGCCGCTGCGTCCCCGAGCGGGCGGAGCCGGCGGCGCCGCGCCCGCTGCGGCCAAGGAGGCCTGATACCGATGGCGACCAATCTCCCCGCCGTTCTCGTCAACACCGGCGCGCGCGACCTCGTCCCCTATGATCCGGACCGCACGATCCAGTCGCGGCTCAAGGTGTCGCTGATCGCGATCGCGGTGCTCGTCTTCGGCTTCGGCGCGGCGATGGCCTTTGTGCCGATCGGCGGCGCGGTGGTCGGCGGCGGCCAGGTCGGCGTCGAGTCGCGGGTCAAACGCGTCGCGCATCCGACCGGCGGGATCACCGCGGCGATCTACGTCCAGAACGGCGATCATGTGAACAAGGGCGACATCCTGATGCGCCTGGACGATCAGGTCTCGGGAACCCAGTCCGAGCTGTCGTCGCTGACGGTCGACCAGTTGATGGCGCAGCGCGCCCGGCTCGAAGCCGAACGTCTCGGCGTCGCATCGATCGCCTGGCCCGCCGAGCTGCGGCGCAGCACCGATCCCGGCGCGCGCAAGGCGATGGCCGACGAGGAGAAGCTGTTCCGCATCCGTCGCTCCGAGCAGGGCGGCATCCGCGCGCAGCTCTCCGCGCGCGTCGCGCAATACGGCAAGCAGATCGACGGCTATCAGGCGCAGATCGCCGCGTTGCAGAAGCAGGCGGCGCTGATCGAGCCGGAACGCGCCAGCGTCAAGGAGCTGTGGGACAAGAACCTGGTCACCATCAGCCGCCTCAACCAGATCGAGCGCACCAGCGTCGACATGCAGGGCAACATCGCCGCGTTGCAGGCGCAGATCGCGCAGGCGCAGGCGCGGATCACCGAAGCCAACGAGCAGCTGCTGCAGATGGGCGAGACCCGCCGCGCGGACGCGGGCACCCTGCTCGCGACCGTCAACGGCACGCTGAACCAGGAGCAGATCCGCAGCGTCAGCGCGAGCGACCAATACGACCGCAGCGTCATCCGCGCACCTTATTCGGGAACGGTCGACAAGCTGGCGTTTTCGACGATCGGCGACGTGGTGAAGCCCGCCGAGACCATCATGGAGGTCGTCCCCGACCGTGACCGGCTGCTCGTCGAGGCGATGATCAGCCCGGCGGACATCGACCAGGTGGCCTCCGGACAGCGCGCGCGCATCCGCTTCACCGCGTTCAGCTCGACCGCGACGCCCGAGATCGCGGGCAAGGTCAGCTTCGTCGCGCCCGAGCGCACCAACGATCAGCAGACGCGGCAAAGCTATTACGCGGTGCGCGTCGAGGTCGATCCCGCCGACCTCGCACGCTGGCCCGAGATGAAGCTGCGTCCCGGCATGCCCGCGGAAATCTATATCGAGACCGGCAGCCGCTCGATGCTGAGCTACATCACCAAGCCGCTGCGCGACCAGTTCGCCCGCGCCTTTCGCGATAATTGACAGGGGACCAGGGGTTTATGGCGAGTTCGCGCAAGGCAGCGCTGCTGCTCGGCTGGGCGTGCGCGACGGCGCCCGCGCTGGCGCAAGGGGGCGCGCAGCGGCCCCCTTCGGCAGCGTCGCGTGATCTTGCGGACATCCCCAGGGTTCCGCCGCAGTCCACCGCGGCCAAGCCGATCGCGGTTCCGCCCGCCGCCCCCGCCGCCGAAGGCCGCGCGGGTCCCGCCTACCTGCCAGACGGCGGTGGAGTCCTGTCGGGTCTTCCGTATGACCGCGCGGCGCCGCCGGCGCCCGCGACCGCGCCGATCCGCACGCTGACCGAGGCGGTGACGCTGGCGTACCGCACCAACCCGCAATTGCTGTCCGCGCGCGCGCTGGCGCGCTCGACCGACTATCGCGTCCCGCAGGCGCGCGCCGCCTTCGGCCCGACCCTCAACGCGACCGGGGCCTATACCTTCACGCGCAACCGCACCGAGTTCCTCCCGGGCATCTTCTTCGGCGATCAGGGCTTTGCGAGCACCGCGTCGCTGATCCTCAACCAGCCGGTGTTCACCTTCGGCCGCAGCGCCGCCGCGGAAGCGGGCTCGGTCGCGTTTTCGCAGTTCCAGCGCGACCAGCTTCGCCTCACGGAAGCGCAGGTGCTCGGCAACGTCGTCGTCACCTATGTCTCCGTCCTGCGCGACGCGCAGGCGGTGACGATCGCGCGCGAGAACCTAGCGCTGCTCGAACGGCAGCTCAGCGACAGCCAGACGCGCTACGCGGTGCGCGACCTCACCCAGACCGACCTGGATCAGACCCGCACCCGCGTCGAGTTCGGCCGCGCCCAGCTCCTGCAGGCGGAGGGGCAGCTCGGCGTTTCGCAGATGCAGTTCCTCCAATTCGTCGGCGCGCCTCCGGGCGATCTTGCGCCCGCTGACCTGCTCGACGTGCGGTTCGGCTCGCTCGCCGCCGCTTACTCCTATGCCGAGGCGAACAGCGCGCTGATCCGCGCGGCGCAGTCGCGGGAGAAGATCTCGCGCGCCGCGGTGGAGTCCGCCAAGGCGGAGAGCCGTCCGCGTTTGGACCTGAGGGGCACCGCGGATTACGGCACCGCCTCTCCCTATTCGGACAGCCTGCGGACGACCCAGCTCCTGGGTCAGGCGGTGCTGACGCAGCCAATCATCGACTCGGGGCTGCGGCGCGCGCGGCTGGGCGAGGCGCGCGAAGCGAACCAGTCCGACTGGCGGCTGGTCGACCAATCGCTGCGCGACACGCGCTCGGCCGTCGGCAGCGCTTGGGATCAGCTCGCCTCTTCGCGCGCATCGCTCGCCAATTACCGGGCGGCGGTCGACGCGGCCGAGCGGGCGTATCAGGGCGCGCTGCTGCAACAGCGCGCGGGCGACCGGAGCACGCTCGACGTGCTCGATCTCGCGCGCGACCTGCTCACCATTCGCACCAATTACAACGTGGCGTTCGCCAATGAATATCTCGCGCGGGTGAGCCTGTTGTCGGCGGCGGGCATGCTGGAAGGACCGATGATCGTGCCGGGGCTGAGCCCCTATGACGCCGACGACCATTTCGACCGCATACGACGCAAGGCGAACATCCCGCTACTGACGCCCGTGCTGTCCGGACTGGACGGCGTGATCAACCGCGACACCCGGCGCGATCGCCCGTCACGCGACGCAGGCGCGGAACAGGGGCTCGACGAGACGCTGCCGCTGCCCCCGGCCTCTTCGATCACCAACTAGCCGAAGCGCCTTCGGGCAGCTCCCGCTACAACGCGGGCCGGATCAGAACCACCACGCGGCGATCGCCGCATAGGCGATGACCAGCAGCGCGGGGCCGGTCACCCGTGACAGCGCATGCGCGACATCGCGCTGCGGCGACGTCGCGGGCGTCTCCGGCGCGATCGCGCCGAATCGCGCTTCGATCATGCGCTGCATCTCGGCCGTCGGACCGCCGGCGGCGACCGCGCCGGAGGGATCGGCAGCGACCGGGATGAAGCGCTGGTGTGTCGCGGGTGCAGCAGCCATGTTGACAATGTCCTATCGCAAGGCGTCTATCCTCGCGTCCGGGCGTTAACAAAACGTTGCGGCCGCGCGCCTGACGGGTCGATCCGTGCGTTCGCCGAGTTACAAGATCGCAACGCTTGGCATCTAGTGGCGGACAGGGCAGCTGATATGCCCGCGTCGGTCCCGGTTGCGCCGGAGCGCGACGACGACGATTGAGCAGAACGAACGGGTCGAAAGAGTGGACGCTTGAGATGACCATCCGCGTGATCGCGCCCGAAGCCATCACCCGCACGGCCATGGCCGGACCGTCGTCGCGCGGAACCCAGCAGACGCGCATCCTGTTCTTCATGTGCCAGGCGATCACCGACCTGCTTCTCGTCACGCTGGCGTTCGCGCTTGCGGACCTGATCCGGCACGGGCGGCTCGGCGCTGGACTCGACCAGACCTCGCTGGTCGTCATGCTGCCGCTGTTCGTGGTCGGCGCCATGTACGTCGGGCTTTACACGTATGAGGCGGCGATCTCCGCGGCGTGCGCCATCGAGCGGACCGCGATCGCGTTGGGAATCGCGTTCGGCGTCGCCCTGTTGTTCTGGTTCGCAGCCAAGAGCGGCGGCGATTTCTCGCGGATCGTATTTTTCCTTGGTGCGGGCCTCGCGTTCGTTCTCCTCGCGGCGTCGCGCCTGTTCGCGGTATGGCTGGTGCGCAACGTCCTGCGCGAGCGTTTCATGCGCCGCGTCCTGGTGATCGACGGCCAGCCGATCCCCGTGCCCCGCGGTTTCGAGCTGCTCGACGTCGGGCGTTTGGGCCTGGTCCCGGACGTGCACAACCCGATCATGCTGCACAATTTCGCCAACCTGATCGGCGGCGCGGATCGCGTGGTGGTGTCATGCCCGATCGCGCGTCGCGAGCAATGGGCCATCTACCTGAAGGGCGTCGGCTGCTGGGGAGAGCTGCTCGTCCCCGAACTCCACGGCGTCGCGCCGGTCCAGCATGAGGCCGATTCGTCGCTGGTCGGCGTGCGGGTGTCGGTCGGCCCGCTTGATCTGCGCAACCGCATGTTGAAGCGGATGCTGGACCTGGCGATCACCGTGCCCGCGATCGTCCTGCTCACCCCGGTGCTGGTGCTCACCGCGATCGCGATCAAGCTGGACAGCCGCGGTCCGATCCTGTTCCGCCAGCGCCGCATCGGCAAGAGCAACCGGCTGTTCGACGTCTACAAGTTCCGCTCGATGCACGTCGAGCGGACCGATCACGACGGCATGCGGTCCGCGAGCCGCAACGACGACCGGATCACGCGGGTCGGCAGGCTGATCCGCGCGACCAGCATCGACGAGCTGCCGCAGCTGCTCACCGTGCTCGAAGGCGACATGAGCCTGGTCGGCCCGCGCCCGCATGCGCTCGGGTCGGTCGCGGGGAACCAGCTCTTCTGGCAGGTCGACCATCGCTACTGGCTGCGTCACGCGGTGAAGCCCGGGATCACCGGCCTGGCGCAGGTGCGCGGGCTGCGCGGCGCGACCGATCACGAGGACGACCTGACCAACCGGCTGCGCTCCGACCTCGAATATCTGTCGAACTGGACGATCTTCCGCGATGTCCACATCCTGATGCGGACCGCAGTGGTGCTGATCCACCGGAACGCCTATTGACCCCGCGCCGACAATAGATCGGCCGCCGGATCGCGCCCCGCGCGTGCAGCCGAGAGTCCCGTTTCAGGAACCGTCTTGTAAAAACTACATCGTTAACGGACTGTTATTTTTCGCGCTCCGGGCCTAGGGTGATTTCTACCGGGTAAGGGGTAGCGCGTAATGGCTTTCTGGCTCGTAGTCGCAGGCTTGTGGCTTGTGACAGCTTTTGTGATTACTTTGGCATTTCTCGGGGCGAAGCGTTCGCCCCTGCTCTACAGGTGGCTGTTCGGTCAGAAGCCGAGCGCGGAAGTGCATCAGCTCGTCATCGCTCACCCGGCCGCCAAGGCCGAGGTCGACACGCGTCTGGTCGCCTGAACCGCCGCACGGGTCGACCCTCATCGGCCGCGGCTCACTCGCCGCATCCCTGATCCTGCAATCCGGCGATCAGCGGCGACTCACCACCCGAAGGCCGCGAAGTTGCGCGGGATCAGCCGCCGATCGATCCGGTGGAGCGCGAACAGCGCCAGCACCAGCACGCCGGCGCTGAGGAGCGCGGCGCCTAGCGCGTCCGCCGATGTCAGGATCAGCGCCGTCGGCAGGACGACCGCGACCGCGACCGCCGCGCCGACCGCGGCCATGCCGTGCGAAAGCGGCAGCCCGCGCCCGCGGTTGAGCATCACCAGGCTGATGACCAGCGCCAGCGTCTCGCCCGCGAGCAGGCCCGCCGCGAGCCCGCTGATGCCGTCGTCCAGCATGATGCCGACCAGCCCGAACGGCAGCGCGAGCAACCGGACCACGGTGGACAGAAGGATGTTCCCGGTCCGCGCCACGGCGACCGCCACGCTGGACGGCCAGGTGCGCATGAACCTCACCGCCTGGGCCAGCCCGATCAGCGCGACGGGCAGCACCGCCTGGGCATAGGCGGGTCCGTAGAGCATCGTGAGCGCGGTCGGCCCGACCGCGGTGAAGCCGCACGCCGCAAGGATCGCCACCGACAGGCAGACCCCGACGAACTCGGTCTCGACCCGCTCGATCGATCCTGCGTTATGCGCCGCCGACAGCCGGGGCACAAACAAGGTGCCGAGCACGCGAGTGAACAGCCCCAAGGGCAGGACGAGCAGCAGCAGCGCGGCCGAATAGATGCCGAGCTCACGCAGGCCGAGCAGCGCGCTGACGAAGATGCGGTCGAACTGGGTGGAGACGAACAGCAGCGGCCCGTTGATCAGCAGCGGCCACGAATAATTAAGGATCGCGCGCGCCCAATGCCGCGAATAACGCAGCCGGTAGCGCCGCCGGGCCATGACGTGCGACATCAGCGCCATCGTCATGCTCCGGACCATGATGCCGACGAGCACGACCAGGTAGGTCCGCGTGAAAGCGAGCATCAGCAGGCAGGCGAGCAGCCCGCACGTTTCCCCGACGACGCTCGACAGGCTGTCGTTGGCGAAGACGTTATTCCGCTGCTGGCGCGCATTGTCGTAATGCAGGAATCCCATCGCCAGCGACGCCGCGGCCAGGATCAGGAACGGCGCGACGTCGTGCTGCAGTCCCAGCACGGTGAACAGCGGCCAGGCGACCCCGACCATCACCGCCGCGATCACGACGCCGCGACTGGCCGCGAGCGCCTGCACCGTCGCCTGGATCGACGCGCGGTTGCCGAACCGGTTCTGGAGCACGAACTTGTTGAGCCCGGTGTCGGTCGACAT
>SXGT01371636.1_pt1 | contig 15452 bp, 10 predicted proteins | sample 3176221 | NCBI WGS metagenome assembly SXGT01 (sample SAMN11356862, study PRJNA531348) | freshwater metagenome | isolation source: freshwater sample F1-120 | place: China: Fuxian Lake, Yuxi | collected 2017-12-25
CCCCAAATCCGTATACGTGCCTCGAATGGCCAATCGCTCATCGCGTCCCTCATTCCAATCCGCAGCGCTCCCCACGGTGCGATCCGCCCGCAACAGCAATTCAACCCTGCGATAGTGATCGACCAGCGGTTTAAGTTCTTGGCTTGCCGCGCGGCCATTCGAGAGCCATTGCAGTGTTAACGCATCGTTTATAATGCGAACATCCTCGTCGTCACAGACGCCCTCAGCCCAACGCTCAACCGCGCCGCGTATTACGTGCGCCAACCGGATCGCCCAGTCCGGCTCCGCTTGCAGCGTTGGACGGGCTGCGGCTGTGACCGCGACCGTGAACAGGGGCACAAACCGAGCCAACTCGTCCTGAGGTGGATGGCTGGGATCATGAACCCAGAGGCGCGTGATCCCGAACCAGGAGCGCGGCCGCTCCAAATCGGCATCCTTCACACCACCAAGTCCCGATCGCGGTGGGAAATTGTTGTTCAACGACTTGGTCATCCACTCGACATAGATCCGACGCGGTGATCGGTCGGGGCTCCCCTCCAGCGAACTGAAATTGCCGGTCGTCACCGTCAGCCAGCTAGGGACCGCTTGCGTGAAGAACTGCATCCGCTCGGAATGAAACGCGCGGTCCACATTGATGGCCTGCGCCGCGTGCCCTTCCCCCGCCACCTCGACGGAAAATGTAGTGGCCTGACTGGGGTCAAACGCTGGACTCTGCACGCTACCAGCCAATCGGTCGGACCACACATGAGACCAGCGGCCGGCGGGGAGCACGTGCTTTACGGCCGCATCCCCCTCCAAGGCCACCACGAGTTCCCCGGCTTGAACCCGACCATAGCGCATGCCATCTCCGTCCCACTGCCAACCTGCGGTGCCGTCATCACGCGAAAAGTCCGCCAGCACTTTCAGGCCTTGGTTCGCCGAGATGCGCCGATCTCGCTCCTGTTGGAACTCCTCCGCCGAGACGGGGTCTGTCTGGAATCGCTGCCAAAATTCGCCCAACGACGTTGGAAAAGGCGGTGTCGTCTGCTGATGCTGGGGTTCTTGCTTCTTTACGGGATGTGCCTTGATACGTGCAACGATGCCCTCCAGGTCCCGCAGCCAGAGTTTCGCCACCTCCGTTCGAATCATGTCTTTAATCGGCCGAAGTTGGGCGATGACAGGCCCATTGAGTTCAACGGCTTCGATGGGACGCGGTATCCAACGGGTACTCATGAATACGCCGGCCAACGCATAATAGTCGGTTTGCTCGATCGCATCGAGTTTGTGATCATGACATTGGGCACACGCAATCGTGGTGGCCAAGAACCCCTTACCGAATGTATCGATGACATTGGCAACCGCCTCCTGCGTGATCCCCTCGGCATCCGCATTGTCGCCATGTCGACGCTCGCCCAACCGTAGCGCCATGGGGCCGATCAGGCTCTCGTGCAGGCCCGTCACCCGATCGACACGAGGCTCCAGCAGATCGCCGGCGATCTGCTCGGCCACCAACTGCCGATAGGAAATGTCCTGGTTGAAAGCCCGGATCAGGTAATCGCGATAGTGATAGGCATGCTTGACCGGGATATCCCATTCATACCCGTGGGTATCCGAGTAGTGCATCACGTCCATCCAATGTCGGGCCCAGTGCTCGCCGAAGTGGGGACTCGCCAAAAGTTGGTCCACCCCCCTCTCGTAGGCGGCGTCGGACGGTTCCGCCACAAACTGCTCGACCCATTCCGCATCCGGTGGCAATCCCGTGAGGGTTAGACAGAGTCGGCGTGCCAGTTCACGTGGCGCAGCGGCTGGGGCGGGAGCCAACTCATGTGCCTCAAGCGCTGCCAATATGAATCGATCGACGGACGATTGAGCCCAATGCGACCGCCGCACGCGTGGCAGAGCCGCATCCTGCACCGGATGCAAACTCCACCACTGCAGACGCTGCTGATACTGCGACTCCCAATCGCTTGTGGAGGAACGGTTTGTCAATTCACCCGCTCGCGGATCGGGTGCCCCCATTCGCACCCAAGTCGTCAAGTCGGCGATCACTTGCGGCGGCAATTTCGATTGCTCCGGCGGCATCGCCGACTCACCATCGGTGTGTCGCACGGCGCGAATCAACGGGCTACGATCGGGATCGCCAGGGACAATCGCCGGCTGACCCGACGCGCCTCCAGCCTGCCATCCCGCCCGCAAATCAAGCCGCAGGCCCCCCTGGGGGTCACCCGACTCACTGCTATGGCACTCATAGCAATGGGCCACCAGGACCGGGCGAATTTTTTGCTCAAAGAATTCGACGCCTTGTGGCGAATCGGCCAGCAGCTTGCCGATTGGCATGCCGAAGCCGAGCACGGCCACACCGATGGAAAGACACGTCGGTAGCAGTCGTCGCACCATCGTGTGAGGCGCCCCGGATTCAAAATCGGAGATAAGACCACGTCCCTGCCTGTGATACCACCCAGTATACCAGGGCCTGAGGCCGTTTATAGGCCAGCCGATCGCTTACCGCCCAGCCGAAGGCGCCGGCGCAGCACGCCGCAGATTGCCGTAACCGCCGGCGCCTTCGGCTGGGCGGTAAACGAAGTCGCCCAAATTCCCGGAAAGAACGCCTGGCCCTGCGCGGGAATGCAACAGCCTTGGGTCATTTCCCGATACAGAACCGGCTGAAGATACGATCCAATAGGTCTTCCGTGTAAATCGCACCCACCACTTGCCCAAGCTCGTCCAGCGCCAGATGGAGATCGGCCGCGATCAGCTCGTCCCCCGCGCCGTCGTCCAGAATGTCGATTGCCCGGCCCAAGGCCTCGCCGCACCGCCGGAGCCCATCCCCGCAACGTGCCGCAGTCGAACTCACGACGGTCGAGTCCTGGCATGAATCCCGAGCCAGAAACTCCAGGATCAAGGCCTGTAGACGGTCCAATCCGGTCCGAGTGCGACTGCTTGTGGCCACCATCGGCACTCCAGGAACCCCAACGTGTGGATTCCGATTCGAATCGACGAGATCCATTTTGGTCGCCACTACGATGCGCGGAGGGGAATGCGTAGTCGCCTGCGGCCACGGCGGCAACGCACTGCCTAACTGAAGCTGCGAGGCCTCCACGCACCATAGTTCCAGGTCCGCGAGTCGCCGTGACTGTTGTGCCATGGACTGCGCCGCCTCATACAGAGGACGATGGTCGCTGTCCGCCTGGATACCGGCAGTATCTACGAGTTCGACCCGCAACTGTTGCCAGTCGACGGTCGCCGTAAGGTAGTCGCGTGTTGTGCCTGGAGTGTCGGAGACAATCGCTGCGTCCCGCCCCAAGAGCGCGTTCCACAAACTGCTCTTCCCCGCGTTGGCAGCGCCTAGGAATACCACACGTGGCTGGAGTTGCGTGGCGTCCGAGTTCCGCAACCGATCGCGCAGGCGGTCGATGGCTTCCATGGCAACCCGCAACCGGTTACGCACCTCCTGGACACTGACAAACTCGATATCCTCGTCGACAAAATCAAGCCCAGCCTCAACATCCGCAAGCAGATCGAGTAATTGGTTGCGCAGTTCGTGAATCGGCTGGGACATACCCCCCGCCAACTGCAACAGGGCAGCCCGAAACTGTGTCGCACCATGGGCCTCGATCACACCCAATACGGCCTCGGCCTGTACCAAGTCCAGTCTGCCGGCCAAGAACGCGCGCAGGGTGAACTCACCGGGACCGGCCACGCGAGCCCCGTGCTTGCAGAGCGTCCGTAGCGTTGCCTGTAGTAGCGGCGGCGAACCCAGCGTGTGAAGCTCGGCCATCGGCTGCCGCGTGTAGCTGCGCAAATTCGGCCAGAGATAGACATCGCACGGCAAGACGCCGATGCCGTCATCGAGATGGAGTGTTCCGCTGACGACATGGGGCGTTCGGATTGTCTCCCACGTCCACTCGTCGTTCAGGGTCAGACATGGACGCAGGACCGCCAAAATGGCCGGGCCACTAAGCCGCACGATTCCTCGCGCGGCGCCACCATTGGCCGTGGCAATCGCGGCAATGGTGTCGTCCGTATTCATAAGCCAGTTGAGGTGGTGACGCCGGGATTAGTTACGGCGTTTCGATCGCTGTGGACGGGCGACGGGCACGGGAACGGCCGCAGCCACTGCCGTCGACTGCTTGCGTTTCCCCTGCATCACGCGCTCGGCAACCCCCCACAAACTGGATGTGATGAAGTAGATGCACAAGCCACTGGCCACCTTGTGGAACATGACGCCCATAAACAACATCATGAAATTCATCATCTGTTGCTGCATGCGCTGTTGGTCATCCGTCGCGGGTGGCGTGAACAATTTTTGATGTACCAAGAACAAAGCCACGGTGATCAGTGGCAATAGATTCAAATACGGGCCGAGCCATCCCGTCTCCCCTGCCAGGATCGCCGGCACCCATTGCTGCCAATCCCAGAACTTATCGGGGCCGGCCAAATTGGAACACCACGACAGTCCAGGAATCAGTGGAGCTTGACGGAGGGCAATATCCACGCTCAGTCCGCGATAGAGGCCGATAAAAATGGGAAGCTGAAGAAACATCAGTAAGCAGCCGCCAAACGGATTGTAGTTATGCTTGGCGAACAATTCACGTTGTGCCGCCGTTCGCTTCTCCATATCGTTGCCATACTTCTCCGCGATCCGCTTCATCTCGGGGGCAAGTTCCTGCATGATCTGAGCGTTTTGGGCCATTTTGCGGCTGAGCGGAAACAAACAACCGCGCACCAGTAGCGTCAACAGAACGATGGCGATGCCCCAATTGAGTACGACGGCATGGAAAGCGTGCAAGATCGTCAGCAACACCTTGACCACCGGACCAAACCAGCCATATACGATCAACTCACTGAGACCGTATTGCGTTAAGATCGCATCGTCCTTGGGTCCAAAGAAGAGTGCATAACGGTCCCTATGAGACTCGCCAGCCGGGATCGCTACCGTCTTACTGGTCATTCGAAACGTCACATCGGTCTTGGTATCGCGCTCCGTATCGGGTGAACCAACGACCTTGGCTTCTAACCGGTCGATTTCCAGTCCAGCGGAGTCCGGCGACGCCGCTGTTTCACCGCCATCTGTCAACATCATGGCGGCAAAATATTGGCTGTCGACACCGGCGTAATGGAGGCGGACCGCGGGTGGGTTGGCTGCCAAAATCGTATCAGGATTGGCCGTACGGGCCGCCTTGTCGGTCTTGACGGCGTTCTTGACGATCTCGCCGCAGGCCATCAGCTGGTGAGACTTGTCGTCGACCCGATAGGCCACGTCTCGAAGCCCAGCGCCGCTGAACTTGCGCGGATGCACCTTGGTCGAGTACCACCAACCCTCCAAGAGCGTTCCGGTGGGACCGTAGAGTTGGTAGGCAAGCTGCGTTGGCTTGGGTGCTAGGTTGCGCAACTCCACTTCCATGGTCAGGTGATAGGCCCGGTAGCTCAAATCCTCACGCGCCGACTCGGGAACTGGCACCAGCCGATACCGTTTGATCAATTCGATGGGCCCTGATTGCCCGACTTGTTCCAACTGCTTCTCAGAAAGCAACAGATGGAATTCGACTCCGGGTGCCGCTGAATCATCCAGGGAGCGGACCGCCCATTGCAGGTCCTGCATCGAATTGAGGCCAGGGAGCGTCTGTTCGCCGAACGCCAACGACGTGTCACCAACCTTCGTCAACTCCACCCCGTAGGACCCTTGGTCGGCTGTGGCGGGGACACCCGGCATCGCCGGATGAGGATGCACCACTTCTACGGGGCGGCGGCCCAAAGTCGTGCGAAAGGTCAAACGCTGACGCGCCGGCTGGCCGGGGACAGATCGCTCGACCGTCAACTCGATCTTCTCGCCGGGCCGACGCTGTTTCAGCCAATACTCGAATTCGGCCGTATTGGCGATGGGCTGTGTGCCGACCGCCACAATCACGTCTCCTGAACGATCCGGAGATAAAGATAAATAGCCCTGTCCGTCCGCCACCAAACTGGGTCCCTGCAAACCCACGGAAGACGATGGCCCACCGGATTCCGCTCGGGCAGCGGGGGTGCCTGGCACAACCACATGCACCCGGCAACCGCCCGTGGGGACATCCGCCAGCTCCAGGTGCCCCAGATAGCCCCCCGTATCGTCCACGTCGGTAAATCGCGCGTCACTAAGTTCCACCCGGCGAACGGACCCGCCGCGCGTATCAAAGACCACCGCCAAGCGATATGGACTGGCGGGGTCCACAGATCCCAACGCCACAAGTTGCCGTGGGCGGTCGGTCGATATCGCCTCGACTGGCAACGCCGGCTCAGCGGCCGGATCCTGCGACGTCGCCTTGGCAGCGGAACGATCGGGCCCCGCGTCGCCGGGCGGCGATAGAGCCATGGAATCAGATTCCTTCGTCGCGTCCTTGTCCTTTGCCTTGCCATCGTTGGCCAATACGCCGCTGGGGGAAGACTTCTGGTCCGTGGCCTCGGCGGGCACGGCCTGGCCGTTCATGGCATCCGCCTGCGGCACCTCGGGTGGTTGCGGCGGTACGACCAACGAGCGAAGGCTGGCCCAACCCACTAGCACCACCAGGGATACCAGCCAAAATCGGATAATGCGTTTATCCACGGTTTATGGTTCTCGACTAAAAGTAAGAATGAAAAATAATCGCATCCCAAATTTTTTTGCCCGATATCGGTCCAACCAGCCCCCCACGACGGACCCGCTGGGGAGCGATTATCCGATCGGCCCAGGGCCCATCAATGGCCCGCCAGCAGACGGTCGCCGAGAAAATCATCCAGTTCTTGCTCGGCATGAATCTTGTCCGCGGTGATCTGGGCCGCGTAGGGAACTCGACGAAAATGGACGGTTTCGTCGTCGTATACCACGTAGGCGGCACGCGCGTCGCCATCGCGCGGCTGGCCGACACTCCCCACGTTTATCATCACCTTTTCTGTCCCCAACGGATAGCCGACGGGAACCTCGTGGGGAAAAACGAAACGAAGTTGCGATGAAAAAATTCCCGCCACGTGCGTATGCCCCTGGAAGGCCACCCGTCGGATTAGGGCAAATAATCCCTCCATCTTCCGCAGATCCTGCACGTCCTCAGGAAACACATACTCGCTTAACGGATTCCGCACCGACCCATGCACGAAGATCCGATCTCCATCGCGGTGAAATCGAGGGAGTCGACAGAGAAAATCCCAGCGTGCTTGGCTCCGTTCGTCATCCGAGCACGGTGCGAGCTGTTTTCGGGTCCAACGCGCGGCACGCTCCGCCGCACTGCTAAAGCCTTCGGGATCGTAGAGCACTGCCTCATCATGATTGCCCAGTAAGCAAACGGCGCAGTGCGCCATGACGAGATCGAGACACTCGCGGGGGTTTGGGCCATAGCCAATGGTGTCCCCCAGGCAATAGATCGCAGTGATTTCCTGCCTGCTGATGTCCGCCAGAACCGCCCGCAACGCCTCCAAATTCGCATGCACGTCGCTAATAATCGCCCGCTTCAAAACGCCTACATCCTGAATCGCCTACATCCTGAATCTCAGAGGTGCTCACCACGGGCAAGCCGCAACTGCGGGCCCCTGGCGGATGCCACAGTTTACGTGCAGCGGCGTTGGACGGTCAAGATGGCTGGTCCCCGGCCGCCCCGAACCCGACCTCGGCCAGCTGGACTCGCAGTGCGTCGATGATCGGAGCCTCGGCCGGTAGCAGTTTTTTCTCTGGCGACCCGAACATGGTCTCAACCCGCCCGATGCGTGCCACCAGCTCCGACAGGGTTTCGGGAGTCATGGCTCCCGGATGATCGTCGCCCGGCATCTTGGTGCTGTAGCTGAAATGTTTTTCGAGGACCTCGGCCCCCAATACAACCGCAGCCACACAGGCCTCGATGCCCCGACTGTGATCGCTATAGCCAATCCCGTGATCAGGAAAGGCCGCGCGCAACGTAAGCATGGCCCGTAAATTGACATTCTCGTCTTCGGTCGGATACTGACTGACGCAATGCAACAAATAGCAATTCTCAATCCGGTGCAAACGCTTGACCGCTGCTCGCACTTCATCCATGGAGCAGCCCCCGGTCGACAGGTACACCGTCTTAACCTGATCGGCTCGACTGTTGATAAAGTCCAGCATGTCGTGGTGCACGACGCGGCCAGAAGCCACCTTGATGGCCGCCAGTCCCAGCGTGTCGATCAGAAACCTTGACGCGCAAACTGTGAACGGAGAACTTAAGAACTCGATCCCCTCCTGCACGCACGCTTGCTGCATATCGCGATGCACCGACTCGGGCATGCTCACCCCACGAAACCACTCGTAGGCGGGATGCGACTCGCCAAATTGTTCGCCCGTATACGTCTGAAACTTGGCGATTGTCGCGCCGTTACGAGCCGACTCGTGAACGAGGCCGCGACAAATATCCCAGCGGCCGTAGTGGTTCTCGCCGATCTCTGAAATCACAATGGTCTTCACGCTGCGCTTCCTCTGGAGCCCTCTCAGGAGGACAAGTAGGCATCTCGCTCGAACGGATTGTCCCAATACGGATCGCGTCCCGACCAGTAGAGCCAGAGGGAACTGGCTAGGTAGGCCGGAATGAACAACGGACCCCATTGTTCATATTGGCGAACGTGAATCCGTTCGTGGGCTCGGCTCTGCTCCAAGCACGTCTGATCCTGCCCGAGAACGACATGGCCCAGTGTCATCGCGGCGCAGCAACGAACGCCCGGCAGCGGACCTCGAAGTACACGCGTGACCCATCCCCCCTGAATCTCCAGCACGCCGGCCACCCAACTCGCAGTCCCTCCACTCAAGACCGCTATTGGCCAAGCGATCAACCCCAAACAGGTGGCCGGAGCGGCCCAGAGATAACACCCGATACGGCCCAATCGTAGCACCATCTAGGACGTCCCGATCACTAGTCCCGATCAAGATAGCCTCACTCGAATGTTGGCCCATCGGCCTTTAGTCCGTTGAGGGTACCGACACCGATCGATTGTACGCAATCCGACGGACCTCGGCAAATGACAACCGGAGCGATCCCCGTGGACTCGGCGTTGCCACCAAGTCCACGGAGCCTCCGCACACGGTTGACCATGGCTTCATGATTCCGCGGTTTCGGTAGTCCGTCTTTTACAGAACGTTAGGCAACCAAGCGCATCGAGCCCGCCCGCTCGGACACCCCTTCCACAAACTCCTCGAAGATCCGCACATCCAGGGCTGTGGCTGAGCTGGCCTCTGGATGAAATTGCGTACCGATCGCAAACCAATCTTCGCGCTGACTCTCGATGACCTCGACGATGCCGTCCGGGCAGCGAGCGGTGACGGCGAATCCCTCCGCGACTTCGTCGACCGCCATGTGGTGCATGCTGTTGACCCGAACCTCGCCATCGCCATACACACGTTCGATCAGCGACCCAGGCACGACGGTTAAACCGTGCCGGTGCGCTGTGCATTGGAAGTCTCGATGCGGCAAGGCCTGTGGCAAATCTTCAGGAATATGCAAGAACAGATTGCCGCCCTGCGAGACGTTGATCAACTGCATGCCAACTCCGATCCCGAATACGGGGAGTCGGCGCTTGGCGATAATATCCGTTAATTGACGGTCGAATTGTTCCCGACGGCGCTCCATTGGACGTACCGTGGGATGCAGCATGAACCCATCGTTGCGAGGATCTAGATCGGCTCCCCCCACCAAGACAAAGCCGTCCAACTGGTCCACGATTCGTTCGATATCGCTGACGACTTCCAGCGGGGGCAGAATCAGCGGGATACCTCCCGCTCGTTGCACACAATCGTAGTAACCAGAGCAGAGTACTGAAAAAGCAGCCCGATCTCGGGTCGCCGCTCGAAAGTCCGCATTCATGCCGATGATAGGTTTCGACCGCATACCTGAATCTCCTCCCTTAGATATAGGCCCAGCGACCAAGCGGCAGGAGCCCCGAACAGAGTCCGGGGAAACCAACCAGGGAGAACGACCCAAGATTTTCGCCGTGAAACTACGACCGTTATCAACTGAGACCTAGTCAACAGAGACCTAGCCCAGGAGACACGTCATCGGAGCAAACTCGGCTATTGGCGAATCGTTCTTCCTTTTTGCTCAGGCGCCGAATACTCCCTAAAAGAGGTGCAAGTCGCTGAGGAGTCTAACGATCAGGCAAGCCGATTTCCAGTGCCCCTCCATTTTGTGTGACTCGGTCGTCATGGACACTACATCTTGTAGCGTGGGACACCGACTGTAATTTGGGTAGTCTACGGTGACTCTTTCTGACTGCGACGGCCGTCACTCGCTCACGAAGGCACGGGCAGACAAGCCGACCGAGGCGCTCAGCCCGTGGCACTTAACCGTCAGCCGCAGGGCTCATCACATCCCTACAAACGTTACAAACGGCCGCTCAACGACGCAGATCCCTTGATGGCACCATCGATTTCGATCAATCCTCAGAATAGGACCTACCGATATTACCGCTGTCGTGGGATCAGTCGTGGGTTCAAAGGATGGGACCATGAGGCTCCTGCTTGCATCCATTCGCGTGGACGGCACCCGGTGCGTCCGACTTGGCGCCGGCTTAGCCCTTCTGATCATGGGGTTGTTGAGCGGCGGTTGTGCCCGTGTGGTCGTAAAACCGCATCCAGGTCCCCGTGATTCGGGCCTGCGGTTCTACCGGCCGAAGCCCTACTTGTGGATCAGTCCCGCCGTGTTAGACGGACAGACAGCCGTCGAACCCATGCGCCCCGTGACGATCCGCATGGAGTATCTGCCCGATTTTAGTGAAGAGTACTCGATCCGCATGACCCCCGGCATCAATTCCAACACGCAATTCAGCCCGGAGTTGCAGAATGGTTGGAATCTGGTCGGCTTCAAGTCGCAGGCGGATCAAGGGACTGCCGACTTGGTCAGTGCCGTAGCGGACGCCCTGCCGGCAATTCAACGCGGATCGGGTGCGGTCCTTGGTGACGGTGCGATCATGGCGGATGTGGATCTGCCATTGGGATACTATGAGAGTGTGATCGTACCAGATTCCTGCGGTCGCAAGCGATTGGTTGGCTGGCGGTATGTGGGGTTTGTGCCCTTCCAGGGATGTCCGATGGACGGGTTTGTTGGCACCTACCCGGCGTCTTGTGATCCGACGGCCCTGTGGTCACTGGTCTATGAAGGCAACGTTTTGCGATTCAAGCGGCAGGACATCGTGACCGATGCAGCGGGGCAGAGAGCTGCGCGTGATCTGCAATTGCTACCACCGATTCCACCGGAACGCTTGATTCCGCCAGGTGCGTAACTTCTTCGTGAGCCGATCCGCGGCCAAGGACAACAAGCGGCGTCGATCTATCCCATACGTGCGGATCGATGTGGTTGTACGGGTTCTTGGCACTGCGTGGGTTGGGACCTGCGAATCCGCCCCGTGTGATGGGATCACGTCCATGCGTCGAAACTGACACTAGGCCATTACGATGGCATTGATGTCAGTTGGGCAAGACGCCAGGATGCGGACTCACGGCACAGGGATGTCGCCACATGGATGTTGCCAGACCGAAGACATGGTGTCGCCGGCGAGCTTGGCCGGCCCTGGCTTGGCTGGGGGTCTCCCTCGCGCCCGTAACCGATTCACTCGGTGAGCCTTTTTCTTATTCGACCGCCCCAAATCAGGTCGCGGTCACCGCGACGGCTGAGAGCAGCGAGTCCGCGCGAGGCTGGTCCGGACCGGACTCCGCCGAGCCGTTGCCTCCGCCAGGTCTGGATGTGCTCGCCTCGCAGACCGGCCTGGATTGGTGGCAACCCATGCTGACTCACCCGCTGACGTCGAGCGGTTCACCCTTGCAGGTAACCCTTGAGGACCTAATCACGGGCGCGCTGCGACACTCGGCGTCGTTGCGGGTGGCCACGGACGCGCCCCTTATTCGGGATACGATCGTGATCGAGGCCCAGGCCGAATTCGATTGGACTGCATTTGTCGCGACCAAGTGGAATGACATTAGCGAGCCCGTTGGCAACACGCTAACCACGGGCGGTCCAAATCGATTCAACGACCATCGCTTGGACCACGCGGCCGGCGCCCGACGCAAGGTCTATTCCGGTGGGCGCTTTGAAGTTGCCCAACGCTATGGATGGCAACGCAACAACTCCGTCTTCCTCGTCCCCAACGATCAGGCGACATCTCGGCTGACCCTCAGCTTCACGCAACCGCTTCTGCGTGGAGCTGGCCGAATGGTCAATACGAGCCTGATCGCGGTCGCGGAGCTCGACGCGGGCGTCGCCAGGCAGCAGTTACTGGGCGCCTTGCAGGACCATCTATTACAAGTCACGGAGGCCTACTGGAACTTGTATCGCGAGCGAGGGGCCTATCTACAGCGATTGGCCTTGTACCATCGCGCCGCCGAGATTCTTCAGGAACTTGAACGCCGCCAAGACCTCGACACACTCGCCAATCAAATCGTCCGCGCGCGTGCGGCCGTGGCCGCGAGAAAATCCGAGCTGGCCCGACGCGAGGCCGAGATCAAGAACGCCGAAGGCGTTTTGCGCGTCTTGACGAATGATCCAGCACTTGGCGCTGTCGGCGATTTCGAGCTTCTCCCCTTGGACGCGCCGACCTTTCATGAACAACCGCTGGACATGCTGGCGTCGATCGAAATCGGACTGAGACACCGACCAGAAATGAGCGAGGCCATGGGGCGCATCAAGGCCGGAGCCGTACGTCAACAGGTCGCGTCCAATGAATTGCTGCCAGCCCTGGACCTGATCATGGAGACTTACGTGGCGGGTTTGCGTGGCAATTCCAATTTCGCAAATTCATGGTCGGATCAGTTCACCGAGGGCGCGCCTAGTTACGCTCTGGGGATGCAACTCGAAGTTCCCATTTGCAATCGGGCGGCCCGTGCACGATACGAGCGACGCCGGCTGGAAATTCGCCAGCTACAAAACGAACTCTTGGACGCGATGCAACAGATTCGCGTAGAAGTCGAGATCGCCATTCGCGAGTCCGAAACATCCTATCGCGAGGTGGCTGCCAAGCGTCAAGCCGTACAAGCTGCGGCCAGCGAGGTCGAGTTCATCCAAGCACGCTGGCAGCAATTACCCGATACGGATCGCGCCGCCGGCCTGGTGCTGGAAGATCTCTTGGCGGCCCAAAGTCGCATGTCCGACGAGGAGCTGGGATATCTGGCAGCCCAGGTCAACTACAGCATGGCTTGGATTAATATCAAACGCGTTACGGGAACGCTCCTGCAATACGAAAACGTCCATCAGACGCGTGCGGTCACCGACTGTCTGCCGACGATCGTTCTCGATAAATCTCCAGGTATCGATCAAAACGGCCAGAGCAGTAGTGCGGAGTAATTGAGATTGCCGCGCACGGCCGGCTCCTGCGAGCGATCATAGCGATCGGATACGGCCAATTTCAGCTTGAGCCCCGCATCGGGATCCATCAGGACCTCCCAAGCGGCGTCCGTATTGAGTCGGTAGTTCAACGGTCGCTCTAACGCCGGCACACATTCCGCGTTCGCCTTGATCGTGTGGCGTGTCGTGAGTTGGCGAGACCACTCCATGCCCAACGACGCCTCGGGCACAAAGTGGTCTGTCTGCCCACCAAACGCACGAGAAAAACTCCCGCCAAATCGACAGATGAGCGTGTGATCCGCCACCTTGAAAAATTCATATCCGAAGCCCGATGACCCCGCTACACGTACATTATAATCGCGGAGCACATCGCGTTCGGACGAGCTCCGGATAAAATACGTCCAGGGGCTCTCCATGAATGGCCACTCCACGCGACCGTCGGCGAGCGAGTTCTGGACGGAATCAAGGCCCGTCCCCGAACTATCCACATGCTTGATTTTTATGGTGTGGGTTACCGTGGGAGTCGCGCGTTCTGCGTCGAGCCCAGCCCGCATCGTGAACGAATTGGTCCTGCCTTGTGCACCGGCAGCACCAAATTCAAACGACCGTTTCCACTTGATCGCGGAATCTTTGGTCGTCGGGGCTTCGTCGACGTCAATCGAAATCATGATCGGGTCGAGCGCGTGTTCCAGCTCAGGCTGGGATACGGGAACCATCGTTCCCACGTTGGCCGACTCGTCTTCTGGGATGGGCCTGGGTAGCCGAATCACTTCCTGGGCCGGCGGAAAGAGGAGAGGCGCATCCGCGCGCGCATCTCCGAAACTCACCAACCAGCTGGCTGCCAAGAAAACGCCCCCCCATCGGCGAATCGACTTTGGTTCGGTCCGCTGCAACCGCACGTGAGCCCCTACTTCACAATCCCTTGCTTCACGATCCTGCTTGATGGACCGGTTGGCTGGGCGAATTCATAGCAAATCACGGCGAAATCCGCAACTCGGCCCCCATCCGTCGCGTGACGATCGGCGACCCTCACAGATGCCGCTAGCAGCCCAGAGGAGCAAGGCCGTGACGTTGGCTCACCATGCGAGTTCTGTGAATCAGCCGCTAGCCCCGGCACGCTGCTGTTGCCGATCCCACCATGTGCTAGCCTGGCGGTAGACGTATTGGCCAATCGATTCGGCAGATTCCAAGCGAACTTGAGCCAGTTGGCCTGCGATCAATCCTGCAGCCACCTCGGCGGGACAACTAAGGATGGCCGTAAAGCGGGGCTGCACGAACTCTTGACGCGTCTCTCGGTTCGTGACTTCAGCCCCCCGGACGGCCAGCGGGCCCCCTTCCGAGGCGCTTAAGGCTTGATCCCAAATCCTCGTGCTCGCCTGGGGTTGTATTTTGACCAGGCGAACGCTGGTAAGAACTGAAGGGAGTCCTTGCACCCGCACGGTGATGCACTCCCCGAGTTTTTTCTGAAATTCAGACAATTGATCCTGCGAAAGTGATACATGAATCTCCTTGGAATCCTCCGCACCAATGGCCAGAATGGGGGTTCCCGGTTCCAAATAGCGGCCCTCCAGCGTGTGCAGATGCGGGCCGATCACCCGCCCCGCTATGGGGGCCAGCGGAGTGCGATCTCCAGACCGTTCCGTCAGATCCCGCTGCCGCTGCTCCAAGGTTTCTCGATTGTGGATCTCCACCTGATATTTACCGAGGTCCCGCTCCTGGTGCCAGACACGAGCGCGTACGACCGCCTGCTCTAGCGATCGACCAACATCACGGATTTCGACGTCTGTCTCCGGGTGGTATAAAGTGAGCAGACGATCTCCCGGACGCACCTGTTGCCCGGCTTCCACGAACACCCCCTCCACGAAGCCGGGACCGCGCGTGCGGACGATCTCCAAGGGGGCATACTGGACAATGGCTGGCGCCAGCTCCCCGCCAGGCCGGGGTAGACGGGCTACTCCCCATAAAACTCCAATCGTCAGCAGGCTGACAACCGCGCAACGCAGGCGTTGCGGTTGTTCCTGCGCGGAGCCCCGATAGAGATATACGATCAGTCGGACCGCGGGGAGCGCAAACCAGAGGCACAACGCGGACAGTGCCAGCACGATGCCCGCTCCCGCGAACATATGGGCTGCCATGGCGATCAGCGAGATCATGACGGTCCACCGCCACGCCGCGCTGGCCAATCCATACGCC
>SXGT01281279.1_pt1 | contig 15451 bp, 28 predicted proteins | sample 3176221 | NCBI WGS metagenome assembly SXGT01 (sample SAMN11356862, study PRJNA531348) | freshwater metagenome | isolation source: freshwater sample F1-120 | place: China: Fuxian Lake, Yuxi | collected 2017-12-25
GACCGTGTAGTTCGAGGGCCATTACGATTCCCCCGCGCTAAGTGTCCATACTTGGCAGTAGCTCGAGCCAGCGGCCGACGCACGAATGAACCAGTCTGCCGGGTTCGTGACGCCCAGGTCGTACGTCTGGCCTGCGGTGCATGCTTGCAGCTGACCGTACGGCGTGCCGCCAACGACAGGCGACAGATGGACCGTAGTTTGAGGTTGAATAAAGAGACGTTGACCGACCACGCTCGGCCCGAGCGCGATGAACGCGCTGGCGTTTCCGTTGTAGTTCGTGTAGGCCACTGGGGTAAATGCCATCGTGTATCTCCTAGTGTTCTTGACGCCGCTCGGCTTCACGCTCGAGCCGACGGATTCTCGATTCAAAGTTAGTCACGGTCACGCTGAGCTCGGCAATGCGTACCTCGAGTCGCGTGATGCGCCCAAGAACGACGGCCGTCGTAGTCATGATGGTCGCGATGATCGCGACCGCTCCTGCGAGAGCTTCGATCTCCATTACGGGCACTCTCCATCGATGGCGTTGGGGACACAGAAGACCCAGCGCTCGGTGCCGTCGGCCATGCGATGAGGAAAGAGCACGACGTATCCGCTCACTGGTTTCACGGAGAATCCGACTGGGATGTTCGCCACGAGCACGCCTGGGTGAACGGTCGTGCCGTTGTTCCCGCCTTCGACCACGTTGTACGCGGTACCCGTGTACCAGGGTTCGCCACTCACTTCGGCGAACGTCTTCTGCGCGTCGTTGTTCTGTTGCGCCAAGATCCACGTGTAGGTCCATCGGTTCGTAGCGCCGGCGATGAGAGCCGACCCAGTGATCTTCGCCACGACGAATGGCACGCTCTCGCTGCTCACTCGAGCGTAACGCTCCTGGGAGAGCGCCGCCGGCGCTCGAGCGCCCTGCTGAAGCTGGAGTTGTTGCGTGCGATTCAGCATGTCACGGGTACGTGAGGAACGAGCCTTCTTTGGCGATCTGCTTCGCGATGGTCGGAAACGCGTGATCATCGAAGATCGCGTTGAGGTTGGTCGTGCCTCGTAGCACCGACTTCCACGTGACGGTCTGTGCCTGGCCTTGATCGTCGATCGCTGCTCGACCGTTGACGTCGGTCCTCGGGATCTGCTCGCATCCGTACCAGCGGTCCCACTTGAGCAGGTACGTCATGCGGTAGTACTCATCCCGCACGTGCGAGATCTGCGCCGTCTCGCAATAGACTTGGTTCGCCCCCCCCCAGTGGAGGAACGCTGTCGTGTTCCACTTCCCGCTCACGGTGTTCATGCGATCAAAGAGCGCAGTGAGTGTCACGATCGACGTATCGACGATGAGCGACACTCGCAGCGTCTGTTGGTCGACGAGGCCTGGCAGAGGCTTGCTCGCGTAGTCGACCTTTGTTCCACCGATGTCGGTGGTCGTGTTCAGGTTCGCAGAGGGCGGAGTGCCCCAGGTCGTGCCGTCGTTCGTGCGGTGCATGATCACGGGTCGCGGCGTCGAGTCGAGCTCCACGGTCACTGGGAGCAGGAGGAGCCGCCCTGCGACGCCGACGTCGCAGAACGTGTACATACTGTCGTAACGGCCTACGACGTCACAGATCTTTCCGCCCGAGCCTGGCACGGGAGTGATCGTCGTCGACCGAAGTCGAGATCGACCGTGCTCGTGTGTGTCGACCGGCGTCATCAGATAGTCGAGCGCGTCACCGAACGCTGCGGTCTTCAGCTCGAGCATGTCTGCGTTGTCGAGCAGGTTGATCGTCTTCGTGCTCACGCAGCGCTTCGTGACCGTGTACACAGGCGACCCGCTCGGAGACGTGTCGGTGAGTCCAGTGAGCGTCGATGTTGCGGTGATCGCCATTACTTAGACATCCATTTCGCTGCTTCACGGAACCAACCGATCGGGCCGTCGGCATTGACCAGGTCGAAAGCAAACTGTGTGACGCCGGCGAGTTGAGAGCCTTTGTTCTCGCCGAAGACCGTCTCCATTGCCGCTTGCTGCGCACCGGCGGCCGTGTCGCCACCGAGTCGACGACCCGCGTACACACCGAGGGCGCCTGGTCCCGATTGAATCGCAGTCTGCATCACGCTCCCCGGCATCGAGCCCAGACCCGCGCTGAGGCCGCCCATGAAGCCCAGTTGATTCGCCACGTTTGGACCCTTGCCGTTCGCTGCGAGGCCCTCTGCGAGCCTCTGCGTGAGCCCGTAGTCCTCGATACGTTTGCGTTGGTCCATGCGCGTTTCTTCGAGCGCGTCGATCGCACGCTTGCGCATTGCTGGGATCCCTTGGATCGCGTCCAGGCCGAGCCCAGCTGCGCCCGTGAGTCCCGCAAGCCCGAGCCCAGCTGCGCCCATCGCGAGCCCCGCGGGTCCGAGCGACGCCAGTCCGAGCACGCCGCCGACTGCACCGAGAGCGCGTGACTGAGCGCCCATCTTCGCGAGTCCTTCGGCGACCTGGTTCGTCTTGCCCTTCATGTCGCCGAGCTGCTTCGTCGAGCGATCTGCTGCGGCGTTCAAGCGTCGAAGGTCGCGAGCTGCGGCATCGGTCGCCGCTGCGAGACCCTTCGAGTCGCCCGTGATGGCGATGTTGATTTTCGAGATCTTAGCCACGCTCGATCTCCTTGTTCACGGCCTCAGTGAGCATCGGCACGACCATCGGAGTCACGATCGGAAGAGCACGCGTGAAGACCTTCGCGCCGCGTGCTCGAGCGACGGTCACGGTCGTGTTCTTTCCGACCTTGTGGCCTCGGGAATCCATGAGGCCCTTCTCGATGTCGGTCGCGCGGCGCTTCATGTCGTGCCCGTGCTCGACCCAGCGCATGTACCAGTGCGGCGTGAGGTATGACCCGCGGATCTCTTTGATGCCGATGCCGGCCCACACGAGCAGTCCTTTCGAGTACCCCTTGATCCGTGTCGTGACGTTGAACTTCAGATGCACGTTTGCTTTGACTTCACCACGCACCATTTCAGTCGCAGACGTTCGACCCATCGGCATCGACTTCGCGATGAACTTCCGAGCGTGTGTCGTCCACCGGCGGAATCCGTTGCGCATAGCACGGCTTCCGCCCTCTTTCCCGAGCATCATGAGTCGATGGTTGACCTCTCGCACCGTGTTCTGGTCGAGTTCAACAATGAGGGCGAAGGATCCGCGCTGCGACATCGTGAGAGAGTCCTACATGCCCTTCGGCCGCAAGCCACGCGGCGAGCGGAGTGTCCATCGTCGTTCCTATCGCGGCCGCACGCGCGACTTCACGTGCGGCCTGACCTAGTCCAGGCCTTCGGTGTAGAGCGGCTCGATCACTCGAGCCAGCGCGACCACCGCGGGCGCACTGAGTTTCATTACTTCGTCGAGCGTGTACGCGAGTTGACCGTCAGCACCGAGCACGTGCCTCGCGACGTACCACGCGCTCATGTGTGTCTCGCGACTCGAAGCGTCGAGCGCGGCGACCAAGTCGGCGACGGTCGGACGGCGGAGCGTGACACGCTCGCCGCGGAAGTCGATCGTCAGGTTCTGGCCGCGGAGAGCCTCGATCATGCCGTCAGGTCCACGGTGAATGCGGACCCGCTAAAGACAATCGTGAAGTTCGCAGAGCAGATGCCGTTCGGAGCGACACTCACGCTCGCGTCTTGCACGCGGCCGTCGCCCTTGATCGAGCATCCTGTTTCCCACACGAGCTCGACGCCAGTGAGCAGCGTGCCGCTCGTGAGCGACGTCATAATCCCACTATGGTCGGCGACGTTGAAGAGCGTCTCTACTTGCACGGAGCCCTCGAGGAAGCCCACGGCGTGAGTGCGATACGTCGATCCGAGAGAGGTCGTGTCGATGAGTTGACGATTCAAAGAGAGCGTGCACTGAGCGACCTCGTCAATCACAGACGCGTTGATTTTGAATGATGCTGCTGAAGTTGGTGACGGCATTAGAGCTCCGTGATGATTTCAAAGCGTGACGTGCAGACGGCGAGATTCTGCTCGTCGCCGAGCATGGCACTGGGATCCTCGAGCACGCCGAGCCCCGATGATTGAATGACGATGGCCTTCGGCACGTTCACCGTGCCGGCTGACTTAATCGCTGCGACGAGTTCTGCATCGACTGCTTGTGCTGTAACCATCGTCTCGGCGATACTCGAGATCGAGACCTGGTAGCGCTTGAGCGAGCTCGACGTTGCCTTGAGCGTGATGAACTCGCTGCTCTCGACGCCGACCACGCACGCCGGCAGAGCGCCGCCGAGCAGTCGAGCGCCCACGTGCACGCGTGAGCCCACGCTCGTCGCTGCTGAGACGATCCAGTCGACGAGGTAGCTCTCGATCAAGCGACCTCCGTGCAGTCGATCACTGCGACGCGGTTGCGTTGATCGAGGTTTCGGATGCCGCTGATCTTGAGCGTGCGACCCTTCCACAGCAAGCGATCCGCTGCTGTTATGAGCAAGCGTCCGACGTTGGGCCAGCGCACGCGCACATCGAAGGAGCTCACGACGGCGACGCCGTCGGCGTACCCCTGCTCCATTGCTGTTTGCTCACGCACGTCGCAGCGCACAGTGCCGACGTTCACGAAAGTGTTTGTGCGACGGCCGAGCGCGTCAGCTGTCGCAGAAGCTCGCATCACGTTCGCCGTGTGGCGTGTACGACCCGCCGAGATCATCGGAATGGTCCCTTCACGCGCAAGTGCTCGAGCATGAACTGGCCGCCCAGCGGCACGCTCGAGAGCGCCGTCGGTTGAGCGGCCTCTGGGTTGCTGTACCAGAGGCCTACGAGCGAGATCACTGCCTGGGCGACTTCGTTGGGGTAGGCCGCGTAGCCGGCGACGTACGTCACGGTGATGAGCGTGCCGACCTTGAGCGCGGGAGCCACGGTGAACTCGATGCACGCCATAGGCTGAGTTGTGTCCACCCAGTAGTCCGAGCCAGCAGTGAGTGTCTGCACGACGTCGGCCGTGTCCGTGTACGTGACCGACGTCACGCTCGAGTACGGGTACTCAGCGAACGCGGTCCGTCTCCACGCGAGCAGCGACATCGTGCGCGTCGCGGACGCGAGACGGATGCCGCAGTAGTTCTCCACCCAGGCTTCGGCCGCGAGGATGAGACGAGACAGCTCTGCGTCGTCTTCTGTGTAGTCGAGACGCAGTGCTGCTTTGACAGTTGCGAGCGAGAGAGCCATGAAACCCACTCAGCGCGTTCCCGCGGTGAGTGAGCAAAGGGGAAAGAAGATCGATTAGGAAGCGTTGAGGCCGTAGATGCAAGCGAACGCTTCGGGAAGCATGATTCGCGAGTCGGTGCGCATCCACACGTAGAGCGTCGACTGCTGCGACGCCGCTGCGGTGTACGGATCGACCATCGAAGACATGCCAGTGCGATCGAAGATCTCGAAGAAGTCGAAGTTTCCGACAGTCACGAAAGCGTTGCCGCGCACTGCAGTAGTGGTCGAGGTAGCGCCTTGCGTCGACGCGACGTGCGCACCAACGACGTACGGGATGCCGTAGATCGTGGCCGGAAGACCACCAGTGAGATCAGCAGCAGCGCCGATCTTCCACACGTAGTCGTTGGTGTTGACCTTGATCTTTCGGATCGTCTTGAGCGCGGTATCGCTGAGCAGCATCTTGAAGTTGCCAGTGCGATACTGAGCGGGAACTGCGTGCACGCAGTCGATGATGTTGTCGCCGGTGATCGCTGTAGCGCCAGCATCTTCCGCGAGCTGCACGCCCTGGTTGATGATGTTGCCGGTGTTTGTCGACGCCCACCCAGTCGAGCTAGTGTCGTTGATGCCCTGCGGTTGCGACGAGCCAGTGCCGACCGTGTAGTACTGGTCGAGCGTCTTGCCGAGACTCGCTGCGCAGCGATCGGCGACGTACTGCAAGCCCGAGCCGATGCCGCTCGCGCCGACGACGTCCTCGATGAACTCTTGAGACATCTGAGTCGCACAGACAAACTTGTACGGAGTGACGGAGACCTGGGTAAACGACGGATCTGCGGCAGTGATCGCGCCAGCTTCAGCGACGAGCGCCGACGTCGGCAGTGCGTTCTCGACTGCGATCACGCGACGACTGTCGATCGTCGAGATCTTGGCGATGCTGCGCAACACGCTCGCGGTTTGAAGCTTCGCGACGATGCGGCGCTCGAGATCGATCGGAGTGTTGGTTGTAGTATCGGTCGCGAGAGCACGGAACTCGGCCATGTCTCCACGAGCCGCGGCGCTGAGCCAGCGCTGAGCGTACGCGGAGCTCTCTGGGTTGTTCGCGTCGTTCGACGCGACGCCACGAGCTGCGAACTGAGGAGTCGCCTCGAGCTTCGCGAGACGTGCTGCGAGCGTCGCGTTCTGAGCGAGGAGCTCGGTCGACGTGAGATCGGCGTCCATCTTCGCGAACTTCTCGCGCTCGTCCGCGTTGCCGCGAGTGTCGACAGTTTGAGGCGCGAGGCCAGTGCGAGCCTGGTACGCGTTGAGCGCGTTGCGATAGGCGTGATTGATCTGGCCGATTTCTTCGATGTGATCAGACATGTCCTGAGATCCTTTGCATATGGAGTTCGAGCCGCGCACGTGCGGCCTCGAGGAAGGCCTCGTCAACGTGACGAAGGCTCGAAGTGGTTTGTGGATACGCCGCATCGACGACGAGAGAGATCTCGGTGAGCTTCGCGGCGTGAACGGTCCGCTCGGAGCGGTCCTTGTTCCACGCGTCGCGCTGCACGTAGAAGCCAAAGCTCATTTCACCAGAGAGATCGCCGCGCTCGAGCAGAGCGCGTACGTCGTTTCCGAGAGTCGTGTCTGGAAGCGTCGCCGAGTAGTGCAGGCCGTCGGTGTCGTCACGCAGCGAGAGCGTCGAGCTCCGCGTCCGCGCCAACGGCATCACGCTTTGATGGTTGTACAGGAGTTTGATGTCACCGGCGATCGACTCGCCGAACGCGCCTGGAGCGATGCGTTCGATGAACGACTTCCCGTACTCGTAGAGCGTGCGTGAAGGCTGACCATACACGGCCGCCACGCCGGTGAGCGTGCGGCCTTCTACCTTTGCGGGACCGGCGAAGTTACGCAGTGTGATCATTCACGCTCCCCGCCGAAGTGTCGGCTCCGATGTTTGTTGCACCGCCGCCGGTTCCCATGTTGAGGGCGACGATCGGCGTGTCGAGACCGGCGAGCGGTGCAAGGTCGAGGCGTGCACGCGCCTCGTTTCGTGTGATCACGCCGGCTTCGACGCCAGTGCGCAGAGCGGCCATCTGCTCGGCGAGCGACGGCTTCGTGATCATGTCGGTGTCGAACGAGACAGTGCTGTACTGAGCGGCGATCTTGCTCGAGATCTCGGCGCTCCACGCAGCGAACCAGTGCGAGAGACACGCGTCGAGGTACATGCGAGAGAGCCACTCCATTGACCCGTACGCGTTCGCGGAGTGCTCAGACAGATACGACGTTGGCACGCCGAAGATGCGCGAGACGTCCTCGACGGAGTAACGGCGAGCCGCTGCGATGCCGGCGTCGTCGAGCGTGCTCGAGATCCGCTCGACCTTCATGCCCTCAGAGAGCACGAGCGGCTTGCCGGCGTTCGCTGCGCCGGCGTGATGAGTCGCGAAGTCCTCTGAGATCATCTGCCGAGCGCTCGCGTTGAGCGGACCGTTCGAGACGAGCGCGAGCTTCGGGTTACCCGCGTTGCGCATCACCTCGAGCTGCGCGTTCTCCTGGGATGCCATGACCTGGAGCGCGACGCGGCAAAGTCGAACTGGTGAGTCGCCCCACATCCCGTCGAGCCCGATGGCCTTGATGTGCAGCATCGACCCAGCTGCGACGTTGCCGTATTGCCGTGTCTTGTAGAACGGCTCAGCCCCACTCACGTCGAGCGAGACGCTGCTCGAGTCGACTGGGAGAAGCTCGATCAAGTCGCCGCCGACCGTGCGATTCACGATGGCGAACGCGTTCCCGTAGAGCAGCGCTTGGAGCGTGATCGATCGACGGAAGTCGTATCCATTCTGCCATCGGTTCGGAGACGCGAGCAGTCGAGCGGCGATGTCGTCAGAGCAGACGATCGGTGCACGAGCGATGTCGTTGGCGATGAGCGACGCAGCGCGATACACCGGCGTGTACTGCAATGAAGTCGACGCCGAGACCGACGGCACGAAACCGTCGTACGTCGGCATGAAGACCGTTGCGCCAGGCGCACGCGTCTCGAAGATGCGACTCCAGAGCTCTCGCAGCATGAAGGTATCGTCGAGAGCGTCTGCCTACTGCATTCCGTCTAAACTGCATTCCGTCGAAGATTTTTTGCCTTTTCCCATTCCTCCGCCTCCTCCTCGTAGATGGAGCGGCGCGTGCCTCCCCACACGTGACACGCGATGATCGACGCGACGAGCGGATCGATGGCGCAATTCTCTCGCGACTTGACTGGCCGAATGTTTCCGTTGATATCGCGCTTCGCGTGAGCCTCAGCGCACGCTCTGCGGAGAATCGGATCGTCGCCGATGACGAGCTTCCCGCCGGCCCACAGATTCTGGAAGAGCGTGCATCCAGGCCCGAACGTCGCAATGCCCATGCGGTAGGTCGTGATCGGCACGCCGTCGGCCTGGAGCGTCTCGGCGAGATACTTCGCGCCCCAGGCGTCGTAGCCGACGGCTCGAAGGTCGAACTCGTCGCGCAGCGAGAGCACGCGCAAGCGCACGGCCTCGTAGTCGATCTCGCGTCCAGGTGTGAGCTCGATCTTCCCTTCGAGCGCCCACGTGCGCACTGGCATTCTGTAGTCGAGCTCGCGCTGTGCGACCTCCGCCTTCGGCCACCAGTAATGGCCGCGCAGCGCCACGCGCCCGTCGTCGAGCGGCACGGCGACGACGCACGCCGTCATGTCGAGCGACTTCGAGAGATCGAGCCCGACGAACGCTGGGCGTTTCGCGAGCGCCGCCCAGTCGATCGACTGCCCGCCGGCCCACAGTTGCATGTCGAGCCATCCACCCGTGTTCTCGTCGGCGCGAGCGGCGTGATACCTCGAGAACTCTGCACGCCCCATCGGCGAGCGCTTCATCGTGTTGAAGCTGCGTCGCAGCGAGATAATGTCGGGTTGACCGTGCGCGAGCCCAGGGTTCGCCTTGTGCCAGGCGTCCTCGTCCTCGAGCGAGTCCGACGCGTCGAGCCCGTAGAGGATCGGGAGCACGGTGTCGTCCACGCATTCGCCGGCGAGGATCGCCTCCCCCTGCTTCACGAGCTCGGCGTAGTGGTTCTCTGGGTTTGATCCGGGCGTCGTGATGATCACGCCCGTCGACTCGCGGCGCTTTGCGCCAGTGGTTAGGAGCTTCGTGAGGAAGCGACCCTTGTACTCGGCCGCCTCGTCGGCGACCCAGAGCGACGGGTTGAGGCCGTCGAGCGAGCGCTCGAGCGCCGGGAGCGCCGTCATCTCGCTGTCGGCGCTCGGTCGCACGATCCGATTGAAGCGAACGAGCAGACCTTGCATGTCGAGCTTGAGCGCCATCTGTCGCGCCGTGTCGAGACAGATCTCGGCCTGGTCCTCGTTGTTCGCCAGGACGTGCACGCGGCGTCCGTCACCGCCGAGGAGGTCCCACAGTGCGAGACCCGCCATCAACGTTGTCTTGCCGTTGCCGCGAGCGACTTGCACGAGCGCGAGACGGATGCGTCGTCGGCCATCGGTCCACTTCCACCCGACGATCTGAGCGAGGAGCCACAGCTGCCACGGATGAAGCTCGAACGAGTCGCCCGAGTACTCGCCGACGAGCTTGAGCGCTCGGAAGTGCTCGTGCAGGCGCTCGACCTCCGCCCAGTCCATGAAGATGTCCGAGCGCTCGAGGTCTGCACGGAAGCGTTGGGCGGCCGCGTAGATCCATTTGCCGCACTGCACGCGACCCCAGACGACGTCATCGGCATAAGCCAGCACGACTTGGCGAGTCTCAACCAACAAGGATTCCTTGTCGGTTGGCGAGCGTGTCGCATTTCCTCCCGTGGGCAGGTCGATGCCCGAGTTTGGGGGGTCAGTCTCCATCTTACCCCCCCCCATCGCGAGGCGATCGACCGTGCTCGAGGACGTGACATCGACGGCACAACGTCGCGAGGTTCGTCCACTCGAATCGTTTTTCAGGCGCGAGGGCACGCGGCGTCTTGTGGTGGACCTCCTCGCCGGCGAGGCCGCAGCGCTCGCAGGTCGGATGCTGCATCAGCCAGGTCCGGCGCATCGCGGCCCAGCGATTCCCGAGGTATGCCCTCGGCGAGAACCGCGTCGACTCATTCGGCCGCGGGTTGAACACGGGAATCTCGCGCACGAATGATCTCCTCGGCGATACGTGGAATGTCGTCGATGCGGCAACAGATCAGCCACGGCTTGTGGTTCGAGCGCATGACGACGAGAGGCGCACGTCGCGTCCTCGCCGAATCACGAATGGCCTGGTCCATGAACGCGTACGGGTTGAGCCGCTCAGTGAGCTTGACCTCGACATGCAGCTCGGCGTCGCAGATCAGGTCGGCGACGCCCGTCTGTCCGCAGTACTGGACAGATCTGCGGCAGTCGAGCCCGATCCGCCCAAGCGCCTCACAGGCCTCACGCTCGCCACGAGCGCCCTTCTCGCGTGAGTTCATGTTGCCTCCAACGTGTAAGCACTGCTTACATGTTCGCCGGCTTCACTTGCGTCGACTGTTCTGCTCGAGCAGCACGTCGAGTCTCCTTTGACACGCTTGCGCCCTATCTGCTGCGACGAGCACGCCGATGGTGTTGACGATGAGCACGAGGAGGATGCCGATTTCGATGAGTGTTTGCATTCCACGAGGGTACTCTCCTATAGGGGGGGTTGAAACCTCTTGACTTTTCTCGTACGCTGCCAGGCGCGCTTGAGCGCGACGCCCGCTGCGTACGGGAAGTTTCGCTAGTCCTTGCTCTTCTTGGCCTTCTTGCCCTGGTACAGGTCGTCGAGATCGAGACCCATCGCGCCGCGGAATCGTGGGTAGTCCCACTCGAATCCGACTGGATCCACCGGCGCACTCGAGCGTGTCTTGAACTGGGCCACGAAACACCCTTCGACCTCGTGCCGGTAGATTCCGATGTGCATATCGACTGCACGCCCGAGCGAGCCTGCGCCAGCGCCGAGGTCGAGCGAGTCCTTCCCGCTCTGCACGCCCTTGCTCGTGTGGTGGACGAGCATCACGCCGCAATTCACTCGAGTCGCGAACCTGCGGAACTTCCGCAGTAGCACCGTCATGTCGGCGTTGGAGTTCTCGTCCATGCCGGCTTCGAGGAACATGTAGAGGGCGTCGAAGATCACGAAGTCGTACGGTTGCTCGAGCTCTCTGATCGAGCGCAGCACGTCGTCCAGGTCGCGATCATCCTCACGCAGTGAGAGCACGTCGAACTGGCCTTCGAGTGACGCCATGCTGAAGCCCATGTTGCCGACGATCTTGCGCACACGCTCCGAGATCGTCGCGAGCTGGAGCTCGTTGTCGACGAGCAGCACGCGGCACTTCTCGCAGGAGAACTCGCCGACCCAGGATCGACCCGTCGCCAGGCTGATCGCGAGGTCCTGCATGAGGAACGATTTCATGCACTTAGGCGGAGCGATCACTGCGGCGACCTCGCCTCGACGAACGAGTCGGTCGACGAGGAACGGCGCTTGATCTGGGAAGTCTCTCACGACGTCCGTGAGGCCGCGAAAGACTGCCGGCGTGTGCTCCTCACGCTCGCCGGCAGTCTTGCACGCCCCATCGACCGTTCGGCGCATGTAGTCGGTCCTAGCGGCCTTCTGGTCGCGCCCTTCGGCGCTCATCTTCGCACGCAGCATCGTCTCGACGTCGGCGGCCTTCCACCCTTGCGCCGCGAGGGCGCAGCACAGACGCCAGTCCTCGGCGCTCGCGTCTTTGACCTCTACTTCGACATGCTTCGCCGGCGGAGCCAGGTCACGCCGCAGGAACCTATCGCAGACCTCCTCGAAGGTCGTGCTCGAGGTCGAGCACTCTGAGCGGTTCACAGCGTGCCCAGTGACGCAGAAGAAACGCGCCTTGTCGTAGACCTCGACGTTCCCTCGACGGTTCTGCGACCACTCTGGGAGTCGAGCGTTTCGGAAGATCGCGTGTGCTCCCGTGCCGCTTGGGCTGAGCTCGACGTAGGTGTCGGATCGCTCGATCCACGCTTCGACCCACTCTGACCCCCACCCATGTTCTGGATCTAGCACGTTGTCGAAGTCGACACCGAGCCATCCATCGCCGAGCATGAAGCCCAGGCCGAGACCCTCGTCGAGAGCCGACGCGTGCGCATCCGAGAAGGTCGACCAGGTATCTGCGTTCGTCGAGGATGCCGCCCCACCGCCGGCTTTGAGAGGGATCTTCGTCCACTTCCCGTCACGCTCGACTGCTCGCCAGCAGACCCAGCGACATGCTTCACGCATCGACTGTGGGATCTCGAGCGTGTCGTAGTCGGTTGATGGACGCGCCTTCACGCGACTTCTCGATCTCGTCGCACGACGACGTCTTCGATCACGAAAGTGTCGTTCCACTGTTTGAGCGTGACGTCAACTGGAACACCTTTCGGCACTGGGTCGATGCGAGCGAGGAGCTTCTCGTCGTAGGTCGAGAAGAACTCACGCTTAACCTGACCGTTCTCGCGCCACTGGAGGCCTAGCCGCCCCTTCGGGCGTCCCTTGAGCGTGAGCCCCACCTCCCAGAACGTGCAGAGGCCTCGTTGTGTCCCTGGAGGCGCCGGCGACTCGCTGCGGTTGGGTGCAGACGCAGGAGCCGCCGACGGTGGTGCCTCGAGGGTTGGGGTTGAAGTCGTGTTGCCGATGGCGTCGAGGCGAGTAGCAGCTGCACGGAGCAGCTGTGCGAGTTCAGTGTTCAGCATGTGGAGTCTCCTCAGTGGAGTTCTGCTTGCGTTGTGCACGACGGAGCGCATCACGTACCTCCTCGAGTTGGACGAGAGAGCGACGGAGCTCGCGTTCGAGCTCTTCGCAGTGAGTGATGGCACGCATGAGGTACGAGTAGGTTGTTGAGTCGCTCGACTTGACGGCGTTCGCCTGGTCGAGCATGACCTGGAGCCAGTCGATATCTGGTGGAGGAGCCGTCGGAATCGGCTCGAGCAGCGTGTGCTGATCGTGCTCGCCGGCCCAGCATGAGCCGCGCTGCGAATTCTCGACGTCGTACGGGATCGAGCCCATTACGCGTCCCGCCAGTCGAACGTGTCGGTCGCGATTCCCATGACGATGAAGATGAGAGCGACGATCACGAGCGCACCTCGAGTCGGCCCTCATTGCCGGGAGACGTGTGCTGCAATTCGCAGAGAATCGGGTACGCGTAGATTGCTCGAGTTACGAGCGTCGAGCGTGAACACTTGTGCACTTTCGCGAGGCGTCCGATCTCTTTGTAGAGATCACGCTTCACAGTGACCGCGGTAAATGGCCGCATTTTGCCTCGATATCAGAGGACACTATATATTCTGTTAAGTGGGCGCGTCCTCTGCGACACCACTACAGGTCGTGCATGCTGAGGCGTGATCCACGATGGATCGTGCCATGCAGCGCTCGACTACAGTACATATCCTCTATCGACGGTTGCTCGTCAAGTACTGTAATCGTTCGACCCTTGATTTTTCGGCACATTCTCGGCCTCCCGCTGCGACCACACGGAAAGATCCCGTGTCCCACTGGGGAGAGCCGACGCGGCAAACGACGACGTCGTCTCCGACGCGGACCGTGCCCCAGTCGCCGTAGTTGTCGATCTGCTCGAGCGCCAGGCGCACGACTTCAGCACGCGAGCAGCGTAATTCCTGGGACAAACGCGTAGTGGCGCGGTAGGTCCGATCGTCGATCGTGATGGCCGTCCATCCTCTTTTCGGCATGTCATCACGGTAACGTCTTGGGTAGGATTTCGTTCAACATTCTGCGCCGTTCTGCGCATCCACAGTCTTTCCCCACAAGCTTATCGACGCCAAGCGCCACGGCGACCGTGTGCACGACGTCGCCGGCGCCTCGCACTGGGCCGTCATAGTGGGCGCACTGGACGCAGACGGACGGATGTGGCAGTGCGCCCACGAGCGAGCACTGAGGGCACGTGCAGACGTGCTCGAGGAGGTAGCGGCACGTCATGTCATGCTCACGGAGCCGGGTACGACCGACATCCCGCAGATCAGATTGAGGTACACGAAGCACGCTGCTGTCTCGGGCGCCGTTAGTGGGTCCAACGTCACAACAGGTAATCCGAATGGCGATATTGCACAGCCTGGTTGAGTAGCTGTGAACGTGATGTTCCACGGTCCCACCGAGATAGTGACGACGTAGAAGTCTGAGAGGGTTGCAGGCCATTGCAGAGAGCAATGCGCGAACTTCTGCGGGAGCACGCCGGTGCTGATCACGTCGCAGAGTGTGTTGTTTATCCCGGTATCGATGTACTCGATCGGCGTGACGAGCCCTGGGATGTACACGACCGACGTGAAATCGGAGCACGTGAGAGGCGGAAAGGTTGACGTGTCCTGCATCACCCAAGGCCCAGCGCCAGCGGTGATCGGCGAGACGAGTCGAGCGCCTCCATTCGCTCCAACGAGCTGCACGCACGAGCACGACGCGACTGAGAGCGTAACCGTTCCAGTCCACGACACCGTTCGAGTGAGCGGGTAACCGTAGATGTTGTGACACGGACACGGCACGCCCTCGCAGCAACACGCACGTGCAAGCGACAGCGTCACTCTTTGCTCCAGTCGTACTTCACGGCCGTGAGCCCCTCGAGGTCCGCTGCATCGATCCATCCGCAGTCGACGAACTGCTCGCCGTCGTGCAGAGCGATCCGCACGCTCCCACGCCCTTCCGTGATGAGCACTGGACTATCTGGGGCGATCACGTATCGCGGTGCGCACGCGATCGGCGAGGCGCTTGCCACCGCCCAGAATGTGAACGATGCGAGTCGCAGTCGCCCACTGCACGATCGAATCGAAGAGCGCACGAACGAGCCCATAGATCACGGCACCTTCGTGCTCGCGTCCTTCGCGAAGATGAGGCCGACGCCGGCGAGCACTGCGGCGATGACCGCCGTGTAATCGATCGGAGTGCCGGCACTGAGTCCGTTGAGCACGGTCCCAGCTGCGACGAGGATCGCGCCGACGCCGGCGCACGTTGTCTTCCAATTCTTCATCGTGATTCTCCTGCACTGATTGACCAGAGCGTCGACCCGCCAGACGTTCCAACGTTCTTGACCTTGACCGTTGCTGGATCGATGACGCCGAGGTCGACCCATGTCGCGTTCGATCCGAGCAGAGCGATCATCCACGTCGTGCCGTCGTCAGTGCTCACGTAGGCGTTCTGTGTGCCTGTGAGGAAGCACCGACGATCAGGAGCGCTCACCGTCGTGAACTGCTGATAGGCGCTCGTAGAGCCGCCGGTGCGACCGTGTAGTTCGAGGGCCATTACGATTCCCCCGCGCTAAGTGTCCATACTTGGCAGTAGCTCGAGCCAGCGGCCGACGCACGAATGAACCAGTCTGCCGGGTTCGTGACGCCCAGGTCGTACGTCTGGCCTGCGGTGCA
>SXGT01276122.1_pt1 | contig 15450 bp, 16 predicted proteins | sample 3176221 | NCBI WGS metagenome assembly SXGT01 (sample SAMN11356862, study PRJNA531348) | freshwater metagenome | isolation source: freshwater sample F1-120 | place: China: Fuxian Lake, Yuxi | collected 2017-12-25
AAATTTTAATTTTTTGTTATTTTGTATTTTTTAGCTCTTTCTCTTACGGAAAAAATATAGATGAAATATTCGTTGGAAATATAAATGCAAAAGTTGAAATTAAAATTTACAGTTCATTCACGTGCCCTCATTGCGCTAATCTTCATAAAAATACTTATCCAAAGTTAGTAAATGAATATGTTAATAAAAATTTATTAAAAATTACCTTAGTTGATTTTCCTCTTGATATTGCTGCATTAAATGCATCAAAAATTGTTAGATGCTCAACAAAAGAATCGAGTATCTTGCTAATTGATGAAATTTATAAAAATCAAAATAATTGGTCTGCTGGAAATAAGATAGAGGAGATTAATAAAAAATTATTTTTAATTGCTAATAAATTTAATTTATCTAATGATAAACTTTCAAACTGTTTACAAGATAAAAAATTGGAAGACAAAATATTAACTGATAGAATTGATGGCCAAAAAAAATATTCTATTAATTCCACACCTACAATTATTATTAATGAAAAAAAATTTGAAGGAAATCTTACTTTTGAAAATTTATCTAAAGAAATATCAAAAAAATTAAAATGAAATTTAAAAAACTAGAAATAGTTGGTTTTAAATCTTTTGCTGACAAAACTCATTTATTAATTGAGAATGGCCTTACGGGAATCGTAGGTCCAAACGGCTGCGGAAAATCAAATATTGTAGAAGCATTACGATGGTGTATGGGCGAGACCTCCGCAAAAAGTCTTAGAGGTAGCGGGATGGAAGATGTTATTTTTTCAGGCACATCAAACCGTCCGTCTAAAAATATTGCTGAAGTCAATATCCTTTTAGAAAATAATGAAAATATTTCTCAATTCAGAGATGCTCCTGAGATTGAAGTTAGAAGAAGAATAGAAAAAGATAAAGGATCAAGTTACTACATTAATGGAAAAGAAGTTCGAGCAAGAGACGTACAAATATTATTTGCAGACCTTTCTACTGGAGCTCATTCACCATCAATGGTAAGTCAGGGAAAAGTTGGTTCGTTAATTACCGCTAAACCAACAGATAGAAGAGCCATACTAGAAGAAGCCGCTGGTATTGGAGGACTTCATGCTAGAAGACACGAAGCTGAATTAAGATTAACTGCAGCTGAAAATAATCTAAAAAAAGCAGATGATATAATGAAGCAAATCGAACTTCAGTTAAAAAATTTATTAAAACAAGCAGAAGAAGCTTCCAGATACAAAACAATATCTAATGATATTAAAAAAAATGAAGCGTTGCTGACTTTTCTAAAAATTCAAGAAATAAATAAAGAACTGAAAAAAAGTCAGGAGGGATTAAATGAAATTGACGATGATATTAGTGCGGTTACAATTGAAAAAAACTATAGCACTGAGTTGTTAGAAAATGAAAACAAAAGAATTAAACCACTAAGAAATGATTTTGCAGAAATAACAAGTAAGCTTCAAAGACTAAATTTGGAGTATGAGGATTTGTTCAAACAGGAGCAAAGAACTAAGGAAGAAGCGGAAAAACTTAGAATTGATCTAAAAAATACTAATGATGATCTTCAAAGTGAGAATATTAATATTAACAATGCAAATTCTAATACCAAACGACTGATCGAAGAAAAGACTGAAATATTAAAATTTGAAAAAACCTATAACGAGATTGAAGATAAAACTAACAATGATTTTAAAAGGATTTCAGATGAATTAAATAGTGAACAAAAAACGCTTGAGATACTATCAGAAAAAATATTTGCAAATATTGAAAATTTAGAAACTAAAGAAGCAATTTATAGTTACTTAAAATATTTTGAAAATTTTAATGAAAGCCAGTCTAAAATATTAAATGAAACAATAAATAATTTTGAAAATATTAAACCTCAAAGTATTAAAGAAAATTTAAGGAATGTTCTAGCTACTTTTTCTGAAAATTCAAAAAAAATTGAAAACTTATACAATCTTATAAAAAGAGATAATGAACAACTGTTATCTTTTAATAAACAAGAGGCGAGGAAAGAATTCACTGAAAAAACTTTTTTGCTTAAATCTTTGCAAGAAAAATATGCAATATTTTTAAGTAAATACGAAACAATAAAAAACGACTCTATTAAGAGAAAAGAAAGAATTAAAAGTGTTGATACTGAAATAGATAACTGGCGTAATTTAGAACAAAACTCAAAAACAAAGTCAGAAAATCTTCTGTCTAGACTTAAAATTTTAGAAAAAGAAATAGCAAAAATTCAAATAAAACCAAGCGAAATTGGGGAGCAAAAAGGATTTTATCAAGAAAATATAAAAAATACGGAAGTGGCTAGATCAAAAATTAACTCAGAAATTGAAATTGCAGAAAATAAAATTACAGAAATTAATAAGGTATTAACAAGTATTAACGAAAAGGTTCTTGAGGGACGTGAGAAAAAAGTTCGTTTTGAGACACTTATAGACAACCATAAGTTAAAAATTAGTGAACTAGAAAATAAAGTTAAGGAAGATTTTAAATGTTCAATCGATGATCTTTTAAATGAAGAAGACAAACTGTCTATTGAAAAAACAAATATTGAAGAAATTGAAGCTTCACTTAAAAAACTTAAAGATGAAAGAGATAATATGGGCGCAGTAAATTTAAGAGCAGATGATGAAACTAAAAATCTTGATAATCAAATTAGCAAAATGATGGAAGATAGAAAAGATCTTATGGCTGGAATATTAAAATTAAAATCTAGTATTAACGAATTAAATCAAAAAGGAAGAGAAAAACTTATTGATGCCTATGATAAAGTAGGTCGAAAATTTAATGACGTATTTACAAAATTATTTGGGGGAGGAAATGCTAGACTTGAACTAATAGAATCTGATGATCCTTTAGAAGCCGGTCTGGAACTTTTAGTAAGTCCTCCAGGAAAGAAATTGCAATCGATCACTCTGTTATCAGGTGGTGAGCAAGCCTTAACCGCGATGGCTTTAATATTTGCAGTATTCTTGATTAATCCCGCTCCCATTTGTATTTTAGATGAGGTAGATGCTCCGTTAGATGACGCTAACGTCACAAGATTTTGTTCACTGGTTGAAGAGTTAACTAAAATTACTGAAACAAAATTTATCGTCATCACTCACCATGCTTTGACAATGTCTAGAATGAATAGATTATATGGAGTAACAATGGCTGAGAGAGGTGTCAGTCAATTAGTTGCTGTTGATCTTGAAAAAGCTGAGGAAATGGTAGCGTAAATTAGGCAATGTCAGAATTTGATAATCTAAAGTCCAAAATAGAATTAATAAAAAAAAAGTATAAAAAAGATAAAATACAAAAAAATAATAATTCAATTGGATCTGCATTTAAAATGAGCACAGAATTAGTCGCTGCAGTATTTGTCGCAATTTTTATTGGTTGGTACATTGATAAATGGTTAGGAACTAAGCCAATTTTTTTAATAATTCTATTATTTGTTGGTATTGTGGCTGGCATATTTAATGTTGTGCGATCAGCAAAAATGATTAATAAAGACTAAATTTATGGCAACAAATCCAATGCAGCAGTTTGAAGTTCACAAAATCGGACCTTCTTTATCTATAAATGGAATAGATATTTCTTTTACTAATTCAAGTTTATTTATGATGATTAGTTCAATTTTAATTATCACATTCTTTATTCTAGGAACCAAAAAAATAAGTATTGTCCCTGGAAAAATTCAAATTATTAATGAGCTCGTATTTAATTTTATCTCAAAAATGATTAATGAAACTGTTGGTAGTGATGCAAAGCCGTACTTTCCATTCATACTCACTCTTTTTATATTTATATTAACTATGAACATGATTGGTCTATTACCCTACTCATTTACTGTTACTAGCCAGGTAATCATCACATTCTTTTTTGCTATTGTAATATTTATTGGAGTTACTATTGTCGGTTTTGCAAAAAATGGGTTAGGATTTTTAAAAATATTTGTCCCATCGGGCATTCCTGTTTTTTTATTACCATTATTAGTAGTTATAGAAATAATTTCTTTTTTAAGTAGACCTATAAGTTTATCTGTTCGTTTATTTGCCAACATGCTTGCTGGACACACTATGTTAAAAGTTTTCGGTGGATTTGTTGTAAGCTTAGGTGTTTTGGGTGGATGGTTACCTCTAAGTTTCTCTGTGGCATTAACAGCTCTAGAGATACTTGTAGCTTTTTTACAAGCTTATGTATTTGCAGTTTTATCGTGCATTTATTTGAATGATGCATTACATATGCATCACTAAACTAACAAAAACAAAATGGAGAAAAAACATGGAAGTAGCAGCGGCAAAATTAATAGGGGCAGGTCTTGCGGCAATAGCATTGGGAGGAGCTGGAGTCGGCATAGGAACTATATTTGGTAATTATTTATCAGCAGCAATAAGAAATCCATCGGCAGCTCAGAAACAATTTCCTACATTATTGTTGGGATTTGCATTAGCGGAAGCGACGGGTTTATTTGCTTTAGTTATTGCATTATTAATACTTTTTGCATTTTAACTATTTTTAATAAATATAGGTTTTAAGTTAATTGATGAAAAATAATATAGTTTTTATTATTCTTTCTTTATTACTTACACAGGAAGTAATGGCAAAAGAGGGAATGCCTCAGCTGAATCCTGAGTTCTGGCTATCGCAGATATTCTGGCTGATCATATTTTTTGGCTTCTTGTATTTTTTAATTCACAAGTTTTTTAGCCCTAAACTCTTCACATTAATGGATCAAAGAGCAGATTTTTTAAAATCATTAATAAATGAGACAGTAAATAATAAAAATCAGATTCAAAAATTAGATGACGAATATAATAAAATAATAAATGAAGCTAAAAAAAATTCAAAAGAAAATTCAGCAAGATTAAACAATGAATTTATCGAAAAAATATCTATAAAAAAGAAAGAATTTGAAAATTATTTAAATGCTGAAACTGCTAAAGTTGAGGATGACATTAATAATTTTAAACAACAGGCATTAGATAATATTTCGGAAATCGCCTCTGAATTTTCAAAAGAACTTATTGAAAAAATAACTGGAACAAAACCAAATGATAGCAATTTAAAAGCAATAATTTTAGAAATATCTAAAAAACAAAAAGAGGGTAAATATGTTTGACGCGTCTTTTTGGGTAGCAATTTCTTTTATAGCATTCTGTTTAATACTTATTTATAAAAAAATTCCTCAACTAGTTAATAAATTACTAGAAGATAAAATAAATGAAATTAAATCCGAGATTGAAAATACAAAAAATCTAAAAATAGAAAGCGAACAATTACTTAAAAAATATAAAGATAAAATTCAAGATGCTCAAGTCGAGAGTAAAAATATTCTAATTTCTGAAAAAAAAGATGCAGAAAATTTTATAAAAGAATCTGAAAATAAATTTGAACAATTAATGATTAATAAAAAAAAATCATTAGAACAAAAATTAGAACACATGAAAATCAGAGCAATAAAAGATATTCAGCATATTTCTAATAAAATTGCATTAGAAGCCGTTAGAAAGATAATATTAGATCCTGCTAATATTGATAAAATAAAAATTATTAATCAAAAAAATCTAGAAAAAACTTTCAATCAATTAAAATTAACAAAAATATATTAACTCTTAGAGTGGGAACCGTTACAAAATGGTTTACTATTAGTCTTTTTGTAACTACATAAAAATAAGTTTTATTCTCTTTAACTGCGAATTTCATTGGTTGAAAATTCGTCTTTTTATGAGAACCATCACAAAAAATTCCATCTTTGGAAAGGCCACATGCACACCAATAGTAATCTTTTGCTATTTCTAAATTAACTTTTTTTGAGTTTTTAATAATTTTTTCATGCATAATGATATAACATAAATTGTATCTTAAATTATTTCAATGAACAAAAAGTCAATTTTAATTAAAGATAAATTAATAAATACTATTTATATTTATTGATTTGGTTTCTATAAAACTTAATCATATAATACTAAATTCAAGATTTGAAAATTTCAATGAAACCAAAAATTGTAAATATATTTTTAGCAAGTCCAAGAGGATTTTGCGCTGGGGTTGATAGAGCAGTCGAAATCGTAAAAAAAACAATTAGTAAATTTGGTTCCCCAGTTTATGTGCGGCATGAAATAGTTCACAATAAATTTGTAGTCGAAAATTTAAAATCTGAGGGCGCTATATTTATTGAGGAGCTTTCTGAAATTAAAAATAAATCTAGACCTGTCATATTTTCAGCACATGGGGTTCCTAAAAGAGTAATTGATGAAGCAAAACTAAATAACATTATTTATATAGATGCCACATGTCCATTAGTGACAAAGGTCCATAAAGAGGCAGAAGCATTAGCTAAAGAAGAATTTAATATTATTTTTATTGGTCATAAAAATCATCCTGAAGTAATTGGGACTATGGGACAAATAAATGAAAAATATATTTCATTAATTGAAAATAAATATGATGTAGATAATTATTCTCCTAAAATTAACAATAATAAATTTGCATATATCTCACAAACTACACTTTCGTTGGATGATACTTTGGAAATTATATCAATATTAAAAAAGAAATATCCCTTGATAAAAGAGCCTATAAAAAATGATATTTGCTACGCTACTACAAATCGACAAGAGGCTGTTAAAAAAATTGCAAAGAAATGCGATTTATTTCTAGTGATTGGCAGTAGAAGCTCTTCGAATTCACAAAGATTAGTCGAAGTTGCAAAAAAATTTGGCTGCAAAGAAAGTATCTTAATGCATTCAGAACAAAAGTTGCCCATAGATAAAATTAGAAATGCCAACAATATAGGTGTTACCTCAGGTGCTTCAGCGCCTGAAATACTAGTTGAAAATCTTATTAAAGAAATAAAAAGTATTATAAATATTAGAGTTGAAGAAGTAATTTCTTCAGTTGAAAAAGTTTCTTTTAAACTTCCTACAATGCTAATGAAATAATGGCAGTTTATACTAAATTAGAACCACAAGAAATTTCTAATTTCCTAGAGCAATATAACATTTATAATTTGAAAGATTATAAAGGGATAACGGAAGGTGTGGAAAATACTAATTATTTTGTTAAAACATCGAAGCAAGACTATATTCTTACTATTTATGAAAAGAGAGTTGCTGAGAATGACTTACCATTCTTTATAAAACTACTCTCTAATTTGTCTGAAAATAAATTTCCTTGCCCAAAACCGATTGCAAATAAAAATAATGAAAAAATTAATAGAATTAAAAATAAAAATGCAGCTTTAGTAACTTTTTTAAATGGAAAATCAAAAAATAAAATAACTAGTGAGGACTGCTTTGAAATAGGTAAAATTGCTGCTCAATTACACGAGTTAACAGAACAATTCAATCTGAGTAGAAAAAATAATTTATCTATTGAAAGTTGGATGAATATTTTTAAGAAAACTATCAAAGAAAAAATAGACTTAGATGAAACTATTATTAAAAAAACTAGGGATTATTTATTTTTTTTAGAAAAAAATTGGCCTAAAAATTTGCCTCAAGGAATTATTCATGCAGATTTATTTCCAGATAATATATTTTTTATGAGTAATAAAATTTCTGGAATTATAGATTTTTATTTTGCTTGTAATGATTTCTTTGCTTATGAGATCGCAATTTGTTTCAACTCAATATGTTTTGATAACAATTCCACTTTCAATATGACTAAGGCTAAAAATCTTATAGATGGGTATTCGTCAATAAGAAGATTGAGTGCAGATGAAAAAAAATATTTACCTATTCTATGTATGGGGGCGGCTATGAGATTTTTCTTAACAAGACTATACGATTTTTATAACACCGATAATAAAGCGGATGTTAAAATTAAAGATCCTTTTGAATATTTTAAAAAAATTGAGTTTCATTCGTCTATCAAAAATTTTAACGAATATTTTATTTAATGACTGAGACTATAGTTTATACAGATGGTTCGTGTCTAGGTAATCCTGGGAAAGGGGGTTGGGCGGCTGTAATTATTAAAAATGATAAAGAAGAAGTAATTTTTGGTTCTGAAAAAAACTCTACAAATAATAGAATGGAACTAACTGCAGCTATAAATGCCTTATTAAAAACTAAAGAAAGTGAAAAAATAAAAATCTACACTGACTCTAAATATCTTAAGGACGGTATTGAGAAGTGGATAAACAACTGGAAGACAAATAATTGGAAAAATGCTAATAAAAAGAATGTTAAAAATAAAGACCTTTGGACAAAATTAGATAACCTTATAAGTAAAAAAAAAATTTCTTGGGAGTGGGTCAAAGCTCATTCAATTAACGAATATAACAATAAAGTTGATATTCTTGCAAGAAAAGCTGCTAATGCAGACGATTAGTTATTATATAATTTTTAATTTTGTTAAAATTGTTAGGCAATACTTTGTAAAATTCCTTTTTTTTAATACTTTTAATAATCTTAATTGGCAACTTAGGAGTGTTTTTTAATATTTTATAAATAGTTTCTCCAAATTTTGCAGGGTGTGCAGTTTCCAAGCAAAATAAATTTTCTGATTTTTTTTTATTATTTAAATAATAATTCTCCAAAGCTTTTAATCCGACTGAAGAATGCGGATCTAATATTTTATTATTATATTTATAAACTGATATAATGGTTTTTTTGGTATTCTTGGCATTTATAGAATTAGAATAAAAAAGATTTCTGATATTTTTTAAAATATTTTTATCAACCTTGTAATAACCTTTAACATTAACCTGCATCATTAAATTAGATATTTTCTTTGAATTATTATTATAATAAGAAGAAATTAGCCTTTCAAAATTACTTGCCACTTGTATATCCATACTTGGGGAAATGCTGAATCTTACTTTTGACGGCTTATAAACCCCATTGATTAAGAATTTATGCAAAAGATCATTTTCGTTCGTTGCAATAATTAATTTAGATATAGGTAGACCCATCTTATAAGCAATATAACCTGCGTAAATGTCACCGAAATTACCTGTCGGTACTGAAAAAACACTTTTTTTGTTTTTTTCAGATAAACGAAAGTGTGAATAAAAATAATAAACTATTTGAATAACAATTCTCGCCCAATTTATAGAATTAACACCTGACATATTAATAGCTTTTCTAAAGCTGCGGTCATTGAACATTGATTTTACTAATTTCTGACAATCATCAAATGACCCCTTTACAGCAATATTAAAAACGTTTTTAGAATTCACTGTAGTCATAAGTTTTCTCTGCGTTACAGAAACTTTTCCTTTTGGGTGTAAAACAAAAATTCTTAAATTTTTTTTATTTTTTATAGCATCTATAGCCGCAGCTCCCGTATCTCCTGATGTTGCAGTAACAAGATTAATTTTTTTTTTATTTTTTGAAAGAATAGTTTGATACATATTACCTATCACTTGCATTGCAATATCCTTAAAAGCTAATGTTGGCCCATGATATAATTCTATTAAATTAAATTTTTTTACTCTAGAAAATTTTACTACATTATTGCTATGAAATTTTTTATAAGAATTTTTTATGATTTTTTTTAACTCATTTTTTGAAAAAGTATTGTCTGTATAAATTTTAATAATTTCATAGGCTAAATTATTATAATTTAGTTTAGAAAATTTTTGTAAAGTAGCACATGATAATCGAGGTATTATCTTAGGAATGTACAAGCCTCCATCATGAGCTAGGCCATTTAAAAAAGTGTCAATAAAATTATAAGTTTTTTTATTATCTCTAGTACTAATATATTTCATTGCGATCTTTTCTTATAATATAAAAAAAAAATTGTAGTAAATAAGGCTAAGCCATACCAAGTTATAGCATATTGCAAATGATTATTTGTTATATGAATTTCATAATCGTTAGAAATAATATCTTTATTTTTCAGAGAAGTTTGAATAATTAATAAAGGATAAATATCCTTATTTAGGGTTTTTTTTAAATATTCAATATCGATTGAATATACAAAGTCCTCATTTAAACTATTTTTTGGTGTGAATAATTTTTTTGGTATTATTTTTTTTGTATACCCCTCAATAAGATCATTCTTAAATGAAGTATTTTTTATTGAATTAATATTTTTTTTTCTAATCCAGCCTTTATCTATCAAGATTATTGAGGAATTATCAATATCATAAGGAACTATAACTTTAAAACCTATTTCACCTTTTTTAAGTTGATATAAAAAAATTGCAGGATTAGATCTATTCTTTTTAAATTTAACTTTTGTATAATCTTCATTTATATCTTTATTAAAATATATGGAATTTTTTTTAAAATTTTCTTCTAAATAAGAAATTGAATTTTTTTTTGAATACAGTCTAAAAACTTGCCAAGTTCCCAATAAAAAAATGACTAATACAAAAAATATAAAAAAAATATCTAAGGATTTAATTTTAAACAAAAGTAACTTTTAGCTGCCCCAAATATATATTGAGGCGAATAAAAATAGCCATACCACATCTACAAAATGCCAATACCAAGCCGCTGCCTCAAATCCAAAATGATGATCAGGTTTATAATGTCCAGCTCTTGCTCTAAAATAGCAAACTGCCAAGAATATTGTGCCTACAAGCACGTGGAAACCATGAAATCCTGTTGCCATATAAAAAGTTGCACCGTAAATTCCAGAACTTAATTTAAAGTCAGCAACGAAATATTCATAAGCCTGAAAACCAGTAAAAATAAGTCCCAAAATTACAGTCAACAACAATCCATTTATTAGTCCTTTTCTATCATTTTCTAACATAGAATGATGCGCCCAAGTTACTGTGGTTCCTGATAAAAGTAATATTAATGTATTCACTAAGGGTATTTGCCAGGGGTCTAAAGTCTTAATATCTTTTGGGGGCCAAACACCTCCTATCACAGCATCGGGAAATAGACTGGAGTCAAAAAAAGCCCAAAACCAAGCAACAAAAAACATTACTTCTGAAATTATAAAAAGTGTCATACCATACCTAAGGCCGATTTGAACTATCGGGGTATGATCACCCTTGTGTTCTCCCTCAATAACAACATCTCTAAACCACATAAACATACAATAAAGTGTCAGAGCCAATCCAATAAGCAGCAACCATAAAGATTTCGAGTGCATAAAATAAACGGTACCAATTGCCAAAACTAAAGCTGAAAAGGATATCGCTATAGGCCAAACACTTGGGTCTACTAAATGATAATCATGACCTTTTTTATGATTGTCTGACATTAGTTATTTACCTTTTTATAATTGGCCACGTCAAAAAAAGTATAGGACAAAGTGATATCCTTAATTTCTTTTGAGGATAAATCTTCAACTATCTTGGGATCAATAAAGTATGCCATGACAAAATCCATAGACTCTTTTGGCTTTAAAGTTTGTCGCTCAAAACAGAAACAGCTAATTTTATTAAAGTACTTACCAGCACTAGCAGGCGCGACATTAAAAGTGGAAATTGCAGTTGAAGATTCATTCCCTAAATTTTTAACATTAAATTTAATCGTAGAAACTTGTCCTGGTTTGACATTTTCCTTATTTTTTTCTGCTTTGAACTCCCAAAACAGTCCTTTAGATACATTAGTGTCAAAACGAGTTACAATATTATGATCAATAACGACCTTTGGAGCTTGTTTAGAAGTCTTTGGAGTGCCTCCAAACCCCGTAACTTTACAAAATAATTCATAGAGCGGAACTGAAGCATAAGAAAGTCCAAGCATAATTAAAAATATGAGAACTAAATAAATTGGATTTATCTTATTTTTAACTTTTTCGCTCATAAAGGTCTTGTATAAATTCCCATGTTATAAACTGAAAAAACAAAAAAGAAGATCACTAATAATATTAATATAACAGCTGTAATATAATTTTTTTTCATTAAAAAATTTTAAAAAAACTTTCAATTAACAATAAACTAAAAATTAAAAATAAGTATAAAATGGAAAATGCAAATATTTTTTTTGAGTATTTTTCCTCATTTATTTTACTATTAGCTTTTAATAATTTATAAGTTAAAAAAATATAAATTATTCCTAAAATTAAAGTTGGAATTAAATAAATCAAACCAGCGAAATTAAAATAAAAAGGAAGTATCGTAATCGGGAATAATATTAATGCATAAATAAAAATATTTTTCTTTGTAAATTCAACTCCAGACACCACTGGAAGCATTGGGATATCTGCTTTTTTATAATCATCTGATTTATAGAGAGACAAAGACCAAAAATGAGATGGTGTCCAAAAAAATATAATTAAAAATAAAATTATAGGTTCAATTGACAAACTATTATTTGAAATAGTCCAGCCAATAACTGGTGGAAATGCTCCTGCAGCCCCTCCTATTACAATATTTTGAACACTTCTTCTCTTTAACCAAATTGTATAAACAAAAATATAAAAACCAATGGTTAGGGCCAAAATTGAAGCGGATAAAATATTTGAGACAAAATATAGGCCGATAATGGATATAAAAGTTAAAAAAATTCCAAAATATAATGCTTGGTTGTTTGAAATTTTACCAAGAGGGATTGGCCTTAAACATGTCCGAGACATTATTGCGTCAATTTCTGAGTCATACCACATGTTTAATGCTCCAGCTGCACCGGCTCCAGCTGCAACAAAAAATAAAGCCAAGACAGAACTTGCAAGATCGATCTGGTTTTTTGAAATCACTAAGCCAACAAGGGCAGTAAATATTACTAGAGACATGACTCTTGGCTTCATCAAATTATAAAAATTTTTAACAATTAAAATATTTCTACTTTTTTGATAATTAATAAAAGCTGTTTTATACATTTGTTTAATTACTTAATTTTTGGAAGCTCATTAAACTGATGGAATGGTGGAGGTGAACTTAGTGTCCACTCCAATGTAGTTGCTCCTTCGCCCCATTGATTATCCGACACTCTTTTTCCTCTTATAAATGCGTGGGCTACTAAAGCTAAAAATACTAAAACTCCAAAAGCTGAAATATACGAGCCTACTGAAGAAACGTAATTCCAACCAGCATAAGCGTCTGGATAATCTGCATATCTTCTTGGCATTCCTGCTAACCCTAAAAAATGCTGAGGAAAGAAAATTAAATTAACTCCTATAAATGTTAACCAAAAATGAATTTTTCCTAAAACTTCTGAATATTCATAACCAGACATTTTTCCAAACCAATAGTAAAATCCTGCAAATATTGAAAATACCGCTCCAAGAGAAAGCACATAATGAAAATGAGCTACAACATAATAAGTATCATGAAATGCAGTGTCTACTCCTGCACTTGCAAGAACGACACCTGTAACTCCACCAACGGTGAACAAAAATATAAAACCAACTGCCCAAAGCATTGGAGTCTTCATAGTTATCGATCCTCCCCACATGGTAGCAATCCATGAAAATACTTTAATTCCAGTAGGAACAGCAATAATCATAGTTGCAAAAACAAAGTATGCTTTTGTGTCAACTCCCATTCCAACTGTATACATATGATGAGCCCAGACAAAAAAACCAACGACCCCAATAGATACCATTGCATAAGCCATGCCTAGATATCCAAAAATTGGTTTTTTTGAAAAAGTTGAGATGATATGGCTAACCATTCCAAAGCCAGGTAGGATCATAATATAAACCTCAGGGTGTCCAAAAAACCAAAACAAATGTTGAAATAAAACTGGATCTCCTCCGCCTTTGGGTTCAAAAAATGCTGTTCCAAAATTTCTATCTGTTAACAACATGGTAATTGCGCCAGCTAAAACAGGTAAGGATAACAATAACAAAAACGCTGTTACTAAAATTGACCAAGCAAAAAGAGGCATTTTATGCATGGTCATTCCAGGCGCCCTCATATTAAAAATTGTAGTAATAAAATTTATAGCTCCAAGAATAGAAGATGCCCCTGCAAGATGCAGACTTAATATTGCAAGATCCATTGCGGGACCAGGCTGACCAGTTTTTGACGATAATGGAGGATAGATCGTCCAGCCACCTCCAACTCCAGATCCACCAGGAGGACCTTCAACAAAAATCGATGTAATTAATAAAATAAATGCTGCAGGTAATAACCAAAAAGAAACATTATTCATTCTAGGAAATGCCATGTCCGGCGCACCTATCATTAAAGGTACAAACCAGTTTCCAAATCCCCCAATCATTGCAGGCATTACCATAAAAAAAACCATTATTAGTCCGTGCCCAGTTACCAAAACATTATAAAGATGGTAATCGCCATTTAAAATTCCATCACCTGGTGACATGAGTTCCATTCTCATCAAAACAGAAAAGGCAGTTCCAATAATCCCAGCAATAATTGCAAAAATTAAATATAAAGTTCCTATATCTTTATGGTTTGTGGAAAATAGCCATCTTCGCCAAAAACTTGGATAGTGTGAATGATCAAGGGCTTCTGTAGACATTTATTTTTTTTCTATAATTAAATTTTCTGCAACAATTTTATTTTCAGGATATTTTGCAAACTTTACTTTAGCTTCTTTTATCCAATCATTATATTGTTTTTCTGAAACTACCCTTACAGTAATAGGCATAAATGCATGACGTGAACCGCACAACTCAGAACACTGTCCATAATAAACCCCTTCTTTTGTAGCCTTAAACCATGTCTCATTTATCCTTCCTGGAACTGCGTCTCGCTTAATTCCGAAAGACGGAAGCGCCCAAGCGTGTAATACATCGTTAGCAGTAATTAAAACTTTAACAGTTTTGTTGACTGGCACAACTACATGATTGTCGGTTTCGAGTAGCCTAGGTTGATTTGCTTTTAGATTTTTTGTTTCAATCATATTTGCATCAAACGCAATATTTTGATCTGGGTATTCGTAGCCCCAGTACAACTGATAACCAATAGCTTTGATAGTAAGATCAGCTTTTGGAATTATATCCTGTTTATAAAGTAATCTGAATGATGGGACTGCAATCACAATTAAAATTAAACATGGAACAACTGTCCATAAAATTTCTATAAAAGTATTATGTGAAGTTTTTGATGGTATAGGATTTTTTGAAGCTCTAAATTTATATATCGAGTAAAGAAGTAAAAAAAGTACGAAACCAGATATCGCAACTATAATAGGAAGTAAAATGCGATCATGAAGATAAACAATATCATCCATGACAGAAGTCACTGATTCATTATAACCCATTTGCCAATTCTCTCTTGAGAATACAACTTGTGTTGAGATAAAAAATATAAAAAATAAATAAAATTTACTAAAAAAAAATTTTTTCATTATTAAAAGATTTATAATGGTAATATCGTTAATTAGCTGTATTATTAGCACAAATATATAAGAAAAATTTGCGACAATTTATCTAAAAATGAACCAAGATTTAAATGAATTTTTTTCAAAGGAAAATTCAATTTCAAGAAAGTCAGCAGAAACAATAGTTAATAATGTTCTTTTTAAGTGCGATGATGGCGAATTATTTCTAGAATCTACTGTATCAGAGTCGTTATTATTGGATGATGGAAAAATCAAAAATACTAGTTATGATTCTAGCAAAGGTTATGGCTTAAGGTCAG
>SXGT01612886.1_pt1 | contig 15450 bp, 13 predicted proteins | sample 3176221 | NCBI WGS metagenome assembly SXGT01 (sample SAMN11356862, study PRJNA531348) | freshwater metagenome | isolation source: freshwater sample F1-120 | place: China: Fuxian Lake, Yuxi | collected 2017-12-25
CGAAGCCCAGGGAGCGGTTCCCATGGCGGGATTCGGCGCGGGAGCGTACATTCTCGCCGTGGAGGAAATCCGTGCGGATTAGAGCACTTTCCCCAATGCTTTTGGCCGCATGCGCGCCGGATCCCCAGACCTCGTCCGCTGTACCATCGCGTGAGTGCAACGTACAAGCGGTTTTTGAAGGAGAGGCATCCACCGTTGAAGTCGCAGGGCGGTTCAACAATTGGGAGCCCCAGGCCCTGGCACGATCGGCCGATGTTTGGACGCGCGATCTCGGAGAGCTACAACCGGGAACCTACGCGTACAAATTCGTGATCGACGGCATTTGGGAGACGCCCCCGCCCGAGGTGTACACGGTTTGGGAAGGCGGCTTCGAAAACCGAGCCTTGGTGGTCGGGGATTGTGAACTTCCGACTCTGGAAACGGTATCGGGTGCGGCCACCTCAGCGGGCGATCTTACCGCAGAATTCCGCTTTGTTGCCGGAGCCAATGGTGACCCTCTCGATGTGGATCAAGTCACTGTCACGGTCGGGGGAACGGAAGTTGACCATGTGAGCGACGCATCTACGGGAAAAATTCTCGTGGCGGTGTCCGACCTCCTTCCAGGCAAACACTCGGTGCGCGTTTCCGCAAGAGATACCGGTGGGCAGACCCCCGAATCCGGTGACGCCTACCTTCCACTGTGGGTCGAGCCCCGCGCTTTTCAATGGCAAGACGGGCTGATGTACTATCTGTTTCTCGACCGGTTTGCGGACGGCGGAGAAAGCGGATTTCCGTCAACCGAGGGTTCGGAATACGGCACCGACTGGATGGGCGGCGACCTCGTCGGTGCGAAACAAAAGCTCGAATCCGGATACTTTGAGGATCTTGGCGTTCGAACGATCTGGCTGTCGCCGCTCAACGAAAATCCTGAGGGCGCGTTCATCGGAAACGGCGGCCATTATTACACGGGCTACCATGGCTATTGGCCAACCGAGCCTCGACAGGTGGAGCAACGGCTCGGTACCACCGAAGTCGACAGCGATACCGCTCTTCGTGAATTCATCGATCTGGCCCATGATCGGGGAATACGCGTTCTTCTCGACGTGGTGCTCAACCATGTGCACGAAGAGCACACCTACCTCGACGAGCACCCGGAATGGTTTACCGCAGAACCTTGCATTTGTACGACCGATCCCGGGGAATGCAATTGGGATACCAACCCCTTAGGCTGCTGGTTTACGGACTATCTGCCCGATCTCGACTATCGAAATCCAGAAATAGTAAACCAGTTGACCAATGATCTGATCTGGTGGACGGACACCTACGACATCGATGGATTCCGCGTTGATGCTGCGAAACACATGGATCATGTCATTCTGCGCACCCTCTCCATGCGGTTGCGCGATCGGTACGAAACCAGCGGTGGAGCACCGTTCTACCTGGTGGGCGAAACCTTCACCGGTCAGGGCGGGCAGTCGCTCATCAGCGATTATGTCGCTCCCTACGAGCTGGATGGCCAGTTTGAATTTCCGTTGCTGTACCCGATTCGAAATGTGTTCGGCCACGATCAGAGTTTCCATGTCCTTGCCGATGAGGTAGAGCTCTCAGACAGCGTGTACGGTGACTCCGTTCAATTCATGAGTCCGTTCCTTGGAAACCACGACGTGGCTCGGTTTGCAACCGACATCACCGGCTGCGACAATCCTCTGCTTTTCGAAGGTTGCTCCGATGTTCTGGAAAACAACACATCCGGCTCGGCGGATCTCGAAGATCGCCTCGCGCTCGCATTCGCATTTGTACTGACCCAACCTGGGGTTCCACTGGTCTATTATGGAGACGAAATTGGGTTGGCCGGCGCCGGGGATCCAGACAACCGCCGCCTGATGCCTTGGCAATGGAGCGACTCCCAAGCCGAACTTCATGATCGCATTGCGACGATCGCGGGTTGGCGGACGGAGCTCGAATCATTAAAAACCGGCGATCGACAGACACTCACGGTAGGCGACGACGTCTATGCCTACGCACGTCAGAGTCCTTCCGGCGAAGTCGCGATCGTGGTCCTTCATAAAGGCGACGAAGAAACCGATATCACCGTTCCCGTTCCAATCCATCTGGACGTCGAAGGCGCCACACTCCGAGCTCTGGACGGCGGCAGCGCGTTCGTTGACGAAGGTCAACTCACCCTGCATCTACAGCCCTGGGAGGCCCGCGTTCTAACCAACGAATAAGCGCGTCCGAGGTTCACACCTGGCAATTCGTAGGGGATCGTGCGAACATCCCCGCAATGAACCTTTCCCCGGGATTCCAATGAACAAAGCAATTAAATACGTCGGCATCGGAGTCGGCGGGTTGGTGGGCCTGCTCCTGCTCACGGTCGGTGGCGTATACGCGGCCAGCAGCTCGCGCATGAGTAAAACCTTCGATGTACCAAACGAACAACTCGAGTCTCTGGTCGGCAATCCGGAGGCCATCGCCGCGGGCGAACACAATGTCGCCTCCTTCACCAAATGCGTGGACTGCCACGGCGAGGATCTCGCTGGGAAACTCGTGATTCCTGGAGGGCCGATCGGCACCATCGGTGGGCCCAACCTGACCAGCGGTGGTACCGTGATCGGGAAGTACGCCGACGTCAATGACTTCGAGAATCTCGTTCGACACTGCGTTCGACCCGATGGCACCACCATTCGGTTCATGCCCTGCGCGGAATACAACCCGCTGAGCGATCTCGAGATCAGCCAGATCCACGCCTACGTCCTCTCCAAACACGCGGTCACCAAGGAGAACCCCCCAGTCACCGCCGGACCACTCGGCAGAATCCTGTACTTAGCCGGGAAAATGCCAATGATGAACAGCGCAGAAGTGATCGACCACTCCAAGGCCCACATCGCAACCCCCCCTCCTACCGCCGCCACCAAAGAGTTCGGCGCACACATGGCCCTCGGCTGCAGCGGGTGCCATCGGCCAAACTACGAGGGCGGACCGATTCCTGGCGGTGATCCCAGCTGGGCCCCCGCGGCAAACCTGTCCAACGGCCCGGACGGCATCGGAAGCTGGACCGAGGCTGACTTCACCAAAGCGCTGCGCGAAGGCGTACGACCGGATGGCACCGCCATTCGCGAACCGATGCCGATCGCCGCCACCAAACGCATGACCGACGAAGAGATCAGCGCGGTGTGGTTGTTTCTCCGGGATCAGCCCGCAGTATCTGACGGAAAGTGATCGCCGATCGCGAACTCCAATTCTGGCAGGCGCTCGCCACTCTGCCCTGGCCGAGGCGAGTGGGCGTTGCTCATCGGATTTTCCGGCGGATCTACCTCCGACGGAACCGCCCCCAGATAGTAAGTTGGGTTGACGATCTCCGGCTGACGCTGGATCCACAGGAACACGTCGATGGGCTCTGGTTGTTTACTCCCGATCACGTCGACGCCAAAGAGCGAGCATTTCTCTTCGACGATCTGCCGACCGGTGGCGTCTTCATCGATTTGGGTGCCTACATCGGTACCTATGCTTTGTTGGCCGGAAAGAAGCTTGGTCCCTCCGGAACAGTGCTCGCGGTAGAACCCCATCCCGACACCTTTCAACGGCTATGGGCACACATCCAGGAAAACTCGCTTCCACACGTCATTCCAGTGCAGGTGGCCGTTTCAGATTCCCCCGGGAAAACCCCACTCGGCAGCGGCGTCCCCGGAAATCGGGCGGCGCGCTCCACCTTGGATCCAAAGGGAACGCTTGAGGTCGTTGCCCTCCCGTTGATCGAGGTGTTGAACAAACACGACATCACGCATATCTCTGCGCTGAAGGCGGATCTTGAAGGGATGGAGTTCCGCGTTTTTTCGCACTTTTTTGCCAATGCACCTCGCACCCTACATCCCCAACGCATCGTGTTCGAAATGGATCCACCGGTTCCCGGGTTGATCGACCTGTTTGAACGACACGGTTACAGGGTTTCGAGGTTATCACGCCTAAATTTCGGCGCTGAGCGCGAATGAGGATGACCCCATGATGTTGTTGTGGCTGACGCTCGGTTGCGCCGATCCACCTCCGCCCCCGCCCGTGTCGGAAGTCAAGGTCGATCCTTGCGAGCCCGCATGGGAGGAGATGCAGAGGCTTGCCCCCACCATGGAAGCGGCCGTTGGCGGTTCTTTTCGAAAGCCCACGAAAGAGACCTTCCTAAGCACTTGTCACAAACTCCCTAGCGCAGCCCGCCCGTGCGTGTCGTTGCGCTACCAGATCGACCATGCCGACGAATGCACCCAAGCCATGTCGGGGCTTTCCAACAAAGAAAAGAAGAAGCTCATTCGCGCGCTTTCCACGCCCCTTGACGGGTCACCAGCGCCGCAGTAGAAGAAGGGGTCCCATTTTCTGGCCCAGAGCGCCCCCCCATGGCGAGGCGATAGGCCCATCGGAGCCGACATGAAGGTCTGTAATTCGCTGAAAAGCTTGAAAGCGCGTCACAAAGATTGCCAGATCGTTCGCCGCCGTGGTCGCGTCTACGTGATCTGCAAGAGCAACCCTCGCTTCAAAGCTCGCCAGGGACGCGCGAAGAAGAAGTAGGTTCACCCGCGGTTGGCCATCAGGCCTCCAGCGTGCGCTTCCAGTGGTAAGATGAGGACGCGGCCGGACGGTCGCGTTTCTTGTTTGCGGGCCAACAAGGGGGCCGAATGGGTCGCTACGATCGGCAAGGTGGGCTCGGGAATGCGCTTGCGAGTGAAGCGGAGCGCCAGCTTCGCTCGCGAATGATCGCGAAGATTCCGTTTGCACGGGACGCCTACAACTACTGGTACCGCTACCAGAGCGGCGCGTTACTGCAACCTCGGGTCATCATCCCGTTGATCGGCTCCATCCTTGTTTTTATGGGCGGAGCGATAGTTTCCTGCGTGGGCATCGTCGGAGGCTGGCTCGCCACCCACTGACTTGTCACCCTCCTGCCGCCGCGGTACCGGGAACGGGACACTTTCGGAGTCCCTGTGAAACAAAATCGTACCGTCATCCTAATCATTGTCGCGGCCGTGCTTGGCTCGGCAGCGCTCGGACTCATCGCCAAAGGCACCAGCAAACCTGCGGTGACCGAACCCACGCCCACCGCGGATTTGGTAGCTGATACCGCCATTCCTCCCCCCGAGGTGACTGCCGCTTCCGACGAGCGTCGGCCACCCGACGCGCCTACGGCGGTCGCAGCCGCCGACGTCAAAACCAGCAAAACAGGCCTTAAATACGCTGACATCGTCGTTGGCACCGGACCTAGCCCCGAAAAGGGCGGCGGCGTGATCGTCGAATACACCGGCTGGCTCGAAAGCAACGGAAAGCGGTTCGACTCCTCCTTTAGCGGCCCCGAACCCATTGAGTTTGCGATCGGCGTCGGCCAAGTCATCCCCGGGTGGGATGAAGGACTGATGTCCATGAAGGTCGGCGGGAAACGCCAGCTCACCATTCCCGCCAATTTGGCATATGGGCAACGTGGCTACCCACCGGACATTCCCGCCGGCGCCACCCTGGTGTTCGACGTCGAGCTCAAGGGCGTCAGCGCCCCCAAGCCCCCACGCGTCCCCCCTGAAGCGCCGCAAAAGGTGGCCGATGGCGAATACACCAAGACCGCCAGCGGCTTGAAATACAAGGATCTCAAGGAAGGATCCGGCGCTTCCCCCAAACTCGGCGACAAAGTGGTGGTCGAGTACACGGGTTGGCTCAAGAACGGAAAGCGCTTCGACTCCTCTTATACCCGCGATGAACCTACCGATTTCAAACTCGGTAAAGTGATCGCAGGCTGGAACGAAGGCCTGCAGACGATGAAGGTCGGCGGCAAACGTCAATTGGTGGTCCCACCTGAACTCGGGTACGGCTCGAAGTCCATGCCCCCCGGCGCACCCGATGATCGGGCGGTGATCCCCTCCAATTCTACGTTGGTGTTTGAAGTCGAACTGCTTGAAGTTAGATAGTCAAGTTCTTTACTATTCGCGCTACAGGTATCCTTGAGCTTGTAGCGCGAACAATCCCGCATACCGGCCCTGTTGCTCCAACAGCCCGGTGTGCGTCCCCTCCTCGACCACTCGCCCCCCGTCGATCACGATGATTCGGTCGGCCATGCGGACGGTTGGAAATCGATGCGAGATGAGAATCGTCGTTCGTCCGGCAGAAAGCTCACGAAAACGCTCAAACACCGCATGTTCAGCCTCGGCGTCCAACGCGGCCGTCGGCTCATCCAGCACTAAAATATCCGCCTCCTCTCGCATAAATGCCCGCGAAAGCGCCAGTTTCTGCCACTGGCCACCTGAAAGCTCCGTTCCCTGCTGAAACCAGCGTCCAAGCGAAGTTTCCATCTTTTCTGGAAGCTGTGCGACCACCGCATCGGCCCCCCCTCGCTCCAGCGAGCGCTCCACCCGAGGCGTATCCGCAATCGCATCGACGCTTCCAAAGCCAACATTCTCACGCACCGACAGTTGGTATTGGTTGAAATCTTGGAAGATGACGCCAATTCTCTTGCGCAGCTCCTCCGTTCCCCAGGAGCGAAGGTCTTTTCCGTCGAGCAGTATCCGACCTTCCGTCGGCTCGTACAGCCGCGTGAGCAGCTTGATGAACGTCGTTTTCCCCGCCCCATTATGTCCCACCAACGCCAAACTTTGCCCTGCGGGCACAAAGAGATTCACCTCTCGAAGCGCCCACCGATCCGTTCCCGGGTACTGAAAGCCCACCCCGTCGAACCGGATCCCACGTTCTTCAGTGGTTTCCGAGCTCTGTAGTGGGGGCGCTTTGGTCGTGGGGATCCGCAAATACGCGAACAGGTTCGACATGTACAGATTGTTCTCGTACATCCCGCCTACTGAAGTGAGAATCGTCTGAAAGGACGCTTGTCCCTGCCGAAGCGCCACCACCGATAGAGTCAACTGCCCCACGGTCAACAGACGTTCTGCGGCCTGCCAAGCGATCCACCCATAGAAACCGTAGAATGCACCGGTGGCCAGAAGCGACAATAGGAACGCCCATCCGGTGCGTCGAAGCGCGAGGGCGCGATCTTCCGAGAACATCGACTCCGCGAGCCCGCGGTAACGATCCAAAAACCAGTGCCCCAAGCCAAACAACATGATTTCTTTGGCGTGCTTGTCGTTCGCCAGCACATATTCATAGTAATTCAAACGCCGGCTTTCCGGCGCGCGCCAGTTCCGCAAGCGAAACGCCTGGTTGGAGAACCGCATTTCCATGATCGCCGCCGGCACCGCCGCAAGCAGGAGTCCCACCGCCGCCAACACACTGAAATCGAGCAGCAGGCCCAGGTACCCCAGCAGCGTGAGTGTGCTTTGAATCAGGCCAAAGGTGCCCGTCACCACAGACAACGGCCGAGAGGAGGCCTCCCGCCGCGCCCGGGTGAGCTGGTCGTAGAACGTCGGATCTTCAAAGTGGGTCAGGCTGAGTTCGCGGGCTTTTTCCAGGATCATGACGTTGATGTCGATCGACAACCGCGCGCCCAACAGCTGCCACAACAGGCCGATCGCGCGCTGCGCCAGAGCAAGCGTGACCACAAGTCCCAGTTCCACACCAACAAATCGGAGGACATCCCCCGTGTTCTGATCGACCACCGCGTCGATGATCGCCTTGCCCACCCATGCGACGCCGATCGGCAGCCCCGACGCAATCAACGTCAGCGAGCCCAAAAGTGCCGTCATTCCTGGACTTGTTCGCCAGACCAGTGCCAGCGTGGCGGGCACGTGTTCGACATGCCGCTTCCAATCCCAACCCGCCAAATTCCCCCCAACCGCGCCAGCGCGCAGCTTTCCCTAGGCACCGTTGGGCGGTTGTACAGCGGCGCGCTCAGACGTCGATCGATGCATTTTATTCAGACCCTGAATGCCTCTGCAGGCGACGCGTACTTGGGTCGTGCAACCGCACAGGGGGACGCCATGTCGACGCTCAATGTTCTGCTCCTTGCCCTTGGACTTTCCTCGACCGCCAATGCGCACCCAGGCCGCGGCCACGGGGGATACGGCGGCGGGCACCACCATACGGACGCCCTCGGGCGGGTGGTCGTCATCAACAACTCGGGGGGAAGCGTCCGGTTTACTCTGGACAACGGCGAGTCGATCTTCCTGGCGAACGGTGACCGCACCATGCTTCGCGCTCAAGCCGGTGGACACAACACCCGAGCGACTTACCGCGTGTTTGGAATGGTCCAAGACCTCGAATCCGAGCGCATCTTCGTTCGGCCGTACCAAACCACTGTGGTCGAACTCGATCCCGAGCGCGACGCCCTCGTCAAAGTCACCAACGATACCCGGCACTACGCCGATCTCACCTCGGACGGTCGGTTCGTTACACAACTTAGCCCCGGCGAAACCGAATTCGTTCGCCTGCCCGTGGGTGGCAACCGGCTCCAATTGACCTCTCGTGGCCGCGTCCTCGGTGAAAAATACCTGCGCACGCAGGCGTTCTCTGAAAACCAGTGGACTCTATGTCTCCCCTCGGTGGCCGACGTCACCGTGGTCAACCCGCTGCCAATCCCGGTTCGACTGACCGGGGAGCGTGGACGAAGCATCGAAGTCGCCGCCTACGGCCGTACCACCTATGAAGATGTACCTTTTGGAAGCTTCACCCTCACCGCGACCCGCACCTCGGGGGAATTCGTTGACCAGCAAACCATCTCGGTTCGGGAGTTTGGGCGCAATGTTTGGACCGTAGATGCCCCCATGACCGGTTTTGTGATGGTGGACAGCGATCTACACTGCGGCTCGCAAGTTCGCGTGGACGGCCAAGTGGTCGCCCGCCTCGGCGGTGACGAACGCCAACGGCTCGAGCTCTCGGTGGGAAGCCACCGCATCACCATCACCGACGACCGAGGCCGAAAAGTGGAGGACGAATGGGTCAATGTTGACCCTTACCGAATGGCGCAAGTCGACGCCGGCCGCGATCACCACGCGGTGGTTGAAGTCGACCGGGAAGACGATCGAGGCGATCGAGGCGATCGAGGCGATCGAGGCGACCGAAGTGATCGGGACGACCGAGCGCAAGAAGAAGCTCAGGACCCAATCGTGGAAGAAGACACACGGGAAGGCCGACGAGGCGAGCGCGGCCACCGCTGATCCTTCCGGTAGAAAGTAAAGCGCTTGACGAGTTCGTCAGGCGCTTTACTTTTTTTGATATGCGGACAACGGAACGATTTCAATCAAACGCCAGCTCTTTCCCCAATCGTCGGTCTGGTAACGGTGCATACCGGTGGTGATTCCCCAGGCCGCATCGTCCACCAAGAAACTCACCCGACCCTTTCCAGAGGGTTTGAACTCCACCAACCGGACGTCGGCCAAGTAGTGGGGCTTCTCCAGCGTCCCCGTGTGAGTCCAGCTTTTCCCTCCATCTTTCGAAATCACAAACTGCAAAACGGGGAAAGGTCCGTCGACCACGCCGTCCAGCGCCCCGACAAAAACCCCTTCCACCCCCACCACCTTTCCCCAACCGATCGGATGCTCCCATTGGAGGGCGTGGCATTCGTCATTCCGGAACACCGAGGGAACCGCCGAAGTTGTACCCGTCCGAAGGTTCACAAACTCCAAGCGTTCCCCTTTGGTCGAGGTGAAATGCGCAATGTCTTCCCGTTGTTCGACCGCGGTCGGGCAGTCCACCAACCCCACCTCCGCCGCCATCGCGGCCGCAAACCATAGATGAATCATGGGATCCGTCCTGTTGAACCGGTATACATCAGCATCGCCTGAAGATTCCAGTCTTCCACCCAGAACCCCGTCAAGCGGACTTCAAATCCATCCTTCGACATCTTTGCCGGGCCCGGGAGCACCACCGCCGACAGGCCTACCCCCACCGGAAAAGGATCGAACAATGCGATCGGTCCCACGCGAAAATCATCATTTCCTGCGGACAGTGTAGCCCCGCCGGTCAGCCACCCAGTGGTCAATGTACCGTCCCGCCGATGGTGAACGTACGTGAATGCAGCATCCAACTCCAATCCGAACGAAAACCAATCGACATCCAGGACCGCCGCACCGGATATGATCGGCGAAAAGGTCCCAAACGTGGGATTTTTCCCGATCCGCTCCCATGTGCCGGGTGCGTGGAGCACGCCCACCGCCAGCCCGCTGCCCCGAGTAAACCGGACTCCGACATCGGCCGCCGAGGCGGATAGCACACTAAGGAGACCGAGAATCCACATCTAGTGGATCTCGCGTCCGTTCACAAACCGGCGTTCGACGGTGATGTCGGGAACGGCATCCACATCCACTTCCAGTGGATTCTGACTCAACACGACAAAGTCGGCGAGATACCCGACATCCAACCGGCCCAGGTCTTCGCTGCGGTTGATCGCGGCGGCGCTCCCTTCGGTGTATCCGCGAAGCGCATCCTCCATCGTCAGCTCACGTTCGGCACCCGTCTTCGTGGAGCTCCAAGCGACCAACAACGTATGGGTGGTTGGCCACACCGGCCAATCTGTGCCCAATGCCGTGGGAATGCCCCCTTCGACGAAGGAGCTGTAGTCATAGGCGTGCGAAAACACCTCCTCGCCAAGGTACTCCGCCGTCTCTCCGAGGTTCGCGGCGGCATAATGCGTCGGTTGCACGCTCACCGACAGCCCAAGCGTTGAAATGCGCACGATGTCGTCCGGATCCGCGAGGCAGAGGTGATCGAGAATGTGATGCTGCGTCAAACTGCCGTTTGCTGCTGCAACCGCCTCAAAAGCATCCAATGCAGCATCCACCGCGGCGTCCCCGTTGACGTGGAGCTTCAGTGGAATTCCGCGCGTTTCCGCCTCAAATACGATCGCCGTCAGCGCGTCACCGTCCAAATAGTGGGTACCAAAAGAACCCGGATTTCCCTGATACTCCTCTTCCATCCAGGCTTCCGCGCTGCCCATCGATCCATCCACCCAGATCTTGGCTCCGCCAAATCGCACGAGCTCGCCCGGATTGTTGTCTCGCAACGCCTCGATCTCGTCAAAGTCATCGATCGAAAACAACGGCGCGTACCAGGTGACGCGGATGGGCAGATCGCCGCTTTCCTCCAGCGCCGTGTAGATTTGTGGCCGTCCAAGGTCAAATCCAGGGGCCGCCAAAATTTCACTCACCCCGGTGAGGCCGCTCCGGCTGAAATCCACCAGTTTTCCTGGAAGGGCCGATGAAAGCCGCGCGTCGTCGTACTCGTCCATCGCCTGCGTCGCGATCGCGGTCATGGCCCCCTCGACCAAATACCCGGTAGGCTCCCCGGTATCCGGGTCACGGCCGATCATTCCATCCGGCGGATCTGGCGTTTCCGCAGTGATTCCGGCAAGGTCGAGCGCAAACTGGTTGACCACCGCCTCATGGCCGCTGTTGCTCACCAACAACACGGGTCGATCCGTGATCACTTCCGAAATTGCACGGCCATCGGGCTCGGGGATGTTCTCGGCCAACCACCCATAACCAACCACCCAGGGCTCCTCGGGATCCAAATCGCTGGCGTAATCCACCGTCGCCGTGGTCATCGCCTCCATCGAGGGCGTTCCCAACAGCAACAAACGCGCAAAAGCAAAGCTTCCCGCTAACAAATGGGTATGCGCATCATGGAAACCCGGGAACACATGCTGGTCGCCGACATCAACCTCAGCGGTCCCCGTCCCTTTTAGCGCTTGCGCATCCGCTCCAATCGCAACAATTTGCCCGTTGCGAACGGCGATCGCATCGGTCTCGGTCTCGACATCCATATGAATGTTCCCGAGCACCAACAGGTCCGCGGTTTCGACGTCGTCCTTTTTGCAGCCTGCCAACAGGAAAACCAACCACAGTGAGCGCATACGTCCCCCAACGGACGTCATTCTAGCATCCGATTTGGGAAGTGCGTGCGCCCTTCGTGGCTACAGCTTTTCGTGAGCGTCGGCGTAGAAGCCGTTGAGAAGGTCGATGAATTTCTTTTCAACGACCTTCCGCTTCAGCTTCAGGCTCGGCGTCAAATCCCCTTCTTCCACGGTCAGGTCGCGCGGAAGAATCGCAAACTTCTTGATGGTCTCGTAGCTCGCCAAACCGGAGTTGAGCTGGTCCACAAACGGGGAAATCAACTCGCGGGCTTTCGGATCGGCGACCACTTCAGCGTAGCTCTTGCTTCCCATGCCGTTTTCACCGGCCCACTTGGTCATCGCTTCCACGTCCAACGCGATCAGGGCGGAGCAGTAGTTGCGGTTGTCGCCATGGACAACCACTTGACTAACGTACGGGCAAATCGCCTTGAATTTTCCTTCCAAAGCCTGCGGAGCAACGTATTTACCACCGGAGGTCTTGATCAGATCCTTCTTTCGATCGGTGATCCGCAGGAAACCGTCCGGATCCACCTCACCAATGTCACCCGTGTGCAGCCATCCCTCAGCATCGAGCGCTTGTGCGGTATCTTCCGGACGATTGTGATAACCCCGCATGATGCCGCGGCCGCGAATCAAAATCTCCCCATCTTCCGGGGCGATCTTGAGTTCGGTGCCTGGCAACGGCAGCCCCACCGCACCAAACTTGAACTTCTCTGGTCGGTTTACGAAGCTGGCCGCGCTGGACTCCGTCAAGCCATACCCTTCGAGGATCAACAGACCGGCTGCATGGAAAAACTCGGCCATGTCTCGGGACAACGGTGCCGATCCGGAGATGAAGAACCTCATCCGCCCGCCAAACCGCTGTTGCAACTTGCTAAACACCAGCTTGTTGGCGACGGCGAACTTCAGACCAAGGAACCCCCCAGGTTGCATGCCTTGTTGGCGGAGTTTCGAAACTTCCTTGCCGACACCAAAGGCCCACTGGAAGATCTTCCACTTGGCGCCACCGGCTTCCTTGGCGGTGGCCACCACTTTGTTGTGCACCTTCTCGAAAATACGAGGAACGGCGCACATAAAGGTGGGCTTGACCACCGCAAGATTGTCCACGATCTTCTCAATGCGACCGTCGATCGCCGTCGCAAACCCGATCCGGATCTGCGCCATCTCGATGACCTTGCCGAACACATGCGCCAAAGGAAGCCAGAAATACTGGACATCGGCGGTGGTCATGATGTTCAAATTGTCGATCGCCTCACCCTCATACAACCACTGATCGTGGGTGAGCTCGACGCCCTTGGGCTGGCCGGTCGTGCCAGAGGTGTAGATCAACGTAGCGATCTGGGTTTTCTTGACCGACTTGGCCACCGTCTCGTAAGCGGACGGGTCCGCAGCATGGCGCTCATTCCCCTTCTTTTGCAGGTCCGCCCACGACACCACAAAGCCGTCAGCGCTGCCGGCGCCGTCGATCACGACGATGTGTTTCAAGTCTGGGGTATTAGCGCGTTCCGAAAGCAGCTTCTGGACCTGTGCGTCGTTTTCCGCGAAACAGACAACTGCACCAGAATCCTTCAAGATGTATGCGCACTCAGGCGCGGTATTCGAAGGGTAGATCGTGCTAGTGGCCCCGCCCCCGACCAGAATACCCAAGTCCGCAAAAATCCACTCGATCCGGGTGGAACACAGAATGGCCACCCGGTTTTCGTCCTGCAGGCCGAGAGCCCGCAACCCGCTGGCCACCGCCCGAACTTCATCGCCGGTCTGCCGCCAGGTGTAGCTGCGCCAACCCTCTCCCTCAGGGCGACGAAACGCTTCGAGATCCGGTGTCGCGGAGACCCGATACAGGAACATGTCGGCAACGGACTGGAACGCTGGGACGGCCATTCGAACCTCGCAAAAATGAGCGCCGAACATAGCGCAACCGGCGATAAATGCAAGCGCACCCCACCGTGCGGGATACCGGGAACGGGGGGCGTGATGCGCATCGACGGGCGCGAAATTTCCGAGAACGTGGTGCTGGCGCTCGTCGCCGCCGTCCAATTCGTCAACATACTTGACTTTGTCATGGTGATGCCGCTCGGACCCGACTTCGCAAAAGCCCTCGCGATCCCCGAGTCTCACATCGGGTGGATCGCCGCCGCATACACCGGACCGGCGGCGGTTTCCGGGTTGCTCAGCTCCATCGTGGTCGATCGCTTCGACCGGCGAACCGTGCTCGGCGTATCCATACTCGGCCTAGTACTTGGTACTTTGGCGGGAGGCTTCGCATTCGATCTCTATTCCATGCTGACCGCACGGGCCATCGCCGGGGTTTTTGGTGGACCGGCGACGTCCATCGCCTACGCAATCGTGTCCGACCTCTTCCCTCCCGAAAAGCGAGGCCGAGCCATCGGTTTCATGATGGGAGCATTTTCCGTCGCGTCGATTTTCGGGATACCAGCGGCGCTGCGCTTGGCCACCTTCGCCACCTGGCGGGCCCCTTTTTTCGGATTGGCTGCCCTCGGCTTGGTGGTCAACGTCGGCGTCTTCCTATTGTTGCCGCGCCTTCGCCTTCATCTGGAGCGAACTTCCGAACCCATCCGTTGGTCGCACCTTTTCGGTCGGCCCGTGGTGTTGGTCTCTTGGCTCGCCACCGCGGTAGTATTTGGTTCTTCCTTCCTAGTGATCCCAAACATCAGCGCGTTCGTGCAGCACAACCTCGAATACCCACGGGAATATCTGGACCGCCTGTATTTGGTAGGCGGCATTGCCAACCTGATCGCGATGCAAGCCGTAGGCAGGCTGGTAGACCGCTTTGGCAGCGCCCCCGTGGGCACCTTCGGCGCCATCTCCCTTTCCTGCGTTATCGCAGCCGGTTTTGTGGTTTATCCTCCCGCATTGCCCGTTATGGCGGTCTTCGTCGGATTTATGGTCTCCATGGCGTTTCGAAATGTCGCGTTCAGCACGCTCACCACAAAGGTCCCCGCCCCCGCGGAGCGTGGCCGATTTACCTCCATACAATCCGCGATTCAGAACCTGGCTGGCGCAGGTGCGGCGAGCATTGCATCCGTATTGCTAACGACCACGCCAAACGGAGCGTTGGACGGCTTGCCGACCGTGGCTAGCCTCGCCATTTGCTTAACTTTGGTCCTCCCTTTTCTGCTGTGGTGGATCGAACGCACGCTTCGGCGGACCCACTCCGAAAACTAAGCCCTCGCACCGGTCAGGAGATCGCACCAAATCGACGTTCACGAGCCGAAAACGCTCGCAGGGCATCCGCAAAGGCAGCCTCTCGAAAATCCGGCCAGTCGTCCTGACAGAAGACATACTCTGCGTAAGCCGCCTGCCAAAGTAGAAAATTCGATACCCGTTGCTCCCCCGATGTGCGAACCACCAAATCGGGCGACGAGGCCAACGGGCTCGTCCACAACGAACGCTCCACCAGAGCTTCATCGATCTGTTTGGCTTTGAGTTTCCCTTTTTCAACTTGCTCCGCCAGCCGGCGGGCCATGTCCACAATCTCTTCTCTGCCCCCATACGACAAACACAAGGCCAAGGTCATCGATTTATGCCCGGCCGTCGCTGTTTCCGCCGCCTTGATCGCCACCCGAACGGGAAGCGGCATTCGCGCGATGTTTCCAACGGCCACCAGACGGATGTCAGATTTCTTGAGCTCGGCGCGCTCAGATTCCAAATAGTTCAACAACAGACCAAGCAGCGCTTCCACTTCCTCG
>SXGT01082350.1_pt1 | contig 15449 bp, 16 predicted proteins | sample 3176221 | NCBI WGS metagenome assembly SXGT01 (sample SAMN11356862, study PRJNA531348) | freshwater metagenome | isolation source: freshwater sample F1-120 | place: China: Fuxian Lake, Yuxi | collected 2017-12-25
AGGTTCGAATCCTGTCATCCCGACCAATCACGCGACGGGGCCTGATCGGCAGCACCGATCGGGCTCGTTTTACGTACGAAGATGAACCAGCTGCTGTATCGCCTCGGCACGGGGCACATCATCTCGGCGTCGCTGCACGTGGTGCTGCAGCTCGAGATTGCCGATCGGCTCCTTGCCGGGCCGGCGCGCGTGGATGATCTCGCCGCCGCGACCGGTGTGAACGCCGACGCGCTCTATCGCGTGATGCGCATGCTGGCGGCCGAGGGCATCTTCGACGAGCAGGAGACGCGCGTGTTCGCGCTGACCGCCGACGGGCGGGAGTTCGCGAAGGGCAGTGGTACCTATCGCGACATGGGGCTGTGGATCACGAATCCGCTCCTGTTCCGCGCCTATGCCGAGATGATGCACGCGGTCCGGACGGGAGACCCGGCAATCAAGAAGGTGACCGGGAAGACGGTGTTCGAGAACGTCGCCGCCGATCCGGCGCTCGCGGCGATCTTCAACAACGCCATGTCGTCGTTCAGCGCCAGCGTTGCCCCCGCCGCCATGAAGGTGTACGACTTCAGCGGCGTGCGTACCCTCGTCGATGTGGGCGGCGGTCACGGCCAGGTGCTGACGACGATCCTCGGCGCGCATCCGCACATACGCGGCATCCTGTTCGAGCTGCCGCACGTCATCGCCAGCGCCGAACCGGTGGTGGCGGCCTCGGGCGTCGCCGATCGCTGCCGACTGGAGGCAGGCGATTTCTTCAAGGCCGTGCCCGCCGGCGGCGACGCGTATCTGTTGAAGCACGTCATCCACAACTGGCATGACGAAGATGCGACGATCCTCTTGAAGAACATCCGCACCGCGATCGGCGACACGCCGGGCGGCAGGCTGATCCTGCTCGATTCGGTGCTGCGGCCGGGCAACGAGCCCGACTACGGCAAGCTGATGGACGTGCAGATGCTGGTGATGCCAGGCGGGCGTGAGCGGACCGAAGCGGAATTCGCCGAGCTCTTGTCGCGCAGCGGTTTCGCGTTGACCCGCATCGTGCCGACAGCGTCCGCCTTGTCGGTGATCGAAGCGCGAGCGTCGCGGTAATCCTGCCGGCAACCCCATGCCCGTCAAAGCGCAATTCATCGAGCCGATGCTCCTGCTGCGCGTTGACGCGCTGCCGGACGATCCGCGCTGGGCATATCAGCTCAAGCTGGACGGCTACCGGGCCATCGCGTTCAAGGCCAATGGCACGCTCCACTTCCGTTCCCGCAACGACAACGACTTCAGCCTGCGCTATCCGGCCGTCGTCAAAGGTCTCGCCAATCTTCCGGACGAGACGGTGGTCGACGGCGAGGTCGTCGCGTTCGACGAGACGGGCCGTCCGTCGTTCACCGCGCTCCAGAACTACGGTTCGTCGTCTACGCCGGTCGCCTTCTACGTCTTCGACGTGATGGTGCTGGCCGGGAAGGACGTGAGGTCGGAGCCCCTCGAGCGCCGGCTGACGCTGCTGGAAACGAAGGTGCTGCCAAAACTGAAGGAGCCAGTGCGATACGCTGGCACGCTCGATGCGCCGCTGCCACAACTGATCGCGTCGGTGAAGGCGCAGAGCCTGGAAGGACTGGTCGCCAAACGCCGCGACAGCCGCTACGAGCCAGGCCTGCGGTCAGGCGCGTGGCAGAAGATGCGCGTCAATCAGGGGCAGGAGTTCGTCATCGGCGGCTACACGCTGGGCACGAAAGGGTTCGACGCGCTGGTCTTCGGTGTTTACGAGAGCGGCAAGCTGATCTACGTGGCGCGCACCCGCAACGGGTTCACCCCGGCGACGCGGGTTGCGCTCTTCAAGAAATTCAAGGGGCTGGAAATCGCCGCGTGTCCGTTCGCGAATCTGCCGGAGGCGAAAAGCGGCCGGTGGGGTGTAGGACTGACCAAGGCCAAGATGGCCGAGTGCAGGTGGTTGAAACCGGTGCTGGTCGCCCAGATCGAGTTCCTCGAATGGACCGCCGACAACCACCTCCGCCATTCGAAGTTCGTCGGCCTCCGTGAGGATAGACGTCCCAAAGACGTCACTCGCGAGTGAGCCGCACGCACCCTAGCTGATCGATCGATGGCTCGCCGGCGCCGCGACGAGCTGCTGCAGGTAGGGCCAGATGGTGGCGGCGATTTCAGCCGCGCCGCGGGCGTTTGGATGGAAATCCGGCTGCAGCATCTCCTGCCCGTTCATCAGCACGTTTTGCATGATGAAGGGCACCAGCGGGATCTTGTACTTCGCGGCCAGCTCCGGGTAGAGCTGATGAAACTGCAGGAAGTAGTCCCAGCCGTGCGTGGGCAGCGCTTCCATCCCGCACAGCAGGACCTGCACGCCGTCGGCCTGCGCCGCGTCGATGATCGTCTCGAGATTCGAGCGGACCTGCGACACGGGGACGCCGCGAAGACCGTCGTTGGCCCCGAGCGCGAGAATCATGATCGCCGGCTTCTCGTCGAGCGCCGCGCGCAGGCGGCGCACCCCGCCAGCGGTGGTATCTCCCGAAACGCCGTGGTTGACGATGCGGAAGGGCAGCTTGATCGCGTCGAGCAGGCCCTGCAGCACGGCCGGATAGGCCTCGTTCGCCTGCAGCCCCTTGCCCGACGTCAGGCTGTCGCCCAGCGCCACGATCGTCCGCGGCTGGACGAGCTGCGACGGCGCCGTCGTCGTCGCGGACGCCTGCTCGGAGCATGCGGCGCCGAGCGCCGTCACACACGCCACTACCATCAGCCTCGTCATGGTCCAGTTTCCAGTGTAGCAGCCGCCACAAGAGCCCGCGCCCCCGCTAGAATCACCAGAGCAGCCCTATGCGGTATCTGGTCACGGCCCGGATCAAGGCAGGACGGCGCGCGGCGCTCGAGCGTGCAGTGGAGGAGGAGACGCTGGGCGCCGGCTCAGTGGCCGGCGACGAGTATCTCCACAACATGGCGGAGGCGCGCGAGCTGCCCGACGGCCGCGTGAAGTGGGTGGAGACCTGCTTCTGCGCGACGCCGCTGGCCGAGGAGCGCCCGTACTGGGAAGCGTTTTTCGATCTGGTGAGCGTCAAGGACGCGCACGCGCGCAGCACGTGCCGCCACGAAAACGGCACCGAATACTGGGCCTGCTGCGACTGCGATTGCACGGCGCGCCTGGAGGCGCGGCTTCAGACGGAAGGCGAGTCGCTCAATCTAGCCAAACCAGAACGCCCGGCGGACGTCGAGGCCGAAGGCGGGCCTGGCGCGCGGACCGGCGATCCGGATCGGTAGCTTCGACCCGCCGCCGGGGCGGCGGAAGAATGGCTGCGCGGCGCGCGCGAGGATCGACGTGAAACCGCCGAGCGTGTCCGGCAGCGAGGCGTCCAGCAGCAGGTTGCCGGCGAACGCCATCTGCTCGCTGCGCAGGTGATACGTGCCGGCGAGCTCCACGCTCGCCCCCGGCACGGCAAACGTCAGGTCCGACAGCGTCAGCACACCGTCATTCAGGCGGAAGCGGCCTCCCAGGTTCGAGACCACACTCTGCCCGGTCGTGTCGTCTTCCTCGATGCCGCGGCCCGTGCGGCTCAGCATGTTGATCTTCTGCTGCACGTCGATGTTGGTGAAGCGCGCGCTCGCCAGCTTGAACTGTCCTTCGAGCTGCAGCCGGTCGATCACGGCGTCTCTGCCCGCCGGTAGCAGGAAGCTGGCATTGACGTCGACGCGGCCGGTCAACGGCGTGGCGTTGCCTTTCACCGCGAGCTCCAGCAGATCCTGGATCCTGCCGCCCTCGATCCGGAAGTCCAGTTGCGTCTGCCGTCCCTTGATGTCCATCGTGCGCGCCACGGATCCGCTGGCGATGATGAGCGTCTCGCGGAGCCGCGCCTCGACGCGCTCGAGGAAGGTGTCGCCGTTGGTGCCGTCCACCACCGCCTTGAACTGCGTGCGCAGCGGCACCTGCTGGCCCGAGACGTCGATCGAGAAGTCGGGAATCTCCGCCTGCCCCTCGACACCGATGCGCTGCAGCACGCCGGAGTAGCGCCCGACCGACGAGAGCGTGCCGGCGAGCCCCTTGATGTCGTTCATGTTCGCGTTCTTGAACGCGAATTCGCCGCTGAGCGGCGTGAGCCGTGGGTCCTCGGCGTCCCACGGGCCGAACGTGCCGCTGGTTTCGACGCGTCCCCGGGGAATCGGATTGGTCAGGCCGGCATGGAAGGGCGCGCCTTCCGCTCCGCCGAAGCCGGTCATGACCAGGTCGTGGATCTCGAAGACGCGGGGCAGCCGGCCCGGGCGCCTGGAGGCGATTTCGAGCGTCGCGGCCGTGGAGCGAATTTCGTCGAGGGTGATAGGCGGCGCATCGCTACGCGACGCCCGCGTATCGTTCTCAGGCAGTAGCTTCATTCCCCCCGGCGGCAGCCGGATCTCAAACCGGTCCAGCGTGACGTTCCGCAGGTGGAAGGGCTTGCCGTAGAGACCGTAGAGACCGGCGGTCGCCTCGAACGCCCCCACGCTGATGAGCGGCGGGACGTCCGTGCGTCCCATGTGCCGGAGATGGAGGTCGGTGCCGCCCAGCGACAGCGTGGGGAATACGCCCACTTCCATCGAGCCAAGCTCGACCTGGCTGTCGAATCGCGCGTTCAGCGCGTTCACGGCGCGGTCGCGGACAAACTCGGTGGTGCTCGCCACCCACAGCAACACGGCCACCGTGCCGCCGGCCACGAGCACGGCCACCGCTGCCCAACGCACACTTCGACCCACGAGGCTGATTCAGCAAGTGGTGTGCCGAAAGGATTTCGGGTAAATTAGAGCCCTGTCCAAGATGCGCTTCGGCATGATCGCGGCGGTGGCGGGCGCCTGGCTCCTGTCCGAGCGGCCCGCGTACGCGTACATCGACCCCGGCACCGGCAGCATGATCTACCAGGCGGCGCTCACGGCGCTCCTGGGTCTCGGTCTCGTGCTGCGGCAGTCGAGGGAATCGGTGTCGCGGTTCCTGAAGCGGATCACCGGCCGTCACGCTCCGAGCGATCCCGCCGAGTAAATGCGGCCCATGCGGGTGCCGGGGTCCTTCCGCGATCCCGCCGGTCACCTGTTCGTCGCCGACGGCACCCTCTACAGACGCATAGAACCTGTCGGACGTGAGGCGTACGACCGCCTCATGCAGTCAGGGCTGTACGACGCGCTCGTCGCGGATGGGCTGATGGTGCCGCACGAGCAGATCGGCGACGCCGCCGCGGCCGATGCCGGCCTCGTCATCCAGCCCGAGCGTATCCCGCTCATCTCCTACCCGTACGAATGGTGCTTTTCGCAGCTCCGCGACGCCGCGCTGCTCACGCTGCGCGCGCAGAAAACGGCGCTGCGGTTCGGGATGTCGTTGAAGGACGCGACCGCCTACAACGTCCAGTTCCGCCGCGGCCGGCCCGTGCTGATCGATACGCTGTCGTTCGAGCCGCTCGGCGCCGGCCCGTGGGTCGCGTATCGCCAGTTCTGCCAGCACTTCTACGCGCCGTTGCTGCTCTGGAGCAGCTCGGATGCCCAGCTCGGACGGCTGCCCCAGTTGTTCATCGACGGCGTGCCGCTGCCGCTCGCCTCGTCGTTGCTTCCTCGCACCTCGTTCCTGCGTGCCGGACCGCTGTTGCACGTGCATCTGCACGCGAAGGCGGAGAAGAAGCTGGGCCGCCTTCGCGGCTCCGCCGCTTCGGCGGGCCAGGCGAGCGCTTCGTCGTCGCCCCGGCGAATCGAGGCGCTCATCGACAGCCTCGAGCGCGCGGTAAGCAGTACGAGCTGGAGTGCGAAGAGCCACTGGTCGTCCTACTACGCGAATCAACCAAGCTACAGCGACGAGGCGCTGGCGGCGAAAGTGCGCCACGTGAGCGAGTGGCTCGATCGTGCGCGTCCCGCCACCGTGTGGGACATCGGCGCGAACACGGGACGCTTCAGCCGCATCGCCGGGCAGCACGCGTCGCTGGTGGCGGCGCTCGACGGCGATCCGGCGTGCGTCGAGACGATGTACCGCGAGGCGCGCGCGGACAACCTCGAAGGGCTGCTGCCGCTCGTGAGCGATCTGGCAAGCCCGAGCCCGGCGATCGGGTGGGCCAACGAGGAGCGGCTGACGCTCGAGCAGCGCGGACCTGCGGACATGGGGCTCGCGCTCGCGCTCGTGCACCATCTCGCCATCGGCAACAACGTCCCGTTCCCCGCGATCGCGGCGTACTTCTCGCGCCTGGCGCGCCAGCTGATCGTCGAGTTCGTGCCGAAAGACGACGCGATGGTGCAGGGCATGCTCGCCGGGCGGCGCGATATCTTCGACACCTACACGGGCGCGCACTTCGAAGAGGCGTTCGCCGCGCACTTCCGCGTCGAGCAGCGTGCCACGCTGGCGCCGTCGAACCGCGTGCTCTATCTCATGACGGCGCGGTAACGGTGGCTCGCCGGCTCGTCATCGCGGCATGGCTCGGATTCGCGCTGGCCGCGCTCTACTTCTACCCGCTCGCCGCCGCCCTCGACGCCAACAGCTACTACCTCCAATGGCAGCGGCAGGATGTGGCCGAAACGATCGCGGCGCTGGCGCTGCTGACGGTCGTCTTCGGCGCGGCGGTCTTTGGCCTGTGGCAGCGTTCCAGCCGGACCGCCACCGTCGCGTTGCTCGTCGTCGCCGCGTTGCCGCTCGGCTCGTTTGCCGCCGGCGTGGCGCGGCAGCTGCCCTGGGACGATGCGCTCAGGAGCGCGTGGGAGAGCAGGGCCATTCGATACTCGGTGCCGGGCGCTGTGCTGCTTGCGGGGGTCCTGGCATTCATCCGCGTCCCGCAGGCCTGCAACCGGTGGCTTCGCCGCCTGTTAATCCTGCTGTCGCCGGTGTCTCTGGTCGTGGTGGCGGCCGTCGCTGGATCCGCCAGGCTCGCCCCGGCAATCACGGTGATGGATCGCGCCCCACGGGCCGCGACGGGGGAGCAGGGGGTGTGCGCCCCCGTCCTGGCGCTCCTATTCGACGAGTTGTCCCTCTCGTATCTGTACGACGACAGCGGCTCGCTTCGGCCGGAGTTTCCGGAGATCGCCAGGCTCGCATCGACGGCGACGACCTACACGGCGGTGGTGGCGCCAGGGGGCGATACGCGGAATGCCGTGCCCTCGCTCCTTGCCGCGCGTCATCTTCGCGACGTCCGGATTGAAGGCGCCGACATCCGCGAGCTGCGCGACGACGACACGCTGGTCCCGCTGGACGTGACGGGGTCCGAGGGACTGTTTGCGACGGCTCGCCGGCTCGGATTGTCGCCCGAGGTTGCCGGCTACTACCTCGCGTACTGCGACCTGCTCGGCGACGTGGTGGATGCCTGCCGGTCGCTGAGCTTCTACAACGCATCGACGCCCCACGCCCGGTTTTCTCCGCTCAGTCCCGTGCTGACGACGTTGATCCTCTGGCCGCGGCAATTTCCATTCGGGCTGCTGAAGAATCCCGCGTTCGCGACGCTGCAGCGCGAGCTGGTCGCGCAGAGCACGGTGTTTGCGCAGCGGCCGCTTGCCGCCTCGGCGCCGGTGTTCCGGCTCGTGCACTTCAGCATCCCGCATCTGCCGTTCGTGTTCACCGCCGAGGGGTACGACCCGCCGCTCGATCCGCTGCGGACCTCACCGGATGCGGATTATGTCGCCCAGCTCGGCTACGTGGATCGGCTCGTCGGTGAGCTGCTGGCGCCGCTCAGGGCATCGGGCGCGTACAACGAGGCGACGATCGTGCTGTTCGCGGACCACGGTTTCCGGTATGGCGGGCGCGAGCGCGATCCGCTTCACATTCCGTTCATCGTGAAGACCGCCGGCCAGTCCGAGCGGAGCACGATCGACACGCCCGAAGCAGGCGAGCTGCTGCTGAAGCGGATCGTCGAGCAGTCCTGCCGCTTGTAAGATAGCGGGATGATTCGATCCCGTCCCTTCATCATCGCGACAGCGCTCATCGCTATGCTCACTGCCGCCGGTGACGCGCAGCAGCGCCAGGGGGGTGCCGCGCAGGCGCCGCCGATGCGCACGATCACGCAGGTCAGAGGCGATCTCTACAAGGCGCAGAGCGGCGTGGGCGTCGCCGCGGTCACCGTCTTTCTCGTGACGCCGGAGGGGATCATCCTCGCCGATCCGCTCACGCCCGAATTCGCCGCGTGGCTGAAGGGCGAGCTCGCGACACGGTTCCCGGGCCGGCCCGTCCGGTTCGTCATCAACAGCCACTATCACTACGACCACGCCCGCGGCGGCGGCATGTTCGCCGACAGCGCGCGGTACGTGGCGCACGCGAACATGCCGAAGAACCTGGCGCTGTCGATTGGCCAGGCGCGGCCGCCGGGCGACACCGAAGACAGCAACAACGACGGGCGCGTCACCCGCGACGAGGCGCAGACGGGCACGCGCGCCAACTTCGATCGCTTCGATGGCAACGCCGACGGGTTCGTGACGCAGGAGGAGATCAGCGCCGACGTGCGGCGGCCCGACCTCACCTTCAGCGGCGATCGGTACACGGTGACGCTCGGCGGCAAGCGCGTGGAATTGATCCACGCGAAGAACCGCCACACTGACGACCTGGTTGACCTCTATTTTCCGGACGAGCGCGTGCTGTTCAGCGGCGACTACATCTGGACCAATCGCCTCTGCTGCAACTTCGCGTTCGATCGGCGGCCGATGAGCCTCTGGATCAATTCCATTCGCGCGCTCGAGGCGCTGGACTTCGACATCATGGTCGGCAGCCATTTCGAGCAGGCCACGAGACAGGACGTCGTCACGTTCCGGCAGTTCCTGGAGGAGCTGCAGGCGGCGGTCTCCGCCGGGATCAAGCAGGGGAAGAGCCTCGAGGAGCTGCAGAAGACCATCCGCCTGGAGAAGTACTCGCATTTCGCCGGCTACAAGGAGGCGGCGCCCGCGACGGCGACGCTACCGCAGGTCATCCAGTCGGCGTACCTGAGCCTGACGAAACATTCGAACTGACGGTGTCTAATCCGCCATGCGCGCGCGCTTCGCGCTCCTCGCCTTCGTCCTCCTGACCGCCGCGTACGCGGCACGGCCGGTGCCGCCGCCGGCCGCCCTGCCGGCCGCGCCGCTCGTGGACATCGATGCCCTGGTGCGCCAGGGCTGCTATCGCTGCCTCGAAACGGCGTTCCAGGCGGCCCGCGGGCGCAACACCGAACAGGTCTTCGAGGTCGCGCTGCTCCTGGCCGCGCGCGCCAAGGAGCTGGGGTTGCCGCACGACCCGTGGCTGCAGGAGGCGCGCACGAACCTGCCGGTGGCCGCCGAATGGGCGCTGTACCTGGAGATCGTCGCCGCCCAGCAGCCCGACCCGCTGAGCGGGGATCGCGATCAACTCTTGACGCAGTCGCTCGAGCGGCGCCGGACCCGCGCGGATTACGACGCGTGGCGCGACACGCTCAAGGCGGGCCCCGGGTCGCCTCTCCTGCGCGCATACCTCGATCTCATCGTCGTCTGCCGGGAGGGTTTCGGCCCCGCGCGCGCCACGCCAGAGGAGCGCGACGCCGCCGTCACCGCCGTCGTCCAGCAGTTCGGCGGCGTGCCGCTGCTGCAATATCGAGCCGGGTTGTGTGGCGGCGTGGAGTTCGAGCAGCTGACGGCCGTCCGCATCACGCAACCGGATCTGGTAGACGCGGACCTCGAGCTCGGACGGCGCGCACTGCAGAACCGGGTGCCGCCGGACTTCGTCGAGGCGCTACAGCGCCTGCGTTCGGCACGCGCGGCGTTCCCTGCATCCGCGGTTGTCCCGGCGACGATTGGGGATCTCCATCAGTTCCGCGAGGAGTGGCCGGAAGCGCTGGCGGAGTACGAGGCCGCGCTCGCGATCGTGCCGACGCATCGTGACGCGCTGCTCGGCAAGACGGTGAGCCTGTCGCAGCTGGAGCGCTATGACGAGGCACTCGCGACCGCGATCCGGTTGATCGAGCTGGGCAACTGGTTCATCGGCCCGGCCAACTTCTGGAAAGCGTGGAACGAGTACCAGCTGAACATGATTGCCGAGGCGCGCGCCGATGCCGACCGGGCGAAGGCGTTGATGGTCAATCCCGCGCTGTCCGTGTTGTCGGGGATGATCGAATGGCGCGAGCGGCGGCTCGAATCAGCGGAACAGGAATTCCAGGCGGCCATCGAGCTCGATCTCGGGCAGTGCGACGCCGCGTTCTATCTCGGAAGTGTGCGATACGACCGGCGGATGTGGCCGGAGAGTCTCGCCGCGTTTCTCCATGCGGTGCAGTGCTTCGAGCTGTCGGTGGGGTTGCGACGCGAGGCGATCGCGAAGCTCTCGTCCACGCCGGCCGACGCGGCGATCAACGCGCGGCAGATTGCCGCGCACGAAGAAGCCATCGGGCTGGCGCAGAAGCGGCGCGGCGAGGCGGCGCAGAACGTGGCCGCGCTGCAGAAGCTGAGCGGCCCAGCCGCGGCACGCTAAACCGCTTCGCGCGCGCCCGCCGCATCGACGAGATACGTCGCCACGACGACGCCTCGCGCCGCTTCGCTGAGCGCGTGACAGGAGAACCGCAGCACGCGCCGGCTGTCCGCCAGCGACACGACGATGTCGCGTTCGTGGCGCTGCACGCTGGCGATCGCCTGCCAGACGACGGTCACGTCGAGCGCGCCGTGAAACCGCAGGGAGCGCGTCGTCAGCTCAATGTGGCCGAACTGATCGGCGCGACGGCGGCCGAAGCGGACCGGCGTGACAAAGTGACACGCGTCGCCCTGCGGCAGCGGCTGGAGGCTGACGACCAGCGGGAGATCCCCGCGCGCGATCTGATCCGCAAGGTCGAGCCCTTCGTACGAAGCGCGGATCTCCGCCAGCTCGTCGCTGATGATGTCGTCCTGCAGGTGAAGCTCGCGCGCCATGTCCACGAGGCGCTGCAGCTCCGGCCGGGTCGGCGGGTGTGCGAGGCGCTTCACCTCGTGGCGGAATTCGCCGAGGCGGCGCAGCGACTCGGTGTCCGACGCCAGTGCACCGGACGCCGGCCCAAGCGTGGCCGGTGTCGCTGCGGATGTCAGCAGACTGTGGGAACCGTATTGGATCTGGCCATTCACGAACCTGTTTCCCCCTGTGGCCGCCGCAACCGCAAAACCGCTGCCCTTGGGCCGACGGCCGGGATAGTGTGTCGCGTGACGCATGCGTAAGGGGTGGGAGCACAGGTGGGTGCTCGAGCTGGCGGTGGCTGGGGTAGCGCTGCTGCTTGGGTTCGTCCCGACGCCCGCCGCGGCGGTGGAGCGCTGGTTTTCGACCGGCGTCTATCCGTGGATCCAGCGGGTCGTCACGCCGGCGTCGAACCTCGTACCGTTCGCGGTGTTCGATCTCCTCCTCATCGCTGCCATCGCCGCGATCCTCTTCGTGCTGGTGCGTGCCGCGCGCGAGGCGCTGCGCGCGCGTCGCGTGACACCGCTCCTTCATGGCGCCGGCCGCATCGCGGTTGGCGTCGCCCTTGGGTACCTCGTGTTCCTGCTGCTGTGGGGATTCAACTACCGCCGCGTGCCGATGCTGGAGCGCCTGGTGATGGAGCGCGATGCGCCCTCGACCGACGCCGTGGCGCGGCTCGGGCTCGATGCGGTCGAGCGCATGAATGCGCTGCATCGCGAGGCCCATCAGGACGGCTGGCCGGAGCAGCCCTCGCAAGACGATGCGCTGCGACAGGCGTTTGCGGCGACGCAGCGGATGCTGGCCGACGCGCCGCTGGCCGAGCCGGGACGTCTGAAGCGCACGCTGCTCGGCCCGTACTTCCGCTGGACCAGCGTGGACGGCATGGTCAACCCGTTTGGCCTCGAGGTGCTGGCCAACCCGGATCTGCTGCCGTACGAGCGGCCGTTCGTCGCCGCGCACGAATGGGCGCACCTCGCGGGCTACGCCGACGAGTCGGAGGCGAATTTCGTGGGCTGGCTGACGTGCATCCGCGCGAGCGTCCCGGCGCAGTACAGCGGCTGGCTGTATCTGTTCTGGCAGGTGAACGGCGAGGTGGATGCGGCCCTGCGGCAGCGGCTGTGGGATGCGCTCGCGTCCGGCCCGCGCGCCGACGTCGACGCCATCCTTGCGCGGCTGCAGCGCGGACAGCTGCCGTGGCTGCGCACGGCCGGCTGGGCGGTCTACGACCAGTACCTGAAAGCCAACCGCGTCGAGAGCGGCGTACGCAGCTACGGCGCCGTGGTGAACCTTATTCTTCGGGCGCGCTTCGCGGACGCGTGGACGCCGGTCCGCCGCGCTCGCCCTGGCGCTCCGCCCGCGCCTTGACCTGCCCGGACGGCCGCGCCGCCGTCTGCTTGTCGCGCTCGCGCGCCATTTCGTCCGGCGTGAGCCGTCCCGCCTGCGAGTAGTTGTTCTTGTTGGCCTTGTTCGGTTTGCTCATGATCGGTCCCCTAGATCTTGAATCGCAGCAGCGCGCCGACGCCGCCCACCTCGGATAAGAGCGCGCGGTCCTCGATGATCCGCACGCGCGCGCCGTTCTTGTGCGCACCGGCGACCAGCTCGCCGGACGGCTTCAACGTCTCCGGATCGACGTCGCTGATGAGCAGCTCCTCGACCTGTCCCATCGACAGCGCCGTCAACGTGGCCTCCGGGCCGACCACCTCGAGTCCGCCGGCGCGCCAGGCGCCGAGCATCTGCTCGACGTGCTCGACGTCGGTCGCCGCGTCCTGCTGCCGCAGCGCCTCCAGCGTCGCGGCCAGCACGTCGTGGTCGGGCGTCCTCATCCCGAGGGCCATCACGTCGACGATCTTCTCCGAGAGCGGCTTCGGCAGCAGCTCCATGAAGCTCGGCTTGGCCGTCTGGTCGCACGCCACGACGATGCGGTCGAGCTGTTCGTCGCGGGCCATCTTGTCGAGGACCTGGACCACTTCCTTCATGTGGTGCAGGTGGAAATTTTCGGCGTGGCGCTGGTACCGCGCCTGCGACCATCCGCCCATCGAGGTCCGGCGCGTCTTCACGTTCGTCACGGTGCCCGACTTTTGAGCTGTGCCGAGGCCGAAGACGAACAGGCGCGCTGCATTGGTGTCGACGAGCACGGCGCCATAGCGCGGGTACTGGTCGATCAGCTTTACGAGCGGATAGAGATGAGGAACGGAGCCGATGAAGAGCCAGTGCTGCTCGATGGGCGCGTCGAGCTGGATGGCCTGGAAGAAGTCGGTCACGGCCGAGCACGCGAAAATCGCCAGCCCGTTGGCGGAAGGGCTGACCTCGGCATCGATGTACTGGCTGATGCGCTCCGCGTCGCGCTCGAGGCTCGCCCGCGCCTCGCCCTTCAGCGTCCTGATACGGTCGGGCAGTACCTTGCGCAGAAACTCCGCGTACCGGTCGCGGCCATGCTGATCCGGGCGCAAGTCGAGATAGAGGCTGACGACCGGTGACTCAACGGGCTCGAAGAGCGCCAGGCTGTCGAGCTGTTCACGCAGGGGTGTGGCAAGAGCGGTAGTGGACTTGTCCATGCCCCGGGAATCGCAAGGCGTATGCCGCGGGGGCGCGTGTGATTCCGACCCCTACGGCAATTCGACGACCTCGGCTGCGGCGCGCTGCAGACGATCGCGAATGGCCCGCGCCAGGTCGTGGTCCCCGGCAGGATCGCGCACGAGGATCACGTCTACGCCCTGGGCGTCGAGCTCCCGCAATGCGGCGTAGAGGCGCGCGGCGAATCGCGGCGGGTCAGCCGTTCGACCCAGGTCCGCGAGCGCGACCGGCAGCCCTTGCAGGGCTTGCGCGTCTTCGCTCGTCGCCAGCACGCCGATACGCCGCCCCCGGGCGAGCCCATCCTCGACTGCTCGCCGCATTGCCGCTCCGACCGGACCCTCGTTGCCGCGGTAGAGCACCAGCCGTGCACGCGGTGCGTAATGCTTCGAGAGCAGCCCGGGGGAGGGCATCGCTGGTGCGCCGGTGCGCGGGTGCGCAGGTGCGCCGGTGGGTGCGGGTGCGCCGGTGGGTGCGTCCGTGAGTGCCGGGATCACCGCGCGCAAGGCGTTGACGCCGATCATCCCTGGACGCAGGATGACCGGCGAATCGGTCGTGACGTCGACGACCGTGGATTCGACGCCAAGATCCGTGGGCCCGCCGTCCACGATCATGTCGATGCGGCCGTCGAGATCCTCGAGCACGTGCGCGGCGCTGGTGGGGCTGGGGCGTGAGAACAGGTTTGCGCTCGGTGCCGCGATCGGGAGCCGCGCCGCCTGCAGCAGTGCGCGGGCGACGGGATGGGAGGGCACGCGGATGGCCACGGTATCGAGCCCCGCGGTGACTTCGCGCGGAACCGCGGCCGCGCGGCACATCACCAGCGTCAGCGCACCGGGCCAGAACGCCGCCGCGAGCTGCCGGGCCGTTGCCGGCACCTCGCTCACGAGCCCGCCGGCATCGTCCAGCGACGCGACATGGACGATCAGCGGGTCGTTCGCCGGACGCCGCTTGGCCTCGAACAGGCGGAGGACCGCCGCGCGGTCGAGCGCGTGGACGCCAAGGCCGTAGACCGTTTCAGTGGGAAACGCGACCAGGCCGCCGCGGCGCAGGTAGGACGCGGCGCGCTCAATCGCGCCGGCGTCGGGATGCTCCCGATCGACGCGCACAACCTCCGTGGTCATGCCTAGAGCGATCGACCGTTCTGGCGCAGCCAGCGGCGCGCGTCTTCGTATCCGGGACACGCCGACGCGACGAGCGTCCAGTAGGCGGGGGAGTGATCCATGCGCCGCAGGTGCATCAGCTCGTGGATGAGGACGTAGTCGCGGATGGCGGCAGGCATCCTGACAAGGCGCCAGTTCACCGTGATGTGCCCGTCGCGGCCGCACGACCCCCATCGCGAGCGCTGGTTGCGCACCGTGACGCGGCTGACGGTGAGCCCGTGCTCGGCGGCGAGCTCGAGGAGCCGCGCCGGCAGCTCGCGCTGCGCCTGCTCGCGCAACGCCCGGCGATCGTCGCCGGTGAGCGTGACCGCCGTCAGCCTCGCGCGATGACGATGGATCCAGTCGAGATGGCTCGCGGCGAACGCGCCGGCTTCACGCCGTGATCCGCCGCGCGGAATCGTGACGCGCACACGTCCATCGTGATCGACGCGGAGCAGGTAGCGGCGGGCGCGGACGTGGCGGACGTAGTAGATATCGGCGGGCGCGAGCGGCGCAGGGGCGTCGAGGGCGGGTTCGCACTCGAAGGGAAGGCCCAGCTGCACGGGCGACAGAATAACGTAATCTGTAGGGGTCATGGAAAGCCGCAGACAGTTCCTCACGTTCGCGGCGGTCACCGCGGGGCTCGGCCCGCTCGTCGGTTGGCTCGGGTGCCGTACCCAGGCCAGCTCGCCGGCCGATGGCGATGCCGCGCAGAGCCGGTTCCCCTTCCAGCAGACGGACGCCGAATGGCGGGCGTCGCTCTCGCCCGATCAGTATCGCGTGCTGCGCGGGCATGCCACCGAGCGGGCGGGCAGCAGCCCGCTGGATCATGAAACGCGTCGCGGCACGTTCGTCTGCGCCGGGTGCAGACATCCGCTCTACTCCTCGGCGACGAAGTACGACAGCGGCACCGGCTG
>SXGT01804994.1_pt1 | contig 15447 bp, 13 predicted proteins | sample 3176221 | NCBI WGS metagenome assembly SXGT01 (sample SAMN11356862, study PRJNA531348) | freshwater metagenome | isolation source: freshwater sample F1-120 | place: China: Fuxian Lake, Yuxi | collected 2017-12-25
GTGAGAGGAGTCGAACCTCCGGCCTCTTCGTCCCGAACGAAGCGCGCTAACCGGACTGCGCTACACCCCGATCCGGTCGCATACAGTAGCGGTTGACGGGGTTGGAGTTCAAGATATTCTTGACGGAGCGGATTGGCGCGCGCGGGATGGCAGGTGGGCGTGGGGCAACCGGATGAATAAAGCGCGGGTCGAAGTGGTATTGTCGGGGAATTCACGGGATTGACGAGAGCGGGAGGTGTGTCATGGCGAACAGGCCGGAGTGGATTGGGCCGAAGGGCGGGGACTTGAGAATCAAGGTGGATCCGCGGCTGATTGCGATCGCGGTTGTGGGGATCATTGCGGTGATCTGGTTCGTCTTTGGCGGGCCGATGTACACCGTGGCGCCGGAGGAAGAGGGCGTCGTATTGACCTTCGGGAAATACACGAAGACGACGCCGGCGGGGCTGCACTTCAAGATGCCTTGGCCGGTGCAGACGGTCGAAACGCCGAAAGTAACGCAGGTGAAGAAGATCGAGATCGGCTTCGATAGCGGTGAAGGCGGCGAAAGCGATTACCGCAGCTTCAGCGATTCGGCCGGTTTGCTGCACGAGGCGCAGATGCTGACGGGCGACGAGAACGTCGTCAATTGCTCGATGGTCGTGCAATACCGCATCATCAGTGCGAAGGACTACCTGTTCAATTTTACGGATGAAGATGATGTCACATCGGCGTTGCGGGACATTGCTGAAGCCGCGTTGCGTCAGGCGATTGGCGATCGGCCGATCGATCATGCGCTTACGACCCGTAAGGAACAGATCCAGGTCGAGGTGCAGGGCAAGATGAGTGAACTCGTTGCGCTGTACGGACTCGGCGTTGACATCGCGGCGGTGCAGTTGCAGGACGTGAAGCCGCCGAAAGATGTGGAGCAATCGTTCCGCGAGGTGGCATCGGCGCGCGAGAAGCGCGAAGAATTGGTGAACAGGGCGCGGGGGTATCAAAGCGCGGAGCTCCCGCGCGCCAAGGGCGAGGCGCAGCGCATTCTGCTTGAAGCGGCGGGATACAAGGAGTCGCGGATGGCGGAGGCGCGCGGGCAGGCTGTGCGATTCACGGCGCTTGCCAAGGAGTACGCCGCGGCGCCCGAGATCACACGCACGCGGATGTATCTGGAGGCGATGGAGGATCTGCTGCCGCGCGTAAAACTGACGATCGTAGATGAGAAAGCGGGTGTATTGAACCTGCGCAATCTTGGCGTGCCGGTTTCCACGGCAGCGCCAAAGGCGCCGGAAGGAGGCCAGCGATGAACCGCAAAGCTGCGTTGGGCGCGTTGGTGGCGGTTGCTGGTGCGGTTACACTCATCCTGTTGTCCTCCGCGTTCTACATTGTGGATGAGCGAGAGCAGATCGTTGTGACGCGATTTAGCCGTCCGGTTCGAGTGATTGTGGGCGATCAAGCGGCAGATCCAGAGGCGATCAAGCGACAGATCGACACGCTTGGCCAAGGCGAGGTGCGGGTGTCTCAGGGCGCAGGGCTGTACATGAAGATGCCCTTTGTGGATTCTCCCGAGCGGTTTCCCGATACCTTGATCGACTATGACGCGAACACCGAGTACGACGAAATACCAGAATATATTGTGACACGCGACAAGAAGCAGCTTTCGGTGGACAATTTTGCGCGATGGAGGATCGAAAATCCGCTGTTGTTCCGGCTTCGTTTGCGCACCTTGGCCGAGGCGCAAAATCGCCTTGACGACATTATCTATTCCATGATGCGCGAGGAGCTTGCGAAAAACGATCTGCTGGAAATCATTCGCACGACGAAGGTTTTCACCGACTTCACGACCGAAGCGGATGCGGATAATCCGGAGGCGGCGAGCGAAGCGATTATGCACGAGACGCTTCTTCGCGGCCGTGAAGAAATTATGAAGACGGTGACGGAGCGCGTGAATACGCTTGCGCGAGAGCAGTTCGGCATTGTGATTGTGGATGTTCGTATCAAGAGAGCGGAACTGCTTCCGGAGAACTTGCAGGCCGTATTCGCGCGGATGCGCGCGGAGCGCGAGCGCATTTCGAAGGGGTACGTGAGCGAGGGCGAGCGGCAGGCGTCGGTGATTCAGGGCGAGACGGACCGCGACGTGAAAATCATGGTCGCGCAGGCTGAAGAACAGGCGCAGAAATTGCGCGGCGAGGGTGATGCGGAAAGTCTGCGGATCATTGCGGATGGATTTAACAGCGACCCTGAGTTCTATAAATTTGTGCGGAGCCTCGAAGTGATTACCGAATCCACGCCGAAAGGCAGCGAATTTGTGATAGGGCTGGATTCGAGCTTGTATCGGATGATGGCGCAACCCTGAACTCTCCCTATATCCGGGAGCATTTGTTGCCCTAGAGGACTTCGGCCCGGTGGAGCGGGGCCCAGGGGGCGGGCCAGTTCCAGGGGATGGGGCGGGTGGCGCGGGCGTGGTGGATGACCAGGCGGCCGGCTCCGGTGGCGACTACCGGGTAGGGGCGCGTCTCCAGGACGGTGCCGGGTGCGGCGTCGATTGGGCGCGGGTCGAAGGTGGCACGGTAGACGCGGACGCGGCGGCCGTGGTGCATGAACCATGCGGGGTAATACGCGAGCGAAGCGCGCACGACGCGCTCGATGTATTCGGCGGAGTCGCGCCAATCGATCTGCACGAAGTCTTCCGTAATGCGCGGGTCGTAGCTTGATGCCGCGGCGGATTGCGCGCGGCCGACCAGTCCCTTCGTTTCAATATCTTCGATGACGTCTGCCGTCATGTCTGCCGCGAGATCGCAGCAACGGTAATACACCGTGACGCTGGTGTCGAGCGCGTTCAGCGAGAAACTATCCTGGGCGAGGATGGTCCCCGCGTCGATGTCGGTCGTCATCGTGTGGAAGGTGATGCCGGATTCTTTTTCTCCCGCCAGGATTACGTGCGCGAAGGGGCTTGGACCGCGGTGCTTCGGCAGCAGGGACGAGTGGACGTTTACACAGCCGAGTGCAGGGAGCGCGAGCAGGGCTTCATTGAAGATGATGCTGAAGCCGGCAGTGAGGATGAGGTCCGGCGCGAGCGCGCGGAGCGGGGCGAGTTCGGATTCGTCCATTCGGTCGAGCCAGTAGACCGGGATGCGGCGGCGATACGCGAGCGCGGCTGGGTCGAGCGCGGGCGGCATGAGGAAGCGCTTCGCGTGGAACCAGGTGCGGCCATCCTGCGGAGTCCGGCGGCCGTTTTGCAGCAGGCCGACGATAGTGTGCCCGGCGTCGAGCAGCGGCTCGAGCACCGACACCACGAGCCGTCCGCCGCCCGCCACGAGAATCCGCATGGGTCCACTCCGATCCCGGAGTCGATAGTAGCGTGCGCGATGCTTCTATATATATCGCGCGGTTTGTTGCATCGCGGACGACGGGGAGTTTTAAAAGGCGTGGTTGCGGAACAAGGCGAAGACTATTGACAGAATATTCATAAAATATTGGTGGAGTGAAGGTTAGAGCAAGAACAAGGGTATTTCACGCAGAGGCGCGGAGGGCGCGGATTATCGATGGCGTGCCCAGTTGAGACTCAGGGGGACGGCGGCGAGCGGGAGTGCTGTAAATAGAGCTACGAGGACACAGGTGGGAAGTTCGTTTGGATTCCATCGGATGGGTTCGTGCGAACCGTTGTCAAACCAATTGCTGGCGAACCAAAGTGCGCCGGATAATACGATTGCAAAGGTTAATACGATAACGAGTTGACGAATCGGCAGAAATCGTCGGCGGGTCGCGAGGGCTAGAACCAATAGTGTCAGGACTGCAATTGCCGCGGAGATAGTTTGCTCCAACGTTCGATTGGTGTAGCCGTTCATCCAGCCTAACTCAAGCATTCCTGTGAAAAGCAGTCCGAACGAAATACTGAAAACGGTGTACAGCGCGGCAAAGAAAAAGATGTTTCCAGTCCAGTATCCAAGCCACGCGGCGCACCCAACTCCCAGGAATACAAGCGACAGGATTCCCGTGAGTTGAATTGGAGTCCACAAGTTTGTGAGTGGGGTCGAAGGGTTTTCCTTGTCGATGAATAGCCAGAGGGAACACAGGCCGAGCGTAAGGAATACAGTGATCAAGTATGGTTCGGCCAATGCGCGCAGGGCGCCAGTAACGCGGGCGCGGGCAAGGTCAGCGGAACTTATTGGCCGGATATAGAGAAATGCACGCAGTGGGCCGAATTGCAAACGATAGTTCTGGAAAAGCATCACGCTACCCGTGAAGCCGGCGCACAAGACGAAGATGTACGGAAGCATTGTGCCGTATTGGCCGAGAGCCCAGAGGGTTCGATCCATCATCGAATAATGCTCCTCGAAACGATCGGTGAAGACCCGAGGCACTCTGTTGAAAGCGATGGTTACGGCTGCGACACTCGCGAGGGTTGTAATGAGGAACGGACGCGCGCGGCGAGCTTCGAACCAGCGCTGGGCATCGAGTGCGGATTTGAAGGGCGCGATTGAAGACTCGACTGATTGTTTGTTGATGGCGCGTAGGCCGGGAAGAAAGAGTTGCGGATCCCAACGTCCGGTGCGGCGCAGATGGACCACACCGCAGGAGATCGACAAGCAGACTCCGAAGATCCAAAATGGCGCGGCAATGACGGTTTCGGTCGGCATGCTATTTCCATAGCCGCCGATATACACCATTATTGCGACAAACGCGCCGAGCAATACTCCCAATGCCCAGTCGCCCAGGCATCCAACCGCGAGCGCCACGGTTTGTAGAACGACCACGATGATGACGCTGAGAACAGGATAGGCCCACCAATCATCATGGGGGCCGCCTGTCGTGAGGCGCAGAAGTATGTGGATGAAGAGACTCAGCAGCGCCACTGCTGCGACGTTGAAGAGGAAGCGTGCAAGAACGATGACAGAGGTGGGTACCGGCAGGAGCAAGATACGCTCGGGAAATTCACAACTAAGCCGGTCGCCGTCTGCGACGGTGTAGAGCAGGCCTAGCATGGCGACGACGAGGGCGACTGTTTGCACCGCGCCTTCGATCTCGTACTGATAGGGATGGCCCTGGAAAGCCCAATCGGGCAGAACATACAACGACCCCAAGACGAATCCCGCGGCGAGGAAAGGCCACGAGCGCGTGGCGTGCTCCATGAAAAGCGCGCGGACGATGCGGGCGTTCATTTGTTGATCCTCGCGTAGGCGCCGAAGATGTCATCAAAGGGTGCGGGAGTGTCTTCGACGAGGGTGGCGCGGAGGGATTGGGCGGCGGCGATGATTTCGGGCTTGCGGCCGTTGCAGAGGACGGTCCATTCGTTTGCGCGGCCCGTGATGCGGAGTGCGCCGGGGAGATTGGGCGCGCGGTCGAGGGCGGTTTCGAAGTGGAGGACGAGGCGGTGGTGCGTGTCCTTGAGGGTGTCGAGGCGATCGGTGAGTGTGACTTTGCCGCGCGCGAGGACTGTGACGTGGTCGGCGACGCGCTCGATTTCGTCGAGCAGGTGCGAGGAGAAGAAGACCGTGCGGCCTTCGTCGGCGACGGTGCGGACGATGGCGCTGAGGATGTCCTTGCGGACGATGGGGTCGAGTCCGGAGGAGGGTTCATCGAGCACGAGCAGGGCAGGGCGATGTGCGAGAGCGAGGACCAATCCGGCGAGGGCGCGCTTGCCGCGGGAGAGATGGCGGACTTTCTGGCCGGGGTCGAGTTCGAAGTCGGTGATGAGTTGCTGCGCGAAGGCCGGGTCCCATTTTGGATAGAAGGCGGCGGTGTAACGCAGGAGCTGGCGGATGGTCATCCAGCCGGGCATGTCGCGGCCTTCGGAGAGATAGCCGATATCGGCGAGGACGGCGACGGCGTCTTTCACGGGGTCTTTGCCGAAAACGCGGACGGTGCCTTGCTTGGCCTTGAACGCGCCGAGGATGTGTTTGATGAGCGTGGTTTTGCCGGCCCCGTTTTCCCCGACGAGACCGTAGACGCAACCGCGCGGGACCGTCAGCGATACGCCGTTGAGCGCTTCGGCACGGCGAAAATGGCGGACGAGATTTTCGATTTCGATGACGCGAGATTGATCGGCGGGGATCATGGGAAGCTCCTTTCGAGTGGTTCGATGGGAGGTAGGGGAAGAATGGGAGTAATGGGAGAAGTGATGTCGGAGACTCGGATGGCGAGGCTGGAGAATAGGTGAATCATTCTTCGTGCTCCCTGGTGAAACGGTCGCGGCGTTTTTTTAGGAGTGCGAGTACCTCATCGAAATCGGCACCGAGTTGGCGGGCTTCGGCGAGGAGTGCGTCGGCGCGCTCGGACAGGAGACGCGTTTTTTCACGCTGATTTAGCGGGGAGCCGTTCGTGGCGACGCGCGTGCCGGAGCCTTGGCGGGATTCGAGGATGCCGGCGGTTTCGAGTTCACGGTAGGCGCGGGCGACGGTGTTGGGGTTGATGACGAGTTCTTCGGCGAGCTTGCGGATGGGGGGGAGTTCATCACCGGGACGCAGGCGCCCGGAGGCGGCCAGCAGCTTAATTTGCTGGACGATCTGCCGGTAGATAGGCTGGCCGTCGCTAGTGTTGATGTGGAGTTGCATGAGGCAAATCCAAATTGTATTAATACTTTAATACATTTGATGCGAGATGTCAAGAGGTGCGTAGAGCGACTGTCTGGGACGTTCATGGGCGAGTACCTGAATTGCTGGCGCACCCCCTCTTGTCATCCCCGCGAAAGCGGGGACCACTCCTCTACCGGCGACTGCGGCTCATTGGGGAGGTCCCCGCTTTCGCGGGGATGACAGGAGGGGGAGATGCGGCGGGAGGATGAAGTGGTAAACGGGGGATTACGCTTTAGTGTCGATCAGGATTGTCACGGGGCCGTCGTTGAGGAGGCGGACTTTCATGTGTGCGCCGAAACGGCCGGTTTCGACCGGGATGTTTCGGGCGCGGAGATGCGTGGCTACGGATTCGTAGAGGGGGATGGCCTGCTCCGGGCGGGCGGCTTCGATGAAAGAGGGTCGGTTTCCTTTGCGTGCGTCGCCGAAGAGGGTGAATTGGGAAACGAGGAGGATCGCGCCTTTCACGTCCTCGATACTGAGATTAAATTTTCCGTCAGGATCATTGAAGATGCGGAGTTGCGCGATTTTTTTGGCGATGTGTACGGCGTCGTCTTCGGTGTCTTGTGTGCCTACGCCGAGGAGGACGAGGAGACCGTGGGCGATTTGACCAATGGTTTCGCCGTCTACAGAGACGGAGGCTTCAGTAATTCGTTGGACGACTGCGCGCACAGGGACACTCCCGTAGACGACCTATGGTGGACGAAGGGCCGGTATGGACAAAGTGTTATGTGTACTATGGACGTTTGGCGATGATTGACAAAGTGTCACTGCTCGGATAGTATCGAAATTTGGTTGCGCGTAGACAGATTCCGAGGTTTTTTGCGAGGACACCGAATGTCAGCAGTGGATCATCAGCGGGTGGAAGGGCGGGCCGGGCAGATCATGCTGGCGGCCCGCGAGCTGTTTTTGGAGGAAGGCTGGGACCATTTCAGCATGGAGCGGATCGCGGAGTTCATGGAGTGTTCGCGTCCGCTGGTCTACAAATATTTTTCCTGCAAAGAAGAAATTTTGCTGGCGCTCGCGATCGAGAGCAAATGGCGGCGCGTGCGATTTTACGAGAGAGCGGCGCTTTTTCGAGGACGTGCGCGGGAGAAGATGCTCGCGCAGGGTGAAGTAGAAACCTTCCTCTTTCCCCGGGATTTGCCGGTGGAGTTGTTGGTGGCGTCCACGCAACTGCGCGCCAAGACGAGCCGCGAACGCCAGGATGAACTCAAGGTGCTCGACGTGCGCGCGATTTCCGTCGGCGCGGCGATCGTGCGCGAGGCGGTGTCGGCGGGAGACCTCGCGCTGCCCGGCAACATGCGTCCGGAGGACTTGCTGTTTTGCATGTGGGCGAGCCGATGGGGCGCGGCGAACATCATGCGCTCGGACACGCCGCTCGAGCAGGCGGGTGTCGCGCATCCCGCGGAGGCGATGGGCCATGCGCTGGGGAACATGCTGGATGGGTATGGCTGGCGGCCGCTGAATAACGAGTGGGATTATCGCGCGACACGGCAGCGTGCGCACGCAGAAGTATTTACGCCGGAGGTGGTTTCGGAGATTTTGAAAAGCTGAGATTGTTTGGCGATGAGTGAAAAGCAGATCACAGTGCAATTCAATTGAGGGAGCGCAACGAAAATGGACACGATGAATCGTAGGTCATTTCTCCAGACTGCGGCGGTGCTTGGCGGCGGGCTTGCGTTTTCATCCGGCGCCTTCGGTATTGCCAAGGAAGTATCGCCCGTCGTGCCGACGACGAATGGCGACTTGCGCGGCCTTCTGGATGACGGTATCTATACCTTTCTGGGCGTGCGCTATGCCGCGCCGCCGGTCGGTGCGCTGCGATTCATGGCGCCGCAGACGCTCAAGCCTGCCGCGGGGATTTCATTTGTCGGGCGGTTGGGTCACTCGGCGATGCAACTGAGCAGTGGCGGAGGCGCGGTGACGTACCCAGGGATTATCGGCGCGGCGCTTGACCAGGCTTTTGGAAGTCGCGGCGACGTCCTGATCCAGGGTGAAGACTGCCTGGTGTTGAACGTGTGGACCTCGGGATTTCGTCCACGTGCGCGACCGGTGATGGTGTGGTTCCATGGCGGTGGCTTCAATTACGGGTCGGGAAGCTGGCCGGCGTACGACGGTCACAATCTTGCCAAGAATCACGAAGTCGTCGTAGTGACGGTGAACCACCGGCTGAACGCCTTTGGTTACCTGAATCTGGCGGAGCTTGGCGGCGAGTCGTACAAGCAATCCGGCAATGCGGGCCAGCTCGATCTGGTCGCGGCGCTCGAGTGGGTGCGCGACAACATTGAACAATTCGGCGGCGATCCCGGCAACGTGACGATCTTCGGCCAATCGGGCGGCGGGGCGAAGGTGTGCACGCTGATGGCGATGCCGTCGGCGAAGGGATTGTTTCACAAAGCGATCGTGCAAAGCGGGTCGTCGATTCAGAGCGGATCACCGGAGAATTCCGCAGCGACCGCGAAAGCGATACTCGAAAAACTGCAAATCGGCCCGAAGGACATCAAGAAGCTGCACTATGTCCATGCGGATGATTTACTCGCCGCGGCGACGGCCGTTCCGGCGCGCTACGGTCCGATCATGGACGGCGCAGTGGTTGCGAACCACCCATTCGAACCGAAAGCCTCGCCGTTGGCCGCCGACGTGCCGGTGATGGTGGGGTACACGAAAGATGAAGTGACGCTGTACAACGTCGGCTTCGACTGGTGGCGCGATCTCAAGGAAGAAGATCTGATTGCGCGTTTGGAGAAATCGGCCAATGAACGGCCCTTTGGCGGCGGAAATCCAATAGGCGATCCGAAGCCCTTCGTGGAGGCGTATCGCGAACTGCATCCCGGGAACGCACCGCGCTATCTGTATACCGACGTACTCGGTACGCGCGCATTCTCGAGTGCCGCGACTTTAGCCGAACGGAAATCGGTGCAGGGCGGCGCGCCGGCGTACCTGTATGAGTTCGCCTGGGAAGCGCCTGTCGAGGAAGGCATTATGAAAGCACCGCATACGGCCGAGATTCCGTTTGTGTTCGACAATGTCGACAAGGCACCGATTTGGCTGGGAACGGACTCCGAGACGCGCCGCTTGGGCCAGAAGATGAGCGCGGTATGGGTGGCTTTCGCGCGGACGGGCGATCCGAATACTAAGGCGATGCCGAAGTGGGCGCCGTATACGGCGGAGGCGCGCACGTCGATGTATTTCAGTGCGGATAGTGAGATCAGGAACGATTATCGCGGAAAGGTTCGAGGACTGCTGCAAGCGTAAAACGGCGTGAAGCGCCACAGGAGACCGGGCATGACACACAGAATCGCGATGCTGATGGTGGGGTTTTGCTTTGCGCAAGTAGTTGCTTTTGCCGCCGAGCCGAAGAGTGACTTTTTCACAACCTCCGACGGTATCAAGATTCACTACATGACGCTGGGCGATTCCGGTTCGCCGGTGGTCTTGATTCACGGATACACCGGCAGCGCGGAGGGGAACTGGTTTCGCAATGGCGTCGCTGAGCTGTTGGCGAAAAACCATCGCGTGATCGCGATCGACTGCCGCAATCACGGGCGCAGCGACAAGCCGCAGTTGAACGGTCCGGGCAAAGCGGACGACGTAATCGAACTGATGGATCATCTCAAGATCCAGAAGGCGCACATTCATGGATATTCGATGGGCGGATCGATCACGGGTCGGTTGTTGGCGGGTCATCCTGATCGCTTTATCACAGCATCGTTTGGCGGGTCGGGCATTCGTGAAACGGATCCGGTGCTTGCCGAAAAGGCGTCGGCGATGGACAAGGAAGGGCGCGATCCCGAAGAAGATGCGGCGAGCCGCGGACTCCGGATTCGCCATGCGATGGACAATGGCATGTCGCAAGAGGAAGCCGAGAAGCTGGCCGATGCGCCGCGGGAGACTCCGGCAGCAGGCGCTACGGCGCGACCGACTCCGCAACCGCTGGAGATCGATTTGACGAAAGTTACGATTCCAGTGCTGGCGATCAACGGCGAATTCGATCGCCCGCATGCCAAGACCGAACGGATGCAGCGTGAATTGAAAAATTTTACGAACGTGGTATTGCCGGGTAAATCACACCTGACAGCGATCGCGGCGCCGTACATTCCCAAAGAATACGGTGGAAGTTTGGCGGCGTTTATCGACAAGAACGACGCGAAGTGAGCAGGGCGAGGGCACTGTTTATCAATTCGCTCGACGACTGAGTAGGATACCGGCGCATTTGCAGTACACGCATGTGCCGCCGGCGATCTGCTTCTTCCGGCATCGCGGCAGGAGACGGAATTGAACCGGATCGCATTTTGTATCGTAGCCACCGCGTTTCTAATTTCTGCTGCTGCGGATGCGCAATCGTGGAAAGAGAAAGTAGCGGAGCTGCCGCTGTATGACGAGGCCGCGGTCCGGATTAGCGACGATTGGCTGATCCGCAAACCTTCTCGGAACGCGCAGGTATATCGCACGGCCCACGCGAACGAAGTCGTGCTCAGCAATGGCCTGCTGAGCCGCACCTTTCGGCTTTCCCCGAATGCGGCCACGGTCGGTTTTGACCAGCTCACTTCCGGAGCGGCGCTGATCCGCGGGGTTAAGCCTGAGGCGATTGTCGAGATCGACGGCGTGGCCCGGGAAGTCGGTGGACTCAAGGGCCAACCAAACTACGCATTCCAGCGGCCGGAGTGGATTGATACGCTGACGGCGGATCCGGGCGCGTTTCAATTCGTCGGTTTTGAAGCCGGTCCGATCGAAAAGCGGATGGAATGGGCAGAGGTTCGCCATCATGCTCCCGACATCGCGTGGCCTCCCAAGGGCGTTCATCTGCGCATGGACTACCGATTGGCTGAGGACACGGGTGTGGTCGTGTCTGTGCACTACGAGTTGTACGACGCGCTGCCCGTGTTGAGCAAATGGCTCACCGTACAGAACGGATCCGGGAAAGCGATCACAGTCGACCATTTTACGAGCGAGATTCTCGCGGCGGTCGAGTATGGATCCAATGTCGAGGATCGCGGGCCATACTTTCCGCCGCCAAGCATCCATGTCGAGACGGACTACTCCTTCGGCGGAATGCTGCCGATCGACGCGTCGCGCGAATCCGTGCATTGGATGCCGGATCCGGAATATCTCTCCCAAGTGAGCTATCGGCGGAAGAACCCGTGCCTGCTGGAAGTGCGGCCGGAACTGGGTCCGGCCGCCGTGGTCGAGCCGGGAGAACACTTCGAGTCTTTCCATACATTTCTGCTGCCCTTCGAAGGTTACGACCGCGAGCGGAACGGCCTCGCGCTGCGCCGGATGTACCGGACGATCGCGCCGTGGGTGACGGAAAATCCGTTGATGCTTCATGTGCGTTACGCGGACTGGGACACGGTGAAAAACGCCATCGACCAGTGCGCGGATGTGGGATTCGAGATGGTGATTCTCACGTTCGGCAGTGGATTCAATATCGAGGACGATTCGCCGGAGATGGTGGCGAGGATGAAGAGTTATGCCGACTACGCGCGCAGCAAGGGCGTGGAAATTGGAGGCTATTCGCTGCTCGCATCGCGGAAGATTGACGCGCAGAACGACGTGATAATGCCGCAGGGCGAGGAACCCATCTTCGGGAATTCGCCGTGCCTGGAAAGCGAGTGGGGCAAATCCTATTTCGCTAAGTTGTATAGCTTCTACGAAGCGACGGGATTCTCTCTGCTGGAACACGACGGATCGTATCCTGGCGACGCCTGCGCGTCGATGGCGCATCCAGGTCACGCGGGCTACGACGACTCGCGCTGGACGCAGTGGAGGAAAATCACGGAGTTCTACCGCTGGTGTCGTGGCCGGGGAATCTATCTGAACGTGCCGGACTTCTACTATCTCGCGGGCTCGTCCAAATGTGCCATGGGCTACCGCGAGGAGAACTGGTCACTGCCGCGCGAGCAACAGGTGATCCATACGCGGCAGAATATCTTCGACGGAACGTGGGAGAAGACGCCGTCGATGGGATGGATGTTCGTGCCGCTGACGGAGTACCACGGCGGCGGCGAGGCGGCGACGATCGAGCCGCTGCACGAGCATCTGGATCATTACCGCGCGATGCTGCAGAGCAACCTGGCGATGGGTGTGCAGGCGTGCTACCGCGGACCGCGCCTGTATGACACACCGGAGACGCGCGACATGCTGAAAGCGCAAGTGGACTGGTTCAAGGCGCACCGCGACATTCTGGAGAGCGATATCGTCCACGGGCGCCGTGCGGACGGGCGCGATGTGGACTGGATGCTGCATGTCAATCCGGAATTGCCAGAGAAAGGCATGCTCGTCGCGTTCAATCCGCTGAACGAGACGGTCACGCGGACGCTGGACGTGAACCTCTACTTCACAGGGCTGAGCGATGTTGCGATGATCCGCGAAGGGGAAAAATCCGCGCAGCGATACGAGATCGCGCGTGACTACGCCGTGCCAATCGAAGTGACACTTCCGGCGCAGGGTTTTGGCTGGTGGACGATCACCGCCGCGGAGCGATGATCAGGGTGTATCGGTCGATTCAGCAGGAGCCGGGTCAGGCGTTGCAGCGTCGGTGGACTCGGACGCTGGCGCTTCTTCCTTCGGCGTCTTTGGCTGACCGGTGACGGTGAGCACAGGTTCTGACGGCGCTGGGGCTGGTTTCGGCAGCGGCGGGTCTTCGACGAAGCGCGTACCGCGGACTGTATTTCGCCGGAGTTTTCTCGGGTGTTGTTCTTCTTCCAGTTTCGCCGCGGCTTCGGCAGCAGCGGCGGCTTCGGCCTCGGCTTTCGTGGCTTCGGCTACGGATTCTTCCGTGGCTTTTTCTGCGTCTTCTTGTTCGACTTCCTGACGCGCGGCATTTTCTGCGGCGAGTTCCGCGCGGCGAGCGCGAGCGGCTTCCTCGCGCGCGACGGCGTCGGCGGGAATCTGGTTCAGGCGAAGGTTGGTGGTGTCACGCACTTCTGTGACTTTTCCGGAGGCATCGCGGACTTCGATTGCCTTGCCCTTGCCGGAAAAGTTGAGCGGCGCCTGACCGTCAGCCCAGGCAGTGGCGCAGATAACGAACGCGGAAATGCTGATAAAGGCCTTCATAATTCCCCCGAACATCGCATACATATCTTACCATAGTTGGGGCGGATGCCGAAGCAAATAGGGCCAATTTGGGGCGAATATTGGGGGAATTCCGCAGGTGGGCAGGCCCGCTTGCGGATTGGGCACTTTGGTATCGTAGCGGCACCTGAGCAATGGAGTACGGACGAATGATTGTCGGTGTACCGAGGGAAATCAAGACGGACGAGAACCGGGTGGCGATGACGCCCTCGGGCGTGGGCGCGCTGGTGGCGCATGGGCACACGGTGCTGGTGCAGGCCGGCGCAGGCGTGGGCAGCGGGATCACGGACGCGGCGTACCGGAAAGCGGGCGCGCGGATCGTGAATGGCGCGAAGGGAATCTGGGATCGCGCGGAAATGATTGTGAAGGTGAAGGAGCCGCTCGGGTCGGAACTGAAGTGGCTGCGCGACGAGCAGATCCTCTACACGTATCTGCATCTTGCGTCGGACGAATCGCTCACGCGGCTGCTGATGAAGCGCGGTGTGACCGCGATTGCATACGAGACCATCCAACTCGAAGACGGATCGTTGCCGCTGCTGACGCCGATGAGCGAGGTCGCGGGCCGGCTCGCCGCGCAGAAGGGCGCGCCGTGCCTCGAGAAAGCGCCCGGCGGAATGGGCATCCTGATCAGCGGCGTGTCGGGCGTGCGGCCGGCGGACGTCGTGATCATTGGCGCGGGCGTCGCAGGGTCGAACGCGTGCCGCGTGGCGGTGGGCATGGGCGCGCACGTGAGCGTGCTGGACGTGAAGCCGCAGAAGCTGGCGTATCTGTATGACGCGATGCAGGGCCAGGTGACAACGATCATGTCGCACAAGGCGAATATCGAGGAGGCGGTCGAGCACGCGGACCTCGTCATCGGCAGCGTGCTCGTGCCGGGCGCGAAAGCGCCGAAGCTGATCACGAAGGCACTGGTGAAGGCCATGCGCGCGGGATCTGTTCTGGTAGACATCGCAATCGATCAGGGCGGTTGCGCGGAGACCTCCAAACCGACGACGCACAGCGATCCGACGTATATCGTGAATGACGTCGTGCATTATTGCGTGGCGAACATGCCCGGCGCAGAGTTGCTGGTTGAAATGGATGGTTTCTCCACGGACAAGGGAGTTATATTAATGGCTGCTACAAACAGACCTGATATTCTAGATAGTGCCTTACTCAGGCCAGGACGATTTGACAGGCAGATAGGCATTGACCGCCCGGATCTTAAAGGAAGAGAAGCTATATTTAAAGTGCATTTAAAAACTATAATTAAATCAGATGACATTAAGCCTTTCATTCTGGCGGAAATGACACCAGGTTTTGCCGGAGCTGATATTGCAAATGTCTGTAATGAAGCGGCCCTCATTGCGGCAAGAAGGAATAAAGCAGCAGTCGATTTAGATGATTTTAATTATGCACTGGATCGGGTAATCGGAGGTCTGGAAAAGAAAAATAAACTTATTTCACCAGAGGAGAAAAAAATAATCGCTTACCACGAAGCAGGACATGCTATTTGTGGCTGGTATCTGGAACATGCTTCGCCCCTTGTCAAAGTTACAATCGTACCCCGTGGTATCGGAACCCTTGGTTTTGCTCAATATTTGCCCAAAGAGGAAAATATTACAAGGACAGAACAACTGTTAGACAGGATATGTATGACTTTCGGCGGACGTGCTGCAGAAAAACTTATATTCAGTAAAATATCTACAGGAGCTCAAAACGATCTGGATCAGGTTACAAAAATGGCCTATAGTATGATTTCTATTTTTGGCATGAATGAAAAGGTTGGGCAGGTTTCATTTTATGGTATGCAAAATGATTCCTTTCATAAACCATATTCCGATGA
>SXGT01091848.1_pt1 | contig 15445 bp, 12 predicted proteins | sample 3176221 | NCBI WGS metagenome assembly SXGT01 (sample SAMN11356862, study PRJNA531348) | freshwater metagenome | isolation source: freshwater sample F1-120 | place: China: Fuxian Lake, Yuxi | collected 2017-12-25
AGGCGTCATCGGGCGCAGGCCGCTCCATGTGGTCTCCGGCGCATCCACCGGCAGGGTCGGAAAGATGGTGCGAATCGTCCGCCGCATGCGGTCGAGGAAACGCGGCTCGATCGTCGTGCGGTAGCCGTCGAGAACGGCCATGCCGGTGACGCGAATGCGCGGGCCTAGCGGCGTGATCGCCACCTTGAGATTGCGGTCGCGCACAGGCCGTGCCGGCAGGTGCCGCCAACCCGGCACCGCGTAGGTTACGGAACAGCCCTGGACGGGATAGATCGGCAGCTTCAGCCCCGCGCTGCGCGCGAGCATGGCGCTGTAGCTGCCGCCGGCGAGAACGAAGGTGTCGGCCTCGACGCGACCGGCGGAAGACTCGACCGCGGCAATCCGGTCCCCCGCGATCGCGAAGCCGTTGACGTTGACGCCAAACCTGAATATCACGCCCAGACGCCGCGCCGCGGCCGCCAGTGCGGTGGTGAAGGCGTAGACGTCGCCGCTGTGATCCTCGGGCGTATGAATGCTACCGACGATCGCTTCGGCGATCGGCAGCAATGACGGCTCGAGGGCGAGCGTTGCGTCCCGCATGAGGATCTCCGCCGGGGTGCCGAGCGCGCGCAGCGCGTCAGCAGCAGCCTTCGCGGCCAGCAGGTCGCCGCCGTCGCGGATCAGCGTGACGACGCCGATGCTGGTGCGCTCGAACGCAATATCGAACTCGCGTGCAAGTCCGTCCATGAAAACTCGGGAGTAGCGGGCGAGGGCGAGGATGGAACGTGCATGCGCGCCGTGGCGCGCCGGCGCGGAGTGGTGGAGGAAGCGGGCGAGCCAAAGAAACTTGCGCAGATCGGCGCGCGGCGTCACCACCAGCGTCGCGTCGCTTTCGAGCAGAAAGCGCAGCGCCTGCCGGCCGATCCCCGGCTCGTTCCATGGCGGTGCCTGCGATGGGGTCAGCATGCCGGCGTTGGCGTGGCTGGTCTCCAGCGCCACGCCGTCGCGACGTTCGAGAACAACGATCTCGTGCCCATCGCGCGCGAGTTGAACCGCGGTGGCGACACCCGCGATTCCCGCTCCGATCACGACGACACGCATCGACCGCCCCTTATCTCCCGCCAATTTCCGCGCGCGGTGCCTGGCCAGGCTACCCGTGTTCCGCGGATTCGCGGGGCGAATGATGCTGCGCGATCCCTTCGTCACTCAGAGAGAAACCGGATGAGAACCGATCCGCCGTGGAATCCTCGCCCGGGCGCGGTGAGATTCAACTGCGGAATAGTATACTTGACGATATATCTCGTCTATCACGACAACGAAATTTCGAGGAGGATCGATGTTCGTCCGTACATCTCATTGGACCTGCAAGGCAGAATTCACCGGCGCGGCGCTCGAACTCTTTCGCGGCAAAACGGCGGCCATCCTGCGCCGCCAGCCAGGCCTGCTTTGGGCCCAGCTTCAAGGCGAGCCCGGCAGCAATCGGCGCATCGCCGTCACGGTCTGGGAATCGGAGGCCGCGCACCAGGAGTGCATCCGAAGTGGCGGGATGGCGGAGATTACCGCGCTCTTCGCGCACATGTACGTCGAGGGCATCCCGCCGCAGGGCTACGCATGGCCCGCGCTGCACGAGGAAGTCATCCGCCTGAAATGACAGAACGCCATGACGTCGTCGTCATCGGGGCGGGACAGGCGGGACTTGCCACCAGCCATGAGCTGAGCCAACGCAAGGTTTCACATGTCGTGCTGGAGAAGGGCCGCATCGGCGAATCATGGCGGTCGCAGCGTTGGGATTCGTTCTGGCTGGTCACGCCAAACTGGACCATCACCATGCCGGGCGGCTGCTACGAGGGGACCGACCCCGAGGGTTTCCTGCCACGGCAGGCCTGGCTCGATCATCTCGAAGGCTACGCGCGTTCCTTCAATGCACCGGTGATGTCCGGCGTCGAGACCACGCGCATCGTGCCCGGCGGCCGCGATGGGATGTTCGCGCTCGCGACCAATCGCGGCGTGATCGAAGCGCGCAACGTGGTCGTCGCAACCGGCACGTACCAGCGGGCGAGGCCGCCGCCGCTGTGGGACCGGCTCGCGGGGGTGACCCACCAGTTGCTGGCGACCGACTATCGCAATCCCGATGCGCTTGAAGCCGGCGGCGTCCTCGTCGTCGGCTCAGGTCAGACCGGATGCCAGATCGCCGAGGAACTCCGCGCGGCGGGGCGCGAGACCTTCCTTTGCGTCGGCAGCGCGGGTCGCCTGCCGCGGCGCTATCGCGGACGCGATTGCATCGACTGGCAAAACCGCTTCGGCTGGCTCGATCGCACGCCCGACATGCTTGAGAACCCGGCCATGCGCTTTCGCGGCGACCCGCATGTTTCCGGCCGCGACGGCGGCCGGACGCTGAGCCTCCATCTGCTCGCCGATGCCGGCGTCTGCCTGCTTGGGCGCATCAATGGCGTCGATGGGGCCAGCATTCGGCTGGCCCCGACGCTGGCAGATGATCTCGCTCGCAGCGACGCGTATGCCACCAACTTTCTTCGTGAAGTCGATCAATATGTGACACGCACCGGAATCGCGGCCCCGCCGCCGGCGGCGGACGAGGAACTCGGATTCGCACGGGCGCGCGGACGCAGGATCGAGGAAGCTGAGAGTCTCGACCTGCACGCGATGGGGATCAAGTCCGTGATCTGGGCCACTGGATTCGGATTCGACTTCTCGTGGATCGACTTCCCGGTCCTCGATGACGCAGGCTATCCGGTGACCCGGCGCGGGGCAAGTGCGATACCGGGCCTCTATTTCATGGGCCTGAACTGGATGAACAAGCGCAAGTCGGGAATCATCTACGGCGTCGGCGAGGATGCCCGGCATGTCGCCCGGCACATCGCCGCGCGCTGAAGGTCGGCGCGGGGTCGCACTGCGACGCCGCGCTCAGGGATGTTCGATCCGAAAGGTGATGTAGCCCAGCGGCGGCGGACACGGCTTCAAGTTCGGTCCCTCGTTCGGCGAGTCGATCGCGAAGTGGCTGCTGACCGGCGATGTCGAGAGCGACTTCAAGGCGCTGAGCTACGACCGCTTCGCCGACGGCAAGCCGCTCGACCAGACCTCGGCTGCAATCGCGGATGACGACGGGTCGTGGCGCACAGCGGGTCCCCGAAGGCAAGCCCTGAAGGCAAGCCCTTTGCGCACCCTGTTTTAGAAGGCATAATTGGATCGTCGCGATCCGGCACCCGCCCCACAATATTGATGGAGGAGATTCCCCATGGCTGTTCGTCCGATCATTCGCGTTGGCGATCCGGTGCTCGCTCGGGTCGCCGCTCAGGTCCTGGATCCGACTTCGGATGAAACGGCGCGTCTCGTGGCCGACATGATCGATACCTTCGAATCGGTCGGGTCGGCGGGGATCGCGGCGCCGCAGATCGGCGTTTCCTCGCAGGTGGTCACCTATCTCGTCCCGCCGCATCGCGTTTCGGGGCGTCGCGCGGACGATTCGATCGGCGTGACTGTGCTGATCAATCCAGTAGTCGAGCCGGTCGGGGAGAGCCGCTATGTCGATTGGGATGGCTGTCTGTCCGTGCCCGGTATGCGGGGACGGACATCACGCTGGGAGCGGATCAAGATCACCGCGACGGATCTCGAGGGCAAGCGGACGGAGCGGGTTGTGGCCGGTGCGCATGCCCGGATCGTTCAGCACGAATGCGATCACCTGCAGGGCGTGATCTATGTCGCGCATCTCGCCGAGCCGGAGAGCTTCGGCTACATGGACGAGCTCGTCGCCGCGGGGCGAATGCCGCCCTGGGCCATCGTCAACGTGAAGGATCATCTGCGCGGCCAGACGGCTCTGCTCGCGCGCCTCAAGCGCGCAGGGATCGAGATGAAACTGTGATCGGCACCTCGGCAATCCGGGACTGATCCGACAGTACTCCCCTGCGCTCAATCTCGCCCGGCGGTCAGAGCCACGAGCTCGTCGGTCCAGCGCAACGGATAGGACAATCTATCCGCCCCTGGCGGTACGACGACGGACGATTTGCCCATTTTCCCGCTCCCCGGCCCTGGTGTGACGGCACACAATAGGGGATTATGTCGTCTCGCGAGCCGCTATTGGTAAAAGACGTGGTATTTGTAGTCCCATTTCGTGTGGCTTAGACTTTGATACGCATCCATCGGTGGAGATCCTTTCGTGTGCTTGGCTGCTCACGATTGGAATTCCATTGATGGACTGTCGTAGCCGTCAAACTGCTGCTGCCTCCCGGGCAGAGCCGGTGGGTCTCCCGCTGACGCTAGTAGGGGATACAATCCGAATGTCGTAACGTGTGGTGCCAACATTGGAGGAACGCGATGTTCGTTCGAACTTCGCATTGGACCTGCAAGCCGGAGATGCAGGCCATCGCTCTCGAGACCTTCACGACCAAGGCCGTTCCGATCCTGCGCCAACAACCCGGACTGTTGTGGGCGCAACTGCAAGCCGAGCCGGGTGCCAACCCGCGCATCGCGGTGACCCTCCGGGAGTCGGAAGACGCGCACGCCGCCTGCATCCGGAGTGGCGCGATGGCCAAGATCACCAAGCTGTTTGCCCAGATGTACGTCGATAGCGTTCCGCCCCAAGGGTACCCTTGGCGAGCGCTGCACGAGGAAATCGTGCGTACCAGTTGAGCGGGTCGTGCGCGGCACTGGAGTTACGGCGAAGACCACCACCCATTCGGCGATTGGGGCGGCCATACGCGCGTCCGCGTTCAGTTGCCGGGCATCCCAGGCACCCGCATGTCGCTCGTAAGCGCCCGCTTCGCGGCCATGCAGCCGTCGAGCACCGTCACCATTGGCGGCCTCGCCCGGCGGCTCGTAGCCGAAGGACGCGATGTTCTTGACTTCGCCGAAGGCGAGGCCGACTTTTCGACACCCGAGCATGTCCTCAACGCTGCCGCGGCCGCGATGCGCCGGGGCGAAACGCGTTACACGAACGTCTCTGGCACCGATGTCCTCAAGGACGCTATCCGGCGGAAGCTCGCGCGCGACAATGGGCTCACCTATGGGCGGGAGGAGATCACCGTCGGCGCCGGGGCCAAGCAAGTCATCTTCAACGCCCTGATGTGTAGTCTCGAACCTGGCGACGAAGTCATCGTGCCGTCGCCCTATTGGGTTTCTTATCCGGACATGGTGCGGCTCGGTGGTGGCATCCCAGTGATCGCGCCGACGTCGGTTGCCAATGGCTTCAAGCTCACGCCCGACGAGCTGCGCGCCAGGATCACGCGAAACAGCAAGTGGCTTCTTCTGTGCTCCCCGGGGAATCCGACCGGTGCGGTCTATTCCGAGGGCGAACTTGCGAGGCTTGCCGCGGTTCTGCGCGACTGGCCCCGCATCGGTGTCTTGTCGGACGACATTTACGAGAACTTGACGTTCGCGCCGGCGCACTTTGCGAGCTTCGCGACTGTGGCGCCAAGCCTGCGCGACCGCATTCTCACCGTCAACGGTGTGTCGAAGACCTACGCCATGACCGGATGGCGGATCGGCTATGGGGCCGGCCCAGCCGATCGGATCGGTGCCATGAACATCCTGCAAGGGCAGTCGACGACGCATGCTTGCTCGATCAGTCAAGCCGCCGCAGCGGCCGCACTGGACGGCCCGCAGGATGTGCTCGTCGAGCGCCTGCGCGAGATGCGCATCAGGCGTGACCGGATCGTACCTCGAATCAACCAGATTTCAGGGCTGACCTGCGCCTCGCCGGAGGGCGCGTTCTATCTCTGGGTCGACTGCGCCGGCCTCATCGGCCGGGTCGCGCCGCAGGGCAGGCAGCTTGCAACAGACTTGGATGTGGCTGCCTATATTCTCGAGGCTGAAGGACTAGTCACAGTGCCGGGGACGGCATTTGGCGCCGCCCAGTTCCTGCGCCTCTGTTTCGCCAAGCCGGTCACCGTGCTCGACGAACTTGTCCGGCGACTGACCGCAGCGGTGCATGCCGTGCGTTGAATCGCTGGACCCCGTCGGCGGGAGGCCTCGGTAGCGAACATGCACGTCTTCGCCGAGCGGCACGCCGAGTCCGCCGCAGGGAGCAGCCTGGAACGGCCCCTTCCTTTGCCCCGTCCGCACCTTGCCTTCCTGATCGGCGACCGCCTAATCGCATGACATCGATCGCGGTCGAGGGTCACGGCGTTGGCCGTCGTGACGTTTCGCCATCCGCGGCAACCAGGGCCGCGAGTTCGTCGCAGGTGCGAACATCGGCGAAGAACTGCAGCATGTTGACAAGGGTTGCGTTGTGCTCGGCGTCGGTTCTTGCTCCCGTTCCGTCGGCGGCGAACAGGGTCGAGTAGTTGAGAAGCATGGCATCTCGCGCCGCGCACTCGCAACACACGTTGGTAAGCGTACCGCTGATGATCAACGTGTCGAGACCTGCGCTACGCAGTCGTTGGTCGAGGTCGGAGGAGCCCGGCGTAAACGGGCTCGAGCGCGTCTTCACCACCCGCCAGTCGTCTGAGTCGACCGCCATCACCGGCGCCAAGTCGAAGCCGTATGCTCCCGGCTTCGTCTGTTCGATGATGCGCGCACTCACGTCGGGCGTGGCGAAGTGCTCGAACCAGGAACGCCAGCCCTCGGTATATTGGTGCTGCGTCCAGACCACGGTGACGCCGGCCGCGCGGCAGACAGCAGCCAGACGGTTGATGTTGGCTACGATGTCGCGCAATCCTGGCACGGTGACGATCGAGTAGTCCGGATCGAGAAAGCAATTCTGCATGTCGATTACGAGAAGGGCTGTCCGCGCGGGATCGAGACGATCGAAAATTTCGAGTCGCCCGCGCCGGCGCAAGACCTGCTCGATCACGTGGGCCGGGATGTCGATGTGGTGCATGGGCGGCTTTCCTGATGCGAGGGATGATGTGAGATGTTCTCGGTGCCCACGAAGATCAACCGGCGTGGCCAGTAGACCGAAACGTCGAACCGCCGATCGATCCCGACTCCAGGAGTTCGCGCCCTCATGCGCGTTCCTCGATTAGACCACTTCCATTCTCCGTCGGCTCCATCGCCTGGTCAACATCCCTGTCGCATTGTGGCGGCGACAACAACGTTGCTCGGATCACGGCGAATGTACTGCCGCGCTTCCTCGATCCGGCGCCGATCGTGATCGATCCGGGCGCCGAACCCCAGTTGCAGCCCCCCTCACTCTCCGCCGAGGCGGGCCGCTCGCAACCGTCTACCCGCGATTTCCGCCGAAGGTCTGGCCAAGCAGCTTGCCGTCCGGGACGCGATCGTAGCTCAGCGTCTTGAAATCACTTTCGACATCGCCAGTGATCAGCCATTTCGCGATCGACTCGCCGAAGGATGGGCCGAACTTGAATCCATGTCCGCTGCCGCCACTTGCGTCGCAATAGCCCTGCACGTCCCGCCGCGGACCGAGATACGGGTGCCAGTCCAGCGTGACGTCGTAGTACGACGCGTAGGAGTCGATCAGCTTGGCCCCGGAAAAGGCAGGGATACGGTGCTCGGTACGCGTCATTACGTCGGAGATAAACTCCGGATCTGCAGTGACCTTGAAATTGTAGGGATCGCAGTCGACATATTCTTTCGGAAAACCCCGCCCGATGACGTAACGCGTACCGGTCAATCGGCGGATGTAGATACCGTCGATGGCGACGGCCAGAACGGGGATCGGAAGCGGTCGGTTCGACCGCGCTTCCCAAACGGTGTCCTGCTCTCGGATCACACGCATGGGCAAAGAAATCTGCGCACTCGCGGCCAGAAAGGTTGAAAACGGGCCGGCGGCATTGACCACCCAGGCGGCGTGCAGTTGGCCTTGATCGGTCTCGACCCCGACGATGCGATCCCTCTCCCGGAGCAGCCGGCGGACCGGTGTCTTCAAGCGAACCTCCCCGCCGCGCTGCTTGAATCCGTGGACATAGGCCTCGGTCGACCTCACCGGATCGGCGCAACCGCCTTCCGGCTCCCACGTGACCGCGGCAACGCCCTCCATGTTGAGCCAGGCACACCTCTCGGCAATTTGTGCGTCGGTCATGAACTCGGCCAGCACGCCCTGTTGACGCTGGACCGCGATGTTGCGCGTCAGCCCTTCGACCATGTCTGCGGGCACAATCATGTGGTAGCCGCAATTGTCGAAGCCGCCATCCATGCCCAGTTCATCGGCCATGATCCGAAACTGCTCGACGGCGCGTCGCGCCAAGCGCGCCATCAGAGGTGAGGAATAGTTCTGACGTATGCACGCCGCGCTGGCGCCCGTGCCGCCGGATGCAGGCGCGTTGCGTTCGACCAGCAATACGTTCTTGGCGCCCTGCACCTTTAGGTGATATGCGATGCTCGCGCCGGTAATGCCGGCTCCGATCACGATGGCGTCGTACATGATGGCACAGCTCCTATGAATCGATACCGTAATGGCTCTTGAGAAACTCGGCGGAGAACTTGCCGCTCTGCCGATCCTCGGCAACATGCTCGTGGCTGCGCTCGCGCGGCGGACCGTAGCCTCCGGCGCCGGGCGTCGTCACGACGATTGTTTGATCGGGTGTGATCTCGAGTGCGGAGGGCTTGTTGGAGAGCCGCAGGACCGTATTGTCCTTGTCGACGAGTTCGAAGCGCCCGGCAGAGCCCTGCTCTCCGCCAAAGAGACCCCAGGGTCGGCTGACGAAACGCTCGCCTTGACCAGAAAAAGTCATGACGTGCCCAAGCGGCCGGTAGGCCCGGCGCAGACCGAGCCCGCCACGAAATTTGCCCGCGCCGCCTGATTCGTCAACCAGCTCATAGCGCTCGATGACCAGGGGATACTCGGTCTCGAGCGCCTCGATCGGCAGGTTAGAGGTATTGGTCATATGGACCTGCACTCCGTCCGTGCCGTCGCAATACGCCCGCGCCCCGGCGCCGCCGCCCAGCGTCTCAAGATAGACGTAGTATTTGCCCGAGCTGCCGCGGCCGAAGAACGCCGCCGAAGTATTGGCCCCGTTCCCGGCGGCGATGATCTTGTCCGGCATCATGGGTGCGAGCGCGCCGAACACGACGTCGACGATGCGCTGACAGGTTTGCGCTCGCGCCGCCGAGGCGGCCGGGAACTCGGCATTGACGATCGTGCCCTTTGGCGCGGCGATGTGAACGGGCTCGAGCATGCCGTGGTTCTGCGGCCCCTCAGGATCGAGCAGGACCTTCAGGCAGTAAGCCACCGCCGCCTGCAGTCCCGCCAACGTAACGTTGATGTTTCCCTTGGTCTGCGGGTCCGTACCGGCAAAGTCGAAATAGATCTCATCGCCGGCGACACGGATCGCACACTTGATCCTGATGTTGGTCGTGCCGAGACCATCGTCGTCGACGATGTCTTCGTGGCTGTAGGTTCCGTCCGGCAGTTCTGCGATCGCCGAACGCATGCGGCGCGCGCCAGCGGCGATGATCGCGTCCATACCGTTACGCAGCTTTGGGATCCCCCACTTCGTCACCACCGCCCGGCAGCGCAGCTCGCCCAGCCTGTTGGCCGCGATCTGAGCGTTGTAGTCACCCCGCCGTTCTTCGGGGACGCGGACGTTCAGCAGGATGAGATCCATCAACTCCTCCTGCAGTTCACCGCTTCTAATGAGACGGATCGGTGGAATCCGTAGCCCCTCCTGATAGATCTCGGTCATGCCCCCAGCCATCGAGCCTGGCGCCATGCCGCCCATATCGGCATGATGCGCGATGTTGGCGATGAACATCACCAGCTCGTCGCCGACGAAGACTGGAGAGGCCATTGCGACATCCGGCAGGTGCGAGCCGCGGCCGACGAAGGGATCATTGCTGAGGAACATGTCGCCTGGGCGGATCGCTTCAACGCCGAATCGGTCGAGCACGACTTCCACCAGGCCGAGCATGGACGCGAGATGCAGCGGCATGCTTTCGCCTTGAACGACGACCCGGCCGCGCGGATTGAAGATCGCGGTCGAATGGTCTCGCCGTTCCTTGATATTGGTCGAGTAAGCGCTCTTCATAAGCGCGACATACGATTCGTCGGCTACGCTTGCGAGCTCGTTGCGCAGCAACTCGATCTCGATCGGCGTGAGACTCATGACGCGCATGCCCCATTGAGCGTAATGACCAGGTTGCCGAATGGATCGACGACGACGCGATCGCCCGGAAACACAAGCGTGGTCGCGTCAAGCTGGTCGATCACTGCCGGGCCGTCGACCGTCTGAGCCGGCGCAAGTTCGGAACGTCGGAAGATCGGCGTGTCGCTCGCGTCGCCCTGCCCGAAAACGACGCGCCGATAGGCGTGCGGTCGGCCGGCCGCCCGTTCCGGCAGTCGCGCAATTGGCGGCAGATCAGCGAGGCCGGTCGATTTCGCCCGGAGATTGACGATCTGGATCCGTTCCTTCTTTGAAGCGAAGCCGTAAAGGGTCTCATGCTGCTGATGGAATGCCGTGACGATATCCGGCAGATCGCCAGCCGCGAGCGTACCCTGCGGCAGCCTTATACCGATCTCGTAATTCTGGCCGAAGTACCGCAAGTCGGCACTCCAGACGATCCGGCGTTGCGCCTCTGGCACGGCTTCACGCGCGAACCATGCGGCCGTGCGTTCGTTCAGTCTTCTCGCACTCGCTGCGATGCCATCGAGGGACGGCGGCTCGAATGGTGCCAGCAAGGTGACGACGAAATCACTCGTCAGCATCGAGTTGAGCGCTCCCTCGGCGCAAAGGATGCCCGGATTGAGCGGAACCAGCAAGCGTCTCATGTCGAGTTGCCGGGCAATCTCGACAGCGTGGAGCGGTCCAGCACCGCCGAAGGGAAACAGTGTGAACTCTGTGGGGTTGAGACCGCGTTCGACGGATACCGTCCGGATCGCCTTGACCATCGTCGCACAGGCAACACTGATGATTCCGAGCGCGGTGTCCTCCAGATTCATCGCCAGACGTGTCGCGAGGCGTTCGATAGCCTTCATCGCAAGCTCTTTGCGTATCGGCATGCGACCGTCCAGCAGAGCGACCGGATCGAGGCGACCGAGCAGCACATTGGCATCAGTGACGGTCGCTTCGATGCCGCCCAGTGCATAGCAGGCCGGCCCGGGCTGCGCGCCGGCACTCTGTGGCCCGACCTTGAGCAGGTCGTCGCGATCAATCCAGGCGATGGAGCCGCCACCTGCGCCGACGGCATTGACGTCGAGAGCTGGCAAGCGGATGGGAAATCCGGCAAGCAGGCGCTCCTTCACCTCGCTGGGCACGCCCCTGCGCAGCAGACTGACGTCGGCCGACGTGCCGCCCATGTCGAGCGTGATGAGGTCCGCAAAGCCTGCATTGGTGCCGTGTCGGGCGGCCGCCAGTACGCCGGCTGCGGGGCCGGACAGTGAGGCCTTGACCGGCAGTTGACGGGCCTCCTCGATCGACATCAGGCCGCCGGCGCTCTGCGATATCTTCGCCGCTTGCTGAATTCCGAGTGCGCGGGTATGGGCTTGAAGGCGGTCGAGATAGGCCTTCATGATCGTCAAGAGCGCGCCGTTGAGCACTGCGGTCGAGAACCGCTCATACTCGCGGAACTCCGAATAGACGTCGGAGGAAACGACGATTTCGACTGAAGCTGGCAATAGCGATCGCAGGATCGCGGCGGCGCGCTGTTCGTGCTCCGGAAAAGCATAGGAGTGCAAGAAGCACACGACGACGCAGTCGACGCGCTCTTCTTGGAGTTGCGTTGCACAGCCGCGCACACCCTCTTCGTCGAGCGGCTTGAACACGGCGCCGTCGGCAAGACGGCGCTCGGCAACTTCCAAGCGCAGCCGGCGTTCGATCAAAGGCTTGGGATAGTCCTTGTGAATATGGTACACATTCGGCCGCGTCTGCCGACCGATTTCCAACAGATCGCGAAAGCCCTCGCTGGTAATGAGGGCCACCTTTCCGCATCGCCGCTGAATCAGAGCGTTAGTGCCGACCGTCGTGCCGTGTGCAAGGCGCGCCACGTCTGTCGGAGCGAGCCCGTGCAGCGCAAGGACTTCCTTCAGACCATCGATAATCGCCTGGTCCGGCGCCCCCGAAGTCGACGGTACCTTGTGCAGGATCATAGTGCCGCGCGACGGCACGCTGATGGCAAAGTCGGTGAAGGTGCCGCCAACATCGCATCCGACCAGGATGCCTGTCATTCAGTCTTGCCTGTTGAGGTGGTCGACACATGAGGCTGCATCCTCGCCGACCCAATGTTCGCCCATGCATTGAAGCGCCCCGCCGTTGGGAGATCAAGCAGCATGAGTTTGACTTTCATCCTATTAATTGCATATGACCGTATATTAATATAATATTCGCGACGCTGCGACGGCAAGAGATTTCGTGCAAGAGATTTCGCCGCGCTGCGCGATGGAGGTTCCAGAAAGAACGCGCTGGTGTATTCGGCAAGTACGACCAGGAAGGACTCGACTACGAATATAACAAACGAGTCCGCTGCCCGTACTCGGGGGCGACTTTCAAGTCACTCGAACCGGACAGCGCCCGTGTGGCCCATCGCTTCAAGAGCCGTCTCAATGACCAAAAGGAGCGTATAATCGCGAGTCGTGGACCGTAGGCGCCCCCCCTTCAGGCAGGTGACATTCCGGCTGCGGGGAGCTGGGCGCACCGGCGGATTGGTGCAAATGCACTGAACTGACAGCACGATTTGGAGACATCGACAACATGAGCGAAATTAAAATTGCGAACCACGCCGTATCCCGACGCCGAGTCCTGCAGGCAGGCGCCGCAACCGCCGGCATCGCGGGCTTTCCCTACTTCTTCGTGAAGGCGCATGCCCAGAGTGATCCCAAGGTCCTGCGCCTCTACAACTGGGACGGCACCTTCGGTGAGTTCTTCAACAAGCACTGGATAGAGCCGTTCGCCAAGAAGATGGACATCAAGATCGAGGTCATTCGGCTAACCGGCAGCCGCTTGCCGTTGGAAAAGGTCCAGGCGCAGATTCAAGCCGGCCGTCCAGAAACAGACTTCCTGCCGATGCATGGCGACCAGGTGGTCTTCGCAAAGCGTAACAATCTGGCGATGCAGGTTCCGCGGATGGCCGTCCCGGAATACGCCAATATCTATCCCGAGTTCGCCACCGAATTCGGACCGCGTCTGGTGCTGTGGTGTTATGGCCTTGCCTACAATACGCAAAAGGTGAGCCCAGCGCCGACGTCGTGGAAGGCCCTGTGGGACCAGAAATTTGCCGGCAAGGTCGCGATCAACGAGGCGCTGCGCGATCAGACGCTGCAGATGGTCAATCTCGCCTTCAAAGGCAAGCCGCACCCGATTGACGCCGTGACCTTCAAGCATTTGACGGCTCTGCGGCCGTCGCTAGTCAGCCTGTGGACCAACGGTGCCGACGCCGAGCAGTTGTTCCGCACCGGCGAGATCGTGATGAGCCCGTTCTGGAACGGCCGGGTGACCACGCTTAAGCGCGAAGGCCTTCCGATCGAATTCGCGGTACCCGATGAGGGCTTTTTCGTGCGCGCCACTACCTATGGCGTGCCGCGCAATGCGCGCAATCCGGAACTCGCCTTCAAATGGCTCAATTTCATCTGTAGCAAAGAGCCGCAGCAGGCGATGGTGGAGTTCGGCTATGGGACACCGAACAAACTCGTGCAGTATACCCCCGAGCAGGCGAAGTCCGTGATTGTCGCCGACCCGAGCATGGTCAAGAAGGTGGTGCCCGAGGATTTCGAACTGATTCTCGACAAGACAGCTGAGTGGACCGGAATGTGGACGAAGTGGAAGGCTGGTTGATCAAGCCGGTCATACAAGCGCCGAGCTGTGGAGACGCCTCAACGCCGGCATGATGCCGGCCTACGCGACATCGAGACCGGCTCCCCCCGATCCTGGTGGCTTGTGGCGCCCGCCCTCGGGCTCTATGCCGCCACCTTCCTGATTCCCGTCGGGTTGTTGCTGGTGCTGTCTTTTGCTCGCTTCGAAGCCAGCGTCATCCATTTCGACTTCGACCTTGGCAACTACCGGCACATCCTGACCGACGGTATTACACTGAAGGTATTCTGGCGTACGGTCGTGATCGCCGCCGAGATCACCGTCTCCTGCCTCGTCCTCGGCTATCCGGTCGCGGCATTCATGCGATCGTCCGGGCCGCGGCTGCAGCTGCTCTTGCTGTTCCTGATCGTCTCGCCGCTGCTCACCAGCATCATCGTCCGCAATGTGGCGTGGATCCTGATTCTCGGGCGAAACGGCATGGTCAATCAGACGCTGGCTTCGCTTGGTCTGATCGAGGCGCCGTTCAAGTTCATGTTCACTGAATTCGCGGTCGTTCTTGCCGTCACGCATGTGTATCTGTCGTTCATGGTGCTGCCTATCTATGCCTCGCTTCGGGCGATCAATCCGTCCGTCGAGGAGGGGGCGGCGAGCCTGGGCGCACCGCCCACCCGCGTCTTCTGGCACGTGACTTTGCCCCTCAGCCTTCCGGGAGTGGCTGCTGGCTGCACCCTCGTCTTCATTCTTTCCATGGGCATCTATCTGACGCCGGCGCTGATGGGGGGTAACTTCGTCATCACCTTGCCGATGATGGTGACCGACCTGGTCAGAAATCAATATAACTGGCCGGCCGCATCGGCGGCCGCGATCATGCTGCTGACCGCCGTTCTGACGATGGTGGCGCTGTCGGGCTGGTTGCAGCGCCTGTCGAAGGCCAAAGCATGAATCGCGACACGCTCGCTTATCATTGGCCGCGCTACTTGACGGCCGTGGTCGCGACCGCCGTGGTGATCTTTCTGACCGCGCCGCTGGTGGTGGTCATCATCCAGTCATTCACGGCGGAATCCTATCTGGCGTTTCCGCCGCCCCGCTTCGGGATGCGCTGGTACAACGAATTGTTCCAGGCGGACGAGTGGCGGCGCGGCTTCACCCTGAGCCTGATCATCTCGCTGATCGTGACTCCATTGGCCCTGATCATCGGTACCGCCGCTGCTCTCGGCCTCGATCGTGGACCGCTCCGCGGCAGGCAGGCGCTTTACGCGGTTCTGATCTCGCCCATCGTCCTGCCTCACATCGTGCTCGGTCTCGGCATCTTCCGCATTGCGCTGCAATTGGATATCTCCGATAGCCTGTGGAGCTACGTGCCGGCGCACCTGACGATTACCGTGCCATTTGTCGTGGTGACGGTCGGTGCCAGTCTGCGCTCGTTCGACATAGGGCTGGAGGAGGTGGCCCGTTCATTGGGCGCCTCGCCATTCCGCGCCTTCTGGCACATCACGCTGCCGACAATTCGCCCCGGCCTGATCGCCGGTGCGGTGTTCAGTTTTATCGTCTCCTTTGACGAGTTTATCATCACGTTCTTCCTGGCATCCTACGACCTCACGCTACCCCTCGTGATCTTTTCGACCCTGATGCATCAGGTAAAGCCTTCGATCGCTGCGGCCTCGACCCTCATGATCGCGGCGACTGCGCTCCTGACATCGCTGTTGATGTGGCGCGGCCAGGTCGTCAGCGGGAAAGAGATCATCAAATGAGCGCCATCGAGCTGAAGGCGCTGAGCAAGAGCTACGGCGATGTGATCGCAGTGCGATCGCTTG
>SXGT01328057.1_pt1 | contig 15443 bp, 15 predicted proteins | sample 3176221 | NCBI WGS metagenome assembly SXGT01 (sample SAMN11356862, study PRJNA531348) | freshwater metagenome | isolation source: freshwater sample F1-120 | place: China: Fuxian Lake, Yuxi | collected 2017-12-25
GATGACGAGTCCACTGGCGGTGGTCTCCTCGGCCTCGTTCGGGCGGACGACGATGCGGTCCTCGAGGGGTTGCAGCTTCACAATTGCCTCCATGGGGCGGTTGGCACTCTGACTTGGCGAGTGCCCAAGGTAGCACTCGCCCATGGAGACTGCTAGTCGACGCCCCGGGGCGCCCGACCCGGGCCGACCATGGCCCCGGATTCAGGCCCCGACGGGGTGGATCCACCGACCGTGGAAATCGACCTGGGCCACCAGCCGATCGCCGCCGTCGGGCCAGGTCCGCATCCAGATCGCGGCCCGGGTCCGGTCCCACTCGTCGGGCTCGTAGCGCACCCACGCCAGCGGCTCGCTCGACGTGGCGCGCTCCCCCGCCGCCTCGAGCACCCGGGTCACCCGCCAGCGCTGATCGGTCGGCAGGTACTGCCACACGATCGAGTGCTGTACGAGCGTCGACCCGGACCGCTCGGCGAGGACCGCCGCCAGCGCCTCGCCCGTGTCGTCCACCCGATGCAACTCGGCCGGGACCTCGGCTGCGACCACGATGGCCGCGCGGACCCGGGCCAGGCGCTCGGTCTGGTCCGGCCAGACGAACGACAGCAACGTCCGGGCACCCTCGGCGCCGGCGGCATCGACCGGGTGCGGGTCCAGCCCCACCCGCCGGTCGATCCGGGGCACCGGCGCGAGCGCACCGACCCGACCCCGCACCTCGGGTGCCAGCCGAACCGGCGAACCCGGTTCACCCAGAACGACCTCACCCAGATCGACCTCGAAGCGATCGAACCGGAGGTTCAACCCGCCGGAGCAACCCAACTCGACCAACGTCACCCCATCGGGGAGCGACGCAGCGGCGGCCGCCAGGGCCAGCCCGGCGGAACGTCCGACCTCGTTCGTCTGCACCTCCCGCCCGAGACCCGCCGAGAGCTCGTCGTGATGGGCGGCGACCAGCGCGCCCCAGGCCCGACCCAGGGACCGGTCGTCGGGCGGAACGGAACCTCCGCAGCTCGGGAGGACCGCCGCCCACTCCGGCGCGGCGCCGGCCAGCGCGAGTCGGTGCGCTGCACCCAGCAGGCGGAGCGGGCCCGCCTGTCCGAACCGCAACCCGGCGTGCGTCTCGATCACGTCCCAGGTCGCACCACCGCGCCCACAGTCGTCGGCGAGCAACCGCAGCAAGCGGCCGTAGAGGGGCGAGCCCAGGTCGTCGCAGGCGACCGCCTGGGTGCGGAGACGTTCCGCCCACTCCGCCGGACCGGCGGGCTCGGCGGTGTCGGTCACGGGACGATCGACAGGCGCTGGTTGGGGTCCGCCCCGCAGTCGAGCGGCGTCGGACCCTCCCGCTCGAGCCGGTACCAGCCGGCCGCTGCGATCATGGCGGCGTTGTCCGTGCACATCTGGCGGCTGGGCAGGAACGCGTGGAGGCCGTCCTCGGCGCACGCCCCCAGGAACTGCTCGCGCAGCAGCGAGTTGGCCGCCACGCCGCCGCCCAGTGCGAGCGCCACCGCGCCCACCTCCCGTGCGGCCCGTCGGGCCTTGGCGACAAGCACGTCGACGACGGCCTGCTGGAAGCTGGCCGCCACGTCCTCGGTCGACACCTGCGGATGCGAGCGCACGTGGTTGACGACCGAGGTCTTGAGTCCGCTGAACGAGAAGTCGAGCCCGTCGTCGAGCATCGACCGGGGGAACCGGATGGCCTCGGGGTCGCCCACCATGGCGGCGGCATCGATCGCCGGACCTCCCGGGTAGCCGAGCCCGAGGAACCGGGCCACCTTGTCGAACGCCTCGCCGGCCGCGTCGACGAGCGTCTGGCCGAGCAGTCGGTACCGGCCGTGCCCCTCGACCAGGACGAGCATGGTGTGACCGCCCGAGACGAGCAGCACCACGAGCGGGAACCGCAGCTCGGGTTCCTCGAGGAACCCGGCGTACAGGTGGGCCTCGAGGTGGTTGACCGACACGAACGGGACGTCCCAGGCCAGCGCCAGCGCCTTGGCGGCCGAGACCCCGACCAGCAGCGCCCCGATCAGACCGGGGCCGGTGGTGGCCGCCACGGCGTCCACATCGGCGCCGTCGATCCCCGCCTCGAGGAGCGCCCGGGCCGTCACCGGGATGATCAGCTCGCTGTGCGCCCGGCTGGCGATCTCCGGCACGACACCGCCGTACCGGGCGTGGAGGTCGACCTGCGAGCTGACGACCGACGACATGACCTGCGTGCCGCCGCGCACGCAGGCCGCTGCGGTCTCGTCGCAGGAGGTCTCGATGCCGAGCACACCGTGCCCGCGTCGGCCCAGCTGCGGCCACCTGCGTCCTCGTTCACCGCAGCACCCCTTCCGTCGTCGGCTCGCCGTCGTCGTCCGGGTCCCGGACCTCGTGCGCCACGACCAGCGGTGCCGGCAGTTCGGCCCGGATCCGGTCGAGGCGGTCGAGCTGGGCCGGCTGGTCCAGATCGTGGAGCCACATGATCAGCGCGTCCTCCCGGTTGTCCCGGTAGTAGGCCCGCCGGATGCCGCCGGGGGCGAACCCGAACCGTCGGTACAGCTCCTGAGCCGGCCGGTTGGTGATGCGGACCTCGAGCGTGACCGCCGTCAGCGATCGCTCCGCTGCGGCCCGGAGCTGCACCAGCAGGAGCCGCGTGGCCACGGCGGCCCGGCGCTCGGCCACGTCCACGGAGAGCGTCGTGATGTGCCCCTCGTCGGGGTGGTACATGAGGCCGCAGTAGCCGACGACGACGTGATCCCGGAGCGCCACCAGGTAGTGGCGGCTGGTCGGCATGCGCAGCTCGTCGCGGAACAGGCGCTCGGACCACGGCCGCGGGTTGGTGGCCGTCTCCAGGGCGACGACGCCCTGCAGGTGCCGCGGCCGCATGGGCGCCACGACGATCCCGTCGGGCCGGCTCGACGGCATCGGGGCCGGAGCGGCGGCGCTCACCGGCCGTCCCGGGTCGACCAGTTGATCTCCGCGTCCGGCCGCCGCAGGTAGAGCGGCTCGATCGCATCGGGACGCTCGAAGTCCTCACGGAGTGCCCGGGCGTGGGCGAGCTCGACGAGCGCCGCCGCCGACGGGTGCGAGTTGCCGGTGTCGACCAGCTCGACCTTGGCCATCCCCTCGAAGGCCTCCTGGTAGCGCTGCGCGCCGTCACCGACGAGCAGCACCTCCTCGCCGGACGCCAGCAGCTCACTGGCGAGGTCGTCGGGGGAGCCGACCTGGTGGTCGGTCACCCGCTGCACACCACCGGGCACCTGGCGGTAGCAGGCGTAGTAGAGCTCACCCCGGCGGGCGTCCACGGCGGTGACGATGAGCCGGTTGGAGAAGCGGACCGGGAACGCCAGCAGGTCCAGGCTGGGCACGCCGATCATGGGCAGCCGGAGCGAGAACGCCAGGGCCTTGGCGGTGGCCACCCCCACCCGCAGACCGGTGAACAGCCCCGGGCCGACGTCGACGGCGACCAGACCGATCTCGGACAGCTCGACCCGGGCCTGCTCGCAGGCGAACTGGATGCTCGGGACGAGCTGCTCGGCATGACGCTTGCCCTTCGCCGAGTGCACCGAGGCGAGCACCCCCTCGTGGCCGCCGATGGCGCAGCCGACCTGCATGGTCGCGGTCTCGATGCCCAGGATCAGCATGCACCCACCCCCGGAGCGGTCCCGCCGCTGGGTGGCTCGGCGACCCACGCGGCGAGTGCCGTGCCGATGGCGCGCACCCGGGCCGACCACCGGGACCCGACGGGCAGCAGCTCCACCTCACGGACCTCGGGCGTGTCGATCGAGGCGGTCAGGTGCACCTCGAGGAAGTCGGGTGGGAGCACACCGGCGATCGTGTCGCCCCACTCGATGAGCGTGACGCCACCGTCGTCGAGCAACTCGTTCAGGCCCAGGTCGAGCGCCTCGTTGACCTGACCCAACCGGTAGACGTCCAGGTGGTTGAGGTCGAGTCGGCCCGTGTAGGTCTGGACCAGGGCGAACGTCGGGCTGGTGATCTGCTCGTCCACACCGAGCCCCCGACCGAACCCCTGGCAGAAGGCGGTCTTGCCGGCACCGAGGTCGCCCACGAGCAGGATCAGGTCACCGGGTCGGGCGAGCTCGGCGAGCGCCGCCGCCAGGTCCCGGGTGGCGTCGACCGACTCGGTCCGGGCCCGCACGCCGCCGCTCACGCCGCCGCCCCGCTCAGCAACTGCCCGGCCAGTCCGACGTCGTGGCGGAACCGCTCCATGGCCGACGCGCCACCGCGCAGCACCGCCGCGGGGTGCAGGGTCGGCACCAGTCGGGCGGAGCCGAACTCGTAGCTGCGGCCTCGCAGTCGGGTGATGCCCTCCCGGGTGGCGAGCAGCAGTCGGGACGCGAAGTTGCCGACCGTCAACACGACCGTCGGCGAGACGAGGGCGAGTTGCTCGTCGAGCCACGGGCGGCAGGCCGCGACCTCGGCGGGACGGGGGTCACGGTTGTCGGGGGGCCGGCACTTGACGACGTTGACGACGAAGCAGTCGTCGTCGACCAGGCCGGTCTCCTCGGCGACGACCCGGCGCAGGAGCTGCCCGGACCGACCGACGAACGGGCGGCCCGACCGGTCCTCCTGCTCGCCCGGCGCCTCACCCACGATCACGAGCGGCGAGTCGGGCCGACCGGACCCGAAGACGACCTGGGTCCGGGTGGCCGCGAGCCCACAGCTCGTGCACGACAGGGCACGGACTCGCAGCGCATCGAGGGCCTCGGACACGTCCGCATGGTACCCAGCCGCCGTGGCCGGGCCTCAGCTGGGGTAGGCGCGCGCCATGCGCGATCCGAAGCCCACGAGGATCTCGTAGGGGATCGTGCCGAGCCGGGCCGCCCACTCCGACGGCGTGACGCACTCGTCGCCCTGCGCTCCGAGCAGCACGACCTCGTCGCCGACCGCGATCGACCCATCACCCGTGACGTCGACCATGAGCTGGTCCATGGTGACCACACCGAGGACGGGCCGCCGGCGGTCGCCGACCAGCACCTCACCCCCGGTGAGGCCCAGGTTGCGGGGCACCCCGTCGGCGTAACCGACGGGGACCACGGCCACCTCGGTCGGACGGTCGACCACGGTGTGCCAGCCGTAGCTGACCCCCTCCCCGACCGGCACACGATTCAGGAACGACACCCGGGAGCGGAGCCGCAGTGCGGGGCGCAGGTCGACCGGAGGGCCCAGCGACGTCGGGGGGACGCCGTAGGCCGCCAGTCCGACCCGGACCAGGTCGTACCGGGACCGCTCCAGGTGCAGGGCGCCGGCGGAGTTGGCCGCATGGCGCAGACCCGGATCGATGCCGGCGACACGCAGCGCATCGAGCACGGCATCGAACCGGTCGAGCTGGAGGGTGTTCTCGGATCGGCCCGGCTCGTCGGCGAGCGCCAGGTGGGTGAAGACCCCACCGAGCACCAGCCCGGCGTCGAGGACCCGACGGGCCAGATCGAGCGCGGCGTCGGGCGACACCCCGACCCGGTGCATCCCCGTGTCGACCTTCACCTGCACCTGCCAACCCGGCCGGATCGCAGCCGCCTGGTCGACCCCGGCCGGGGAGTAGAGCGTCGGGGTCAGGTCCGCCTCCGCAGCCAGGCGGAGCTCCGGCTCGGACGGCTCGGACAGGAGCAGGATCGGCGTGGTGATGCCCGCCGCCCGGAGCTCGGCACCCTCGGCCGCCAGCGCCACCGCCAACCAGTCGGCACCGCCGGCGGCCGCAGCCGTTGCCGCAGCGGCGGCGCCGTGGCCGTAGCCGTCGGCCTTCACGACCACACACATCCGCGCCGGCGCCACGAGTTCGCCGATCGACGCCACGTTGCGCCGGATCGCGTCCAGGTCGACGTCGATCAAGGAGGGGCGGGGCACGGTCCGCAGGCTAGATGGAGAACCCCGTGTGTTCGGTCAGGGCGGGGTCGGTCAGGGCGGGGCGCCGAGCGCCGACCAGGCACCGGGGAGTGCCCGGGCCACGTCGTCGGCGACGGCGCCCCGTTCGGCGCAGCGACCGGCCGCCCGACCGTGGAGGTGGGCGGCCGCCGCTGCGGCCCGGGCCGGTGCGGCCCCACTGGCGAGGAACCCGGACACGATGCCGGTGAGCACGTCGCCGGTGCCGGCGGTGGCCAGCCGGGCGTCGCCCGAGCGCACGAGGAGCACCGAACCAGCCGGATCGGCGACGACGGTCGTCGGGCCCTTGAGCAGCACGACCGCCCCGGTCGCCGCAGCCAGCTCCCGGGCCGCATCCGGCCGGTCCTCGCCCGGTGGTGCGCCGGTGAGCCGTTCGAACTCGCCGTCGTGCGGGGTGAGCACGGTGGGAGCGGCCCGGTGCCGCACGGCGGCGGCCACGTCGGTGCCCAGGACCCAGAGTGCGTCGCCGTCCACCACCACGGGCACCTCGGCCCCGGCGAGGACGCCCCGCACCCCTGCGGCCGCGTCGTCGCTGCGACCCAGACCCGGGCCGATGGCCAGGACACGGAACCGGCGCAGGTCGGCGAGCACGGCGTCGGCCCAGTCGTGCGCAGGGAGCGGGACGACGACCGTCTCGAGCGGGGCCGCCGGATCGGGCGAGCCGGGAACCGACAGCCGCACGTAGCCGGCACCCGAGCGGAAGGCCGCCGTCGCTGCCATCGTCGGGGCGCCGGTCATGCCCGGCGAGCCGCCCACGATCCACACCGCATGGCGCCACTTGTGGTCGTCCGGTGCCCGGCCCGGCACCCAGGCCAGGACGTCCTCGTCGGTGACGAGCGCCGCCCGACCGCCGTCCGGAGCCAGCCCGATGTCGGCCACCTCGACCGCACCGGCGAACGACGGCCCGTCGCCCAGGAGAAGTCCCGGCTTGAGCGCCACGAACGTCACGGTGGCCACCGCCCGGGCCGGCCGACCGGAGGCGCGACCCGTGAGTCCGGACACTCCGGAGGGGATGTCGACAGCCAGCACCGGGGCGCCGTCGGGGTCCGGGAACCCGTACTCGCCCCGGAACCCGGTGCCGAACGCGGCGTCAATCACCAGGTCCGCCGCCGGCAGGACGGCGGGCGCATCACCAGCGTCGATCACGAGGGTCCGCACGCCCCGGTCCGCAAGCAACCTGGCCGCCACCCGACCGTCGGCACCGTTGTGGCCCGGCCCGGCGACGACCACCACCCGACGGCCGTAGGTCCCACCGAGCAGGGCGACGGCGGAACGGGCCACGGCGCCGGCGGCCCGGCGGACCAGCACGTCGAGCGGATCGGTGGCCGCTCGGTCGACCCGCGCCATCTCCTCGGGGGTGAGCACCGGACTCACCCCCTCAGGCTACGGGCGCACCGCACCCCAGCGTTCTACGGCTCCAGCGCGCGACATGTACCCCGCGCGCGACCCCTATATCGGGGGGGTCAGGTTTCGGCGAGGGCGGTGGCCTGGGCCAGCGTCTCGGTGTGGCTCAACGACAGGTGCCAGCGCTGCACCCCGAGCTCATCGGCCCGGGCCACGGCCCGACCGTGGAGCCGGACCGTCGGCCGCTCGTCACCACCGCCGAGCACCTCCACATCCGTCAGCGGCACCGCAGCGAGCCCCACACCCAGCACCTTCAGCACCGCCTCCTTGGCGGCGAACCGGGCCGCCAGGCCCTGGGTCGGATCCCGCCGCACTCCGACGAACCGACGCTCTGCGTCCCGGAAGATCCGATCGAGCACCCCCGGCGTCCGCTCGACGACGAGACGGAAGCGCTCCACCTCCACCAGATCGGTGCCGACGCCGACGATGGCCACCGGACCCCCGACTCAGCTGCGCCAGCGTTCGGCCAGCGACAGGATCGAATCGCACAGCAGGTCGACCACCGGCTGCTGGGCCAGGAGGTCCTCACGCAGGACCTCCTCGGTCTCGGTGACCGCGTCCTTCAGCGCCTGGTACCGACGGCGGTACCCCTGCATGACCGCTCGGGCCGTGGACGCCGGCAGGCGGTCGGCGAGCTGCACGTGGAGCAGCACCAGCCCCGTCGTCACACCGTCCTTGGTCTCGGGGACGATCACGACGGTCCGGCCGTCGCTGCGGCCACGGGCCACGAGCAGCTCCTGTTCCCGGGCCACCAGGGCCTTGGTCCCCCGCAGCCGCGGGTCGCGGTCCACCCGCGAGGGCAGCCCGAGCGACACCCCGGACCGGTCCAGGACGACCAGGGTGGCGTGCTCCGGGTCCTCGCCGTCGTCGACCCCGTAGCGGGTGGAGCCCGTCACCTCGACCACGGCCGGGTCCAGCTCACCGAGCGACCGCAGCGTCGAGTACGTGAGCCGGTCACGGGCGGATCCGGCGGCCAGCGTGGCGGCCACGAGCGGCACCTCGAGCAGCGACTCGTCGCTGCGGCTGATCCCGACCGTCACGGTCTTGGCCTGGTGCTTGATCGCGTCGACCGGTCGGGTCAGCTCCTCGATGGCGGCGGTCAGCCCGGCCGACAGGTCCTCGAGCACCACACCGGGCGTCCCGACCTTGCCGAACTCCAACTGGTAGCCGTCCAGGCCGCTGATGCCGGTCGCATAGCGCAGGACCCCGGCGAGCCGGACGGCGGTCCCGGCCTCGAGGTGACCGTTCAGCGTTCCCGTGCGGAGCGCGTCGTGGTACACGGCCGACGGGCCCACCAGGTGCTCGCGCACGGCGGCGAGCAGCGCCGACGGGTCGACGTCCCCCCCGGCATCGCCACCGGCGCTCGCACGGGCGACCGCCTCGTCGATGGCGGCGTGCGCCTGGCGCAGCGGCTGGGCCTGGGCATCGATCGCCAGCGCCGCCTCGTAGCCGAACAGGTGGCCGACCATCGTCGCCGGCACGAAGCCGAGCCGGGGATGGGTCTCGGGCACCGTGAGCACGGCGAGCGCCGCGGTGAACGAACGGTCCGACTCCGAGGCCACCACGATCGGAGCCGCCTTGTGCGCCCGGAAGATCGCCACCTCCTTGGCGACGTCATCGGCCGTGGACCCGACGAGCCCGGCGGCGCACACGAAGATGAGCGGCTCCGAGCTCAGGTCGATGTGCTTCTTGTCCTCGGTCGCGTCGCAGGCGATGGACTTGTAGCAGAGCTCGGACAGCTTGATCCGCAGCTCCCGGGCGGCGATCTGGTTCACGCCGTTCCCCACGATCGCCCAGTACCGACGGGACGGGGCGAAGGCCTGGGCGGCGGCGGCGATCTCCGGGCGGGTGGCGAGCGTGGCCTCGAGCACCGCCGGGATCCGCGCGAGCGAGTCGAGCAGCACCTGCTCCTCGGGGTGGTCGCTGCGGCGGGCACCGGGCACGCGGTCGGCGATGGCGTAGCCGAGCAGCAGCCCGGCCGCGACCTGGGAGTAGAACGCCTTCGTCGAGGCGACGCTCATCTCCACGTCACGGCCGTCGGAGGTGTAGAGGACCCCATCGGCCTTGTCGGTGAGGTCGCTGTTGCGCCGGTTGACGATCGCGATCACGGGAGCGCCACGACCCCGCACCAGGTCCACGGTCCGGTTCGTGTCGGTCGTCGTTCCCGACTGGCTGATGGCCACGACCAGCGTGTCGGACATGTCGCTGCGCATCCGGAAACCGGAGAGCTCGGTGGCCGGGAGCGCCTCGACGCGCACCGGGGTGTCGGCGAGCAGCTCCGTCAGGTGGTGCGCCAGGCTCTGGCCGGCCACGGCGGCGGTCCCCTGGCCGATCACGAGCACCCGCTCGATGGTCCCGGCGGCCAGGCGGCTGGCCACGGCATCCGGCAGCGTGTCCGGGCCGAGCACCACCCGGTACACGCCATCGGACTCGAGCAGCTTCCCGCGGAGCGTCTTGCGGAACGACGACGGGGAGTCGCCGATCTCCTTCAGCAGGAAGTGCGGCGCCTCGCCCCGGTCGATGTCCCGGGTCGTGATCTGCGCCACCGCCACGTCACCCGCCGTGACGGGCAGCTCCGTACCGTCGTAGGACCAGCGCCCGATCCCCTCGACGGTCCCGGCGCCGTCCACGCGCAGCTCGACGATCTGGCCGCGACTCCCCGTGGGGTTGTCCGGATCGGCCGGCGTCTCGCCGTCCATCCGGAGGTACTCCACGGTCTCCTCCACCACGCCGTACGGCTCGGAGGCCACCACGAAGGCGTCCTCGGCCACGCCGACGTACAGCGCCTGGCCGCTGCCGCGCAGGGCCAGGAGCACCCGGTCCGGCGACGAGGCCGCCGTCGCCGCGATGGCAACGGACCCCTCGAGCCGGGCGACGGTCTCGCGGAACGCCTCGTGCACCGGTCGCCCCTCGGCCAGTCCCCGACGGGCCAGCGGGGGGATGACCTTGGCGTCGGTGGTGATCTCGGCCAGCAGCTGCAGGCCGTCCGATGCGACCAGGTCGGCGTGGTTGTCGACGTCGCCGTTCAGGACCGCCGTCACGAGCGGACCGGGCGAGGCCGCCACCTCGTCGGAGCACTGGGGGTGGGCGTTCGGCTCGGACACGATCCCGATCGACGCCCAGCGGGTGTGGCCCAGGACCACGCCCTCCACGCCAGGGTGGGCGAGCGCCCGCTGGAGCAGGGCATCGCCGCGGAACGCCGCCCGCAGGGCGGCGGTGTTGTCGCCGAGCTCACCGATCTCGGCCGCCGCCTTGTGGACGATCACCAGGACGTCGCCGTCGAGTCGCAACGACCCCGAGGTGAACGCCGGGGTGCTCCGCTCGGCGAGCGCGGCGGCCACCGTCGGGTCGGCCGGATCCAGGCCGTGGTTCCAGAGCTGCACCTCGAGGCCGGCCGAGTCCCGACCCCGCACCTCGAGCCGGTCCAGCGCCGAGAGCGCCTGGTGCAGGCTCACGAGCACCGCCACACCGTCCGGGCCCGGCACGTGTTCGGCCAGCACCTCGACGCCCGTCGCGGCGCGGAGCCGGTCACGACCGATCGACCACAGGGCGTCCTTGCACTCGATCAGCGCGGCGTTCGTCGCCTCGAGCTCGGCCGGTTCCAGATCGACCATCGGATCGTCGAGCTCGGCCTCGATCACGGACGCGGACGCGCTCAGCACGTCGACGAGGGCGGCCACCCGGGCCCGTGACCCGGCGTCGGCCAGCAGGCCCAGCACTCCGGGGACACCGCGCAGCTCGGCATCCGCTGCCGCCAGCACGCCGGCGGCCTCGATGAGGCGCTCCAGACGTCCACTGCGACCGGGCGACAGGACGTCGACGACCGACTCGAGCCGGTCGGCGACCGATGCGGGGTCAGCAGGGCCCCGAGTGGCCCCACGACGGACCACGGCGATGATTCCGCACATGCGAGCGATGTCCTCCCGGATCGACCGCTCCGAGTGTACGGGGACCTCCGGCCGGTCGGACAGGGCACCCGCCCGACCCGCTGGGGGCAGATCTTCCCGACCTCAGCCGACGAGCGCCTCGACGGCAGCCACGAGGGCGACGGCGACCTCGTCGGCCTCCTCGACCGTCGGGGCCTCGACCATCACCCGGACCACCGGCTCGGTGCCCGACGGGCGCAGGAGCACCCGGCCGGAGTCACCCAGCCGCTCGTTCGCCTCGCCCACCGGCCCGGCGAGCAGTTCCGCCACATCCGGGAGCGGACGGTCGACCCGAACGTTGCGGAGCACCTGCGGCAGCCGGACCATGGACGAGTCGGCCAGATCGGCCAGCCCCCGGCCCGAACGGCGGAGCAGGTCGCAGAGCACCACGGCGCTGAGCAGCCCGTCGCCGGTGGTGGCGTGGTCGGCGAAGACGAGGTGGCCCGACTGCTCGCCACCGAGCGAGTAGCCGCCGGCAGCCATGGTCTCCAGCACGTACCGATCGCCGACCGCAGTCGTCAGGACCCGGATCCCGGCCGCCCGCAAGGCGTGGTGCAGACCGAGGTTGGACATGACGGTCACGACGAGGGTGTCACCGGCGAGCCGACCCCGTGCGTGCAGGTCCACCGCGCACATCGCCATGATCTGGTCGCCGTCGACGAGCCGACCCCGTTCGTCCACGGCGAGCAACCGGTCGGCGTCGCCGTCGAAGGCCACACCCAGGTCCGCTCCCGACGCGGTCACTGCCGCCTGCAGCGACTCGGGGTGGGTGGAGCCGACCCCGTCGTTGATGTTGACCCCGTCCGGGGCGTCGGCGAGCACCTCGACCCGCGCGCCGAGTGCCGCGAGCACCTGCGGCGCCACCACCGAGTTCGCACCATGCGCGCAGTCGACCACCACGTGGAGCCCGTCGAGCCGTCGTCCCTCGATCGCTGCCTCCACGGCCGTCGCGTAGCGGTCGAGTGCCGTGTCGTCGCGGCGGACGACCCCGACCTCGGCGCCCGTCGGCCCCGGGGAGCCACCGGGGACGAGCGCGGCGGCGATCACCGACTCGACCTCGGATTGCTCGTCGTCGGTCAGCTTGCGGCCCCCGGGGGCGAACAGCTTGAGCCCGTTGTCGCCGTAGGGGTTGTGTGAGGCCGAGATGACGACACCCACCGTGTCCTCGGCCGCCGAGACCACGGCGACGGCCGGCGTCGGGACGACCCCGAGCAGCACGGCGTCGGCGCCGGCGGCGCAGACCCCCGCTGCGACGGCGGCCTCGAGCATGGTTCCCGATCGACGGGTGTCGCGACCGATGAGGACCGGTCGACCGCCGGACAGCGTCACGGCGGCGCGTCCCACGGCGAGGGCGACCTCGGGGGTCAGCGTGTCGTTGGCCAGCCCTCGCACCCCGTCGGTGCCGAAGCGGACCCGGGGCGCGCCCACGCTCGTCGTCGGTCGCGTCCGGGACTCAGCGCTTGGAGTACTGCGGAGCCTCGCGGGCCTTCTTCAGGCCGTACTTCCTGGACTCCGTCTCCCGCGCGTCACGCGGGAGGAACCCGGCCCGCTTGAGCGGCGGACGGAGCTCGGGGTCCAGCTCGATGAGCCCACGGGCGATGCCCAGGCGCACCGCGCCGGCCTGGCCGGTCACGCCGCCTCCGTGGAGCGTCACGTCGATGTCGAACTGCTCGCCGGTCTCGGTGAGGCGCAGCGGTTCGCTCAGGATCATGCGGTGCGTGGGGTTCGGGAAGTAGTCCTCGAGCGCACGACGGTTGACGGTGATCTGACCGGAACCCTGACGGATCCGGACACGGGCGACCGCACGCTTGCGGCGACCGGTGGACTGCACGAGCGGCTTGGACATCTGCTGCGTCTCCGTCACGAACGGGCCCGGGCGGCGGCGAACTCGATGGGTTCGGGCTGCTGGGCGGCGTGGGGGTGGTCGGGACCGGCGTACACCTTCAGCTTGCGCAGCATCTGGCGACCCAGTCGGTTCTTGGGGAGCATGCCGCGAACGGTGCGGCGGACGGCCTCGGCGGGCTTTTCGTCGAGCAGCTTGGCGTAGGTGGTCGACTTGATGCCGCCCGGGTAGCCGCTGTGCCGGTAGACCATCTTGGCCTCGGCCTTGTTCGAGGTGAGCACGACCTTGTCGGCGTTCACGATGATGACGTGGTCGCCGGTGTCGAGGTGGGGGCTGAACGTGGTCTTGTGCTTGCCACGGAGCAACCGGGCGACCTCGGTCGCCATCCGACCGAGGGTCAGACCCTCGGCGTCGACGACGTACCACGTACGTTCGATCTCTGATGCCTTCGTGGAGTGCGTGCGCACGGTCGTCTCTCTCTTCACCGCATCCCGGACGGTTCCGGGGTGCTCGGCGGCGCGGGGGCGCCTCCGGACCGGAGCGAGAGCGTAGGGCCACGCCCGGTCAACGGGCAAGCCGACACCGTTGCGGTGTCGGCCCGGTACCGACGCGGCGCCGACGTGATCCGGCCCGGCCCGGCCCGGCGGGCCCGGACGCTCAGTAGCCGACGTCCCAGAGCACGAGTCCCCGAGGGGGCGCCAGGGTCGGCAGGGCGGCACGATCCCGTGCCTCCAGCGCCCGGGTGACGTCGGCGGCGTCACGGCGACCGCGTCCCACCTCGACGAGGAGGCCCACGATGCTGCGCACCATCTGGTGACAGAACGCCGTGGCGCTGATCTCGAACCGGAGCAGGTCGTCCTCGGGCCGGCTCCAGCCGGCGTCCAGCACCCGGCGGACCAGCGAGGCCTCGGGGGCTCCCCGGGGTCGCCGGCAGAAGGTGGAGAAGTCGTGCTCCCCCACCAGCGCGCCTGCGGCCAGGTCCATCGCCGGCAGGTCGAGCGGCTCGTCCACCCACCACGCCGTGCGGTCCAGGAACGGCGAGGGGACCGCCGCGTTCCACACCTGGTAGCGGTAGGTGCGCGACCGGGCCGAGAACCGGGCGTCGAAGTCGGCGGCCGCCCGTTGCACGTCAGCGACGACGATCTCCGGTGCGAGCAGCGCCACGAGCGAGTTGCGCAGGGCCGTGGGGTCGTCCGCCCGACGCGGAGCAGGCGTGGCCTCGGTGAACCGGACGGTCACGACCTGGGCCCGGGCGTGCACCCCCCGATCGGTGCGGCCGGCGCAGGTGAGCTCGACCGGGACCCCGGTGACGGTCTCGAGCGCACGACGCAGCTCACCGGCGACGGTCCGCACACCGTCGTTCTCGGCGAACCCGTGGAAGGACGTCCCGTCGTAGGCCAGGTCGAGGCGCAGCGGGGGCGGCCCGGACGCGGACGAACCGCCCTCTCGGGGCGGCTCGTCGGTCACGGAACGGGGTTCCGGGCGGTCGGTCAGACCAGCTCCAGCTTGGCCATCGGAGCGTTGTCGCCCGAGCGGGTGCCGAGCTTCAGGATCCGCGTGTAGCCGCCCGGTCGGTCGGCGTAGCGCGGGCCGATCTGGTCCATCAGGATGGCGGCGATCTCCTCGTCACCCAGGAACGCCAGGATCTGGCGGTGGTTGTGCAGACCGCCCTTCTTGGCCTTGGTGATGATCTTCTCCGCGATCGGGCGGACCGCCTTGGCCTTGGCCTCGGTCGTCACGATCCCGGTCGGCGAGGCGACGAGCGACGCGACCAGGTTGGCCATGAGCAGCCGCTGGTGCTTGCTGTTGCCGCCGAACCGACGGCCCTTCTTCGGGGTTGCGGGCATGGGGTGTCTCCTGTGGTCCCGGCGACCGGGGTCAGCTGCCGCGCAGCGTCAAGCCGCGGTCGTTCAGCTTCTCGATGACCTCGTCGAGCGACTTCTGACCGAAGTTGGTGATGGCGAGCAGGTCGTCCTCGCTCTTGAGGAGCAGCTCACCGACGGTGTTGACCTGGGCACGCTTGAGGCAGTTCCGCGGACGCTCCGAGAGGTCCAGGTCCTCGATGGCGAGCTCCAGGTCCGGCGTCGAGGCCACGGCCTGCGGCTCGGGGCCGATCTCCAGGCCCTTGGGCTCGTCGCTCATGTGCTCGACGAGCTCGACGAGCGCCCGGAGCGTGGCGCCGGCCGAAGCGAGCGCCTCCCGCGGCGTGAGCGAGCCGTCGGTCTCGATGTCGAGGACGAGGCGGTCGTACTCGGTGGACTGCTCCACGCGGGTGGGCTCGATCTGGAAGGCCACCCGGCGCACGGGCGAGAAGATGGAGTCGACCGGGATCACGCCGATGGTGGCGCTGCCCTTGTTTCGGTCGGCGGAGACGTAGCCCCGGCCCTTCTCGACGGTGA
>SXGT01812289.1_pt1 | contig 15443 bp, 15 predicted proteins | sample 3176221 | NCBI WGS metagenome assembly SXGT01 (sample SAMN11356862, study PRJNA531348) | freshwater metagenome | isolation source: freshwater sample F1-120 | place: China: Fuxian Lake, Yuxi | collected 2017-12-25
GATGCGTTATACCGAAATCCGCATGTCCAAGATCGCCCACGAGTTGCTGGCCGACCTGGACAAGGAAACGGTTGACTTCGGACCCAACTATGATGGCTCGGAGCATGAGCCGCTGATCCTTCCAACCAAGATTCCCAATTTGCTGATCAATGGTTCGTCGGGTATCGCCGTGGGTATGGCCACCAATATCCCGCCGCACAACCTGACCGAGGTGATCACGGCCTGTTTGGCGGTGCTCAAGCGTCCGGACATTAGCATCGATGAACTAATTGATTTGGTCCCGGCCCCCGATTTTCCGACCGCCGGCATCATCTATGGCTTGAATGGTGTGCGCGATGGCTATCGTACCGGCCGCGGCCGCGTGGTGATTCGGGCCCGCTGTCACTTTGAGGACATCAGTGGCGGTCGTCAGGCGATCATCGTCGATGAGCTGCCCTATCAGGTCAACAAGGCCAATCTGCTGATCAAGATCGGTGAGCTGGTTAAGGAAAAACGCCTTGAGGGGATCTCGGAGTTGCGCGATGAATCGGACAAGTCCGGCATGCGTATGGTCATTGAACTCAAGCGCGGTGAGATGGCCGAGGTGATCCTCAACAAGCTGTACAAAGAAACGCAGATGCAGGACAGTTTTGGCATGAACATGGTGGCCATCCTCGATGGTCAGCCGCGTCTGCTGAACTTGAAGCAGATGCTGGAGGCCTTCCTGCGTCATCGTCGCGAGGTCATTACCCGGCGCACCCATTTTGAGCTGAAAAAGGCGCGTGAACGTGGCCATGTCCTGGAAGGTCTGGCCGTGGCGCTGGCCAATGTGGATGAGATCATCGCCCTCATCAAGTCTGCTGCCTCACCGACGGAGGCCAAGGGGGCCTTGATGACCAAGGCCTGGCGTTCGCAACTGGTGACCGACATGCTGGCGCGGGCTGCTGGTGATGCGGCCGGTCCGACGGTCGAGGCCTTCCGGCCGCTGGACCTTCCGGCCCAGTTTGGCCTGCACTCCGGGGGTTATTTCCTCTCCGATACTCAGGCTCAGGCCATCCTCGATTTGCGCCTGCAACGCCTGACCGGTCTGGAGCAGGACAAGATTTTCAGTGAATACGGCGAGGTCATGGTCCGGATCGCTGATCTGCTCGACATTCTCAGTCGTCCGGATCGCGTCACGACGATCATCGGCGAAGAGCTCAAGGAGGTCAAAAAGCAGTTTGGCGATGCGCGGCGCAGTGAGATTATCGCCAACGCCACAGATTTTTCGCTTGAAGACCTGATTGCACCGGAAGAAGTGGTGGTGACCCTGTCGCATTCCGGTTATATCAAGTCGCAGCCGATTGATGAGTATCGTACTCAGCGGCGCGGTGGGCGCGGCAAGCAAGCGGCGGGGACCAAGGAAGAAGATTTCATTGACAACCTGTTTATTGCCAATACCCACGACACCATCCTCTGCTTTACCGACCGCGGTCGTTTGTTCTGGCTCAAGGTCTATGAGGTGCCACAGGGCAGTCGTACGGCGCGGGGCAAGCCCATTGTCAACCTGCTCAAGGTCGAGGAAGGCGAGAAGGTCACCACTATCCTGCCAGTGAAGGAATATACCGAAGATCGCTTCGTGTTCATGGCCACGGCCTTGGGGACAGTCAAGAAGACACCGCTTTCGGACTTCTCGCGGCCGCGTTCGGCAGGCATTATTGCCGTTAATCTGGACGAGGGTGACCACCTGGTGGGCGTGGCCCTGACCGACGGTCAGCAGTTTGTGATGCTGTTTACTAACGATGGTAAAGCCAATCGTTTTGCCGAGGCCGAGGTTCGCTCCATGGGCCGGGTGACGCGTGGTGTGCGCGGTATCAAGCTAGGTAAGGGCGCCAGCGTGATTGCGCTTCTAATCGCCACTGACGAGAAACAATCGGTCCTGACGGCGACCGAGAACGGCTATGGTAAGCGCACTCCGGTGGGCGATTACAGCCGTCACGGCCGTGGCGGCCAGGGTGTTATCGCCATCGCCACCACGGCTCGCAATGGCAAGGTGGTGGCCGCGACCCTGGTTGAGCCGGAGGACGAGATCATGATGATCACCGATGGTGGCGTCCTGATCCGGACCCGGGTCAATGAGATCCGTTCTCTGGGGCGCTCAACGCAGGGCGTGACGCTGATCAATCTGAGCGAGGGCGAGAAACTGACCAGCTTGCAACGGGTCGCCGAGCAGGACGAAGAGACGCCGGGTACGACGTCGGAGTTGTTCTGATTTTCTGATGGAAGCCCCGGTATAGGTCGGGGTCGTTGGTTTGAAAACGCCGCAGTGTGATCTGCGGCGTTTTTGTTTGAAGCGGGTGAGGTCTACTTGTAGCGGATGATTGGGGTGCGGGGCTCGGAAGGCGGCTTTGGCGCATCGTCGCGATCTGTCCCGGACAGGGAATGGGTATAGCGGTCGCTACTGCTGCGCTCAGGTCGTTCGCCGCTGCGTCCATAGGGCGAACGCCGTTCGCTGCTGCCGTAACTACTTCCCCCGCCACTCGGGTGCTCACCGCCCGGACGCGAGGGCGAGACCGTGGAGATGGCGTGTTTGAATACTGCTTGCAAGGCCGCATCGTGGCCACGGAGTAACACCATGTATTGGTCAAAGGATTCGATGCGACCGACCAGCTTGATCCCGTTGACGAGGAACATGGACACGGTGGTATGTTCCTTGCGCAGGGCGTTTAAAAACTGATCTTGCAGGTTGATGCGTTCACTCATGGTGCGGATATCCGGGTGCGACAATCATTCTCAGATGTCGATCATAGCATGGCGGTTTGCCCGGGATCATTCTACCTTGATACGGGCTTGTATTTGGTCAACCAGTCGCTTGACCTGTTGTTGAACCATTTGCTCACGCAGGTTGTCCTTGACCTCGGCGAATTCAGGGAATTTGAAGGGACGGGTCGCATCGAGACGGATGATGTGCCAGCCGAATTGGGTCTTGACCGGCGTGTCGAGTAGTTGGCCCGCCTTCATGCCGGCCAGGGCCTGGGCGAATTCGGGGACCAAATCGTCACTCGTCATCCAGTCCAGGTCGCCGCCTCGCTTGGCTGAGCCGGTGTCCTTGGAATGTTTTTTGGCTAGGGCAGCGAAGGGCCGCTTCTTTTTTAGGTCGGCCAGGATGGATTTCGCCAGAGATTCTTCGTTGACCAGGATGTGGGCAGCATGGTATTCGTTCTTGGCCCCGTTCTTGGCTGTTTGGGCCTTGAGGGTGTCGTAGGCGGCCTGAACTGCGGCATCACTGACCGGGTGTTGCGTCAGTTCGGCCTCCAGTAGGGCATCGGCGAGTAGGTTGCGCTGCAACACTTCGATGCGGGCGCGCACGGACGGTAGTCGGTCTAGTTGGCGCTTGCCGGCTTCTTGAGCGAGGAGTTCGAGTGTAATGAGTTTGCTGCGCACCATTTCGTACGCGACCGGTTTGCCACGCTGGATTTGTTCATTCATGACCAAGGCCGCATGGCTGGCGGGGATGACGATGCCGTTGACGGTCGCTACCGGGCCCGCCGCCTGTGACGGCACTGATGCGGCGGCCGGGGCGGTTGTTTTGGGGGCGGCATCGGCGGCATGGCTGTATCCCTGACTGAGCAGGAGTGGGGCAATGAGGGTGAGGAATAAGGTAGGGGTATTCATACGGTGGCTTTCGGGATGTTTTCGCTAGGGCTGGTGGCAACAATGGTTAGGGCGTGAATTGTGTTCTGCATCAGGTCGCCGAGGGCCGCATAGACAGCGCGGTGGCGGGCAATAGTACCAAGACCTTCAAAGGCGGCAGATACGATGCGCATGCGGTAGTGACCACCTCCGGAACGGGCACCGGCATGGCCGGCGTGTGCAGCACTTTCGTCAAGGATGTCCAGACTGAGTGGGTTCAGGCCGGACAGTCGGGTATGCATTTCTGTAACGGTGTCGGTCATGGCAATACCTTGCGGAAGGGTTGGACGGTCACGCGGGCATAGACACCCGCGCTGCCATAGCGGTCGGCATCGGCCCAGGCGCGGGCGCTGTCGAGATCGGAGAATTCGGCCACGATCAGACTACCGGTAAAACCGGCTGGGCCAGGGTCCACGGCATCAATGGCCGGAAAGGGGCCGGCCAGTAACAGGCGGCCTTCCCGTTGCAGGTGTTGCAGACGGTCAAGATGAGCCGGACGGGCTTTGATGCGGCGATCCAGGCTATCCGTGTTGTCGTGGCCGATGATGGCGTAGTGCATTAGCGGGGTTCCTTCATGTGACGGGAAAGATACACGCCTTGAATGAGGACGAAGATCAGCATCAGGCCCAAGGTACCGAAGAGTTTGAAATTAACCCAGATGTCGGTGCTGTAGGTGTTGGCGACCCAGGTGTTGGCGAGTCCCATGGCCGCGAAAAAAAGCGCCCACATCTGGTTCAGGCGGGCCCAGATCAGATCGGGCAGTTCTAACTGACCCTGCATCATTAGTCGGATCAGGTTGCGGCCGGAGAGTCGTGGTGCCAGGGCGAGGGCCAGGGCGAAGACCCAGTACAGGACGGTGGGTTTCCATTTGATGAAGGTCTCGTTATGGAAGATCAGGGTGGCACTACCGAAGACGACAATAAGTACCAATGAGACCCAGAGCATGGCATCAATGGTGCGCCCGCGTAGCTTGAGCCAGCCGATCTGTGCGAAGGTGGCCACGATCGCGACCAGAGTGGCGATGAATACACCTGGTTTTTGTGTCGGGGTGAGCTGGATCCCCAGCCAAGTCAGGGCATCAGAGGCGGCCTGCGGGTGAGATTGGGCGACCTGGTAGGCGACGAAAAACAGGATGATGGGAAAGAGGTCGAAGAGGAGTTTTTTCACAGGGCCGGCAGGGGAGGTTCGCGGGGCGAAGGTGGAGGGGATGCGTGGGTTCGGTCGGCGGCGGGTTGGCAGCAGGTCGTGCAATACGGCAAGATCGGCAAGAGGCTTCGCATTTTGCTATGATTCGCCGTTATTCCACAAGTCGGATCTTTAACGGTCCAAAATCCCCTGCGTGATCTTTGATCTTCATAGTCATTCCACCGCCTCGGATGGGGTCCTTGCGCCAGCGGTGTTGGTGGTGCGTGCGGCCGAACGCGGGGTCGGGACGCTGGCCCTGACCGATCACGATACCGTACGGGGTTTGGCCGAGGCACAAACGGAGGCTCAGACCGTAGGTATCCGACTGATTCACGGAGTCGAGATCTCGGTTACTTGGGAAGGGCGTACCGTTCATGTACTCGGTTTGAATATTGACCCTGATGACCCTGCGTTGGGCGCGGGCCTGGCTGGACTGCGTGCCGGGCGTGTCGAACGGGCGCAGCGGATGGCCGAATCACTGGCGGCCGTTGGGATCGGTGGGGCCTTCGCTGGGTCGGCGGTCTATGCCACGAGCGGCGACATGATCGGCCGAACTCACTTTGCGCGTTTTCTGGTCAATAGCGGACGGGTGGGGAGTGTGCCGGCGGTATTCAAGCGATTTCTTGTTCCTGGTAAGCCGGGCTATGTCAAACATGAATGGGCCAGCCTTATGGAGGCGGTCGGCTGGATTACCGGTGCGGGTGGCGAGGCCGTGCTGGCGCATCCCGGCCGCTATGACATGGGGAGCGCACGCATGAAGCAGTTGCTGGGCGAGTTTCGCGATCTGGGCGGTAGTGGCATCGAGGTGGTCGCGGGTAGTCATACGACCGGCCATGTGCCGGTGTTCGCGGATTATGCGGCAGCCTTTGGGCTCAAGGCCTCAATGGGCTCCGATTTTCATGCCCCCGGCGAGGGCGGGCGCGAACTGGGCCGCTTGCAGGCCCTGCCGGCCCGCTGTGTGCCGATCTGGAAGGATTGGTAATGGCGCAGCATTTCTATGTTCACCCGGATAACCCGCAACTGCGTCTGATGCGTGAGGCGGCACGCATCCTGCGTGGTGGCGGTGTCATAGCCTATCCGACCGACTCCTGCTATGCCCTAGGTTGCATGATCGGCCAGAAGGACGGAATGGATCGTATCCGCGCCCTGCGCGAGGTGGATGACAAACATCATTTCACTTTGGTTTGCCGCGACCTCTCCGAGATTGCGACCTACGCCCGAGTCGACAATGGCCAGTACCGTATCCTCAAGGCGGCGACGCCGGGTAGCTATACCTTTATCCTGGAGGCGACGCGTGAGGTGCCGCGCCGTCTGCAGCATCCTAAGCGCAGCACGATCGGGATCCGGATCCCCGATCACGCTGTGGTCAGTGCCCTTTTGGCGGAGGTGGGTGAACCCATTCTGTCGATGTCGCTGATCCTGCCGGGCGAAGTGGAGCCCTTGCTGGACCCAGAGGAAATCGTTGATGCCATGGGTTCGCGCCTCGATCTGATTGTGGATACAGGGCATTGTGGGGGTGAGCCCTCGACGGTGGTGGACCTGTCCAGCGGCGTGCCGGAACTGATACGCCGTGGCCGTGGCGAGCTTTCCCGCGTGGGTCTGGATTGAGGGAACACCTGTGGAATTTACCCTGATACAGAAGATTGCGATCTATGCCTTGCCGGTGATCTTCGCCATTACCCTGCATGAGGCGGCGCACGGCTTCGCGGCCCTGCGTTTTGGTGACAGCACGGCGCGGGCCATGGGGCGGCTGTCGCTCAACCCGCTGCGCCATATTGACCCGATTGGAACGATCTTGGTTCCGGCCCTAGCGATGTTGCTGGGGGGCATCTTGTTTGGCTGGGCCAAACCGGTGCCAGTAGATTTTCGTCGCTTACGCCATCCGCGCCAGGACATGGTCTGGGTGGCGGCGGCCGGACCGGCCGCCAATTTGGTCATGGCGGTGTTCTGGGCTCTGATGCTGAAGTTGTCGGTTGGGACGGATCTGGGCGATTACAACACGCCGCTGCGTACGATGGCAGAGGGGGGCATCATGATTAACGCCGTACTGATGGCCCTGAACCTGTTGCCTTTGCCTCCCTTGGATGGCGGTCGGATCGCGGTAGGTTTGTTGCCGGACCGCTTGGCGGCCCCACTGGCCCGCATTGAGCCATATGGCTTCTTTGTTCTTATCGCGCTGCTGCTGACCGGGATCCTTAACCAGGTTCTCGGCCCGGCCGTGTCTGGTATCCTCTCATTGCTGTCTTTCCTGCTTTAACTTACTTTCCATAAACGACCCCTTATGTATGTAGATCGCGTCCTCTCTGGTATGCGCCCCACGGGTGGCCTCCATCTGGGTCACTACCACGGTGTCCTGAAAAACTGGACCCAACTCCAGCACGAATACGAGTGCCTGTTCTTCGTTGCTGATTGGCACGCCCTGACCACGCATTACGATAACCCGGGCAGCATCGAGGACAGCACTTGGGAGATGGTGATCGACTGGCTGGCTGCTGGGGTCGATCCGAGCCGGGCCACGCTGTTTATCCAGTCTCAGATCATTGAGCACGCCGAGTTACACCTCCTCCTGTCCATGATGACGCCGTTGGGTTGGCTGGAACGGATGCCGACCTATAAGGATCAGCAGGAAAAACTGAGCGAAAAGGATTTGTCCACCTACGGCTTCCTGGGTTATCCCTTGTTGCAATCGGCCGACATCCTGATCTACCGCGCCAACCGCGTCCCGGTTGGCGAGGATCAGGTACCGCATATCGAATTCTCGCGTGAGATTGCGCGCCGTTTTAATCACTTGTATGGCCGCGAACCGGGCTATGAGGACAAGGCCAAGGCGGCGATGAAGCGCCTGGGCGGCAAACGGGAACGCTTGTATAGCGAGTTGCGTACCCGCTATCAGGAACAAGGCGATGCCGAGGCGCTCGAGTCGGCGCGTGCGGTGTTGGTGGCAACGCAAAACCTTTCTTTGGGCGACAAGGAACGGCTTTACGGCTACCTGGAAGGGGGCGGCCGCATGATTCTGACGGAGCCGCAGGCCCTGCTGACCGCTGCATCGAAGATGCCTGGCCTGGACGGACAGAAGATGTCCAAGTCCTACCACAACACCATCACCTTGCGAGAAGCACCCGATCAAGTAGTCAAGAAGATCCGCACCATGCCGACCGATCCGGCGCGGATGCGGCGTACTGATCCGGGTTCGCCGGACAAGTGTCCGGTTTGGCAACTGCATCAGGTCTATTCGGGCGAAGGCCAGAAGGCCTGGGTGCGGGCGGGTTGCATCAGTGCGGGAATTGGCTGCCTGGACTGCAAACAACCGGTGATTGATGCCATCCTAGCCGAGTTGGCCCCTATCCAGGAACGGGCGCGTGGCTTTGGCGAAGACCCTGATCGGGTCCGCAGCATTATTGCCGATGGGTGCGAGAAGGCGCGTGATCTGGCCCGTGAAACGATGCGCGATGTGCGGGAGGCTCTAGGTTTGGCCCGCTGAAGCGGTGGATTTATTGAGAGCTTCACATTGTAAAAAACCACCCCATAGGGTGGTTTTTTACGGGTGCGTCAGAGAGGGTGCCCCGAGCCGGAATGGGGCTATTCGTTGTGGCTATGAGTCGTTTTGTGTTTCAACCATGACGAGTTCGGCGGCGACTTCCTTGGGGCGGCGGGTCTGGCGACGCGGCCTGCGCTCGAGGGGAGCCGGCGTCTCGGCAATCTCGTCAGCCTTGACGGTAGGGACCGTTTCGACCATGCGCATTTCCGGTTCGGCTGGGCGCGGTGTCCGCCGACGGGGATTGGCGCGGCGCGGGGACTGCGCTGCGGCATCCGCAACCACTTCGGGTGTTATCGCTGGTGCGGAGGTAACGATCTCTTCGCGAGGGGGCGTACTGACTATGGTGGCCTTGGGTGTGCCTGCGTATTCGATGATCGTTTTCGGTGCGTTGGTCTCTGCAGTCGGGGTGGCCGCGGCCTCAACCTTCGGGGCGACAATCTCGATTACGACGGGGGTGGCACCGGTCGCGTATTCAATGATGGCGCGCGGTTCGCGATTGCCTTCACGGCCTCCACGGCCCCGTCCACCGCGACGGCCGCGACGGCCACGCGACTCACGAGCATCCGCATCCACGGGGGTCTGGGGGGGCTCCGAAATAATCTCGGCATTAGGCAGGGCTGGCATCAAGGATTCGTCGCCTAGGGCCTCATCTCCAAGCGGGGTGGGGCGCGCGCTGGGACGCTCACGACGGCGTTCGTTACGCGGACGCTCGGTACGCTCATTGCTGCGGGTTTCGTTTGCGGGGCGCTCTGTGCGGGCAGGACGCTCGCTATGGGGTGGGCGTTCGTTGCGCTCAGAACGCTCGGCGCGTTCAGTACGGTCGCCACGGTCGCGGCTATTGCTGCGTCCTCCGCGTCCTCCGCTGCGCTCATTGCGGCTTGGGTTGCGCTCATTGCGACCATCGTTGCGACCAAGTCGGGTTTTAGTTGCGTCGGCGACCACTGGGGTTTCCGGTTCCTTGTCCAGACCCCGCAGCCAGCCCATGATGCGGCCGAGCAGGCCGTGCTTGGCGCTGGGGGTTGCAGTGGCTGGTGTGGAGGGTGCTCGGGGCGCGGCTGGCAGCGGGGCTGGCTGGTTGGGCGTAATGCCCTGCACCAGTGGTTGCGGCCGGTCCGTCTTGCGCGCATCAAGGATCTGTTCTTCGCTGGTTTCTTCTGCCGGCGCGTCCACCATCTGATAGCTGGGTGGGAGGGTGTTGCACTGATTGAGTTGATCGTGACGCAGGCGGGTCAGCGTATAGCGCGGGGTTTCATAGTGCAGGTTTGGAATCAGCAATATTTCGATACGGGCACGCGCCTCGATATAAAGGATGACCGTACGCTTTTCGTTGAGCAGGAAGGTGCACACATCGACCGGGGCCTGGATATGCAAGGCTCCGGTATTTTCCTTAATAGCCTCTTCTTGCAGGATGCGTAGCAGGTGCAAGGCAAATGATTCGGTGCTGCGCACATGGCCGGTACCCATGCAGCGCGGGCAAGTGATATGGCTAGTCTCGCCGAGGCTGGGCTGCAGGCGCTGACGGGAGAGTTCAAGGAGGCCAAAGCGGGAGATTTTTCCGACCTGGATGCGGGCGCGATCGGCGTGCAGGGCATCGCGGAGACGGTCTTCCACAGCGCGCTGGTTTTTGGCGTTTTCCATGTCGATGAAGTCGATGACCACCAGGCCGCCCAAGTCGCGCAGACGCAACTGGCGTGCGGCTTCGTCGGCAGCTTCCAGGTTGGTGTTCAGTGCAGTCTGCTCGATGTCGGCGCCCTTGGTGGCTTGAGCGGAGTTGACATCGATGGCAACGAGGGCCTCGGTGTGGTCGATGACCAGCGCGCCACCGGAAGGTAGCGGCACATGGCGTGAATAGGCGGTCTCAATCTGGTGCTCGATCTGGAAGCGTGAGAACAGCGGTACGCTGTCGCTGTATAGCTTGACCTTGCTGACCAGATTCGGCATGACATGGGCCATGAACTGGCGAACCTGTTCATGGATGGCCGGCATGTCGATCAGCAATTCGCCGATGTCCGCCGTGAAGTAGTCGCGGATGGCGCGGATGACCAGGCTGGATTCCTGATAAATCAGGAAGGCGCCTTTCTGACCTTGTGCGGCCCCGTCGATGGCGGTCCACAACTGCATCAGGTAGTTTAGGTCCCAGCGTAGTTCTTCCAGGCTACGACCGATGCCGGCCGTGCGGGCGATCAGGCTGGTGCCGGCAGGCACTTCGAGCTGGGCCAGCAGGTCGCGCAGCTCGTTGCGATCCTCACCCTCGATGCGGCGCGAGACGCCTCCCCCACGCGGGTGGTTTGGCATCAGGACCAGATAGCGACCGGCCAGGCTGATGTAATTGGTGAGGGCAGCCCCCTTGTTGCCGCGTTCGTCCTTTTCGACTTGAACGAGGAGTTCGAGGCCTTCCTTGATCTGGTCCTTGACCGGGCCGTTGGCGTTGCCGGGCAGGGCACTTCGGGCAATCTCCTTGAAGGGGAGAAAGCCATGTCGCTCGGCACCGTAATCGACGAAACACGCTTCGAGGCTGGGCTCGACACGGGTAACAACGGCCTTGTAGATATTGCCTTTGCGTTGCTCTTTGGTGGCGGATTCAATGTCGAGATCGACCAGCTTCTGGCCATCGACAATGGCGACGCGGAGCTCTTCCGCCTGCGTCGCGTTAAATAACATTCTTTTCATTATGACCCCTTGCGTCTTCGACGCCCGGGGAAAACCCTGTACCACCGGCATTCGTCCAGAGGACGGTGCCCGCGGCTGGCATGGAGTCAGTCGGTTACTTGGAAAGCGAGAGGCTTTCGGTTCTCGGTCGTGGTCATGTTGAAGGGGTTATCCTTATCGTGGGGCCGGGAAAAGGCTGGGCTCGGCGAACTCGGGGCATTTGCGAAAATACAAACAAAACGCAAATGTTCAAAGGGGTCCGCGGGCTACCTTCTCAACCGGTCACACAGTATCCGGGTGCAGAACACGTTACTAATACGCTAACATCGCTACTTTTAGACTGTCTGCATCACCCTTGAAGGGCGGAAGACGAGGACTCAACCGGTGAGCGGAATTAACCGGCGTGCTTGAGTGGATGGATTGGGGCCTGATCTCAACAAAGTTCTCAAGATATAAACCCAAGCCCAAAGCGGTTATACATTTTCAAGCGCGCCCGAGTATATATGCAATGAACGCAGAACGCAAAGAAACAGTCACATTTGTCTCGATAGGTGTCGAGGCCGATGGCCAGCGCTTGGACAATTACCTGTTTCGCACCTTGAAAGGGGTGCCTAAGAGTCGGGTTTATCGCATGATTCGCGATGGTGAGGTCCGGGTGAACAAGGGGCGCAAGGGGCCGGACTATCGCCTGCTGTCCGGGGATGAGATTCGCATCCCGCCGGTGCGTTTGGCAGAAGTGCCCACTAAGGTGGTGGTGCCGGTCGGCAGTACCCTGTTGCCGCACATCGTGTATCGGGACGAGGCCTTGCTGGTACTCGACAAACCTGCCGGTTGGGCGGTCCACGGGGGCAGCGGGATTAGCCTTGGTATCATCGAGCACCTGCGTCAGGAATTGCCGGAATTGCATTATCTGGAACTGGCCCATCGCCTGGATCGCGAGACCTCGGGTCTGCTGATGCTGGCCTCGCGTCGCAGTGCACTGGTTGAACTGCATCGGATGTTGCGGGTCGGTGAGGCGCGCAAGACCTATCTGGCGCTGGCAACGGGGCGTTGGCGGGATGCGCTGCGCAATGTGCGCTTCCCACTGCATAAATTTCTTACCGCTGAGGGTGAGCGGCGCGTGGAGGTGGTGCATGACAAGCACCCCGAGGCGATGCAGGCCCATACGATTTTCCGCCTGCGTCAGCGCTACGCGGGTTTTTCTTTGCTGGAGGCTGAACTCATGACCGGTCGCACGCACCAGATTCGTGTCCATCTGGCGGCCTGTGGTCATGCCATCGCCGGAGATGCAAAATATGGTGATATGGCCCTCAATACGGCTTTGAAAGGCCGGGGTTTGCGCCGCATGTTCCTGCACGCGGCGCGGTTGGAACTCAAACATCCTTTGACGCAACAGCCGCTGTCGTTTACCGCGCCGCTGCCCGGTGAACTGGCCGGATTTCTGCAATCCCTGGAGCCGGAGGCCTCGTGAAATATGAACTGTTGATCTTTGATTGGGACGGTACGCTGATGGACTCGGCCGGCCACATCGTGGCCAGCCTGCAGGGCGCGGCGCGCGATATGAACCTGCCCGTGCCGCTGCCGGAAAAGGCCCGTTATGTCATCGGATTGGGTCTGGGTCAGGCGCTCGAATACCTTTTTCCCATGCTGCCGGAGGCAGATCATCCGCGTCTGGCTGATTGCTACCGCGATCATTACCTCGGTCAGGATCACACCATTCCGTTGTTCGAGGGGGCAGAGACGATGTTGCGTGGGCTTCATGCACGGGGCCATGTTCTGGCGGTGGCGACAGGCAAGAGCCGGCGTGGGTTGGAGCGAGCGATGCAACATACGGCGCTGGAGCCGATCTTTACGGCGACGCGCACGGCCGACCAGACCTTTTCAAAACCGCATCCGGCGATGATCGAAGAGATTATCGTCGAGGTGGGCGGACGGCCTGAGACGACCCTAATGATCGGTGATACCAGCCACGATTTGCAAATGGCGGTGAACGCGGGTGTGGCCGGGCTGGGAGTTAGCTATGGGGCCCATGAGATAGATTTGTTGCGGGCGTGTAATCCGCTGGCCATCGTCGATACGATGAAGGCCTTGGCAAATTGGCTGGACGAGAACGGATAAAGTATGGAAAGCAAATCAATAGAGCGGCTGGTTGAGGCCTATCTGGGCGAGTTGCGGCGGCAGCGACGGGGGCGCTTCTGGTGGCGGATGGCTTGGGTGGCTGTGCTGTTGGTGGGGATTCTGGGGTGGTGGGGTGAAGACCATCCCGCTGGGGGCATGGAGGGTGCGCACACGGCCTTGATCGATATTCAGGGTGAGATTGGCGGTGAAAATGGGGTATTGGCCAATGACATTATCCTTGCCTTGGGCGAGGCCTTTAGTGCTCACAAGGTCAAGGGTGTTGTCCTGCGCATCAACAGCCCTGGTGGCAGTCCGGTGGCGGCTGGTCAGGTGTATGACGAGATTCGTCGCTTGCGCGTGCTTAATCCCCATACGCCCATTTACACGGTGGTGGGCGATATTTGCGCTTCGGGGGGGTATTACATCGCCGCTGCGACTGACCGAATCTATGTGGACAAGGCCTCGTTGGTGGGTTCGATTGGTGTCCTGATGGATGGTTTTGGGTTTACCGAGGCCATGAAAAAGGTCGGGGTCGAACGGCGTCTGCTGACCGCCGGTGATAACAAGGGTTTTTTGGATCCCTTTTCACCGCGTAATACCCTCGAAGAACAGCATATGCGTGGGCTGCTTGGTGAGGTGCATGCGCAATTTATTCACGCGGTGCGGCAGGGGCGGGGAAAACGCCTCAAGGACCGGCCGGGGATCTTTTCTGGGCTAATCTGGCACGGGGCAAACAGCGTTGAGATGGGCCTGGCGGATGGGATGGGTAGCCTGGATTTTGTGGCGCGTGAGGTTATCAAGGCAGAGGCGATTGTGGATTACACGCTGCAGGAGAGCCTTGCCGACCGTCTCACGCGCCAGTTGGGTGTTTCGATCGGGACCGCTTTGAACCCCTGGCTGACACCGCGCTTACGCTGATGGAGACTTATCAGTCTGTGAGTTGTGATCTGCACTCGCGGCTCGAACTGGCCATCCTGCGCCGCCGCACATTGCATTTGGAATGGCGTACGGAGGCAGGCACACTGATGGGTGCGGCCACACAGGCGGGTTCGGGTATTGCGGTCGATATTTATACGCGTGAGGGGGCGGAGTGGCTGGAGGTGGATCTGACGAGTGGGGAACACCTCTGCCTACGCCTGGACCGGCTGGGTGAGGTTGGCGGGATCTAAGCAAGCCATGTCCCGATTTTTTGATTTTGCCCCCTTGAAACGCCGCGTTTGCGCCCCATTTCGTGCAGGTTTATGGAGAAAATGCATGTCTGAGAACGAACACATTCCCGTAGGTACCTCGGAAGACCCCGCTTTGGACCCGGCCGCCATGGCTAACTCGGGCCTTGATACCATGCCTAGCCCGGAGGACCTGTTGCGTCAGGCCGAATTGCGGGCAGAAGAACATCACGATGCCTGGCTGCGTGCCAAGGCCGAGATTGAAAATGTCCGCCGGCGTGGTGCGGAAGAGGCTGACAAGGCGCGCAAATACGCTGCCGAGAAATTTGCTAGTGACCTGTTGGCCGTCAAGGATAGCCTTGAGGCGGCACTGGCTTCGGCCGAATCGACGAGCGTCGAGAGCCTTTCCAATGGCGTCGAAGTGACCCTTAAGCAACTCGTTGGTGTCTTCGAGCGTCATCAAGTCGTCGAGATTAACCCGCAGGGCGAAAAGTTTGATCCGAACCAGCATCAGGCCATTGGCATGATCGATGCGGAGGGCGAGCCAAATACGGTCGCCAGCGTCTTGCAGAAGGGGTATTTGCTCAGTGGTCGGGTGTTGCGCCCGGCGATGGTGATGGTCGTTAAGCCGGCTGGATGATAGGGTCTTGAAAACACTAAACGCACCCCCACATCGATCACACTCTAAACAGCATTGAAGGAAAGACCATGGGCAAGATTATTGGTATTGACCTCGGCACCACCAACTCCTGCGTCTCCATCATGGAAGGCGGTAAGTACAAGGTGATCGAAAACATGGAAGGCACCCGCACTACGCCGTCCGTTGTGGCTTACGCGGAAGATGGCGAGATCCTGTGCGGTGCGCCGGCCAGGCGTCAAGCCGTTACCAATCCCCGCAACACCCTCTATGCGGTGAAGCGTCTGATTGGTCGTCGCTTTGAGGAAAAAGAGGTTCAGAAGGACATTGACCTGATGCCCTATACGATCGTCAAGGCCGATAACGGCGACGCTTGGGTCGAGGTGCGCGGCAAGAAGATGGCCCCGCCGCAGGTGTCGGCTGAAGTCCTGCGCAAGATGAAAAAGACCGCCGAAGATTATCTGGGTGAAGAAGTGACCGAGGCGGTCATCACCGTGCC
>SXGT01620707.1_pt1 | contig 15441 bp, 12 predicted proteins | sample 3176221 | NCBI WGS metagenome assembly SXGT01 (sample SAMN11356862, study PRJNA531348) | freshwater metagenome | isolation source: freshwater sample F1-120 | place: China: Fuxian Lake, Yuxi | collected 2017-12-25
GACGAGGTCGGCGAAGCACCTCTGGGAGTCCAGCCGAAGCTGCTGCGGGTCCTGCAGGACGGCGAGTTCGAGCGCGTGGGCGGCGGGCAGTCACTCAACGCCGATGTGCGCGTGGTCGCCGCGACGAATCGAGACCTGCACACGGCAGCCCAGCAGGGCAGCTTCCGGCAAGACCTCTTCTATCGCCTCGCGGTCATCCCGATCCGCGTTCCGTCCCTCAGGGAGCGCCCCGAGGATCTGCCAGGACTCGTCGCGCTCACGCTACGAGAGCAGTCGCTCCGAACCGGTCGGGCGCTGGGCCTGTCGCCGGAGGGATGGGAGCGCGTGCGCCGTCACCCTTGGCCGGGGAACATCCGCGAGCTCGAGAGCGTCCTGCTTCGCGCTGCGGTCTTCGAGTCCGGAGATGCGCTCGAGCTCTCGGACCTGTCCCCCGAGCCCCGGGCTCTGAGCGCTAGAGCGCCGAACGAGTGGCCCACGCTTGACCAGCTCGAGCGCCGCTACGTGGAGCAGGTGATTGAGCACACGCAAGGGCGCATCGAGGGCCCACGGGGCGCTGCTCAGCTCCTGGACCTGAAGCCGTCCACGCTCAGAAGCCTCATGAAGCGCCTGGGCGTACCCACCGTGAGGAGCTCGAAATGAGTCGTCGTGCACTTCTCACGTGTGTCGCGCTCCTTGGTGCGTGCGCGGAGTCGGGGAGCCACCCGTCCGTCGTCAGGAACGAGTGGCAGGTTGAGTACCAGCACGCGGACGGCGCCCTCATGTCCATCTGGGGCACCGAGTCCGGCGAGGTCTGGGCGGTTGGCGGCCAAGCGGGTCGCGGGCTGATCCTCGAACGACGCGATGGCGCGTGGCAGCCGGCGCCGGTGGCGGCGCATGGGCTCCTCTGGTGGGTCTACGGTTTCGGACGGGACGATGTCTACGCCGTCGGGGAGCAGGGCGTGGCGCTCCACAACGACGGGTCCGGCTGGCGGCCCGTACCGGTCGCATGGGGCGGGACCCCATTGAGCGATCGCACCCTCTACGGGCTCTGGGGAGCGTCCGGGGACGACGTCTGGGCGGTCGGCGGCGATCCGAACGGCGGTCAGGCCGTGGTGTTGCGCGGTAACCGAGAGGGGTTGTCGCCAGTCGATGGGATCCCCGCCGCGCTGCTGCCGAGCGCGCTGTTCAAGATCTATGGCTTCACCGCGGACGACGTCTTCGCGGTGGGCACGGCCGGCACCGTGCTGCGGTGGTCAGGCGGCGTCTGGACACGTGACGAGGTGCCCACGGACAAGGCGCTCACGTCCTTGTGGGGGCGCTCCGCGACCGACGTCTACGCCGTGGGCGGGGTGGACCAGGGGGTGGTCCTGCACTACGACGGCACCCGCTGGGGGGTCGTGGACACCGTCGAGCCCGGACCCGGGTTGTTCGGGGTCTTCACCGCTCCGGGCCAGCCGGTGGTCGCAGTCGGCGGAGGCCCGCGTGTGGTGGAGATGGCCGGCCCCGGTCGCGTGGAGGAGCCTTGGGTCCCGGTCGAGTCCTTCGACACGGTGCTTCACTCGGTCTGGGGGGACGGCAGCTCGGCGCTCTGGGCGGTTGGGGGCTCTCTCCTCTCGTATCCGGCGCCGATGAACGGGGTCGTGCTCCGGCTCGAGGCCCGCTGACCGACCGGATCCGCTCGCGCCCCGTCGTGGGCGATGCACGATATGTCGCGGATCGTATCTACGGGGCAGAGGGGGTACGCGCGCGGGGGGCGTTCGGGCGCACCCGTCGAGGGCGCGAGAGCGCGGCCCCGGCACGCTTCCTGCTCGGACGCAGCAGGCTCGAGCACGCGGAGCCCAATAGGACACGCGCATGGCATTCGGATCACAGACCTTGGGGCGTACTGTCCCGTCGCTCGACCGGGGAACGGGTGTGCTGCTATGCACGGTTGCCGCCTCGCTCGCGTGCAGAGAGTCCACCGAGACCGCGCAGAGTTCGTGCTCCGACGAGCCAGGCACGATCTGCACCTGGGCTGGCACGGGGGACGCGGGGTTCAACGGTGACGGCCTTGCTCTCACAGCCTCGTGGATGTCCTGGCTCGTCGACATCACGTTTGCTTCGAGCGGCAAGACCTACGTGCTCGACTGGAACAACCACGCCGGTCCGCGAGGTGATGGCCGACGGGACCTTCCTCACCGTGATCGGTGACGGCTTCGTCGGGGATGGCCCGGCGGATCGGTCCGATCTCATCGCGCCGGGCGCTGATGGCGACACCGTCACCCTGAACCACCCGACGCAGCTCGTGGAGCTTCACGACGGGTCCATGCTCCTGGCGTCGTGGCACAACCACAAGATGCGGCGCTACGATCCCACGACTGGCAAAGTTCTTGTCACGTGTGGCGGCGACCCGGGCTATCACGGAGACGGGGGCCCTGCGACGAAGGCCCGGCTGAATCAGCCCATCTCCATCGCCCTGCGCTCCGATGGCGGCCTGTTCATCATGGATCAAAGGAATCAGGTCATTCGGCTGATCGATGCTGACGGCTTCATTACGACGGTCGCCGGAAAGCGCGTGGTGGTGCCGGGATCGCCGCTCCCTGAGGGGGGCTACGACGGCGAAGGCGGCGCCCCGCTGGAGGCGCGGTTCAACCAGCCGACCGGTTCCAACCCCCCGCCGGGCGGAGGGATCGCGCTCTCCCCCGGAGACGACGAGGTGATCTACCTCGCCGATCAGCTGAATCAGCGGATTCGAAAGGTCGACCTCCGGGCGCAGGTGGTGAGCACAATCGCAGGGACCGGTGTGCCCGGCTTCTCGGGCGACGGCGGCCCGGCGGTCAGCGCTCAGATCCACACGCCGCGAGAGATCGGCTTCGGGCCAGACGGGCGCCTCTACGTGGCTGACCAGGGCAATCACCGCATACGCGCCGTGGACCTCTCTTCAGGCCTCATCGAGACCGTCGCAGGCAACGGCACCGCGGCGTTCGCCGGCGATGGGGGCCCAGCCGCGCTGGCGAGCCTGAATCTCCCAAGCGGTTTCACCTTCCACGGCAGTCACTTGTACATCGCCGACACCGAGAATCACCGGGTGCGGCGCGTTACGTTGGCGTCCCCCTAGACGGCTCCACGCGGCGAACGCGCGTCGCGGATCCCGGCGGCACCCACTGAACCCCTCGTCTGATCGCCCCATGGAACGGCGACTTCTGGAGATACCCCATGCGTCAGATCTCGCGTCACTTCCGCTGGCCGCTGGGCGCCGCAATCAGCCTGGGCTGCACTACCGAAGAGGCCCCTCCGTTCACTTGCGCCGAGGCGCCGGGGACGATCTGCACGGTGGCGGGTAGCGGCATCGCTGGCCTTGGCCACGATGGGGAGCTCCCGACGTCGGTGCCGCTCTATCTCCCACAGGACGTGACCGTCGGCGACGACGGACGGCTCTACATCGCCGACTGGAACAACCACCGGATCCGGGTCATCGACAACGGCGTGGTCGAGACCCTGGTTGGCACAGGCTACTTGGGCGACGCGCCCGATGGGCCGGCGCTGGGGGCCTCACTCAACCACCCCACGCACGTCGCGTTCGCGCCCGATGGGAAGCTGATCGTCTCGGCGTGGCACAACTCGAAGGTGCTGGAGCTCGATCTCCAGTCGAACCAGCTGCGCACCATCTGCGGCAACGGCCTTCGGTCGTGGGGTGGCGACGGCGGCCCCGCCGCGAAGGCGTTGCTCGACCTGCCAGTGGCCGTGGACTTCGACAGCAAAGGCCGCATGGTCATCTCGGATCAGGCGAATCAGCGCATCAGACGCATCGAGTCGGACGGCACGATCAACACCATCGCGGGCCCTCCGTCGGACTATATCCCTCCGGGCTTCGAGCGCGTCGTGCCCGAGGGCAAGCCGGCGAAGTTCTGCCGCGTCCCCGACGACCCCGCGGCCCCCACCCCTGAAGAAAGCCGTCTGGCAAACGGAGACGTCAACCCCGCCTGTCTCTCGGTGGGCGTCTACCCCCAGGGCTTCGGCGGCGACGGTGGCCCGGCAGTCGGGGCCTTCATGAGCCAGTCGTCGGGTCAACAAGCGCCACCCTCGGGCCGGCTGGAGATCGGCAGCGACGACACGGTGTACTTCACCGACACGTTCAACCACCGAGTCCGGGCTGTCTCGCCAGACGGCATGATCCGCACGTTCGCCGGCTCGGGTCCCGCGGACTACGATCCCAACTACGCGGGCGGTTACGCAGGTGACGGCGGCCCCGCCGACCAGGCGCTGCTCAAGGGCCCCGTCGACGTGGCCGTTGCGCAGGACGACACGCTGTATATCGCCGACACGCAGAACTCCTGCGTGCGCGTGGTGCGCGGGGGGACCATCGACACCTATGCGGGGCAGTGCGGCAAGCGCAGCTTCGGGGGGGACGGCGGGGCGCCGACAGCGGCGCTCCTCAATCGACCCTACGGCGTTGCGCTAGATAGCGCCGGGAACCTCTACATTGCGGACACGCACAACCATCGGGTCCGCATCGTCTACGCGGCAGCCGACTAAGGCGCACCACCACGGGGCGGCGGTGCGCGGTCGGATGCCACGCGCGCTTGCTACGGGCAGCCTTGGCGGAGGCACGCTGGTACGACGGGGCGCAGCGCACAAGAGAGATAACCCAAGACGCAGGCGACGGCCGCGCAGGCCCGGCGCCCAGCCATCGGGCTGGGTGAAGGCCGCTAGGGGTGCCCCATTGGAGTCTTCGCTGGCCGCCGTCGCACGGCGTTGATCGCTAGGCGGACCGGTGTCTCGCCAGGCGGACCGGTGCCTCGCCAGCGGACCGGTGCCTCGCCAGCGGACCGGTGCCCGGCGTTACGCCGGCGGTCAGGACCGCACGGGCGCGAAACCGTCGCTCAAAGGCCGTTAAAAGACGAAAGGCCCCGACCGTCAGGTCAGAGCCTCTCTCAGATCCAGCAGCGACCGGGCGGCCTTAGCCGTTGACCGGCAGGCTCCGGCTATCGGATCCCTGGGAGACCGGTGCGGCTACCGTGCCGACGAAGCCGCCCGCGTCCCGGCGGAGCCAGACCTCCCAGGCCACGTCGTCCTCACCGAAGTACCGACCCGTGATCCGGGACAGCGCCGCGGAGTAGACCCGAGCCTCTTCGTCCGAGGCCGACTCACGCAGCTCGTCCACGAGGCCCTTCAGGGGCGCCACGGACGGCTTCAGCTCGAACTCGCCGACCAGCTGACCGGCCACCCGACGGGCGATATCGAGCCGCGTCTCGCCCTGCGACGACTTCATCGACCGGAACGAGCGGATGAGCACCATCGTGAATCCAGACAGCAGGATGAGGCCGACGACCACACCGCCGACGACCAAGGGGGCCGAAGAAACGGACGCCGCCAAGGGCGACGCGCTCGCGGTCCCGGTGGCAAGCAGCGCACCAGCACCAGCCAGGTTCCTAAAGGTCTTGTTGTCTCTCATCGCATCCCCCAGTGTGCGGGCCGGCACGCGCGATCACTGTCGCAGATCGCGCACGAGTGGCACCACAATGGGCAGCGTACCGGTCTGCCGATTGGTGTCAAGCGGGGAAACATGGCTCCGCTGCGAGAACTTCCCGTGCCAGCACGCCCGTTCTATAAGGTCGGCCCACGAGGTCGGCCCCTCTCCCGGAGCACCCTTTCACACGAGGCCCCCAATGCAAGTTCATCGAGTGCTGCTGCTTGTCGCAGGTTCCCTGGTCTCACAGGGGTGCGCCGACAAGAAGCCTGCCGCGGGTGCGCCCGCCACGCCGCCTCCTGTAGCCGCTGCACCCGCGCCGACGCCGGCGCCGGCCCCTGCGGCTGCCACGAGCCCGGCCGCTCCGGCGGTCGCGGTCGACGCAGGCGCCGAGGATGCCGGACCGACCGCTCGTCCGGATACCGGCCCGACCTCGCCGCTGCCGGCCGCGCGTACTCGGCTCACGGGGGCGTCGACTGCAGACGCCCTCGCCATCATGAAGGAGCTTCGCGCTCACGCGACTGGAACCCCAGCCGCTCCGGACGCTGCCGAAGCGCTAGCCCTGCTGGAGGCCGAGGCGTTGACGCGGCTCACGAAGGCGGTCGAAGGCGCCGACGCCGAGGTGACTTCGCAGCTCCTCGACGCGTTGGTCGGCCCTGCCGGCGCGCCCCTGCCGGGCACCGCGCAAGCCGTGGCTGACGTGGCACGCATGGCGCGGGCCGGTGTCACGCTCTGGGACGCAGCAGCCCTCGAGCCGCACGCCAGCGGGGACACGCCCCTCGCCAGCCTCGCCACGGTGCTTCGAACGAAGTCCCTCGCAGCAGCGGCCGAGGTCTTCCGGGACACCAGCGCGGCCGGTCTGTCGGCCTCAGCGAAGTCGCTCGCGAGCGGAGGTTGGCGCTGCGCCGCGGCGACTGGCCCAGAGGCGGCCGAGTGCCCGGCAGAGTGGTTCGGGCTGCCGGACGCAGCGTCTCTGGCTGCAGTGCCCAGCGCCGCCCTGCCCCTCCTGCGGGCAGCCCTGTTGGCCCGGAGCGCGGCCACGCCCCCGTCCGGCATCGTCGCGCTCCCCTCGGATCCGGAGGCGGCGCCTCCAGGGGCAGGGATCGCGGGCGAACGGACGAGCTGGCTCCCGGCCGAGACACTTGTCGTGCGGAAGGAAGGCGCGAGCCTCACTGAGCGGCCACACCTCGACCTCGCTACGGGAAAGCTGGTGGCAGGTCGACCGTGGCCGGGAGAGATCGCGCAGAACGCCGAGAGCCTCGAGGCGGTGAAGGACACGGAGGGCGTGGCAAAGCTGAGCCGAGCGGCTGGAGAGGCGCGGCTCTCGAAGGAGCGCGAAGAGGCGCTCTCGGGAGCCCCGGCGGGGCGCGACCCGCGGAACGCGGCCCGGGCGTCCGGTGCTTGGGTCATCGGCGCCTCCATCGCGCCAGAGGTGCCCGCCTCGGTCTTCGCCCCGGCACTGGCCGCGGCGCAGCAGGCCGGCTTCGGCCAGCTGCGCGTGCAGCGCGATGCGGGCACGTTGCCGGTCCTCCTGGGTCGCGACGCCGTGCCGGAGGCCAGGTCCAGGGCGGAGGAGCCGATGCGGGTCTCGCTGGGCGTGGACGCAGTGAAGGTCATCGCGGCCCGTTCGAAGGCGGCGCCTATGGCACCCGCCGAGGTGCCGCCGGCGTTCGCCGAGGCTGCCAAGGTGGTGAAGAAGGGTGAGCGCGTGGTCTCTGCCGAGCTCGCGACCACGGACACCGCGGCGATCGTAGAGCTCGTGAAGGCGGTCCGGGACTCGGAAGGCTCGGGAGCGGTGATCGTGGTCGAGCTGCGGCCCGAAGTCACCGCCGCGCGCGCGTTCGAGGTGGTGGCGGCCCTTGGGGCAGTCGGTCCCGCGGCGCAGACGGGCGTGGGCGAGGTGTACCCGGGCGTGGCCTGTAGCGACGAAGACCCGGCAGCTGGCGCGTGCATGAGCGCCTTCGTCGTCCTCGACGTGGCGCTCCCGGAGCCGAAGAAAGCGGTGGAGAAGGTGGAGAAGCCCGCTCCCCCACCCGAAGAGCCGAAGGAGCAGGTGGAGTGCGACAAGGCCGACATCAAGAGCGTCATCAGCGCCCGCACCGGCGCCATCCGTTTTTGCTACGAGCGCCAGCTGCAGCTGAACAACGAGCTCAAGGGCAAGGTGGTCGTCAGACTCACCATCGGCTCGGGCGGGGCGGTGACTGCGGCCAGCTCCTCGGGTAACATGCCAGACAAGAGCGTCCACGAGTGCGTGGTCAAGGCCATGAAAGCCCTCAAGTTCAAGCCGCCGAGTGGAGGTGGCTCCTGCGTCGTGAACTACCCGTTCAGCTTCCAGCCCTGACCAACACGGAAGAGGGGCCGGGGCCTCGCCGCGCGCCCTTACCGGCGCGGATGGAGACGCTGGCCAAGGCCCACTCCGACGTGCTGGAGCTGTCTGAATTCCCAGTCGACGACGAGGATCTCGAGCGTGTCGAGGAGGCCCTGGGCCATCCTCTACCGGACGACCTTCGCTCGCTGCTGCGCCTCGGCGACGGCGGCACGCTTCAGCTGCCGCACGCCGTGGTCCACCTAGCCCGCGCGGAGCAGCTCGCGGAGTGGGTGGGCGCTGGGGTTCATGATGAGCTGGATGCCATTCCGTTCGCGCACGACGCGTCTGGAACCGTCTTCGTCATCGACGAACGCGGCGAGTGGGGCGGCGTACCGGGGGGGGTGTATCGAGTGCGCTCCGCCAGGCGTGCAGCGGGGCGTGTAGCCGTTCGGGACGCAGTGCGCCTCGCGGACAGCCTGTCGGACTTCATCGCCCACGTCGGCGCCGGTCGCGACGCGTTTTAACCGGGCGTGGGGCGAGGCGAGGCCTTCCGTGGGCCGCCGGCGCTCAGCGCGTGAGTCGGCAGAGCTTGGTGTTCGGCTTGGACGAGCAATCCTCGAGGATCAGCTTCGCCCCGGGAGAGGCCACGTGATCCACCGCCACCTTGTGGTCCGCCCAGAACGTGGCGGATCCGGCGTCGAGGTTCCAACCCTGGGCCGAGAGCGTGTAGTTACCCGCGTACAGCAGGAAGTGCATGCCATCGTCCATGCAGCGCGAGGGGACGCCAGGCGCCAGTTCGGCGCTCGAGAGGTCGCACGAGCAGGACTGTGAGTCGACGTTGCGGTTGTGCTCGTCCCAGACGTAGACCTCGACGCGATCGACGCCGTTGGTGGAGCAGAGCTCGCCGTTCCGGAACTTCCACGCCACGGCGTAGTCGACGGCCTTCTCCTCGAGGTGGATCGGGCTGCACGTGGCCAGGGCGCCACCCGCCACGGAGCCCGCCACACACGCTACGTTCTCTGCGCCCGCCCGGACGGTGACGTTACCGACCACCCCAGCGTGCGTCGCGACGTCGCTGTTCGCAGGAAACGCTTGAATGTCGACCGTGTAGGCCCCCTCCGGGATGGCGCGGAAGAGGTACTGTCGGATCTGACAAGCCGCCCAGACCGTGTCCACCTCTCCGTCTGCCGTGCTGAGGGTGATCGCCACCTCCGCGAGGCCAACGTCGGTGCAGTCGGCGCCACCGATGTCCCAATTGACAAGCAGGCTCGCGGTGGGTTCGTAGGCCGACCCCCCGCCGCAACCGAGCACGAAGCCCGTGACAAGGCCAAGACACCAATTCGATCGCGTAAAATCGTGATTCGCCATGAATTCGCCTCGCGTGGAGTCCGCAACACCCCTTGGACGCTGCAGTGCCCGCGGTATTCAGCGCTGGGAAGTAACGTCCTCGCCGGAAAGTGGCAAGAAACCTCCCGGGCCAGTGCCGCCGCCGACGCGGCCCACCCCAGCCTGTGGAGAAGTTTGCGGGGACCCGTTGGAACCGCTAGGGTTCTTCGACTTCGGGGGACACAACCCGCGCGGACCGGGGGAACGGAAGAGACGATGACAACAACACTACGCTTCTCCTTCGCGTATGTCGCGGCGCTGGCTGGCGGCTGTGCTCAATGGAACCGGCACGTGTCCGAGCCGGCGCCCTTGGAGCGTAACTTCAGCCACCCGCTCCTCGCCGGACGCGCAGACTACTATCCGAGCCTGGCCACGCCGCGAGACGACGCCCCAAGGGTCGGCTCGGTCGGCGACGGCTCCCAGCGCCGACCACTCGCTCCCAGCGCGGAGAGCACGCCCCGTAAAGCCACGGGTCGCGCGCTCACCGCGGCCGCCCTGCCGCGCGCCGTCAAGGCGGCACCGCCGGCCGCTGAGGGCGCCCCCGAAGTGGCCACGCTGGAGCTCGAGAGCACCGCTAACGGCCTCTCCTTCGCAGGCCAAGCCGAGCCCCCCACCACAGACACCCCGCCTATTGAGGGGAGTGCCGAGGGCGGGGTGGACATTGCCGCTGTCCCGGAGCGTCCCCGAGCGCCGAAAGCCACCGTCGACCTGGGCCTTGGCGACCCGTCCGCAGGCACAGAGCCAGGGGTGCTGGAGGCCGCTGCGGCCGAGTCGAAGCCGGAGCCGAAGCGAGCGCTCACGATCCCCGGGGAGATCAACCCTCGCCGCGCGGAGGGCCCAGACGCCGACGCGGCACGCGAGGCGGTCGCCTTCGATCCGGCGTCGCCGGTCTTGGACGCGCCGGCTCAAGAAACAAAGCCGGAGGCGGCGGAGGCCACGCCCGAGACCACGGGGAGCCACCTCGGCGACGGCACCGCCACGCTGGAGGCGCTAGCGGCAGCGCAGCGGCTGCTCGGCGTGCGCACCCCCTGGGATGAAGGGCGCTTCCTGGCGCACCTCATGGCCGCCGCGGACCTCGACATTCGTGCCGCCGACAGCCAAGGAGTCATCCGCGCGGTCCACGATCACCTCGAGGGCAAGGGCCTCGTGTCGGGGCCCTCGACGCCGCCCGAGCGGGGCGATTTGGTCTTCTTCTCCAACACCTTCGACCGGGACGACGACGGACGCGCCGACGACTGGTTCACGATGGTCGGGATCGTCGAGTCGGTGGACGAGACCATGGTGACCTTTATCGGGGTCACGCAAGGCGAGGTACGCCGGATGGTGTTCGACCTCCAGCGACCCTCGGCCGAGCGCTCAGCTGATGGTGCGGTCTTGAACAGCCATCTCCGAGCCAAGGCGCTCTCGGACCGACCGTTCACGAAGTACCTGGCAGGGGAGCTCGTCGCGGCGTTCGGGCGGCTGCCCAGCGACGCCTTCTGAGACGCAGACCGAACCGGAGACAGACCTTGACGCGCGCGACAGCGGCTGTTACCCCGCGCGGGTCTTGAGGTCCCTCCGCCCGTTCTTCGATGCGCTCACTGCGCCCGCCGCGCCTCTCTGGTTCGGCCTCATCCTACTCGTGGTGCTCTCAGCCGGAATATCGGTGCCCCAGGTGCCCGAGGAGGAGCTGGCGCGCGCTGTCTCCCCGGCCGTTCGCCAGGTAGTGGTCCCGCTGGGACTCAACGATGTGCTGCGCTCCTGGCCTTTCGAGTTCACCGCAGCCCTCATGCTGTTGAGCGTCGCGGGCAGAGGGCTGAGACGGTGGGTGGAGAGCCAGCGGGCTGCGACGGCAGACGGGGACGTAGCCGGCGCCACAGCCGCCAGCTTGGGAGCCGATGCGCAGCGAATAGGAGGAGCGCTCGGCAAGGGCTGGTCGGTGCGCGCCCGTGAGGCGACACGCGGCCCCCGTACCGAAGGGTGGCTGCTGCTCGCGTTGGGCACCACGGTGCTGCTGGTCGGGTCGCTCCAGGCCCCCCTGAGCGCGAGGATACGAGTGCTCGACGGTGACGACGCAGTCGCGCGGGCGCACTTCCTCGCGGAGCGCATCGAGCGGGGCCACCGCGTGCGGTGGGATCCCGGGTTCACCTTGGGCTGCCGAGCCCGGATCGCCCACGCACCCGAGAGCTCGCCCCTGGACTGCCGCCTCACCATCGGCGCCTCTCCGTTCGACGCCAGCGTCGAGCCGGGCCGCGACCTGGAGCTCCCGGAGTGCGGCCCTGGCGCTGCCCCGTGCCGCGTAACGCTGATCGGCGTCGACCGCGCCACGGACGTGGCCGGTGCGACGCTCACACTCTCCGCGCTCTACCCGGTCCACCCCGCTGCGCCGGTCGTCGTGACCACCCCGGTCGGCGTAGGTGACGTGATCGACCTGAACGCGTCCGGCGCGATCGTGACGGCCACGATCGCGGGGGGCGACCCCCTGGCGCTCGTGCCGACCGATGGGCCGCTGCCCAAGATCTCCGCGCGGGTCACGCCCCGCGCGGAGTACTGGTTCGCGGTGCGCTCCACGGCTCCAGACCCTTGGGTCGCGACGGCGTTGGTGCTCCTGGCGCTTGGCGCGGCGCTCCTCGCCGTGGCGCCGTCGTATCGGGTCCGATGGAGGCCGCACCTGAAGACGCTCGAGGTGAGCGGCTTCGGCGCCCTGGCGAACCCCACCCGGGTCGAGACCGCGCTGCGCGAGGCGCTGGCGCGCGGGACGCCGCCCGCATGATCGGCTCGGCTCTCATGATCGCCGCGGCGGCTGCGCTGGCGTCTCCACACCTGCTGGCGCGGCGGCTGGGCAAGGCCCTGTTGTTCTCGGCCAGCGTGGCCACGATGGCCGAGGCAGGCGACGGCAACATCGGCAGCTTCAACATCAGCGGACCCGCCGTGGGCGGCGCGGTGCCCTGCGCTATCGCAGCGGCGCTGCTCACCTCACCTCGGGCTGCTGCGGCAATGGCTCTCCTCGGCGCGCTGTTCGCGCTGACGCCAGCGCAGCCCCCCGACCTCCTGCTCGGACCCTTCGCCACGCCTTGGAGCTTCCTCCACATACTCGCCGGGCTCCTGGCGTCCGCTGCCCTGCTCAACGCCGTGTGCGCGGCGGTAGACGCCCTCTCGGACACCCCCGAGGTCCCGCTGGCCTCTGCGCTCCTCTTGACCCTGGCCCTCCTCCTCACAGGGGCCGGCCAGGTCGTCGGAGTCACCGAGCCGCTCTCGACGCCGATCCAGGCCGCGGACGGCGGGAGCGGGCTCGTCCGCGTGGTCCGGGGCCTCTGGACCAGCGACGCCGCGTGGCTGCGCCTCGGGGCGCTCCCTCCTCTGCTCTACGCGCTCTATCGCACGCTGAGGGATCGCGTCGCGCGGGCCGCGACCGCTCCGCTCCCGACGATCTACGGCTACGTGGCAGCGGCCTTCCTCCTGGCCCCTTTCCTCGCGCTGCCCTGGACCGCGACGGTAGACGCGGGCCTTGGGGCGGAGCTCGACTCGTTGGAGCGCGCGGTAGTGGGATCGCCAAGCAGCCGTCTCCCGTCACCGCCGGTGCTCGTGGCCGCCGCCGTCGCGTCCTTCCTGGCCATCGCCGCCGGGCGGGGCCGGGCCGCTCCCACACCCGTGGCCGCCCAGCGCTGGGCGGATGCTGCGTTGGCTCTCACGATCGCGGCCGCTCTGACCGGGGCCATGTGGTCCAACTACGTCTGGGGAGCGCTGCTCGTGAACGACAGCCGGCTCTTCGGCGCCACACTCACCGCGGCGCTGCTCGGGCTCGCTTCGGTCGCCCGCGCCACCTGGCGCCCTCGGACAGAGCATGCCCTCGTGCTGCTCTCGGGGCTCGCCTGGCTGTGGATGGTCGTGGGCCCCTCGCTCGGATGGACCAGCCCCACGCTGCACTCGTTCTGAACCTCGGCCCCCGTCCAGCGCCACACGCTGAACCGGGTTGCGCGGATCGCGCGCTCTCGGCACCATACGCCGCCCAAAGGAGAATCCGACCATGACCCTCAGCGCGATAATCATGGCAGCCATCCTCGCAGCCGGCCTCGTGGCCTTCGCGATGGGCGTGGTGGTCCGCCTGCGAGTGCTCGGTTTCGCCCGCGCAGAGGTGCGGTGGGACGAGCTTCCGCTCCGCATCGAGCGCGTCGTCGAGAACGTCTTCGGCCAGAAGAAGCTGCTCCAGCGCGGCTGGCGCGGCCTCATGCACGTCATGTTCTTCTACGGCTTCCTGGTCCTACAGACCGTGATGCTCCAGGTGGTTGGCGAGGGCCTCTTCGGCTTCGACTTCAAGCTGCCGCTGGTCGGTGGGACGGCGGCGCTCGGCTGGATGCAAGAGATCTTCAGCGGCGTCGTGCTGGTAGCCGTGGCGATGGCTGTGTGGCAGCGCTACATCGCGAAGAACCCGCACGTGAAGGCACACAGCGAGTTCGACGCGCTGGTCGTGCTCTGCGGCATCTCGGGGCTCATCCTCACGTACTTCGTGACCAACGGGATGCTCATCAACAAGCACCTCGCGGGCGAGGCCATCGGCTCGCTGCCGCCGCTCGAGTCCCTCCCGATCTCGCGGGCCTTCGCGAACGGCATGAGCGGCATGTCCGCAGGGGTCCAGAGCGGCCTCGGCCACGTCAGCTTCTGGCTCCACGCGGGCTTCTTCGTGGCGCTCCTCACCTGGGTGCCCCGCGGCAAGCACTTCCACCTCATCACGGGGCCGCTCAACGTCTTCTTCAACGGCAACGCCACGCACCGCTCGGGCGCCGCGCTCAAGAAGACCGAGATCGACCTCGACAACATGACCGAAGACACGGTCTTCGGCGCCTCCACGCTCGAGCAGCTCTCGTGGAAGTCGATCTTCGACACCTACGCGTGCACCGAGTGCGGTCGCTGCCAGGATCAGTGCCCGGCCTACAACACCGGGAAGGCGCTCACGCCGAAGGGCCTGAACGTCGAGCTACGCAAGGAGGTCGAGCGCGCTGGCCCGCTGCTCCTCCAGGGCAAGCGCGACCAGGACGGCGTCCTGCGCCCGATCATCAGTGAGGTGTTCTCGGAGGAGTTCCTCTGGGCCTGCACCACCTGCGGCGCGTGCGTGTACGAGTGCCCAGTGGACATCGAGCACATCGATACGCTGGTCGAGCTGCGGCGCTACCAGGTGATGATGGCTTCGAAGTTCCCGAAGGAGGCCACCCAGATCTTCAAGAACCTGGAGCGCAAGGGCAACCCGTGGGGCCTCAGCGACAGCCGCGTGGACTGGGCGAAGGGCCTCGGGGTGCCGGTCGTCGGGGAAGACGGGGAGGCCAAGGACTTCGAGGTGCTCTACTGGGTCGGCTGCGCGGGGTCGTTCGATGACGCCGCGAAGAAGACCGCCCGCGCCCTCGTCCAGGTGCTGCGCGCCGCCGGCGTGAAGTTCGCCACCATCGGCGACGCAGAGACCTGCACCGGCGACTCGGCGCGCCGACTCGGCAACGAGATGCTGTTCCAGCAACTGGCGCAGCAGAACGTGGACACGCTGAAGTCGCTCGGGGCCACGCGGATCCTGTCCCACTGCCCGCACTGCTTCAACACGATCAAGAACGAGTATCCGCAGTTCGGCGGGCACTTCGAGGTGATCCACCACTCCGAGTTCATCGCGGAGCTCATCCGCACCGGGCGCCTCAAGCTCACGCAGAAGAACGAGGGCACGATCACCTTCCACGACTCGTGCTACCTCGGCCGCCACAACGGCGTCTACGACGCACCGCGGGACGTGATCGCGCAGGCTACGGGTCTCGAGATCACAGAGATGCCCCGCTCGCGCGAACGCGGCTTCTGCTGCGGCGCCGGCGGCGGACGGATGTGGCTCGAGGAGCACACGGGGAAGCGCATCAACGTAGAGCGCGTGGACGAGGCGATGGGGCTCCGCCCGAAGGAGATCGCCGCGGCGTGTCCGTTCTGCGCCACCATGCTCACGGACGGCGTGAAGCAGACCGACAACGAGGCCGCCGTGAAGGTGGTCGACATCGCGCAGATCGTCGCGCGCAGCCTCGACGCGCGCTGAGTCGTGGGCGCCCTCGTCGAGCGTGAAGCGGCCCGCCGCCGCACCCACGCGATCATCTCGCATCCCGACGCGGGCCAGACCACGCTGACGGAGAAGCTCCTGCTCTACGCAGGCGCGATCCACCTGGCTGGGTCCGTCAAGGCGCGCAAAGCGTCACGACACGCGCTGTCAGACTTCTTGAAGATCGAGCAGGAGCGCGGGATCTCGGTGTCGTCCACCGTGCTCCAGTTCGAGCACCGCGGCTCGGCCATCAACCTGCTCGACACGCCGGGCCACGCGGAC
>SXGT01782508.1_pt1 | contig 15438 bp, 12 predicted proteins | sample 3176221 | NCBI WGS metagenome assembly SXGT01 (sample SAMN11356862, study PRJNA531348) | freshwater metagenome | isolation source: freshwater sample F1-120 | place: China: Fuxian Lake, Yuxi | collected 2017-12-25
AAACCCGCCCCAGTGTGGGTTCGACCCCCACCGGGAGCACACCTCTGTCACCAGATTGGTGATACTGGAACCCTGACTCGAAAGTGGCACGCCCAAGGTCGTCGTCAGGCAAATCGATTGGTCCTCGCGCCAACCAATTCCTGAGCGCAAAAAACCTGACTCTGTCACGCCATTCCTCCCTCCACGAAGTCGCCAATGAAGCTTCGACAGAGCGCCCGATATTTGCTAACGCCTCCGAAGCATCGGGCCCCAACTCCAAGGTCACCGGAACATGGTGTCCGCGCCCGATGACAGGCTGTCTTTAGGTCGCGCCCTAAAGTAGAGTCGTGCCAAGTATCGACCTGTCAGAAGGAGGAGGCCATGTCGAACCCGTCGCTCTACAGTGCTGCCGAGCCAGACGATTCGGCGGAGGACCCGAAGCCCGACCCCGGAACGTCGCTCACGGCCTCCGTCGAAACGGTCGACAATGATCGCGCTGATGGGCTCAACTTTTCGGCTGGGGTAGTCCGGTAGATAGGCGCCATGACCCACATCGACTCCCTCTACGCGGTGAACGCAATCATGGTCGCCGATTCCGATCCGCGCCCTGCACCCGGGACAGTTGAGACCCATGCAGTCGAGACGATCGACAACGATAGGGCATTTATCGGCCTCGACGTCGGAGTGATCCGATAACTACGCCTCTCATTGTCGGCGATGTCGACGATCCTCACGTCCAGGCAGTCGTGAGGGCGATGTCTCGGCAGCCAGTAGTCCTGAATGCATCTACTCTCCTCTCGAGCGCTGTCACAATCAGTCGCGAAGGTGTCGCGGTTGATGGCAATCCCGTCGAAGCAGGTCGAGGTTGGCTGCGGCGCCTGGCTCCCGAGATGTGGACTCAGCCGATCGGATCTCCTGGACTCGAGGGAGTCGAGCGCTCGGCGGCCGTATCCGCTCTCGCGTCGATTGCGCGTGACGATCGATTCGCTTGGTTAACAGGCTTGGATGCGCTTGGCGGCTCGGAGAACAAGCCCTTCCAGTATCGGCGCATCGCGGGTGCCGGGATCCCCATTCCCGAGTGGATCGTCACCACTGATCCCTCTGCAGTGCCTCAGGAAGGATTATGGATTGCTAAACCTCTCGGTCCCGGTGCATTCATCGACGACGAGGGAAATGGTCGGGTGGTACCGGCTAAACTCGTGGACACCGCCAATCGTTCCGTAATCACCCGAGCACCTTTCATACTTCAGCGGGCCATTCAAGCGCGGACACATGCACGCGTGGTCACCGTCCGCTCCGTCGTTCGATCTGCAACCCTCGATGCGGCAGGGTTGCCACTCGATTGGCGCACTTCCCGCGCTGGTCACTACGGATTTACTCCGAAGTCGGCGCCACACCACGTGCACCGTTTCGCTGTGCGCGCGGCCACGGCCTCAGGCGTGAACTACTCGTCCCAGGACTGGATCGAAGACGTTGACGGGAACTGGTGGTTTGTTGATCTCAACCCGGCAGGCCAGTGGCTCTTTCTCCCCGACGCCGTCTCAACTGACATCACTGCTGCGATAGCGAACCACCTCGATGGTTGAGCGAATCAGGAGGGCCGCGAAAGCTGCTCTTGGTGACGAGACATTCCTTTTCATGGCTTATGCATTGATCGTCTTTCGCCCCGGTGCAACGCCACCGTTCTTCCCGATGGGCAATGCAACGCAACCGAGGCCGATCCCGGACAACTGGACCGATGCCGAGATGATCGCGTTCATCGAGGAGGGCCGGATCGACGCAGCCGCCCAGCAGGCCGACAAGCGCGACATCAGGGCACGAGCTCAAATCATTCTCACTACGGCGATAGTCCTGGGCGGCACCTGGGTCAAATCCTTCTCGAGCAGTGAAGATCTGTGCGCTTGCGAGACCGTTCTTTACCTTGTCGCCGGCCTGTTCATCGGCCTCACAATGCTCGCCGCAGGCGGAATCATCACCGCAAGATCTGATGTCGGGGCGGTGAGCGTCAGCGCGCTCACCCATTACGAGACTGGCGAGGTGCTGCACACGGTGGCCACGGGCTACGCCGTCACCCGATTGGTGGGTTCGCAGACTATTGCCGCTCTGGTCACAGTCCTTCGCGATTGTGTCGTGACCCTCATCGTCGGAGCGGGACTCTTGGCTCTGGCTCATCTGCTGCGCTAAAGCCTGACGGCTGGCCGTGGTCAGGCCGGCTCCGGGTTGCTCAATCGAGGAACTTCGCGACGTGCGAATAGGTGAAGTGCTCTCGGATCCGTTGAATCAGAGTCGGCCATAGGGCAGAACTGCGTCCGCTCGCACCGGCTCATGCCCTCGTCACGGCGTGCTGCACGCCATCGCGCTTCAGAATGCGCTCAAGCTGCTCCCACCGCGCTGGAGGCACGACCAAGACAAGTGCCTTCTTCGCGCGGCTAGCTCCCACGTAGAGAACACGGCGCGCCTCGGAGTTGATCTCCTGTTCCCAGTCATCCAGGACGTGCACTCCGGCCCGCGCACGTGAAGGCAGCGCAAGGATGACTCCGTCGAACTCCTCGCCCTTGACCCCATGGATGTGAGACCACCGGATGTCGGCAACTTCGGTGCCCTCCAGCATCGCTTGACGGGACATCCACACATTCCAGACCGCCGCCCTCACGATCAGCCTGCTTCCGAGGTTGGATCGCAGCACGACCTCTCGGCCTTGAGCGAGGTCTTGCAGCACCTGGGTAGTCGCGATCCGACAGGCCTTCGCGCTCGTCCAAGAATCGGTCGAGGCGAGGAGTTCGCTGGCGACGACTCTCAGGGCAGCCGGTGACAGTTCGAGCGCTTCGAGCTGCTCCTCACGAGTGGCTCGTGACGTCGACGCCGGCCAGTCGAACTGATCGAGCACGAACCGCTCGATCCGGTTCACGGCACCGAGGCGAGCCTTTCCGCTGGAGCGCATACGCAGGGCGGCGACGGCGGAGAGAAGAGCTTCCATCTGTGAGACTCCGCCGGGGTCGGCCTTGCCGGCCCGCACCACACCGAGAGCGTCGGAACGTCGGTGAGCGACGACCCGGATGCGATCCAACGCGACGCCTTCGACCCGCATCGCGTTCAGCGCGGCAACCCCTGCCTTCTGCCCGGAACCGACGACCACGTGAACCTGACCTGCGCCTCCTTCATGCGCCGGGTCTGAGGTGATCTCCGCTGTCCCGACTGCACGGAGCGAAGACACAAGCGCGCAGACGGCAGGCGTGGACCTGAAGCAGGTCGACAAAGCGGCGACCTCGTGATCTGCGAGCTCAGAACGAAAGGTGACATAGGCACCCGATGAACCTTGACGGAACTCGTAGATGGCTTGATCCGGGTCGGCGACCCCGACCACGTGCACGCCCACAGATACGAGCTCACGCAGCAGCGCGTGCTCGAGAGCATCACAGTCCTGGAACTCATCGACGATGACCTCGGCGAAGCGCCGAGCAATTCTTTCGAGGAACAGCTCGTTGGAGTCTTGCAGCACCCGCAGAGCGACGTCCCTTGCCGAATTCGTGTCGTAGAGGTGGCTGGCGAGTAGTGCCTTAATTCGAGTGGAACCTGCCAGTGAGAGCTGGTGTCGAGTGTTCGGGTGCAACTTCTGCCACGCGGTCGACTGGGAGAAGCTGAGTGCAGAGGTGTCGACTGCCCAACCAGCCCCGTGACGGATGAACTGGCTCAGTCTGATGCCAACTCCGCCACTCGCTGGATGAACGACCGACATGTGGCCCGCGAGGTCGTCCCACGATGCGACGTACCTCGCTTGCGTGGCGTGGGTCCGCAGGAGGTACGGCGTCACCACGAAGCGGTGAAGGAACAGGTCGAACGTTCCGATGAAATTCGGAGAGGCGCTCAAGGCGGGCTGAGTCGCCGCTCTCCCGCGCGCAACGTCGACCGCAGCGTTGGTGAAGGACAGGAGCGCGATGCCGCCACGCGGGGACCGCTCGACGAATCGCGCTAGCACCGTCCGCGTCTTCCCCGACCCTGGGCCGGCTTCGATCAGCCGAATGCCTGGGGCCAGTGCCGAGGCCTGCTCGGCACTGAGGCCCTCAGTCATCGGCTGACGGCCCGGGCGACACGTGAGCCGCCGCGTCAATGGCCCGAGCCAGGTACGCCGGCACGACGAACTCGACATCCTGGTCCGGGAGCTCGAGCGCCTCAGCGACGAGATGAGCGAACTCGCCCTTGGCGATATCCAGATACACCTCGTCGTCGATCTTCTTTGTCGCGGCAAGGGCTCGAGCGAACACAGCGGCGCGTGGGCCACCGACAAGACCATCGGCCTTCTCCAGCATGTGCTTCCAATGGTGATCTGACTGGGGGCGGAGAACGTCATAAGCCAACTTAAGGAGCTGCTCGTTCGCAGGCTCGGCGAACATCTCAGCCTCAAGCGTCGACGCCCCGACTTCGATGCGCAGTCGCCCGTCCGCCAGAGCTTCCGGGAATAGTGCTTCGTACGTCTTGCGGCGAGTCGCGCCTGCACCGTCGTCGCCGTCAGTGATCACGACCACCCTGTCCACGCGCGAGTGCTCGCCTCGCAGCAGGAGGTCGAGGAACGGCTGAAAGTCCACTCCCTCCACACTGATAACCGACGCACTCAAGAACTGTCGCAGCCCAGTCGACGTGACTTTGCCAGACCCCAGCTGGCGTCTGGCGAGCACGGGCACGAGGACGTGCTCTGCGGCGCCTTCGACGAGCACAATGTTGCGCGAGAACAGCACGGCGGCGCGCGTCGCGTGCAGATACCGATCGAGCTTGCGCACCTCGATCTCTCCGAGCCCGAGGCCAGTCAGCGCGGTCGACTTCGTCGACCACTGCTCTGCTCCGTCGCGCGCAAGCACCACCACGTTTCGCACCGACACACTGCTGGCGAGGACCGGTGAGTGGGTGGTCACGATGACTTGGACTTTGCCAGTGGATTCAGTCACCGAGCTGGCCTTGATTCCGCTAGTCCGAGCCTGCTCCCGGAGGAAATCCAGGAACACCACCTGGAGCTGCGGGTGCAGGTGAGCCTCAGGTTCTTCGACCAGAAGAAGCGTGAGGTCGCTCTCCTTCGCCTTGACGAGCTGCAACACGATCATCGAGATGTACAGCAGATTTGCATAGCCCAGGCCCGTGGACGCGATGTCACCCAAAGGAACGTTCTGTTCGGCCAGCTGGAGCCGGAGCAGTCGAACGATCCGGCGAAGCTCTAGCTCCTGATGGTCGATTCCCACTCGATGCGCGCGGTCGGGTGGGGTCGTCCGTCCGAAGTAGTCCTGGATCGCACCTGTCGTCGTCGTAGCGACCGGATGCTCGCTGATCGTCTTCAACGCCGATCCGGCCGCCTCCACGAACTCGTCTTCGTCAAGATCTTCGGAACCCATGATCAGTTCGAACACCTGGGCTAGCTGCGTCTGATCTCGGCCGTCTAGGTCCCGGACCGCGTCGCGCAACGGCGGCAGGTAGACGTGGCTGATGCGACTACGAAGCCCGGGCTCAGGGTCCTCGGTGTGCATCGAGCCGATGGAAAATGAAGTGACGCTTCGGCGAGGAACGTCGCGTGCAGTCGCGAAAGAAGTCGAGTGCCTCAGCTCGTCGTCCGCATCCACGAGATGCGACAGGTACACCGACTTTTCGGCCGAGGTCAGGTCCTCGAACCGGTTCGTCACCGACACCGGCTCACCAGCGTCGACGTGACGGTTCAAGTCGCGGTTGGCCGCGAACCATGACGTAGCGCGGCCATTGGCGGAAAAGGTCGAAAGGCGAAGCGCGTCTATGAGTGCGGACTTCCCCGAGGCGTTCTCGCCGACGACCACAGTCAGGTCCGGCGAGAGTTGAATCGCTGTGTCACGGCAGGATCGAAAGTTGGACAGAACCACCTCAGAAAGCTGCATCGACGACCTCCAGAAGTACGAGACGTCCAGTCTTGACTACCGCCACCCAACGACGCGGCAACAACCGGTCGAGTCGTGAACGTGTCGGAGGACCTAACCGGCGATAGGTTGGTACCTGCGGCGGCCACCTGCGGGTCCAGGCCGCATGTCGCACCCGTCATCACGCTCGGGCTCGCCGATGGATCGTGTTGAACCGCCTGTCCCATGGGGAAGGCGACGCCGTCGAAGAGGAGTGCCGGGTCCTTCAAGTCGCCGATCTCCTCCGATGAAAGGCGGGAAGGTCGATGAAGATGCGAGATGAAGCGGGACGCATCTTTCGCTAGCGGTGCCGATGACTCCGGGAATTGTCGTTGGGATGACAAGTCGGCTGCGATACAACCAAACTCAAATCCGCGGATCGAGGCTCCCCATACTTCGCGCCCGATACGGGAAGTGATCGTTCAGGTGGGGAAGTACAACCACCTTCGGGGTTCATTCCGAGTCTTGACTCTTCGCAGTCGGGTCCTCTGCGCTGGGGTCCTATACTCGTTCTCTGGACGGTTGTCTCAACATCGAGCGTGGTTGTGGTCCACAGGTCGACGAAGAGCTTCGACTGTTCCTTCCCGATCGACCGGTGCTGCGGAAGTATGCGTGCGTCCGCAGGGCCATTCGAATCGAGTAGTCGCTTACTCGGTGCTGATCGGCCAGGGTCTGGAAGGTCGCTCGTCCAGTGCCGTACTCACTCAGGATGGTGGCCCGATTCGAATTGCTAGGCAGTTCGCGAAGGAGGCGTACCCGAGGCCGCTGCCGAGGCACCGTGAGCATGGGACCGAGTTGGGGTGGAGTGAGACGCCCGGTCGTTGCGTGGTTCGAGTAGTACCCCATGAGCTGAACGGGGTCACCTGACCTCTGAGGCGCTAGATTTGTTCGATCGAAGAACGGAGGCTCTCATGGCGAAGTGGAAGCGGATCCGGAAGATCGCGTCCGCTGGCCAAGCTGAGATCTTCCTAGTCGAGAACGCGGCAACCGGTGAGCGAGCAGTGATGAAGAAGTTGCACGCTGCGCCGCAGCTCGAAGATCCAGGCGCGGAGCTTCGGCGTTTCCAACGCGAGGTTCGTTCTCAGAGGATCATGGACCATCCCGGGATCATGCCCATTCTTGGAGCCAACTTTGAAACTTCGCCTCCTTGGTACGTCATGCCTGAGGCGACAAGGTCGCTCCAGCAGCACCTCGACGACTACGCGGAAGGCCTAGATCAAGCGGAGGCCGTCAAAATCGTTCTCACGGTCATGGATGCGGTCAGTTATGCCCACGGCGAGGGCATCTATCACCGTGATCTAAAGCCTGCCAACATTCTCGAGCTCGATGGGAAGTGGGTAGTCGGAGACTTTGGGCTCTGCAGAGATCTCAACAGTGACTCGACGACCTTTACTCAGTCGAGCCGAGTCGTCGGAACTATAGCTTATATGGCTCCAGAGCAATACGACGATGCGCATGCCATCGATGAGACTGCAGACGTCTTTGCGCTTGGTCGAATCCTATTCCACCTGCTCACGGGTTCCGTTCCGTTCCCGTACATGCGAATTGGCCATGCGCCAGCAGAGTTCCGTTTCTTGCTAACTAAAGCCGTGGCCGAGGAGCCGGGAGATCGATACGCCAGCGTCGACGAATTTCGTCGCCAGATCGAACTTATCGTTGGCGAGTCCGACGACCTGACACCTACAGTTGAGCGCGCCAAGAAACTGCTTACGAGCATTTTGAAGTCCGAGATTGGTTCGGCTCAGCCCTTGCTCGAGCTAATTCTTGCTTCGGCGCATGATGAGGAGTTCAACGCGGAGTTCGTTGCGGAGTTGCCAGAGCCCGTGCTTGCAAGTTTGCAAGCGGCAAATGAGCCGGCATTCGGACAGATGATCCGAACGTTCGATGAGCTCAGCAAGGGAGGGCACCCATTCAGCTATGTGGATGTGATCGCGGACTTCTTTGCTCGGGTGTTCCGAGTCGCAACTGATCAAGGAATCCGCAGAATCGCGCTCCACAGAATCATGATTGTAGGAGAGGCGCACACGCGGTTCTATGTCGGGGACGTTTTTAGTCGACTCGTGACTGGGCTGAAGGACCCTCACGAGATCCTCTTGGCGGTGGACGTCATGCGAGCTGAGCCTGAGGTCGCTCGTTGGTACTCCAGCTACCTCAAGTCATCGGGTGGCTCGCTCGCGCCAGTGATCTTGTCCGTATTGGATGAGGCGAAGTAGCCGGAGGACCTGAAGAGACGCCTGTGGTCTGCAGGCTCGCTAACCGTGCCGCTTGCGGTTTCCGGCCCATTGCGAGAGGCATAGACGGACTACGCGGCCGCGATGTGCTCGCGTCTCGCCGACATAGTTGCCATCGAGTGCCATCACTCCCAGGTCCGCGCAGCGCCGAGCTCTGGAAGCCAGCCCAGGGCGGCCCCCGACGAACCCCGCCCCTGGATCAGACCGCCACGCCCTCCGGCCCATCCGTAGCCAGCTCGTCGTGCTTGACGTCGAGCAGCAGCCAGATGATGGCCGAGGCGACCCAGATCATAAAGGCGCCGACGAGGAACGCGTGGGTCGCGCCCTCGGTGAAGGCGGCCTGGCCGACGATCTGCTGGAGGCGGTCGGCGGCGTCGGGCGACGCTGCGGCACCCGACCCGGACGCGGCCTGAATGGCGCCGCCGATCTCCTCGCCGCGGTTGGTGGAGAAGTGCAGGGCCACGGTCGAGAGGGCGGCCAGGCCGATGGCGCCGCCCACCTGCTGCATCGTGTTGAGCACGCCCGATCCGATGCCCGACTCCTCTGACGGGATGCCGTGCACGGCCACCAGCGTCATGGTCACGAACACCAGGCCCATGCCGAACGCCATCAGGACGATGAACGGGGCGATGGCCGTCCAGTAGTTCACGTCGTCGCTGAGCGACCCACCGCCGCCGGCGATGCGCAGCAGGTTGGCGGGGCTGTCGTCGACGCTGATCCGCGAGAAGCCGAACAGGGCGATGCCGGCCAGGATCGTGCCGACTCCGGCGATGAACCGGGGGTCCATGCGGGCGATCAGCTTCGACGACAGGGTCGCGCCCATGACGATGCCGACCGTGAACGGCAGGAACGCGAAGCCGGTGTGCAGCGGGCTGTAGCCGAGCACGTTCTGCACGAACAGCGACAGGAAGAAGAACATCGCGAACATGGCCGCCGGGGTGATCATCATCGAGGCGAACGCGACCGACCGGGCGCGGCTGGCGAAGATGTTCAGGGGCAGCAGCGGGCTCTTGACCGAGCGCTCGATGACGATGAAGCCGACGAGCAGGACCGCCGAGACGACCAGCGGCACGATGGTCGAGGTGTCGCCCCAGCCGTAGCGCTCGTCGCCGGCGCGGGACAGGCCGAAGACCAGCGCGGCCAGGCCGAGGGTGCCGCTCAGGGCGCCGGGGATGTCGAGCGGCAGGCGCTGCGGCTTGCTCTCGGGCAGGAACCGCGGCGCCAGGAACGCCGCCACCAGGCCGATCGGCACGTTGATGAGGAACGTCAGCCGCCAGCCCTCGAGGTTGCCCAGCTCCAGGCCGGTCAGCCAGCCGCCGAGGATCAGGCCGATCGCCGCGCCCACACCCGACAGCGCGGCGTAGACGCTGAACGCGCGGTTGCGCAGGGGGCCCGCGGGGAAGGTCGTCGTGATGAGCGCCAGGGCGGCGGGAGCGGCCAGCGCCGCGCCGATGCCCTGCAGGCCGCGCGACGCGAGCAGCATCGGCTCGTTCTGGGCGAGTCCGCCCAACGCCGAGGCGACGGCGAAGACGACGAGGCCGGTCATGAAGATCCGGCGACGGCCGTAGAGGTCGGCGAGGCGGCCGCCGAGGAGCAGCAGGCCGCCGAACGCGAGGGCATAGCCCGTCACGATCCACTGCAGGTTCGCCTGGCCGATCTTCAGGTCGGTCGCGATGTAGGGCAGGGCGATGTTGGCGATCGTCGCGTCGAGCACGACCATCAGCTGCGCGATGCAGATGATGACGAGCGCCCAGCCCAGCCGGCGGTTCGTCTCGGGCGTGAGGTCCTCCGGCTCGGTGAGGTGACTCCCGGCGTCGGGGGTGGTGTCGGTCATGAGGGGTCCTTGGGGGTGTGGTCGGGGGAGTGGTGCAGGACGGCGGGGAGGATCACCTGGTCGATGACGGCGGCGACCCTCTCGGGGGTGGGCACTTCGCCCAGGACGAACTCGCGGTGCAGCACGATGCCGGCGAGGGCTGAGCCGACGATGTCGAGGTCGACGTCGTCGCGGATCTCGCCGCGCTCGCGGGCACGGGTGAAGAGCTCCTGGGTGGCCGCGAGCTTGGGGCCGATGATCCGGGTGCGGAAGCCGTCGGCGAACTCGGTGTCGCGCCCGAGGGCCGTGAGCACGGCGCTGAAGATCGCGATCTGACGCTCGTCGGTCAGGCCTCCGCGGCCGCAGTGCGAGGCGAGGAGGTCGCCGCGCAGGCTGCCGGTGTCGGGCACGGCCGCGAGCGGACCCTTCTGGGCGAGGACGGCCTCGAGGACGAGGCTGGCCTTGGTGTCCCAACGGCGGTACAGCGTGGCCTTCGACGCCCGCGCGGCGGAGGCCACGGCGTCCATCGTCAGGCGGTCGTAGCCGACGTCGGCCAGGACGTCGAGCGCTGCCTCGAGGATCTCGTGCTCACGCTCGCCCTCCACGCGAGGTCGGGCGGCTGCGGCTTCGGCCGGGGTCATGGTGCTCCTGGTGCGCGGGTCAAAGATGAAACGAAACGGTACCGTTCCATTCGATGGTACGGACATGTTTCATCGCGGCGCAAGTCCGGCGCGGTGAGGTGCGTCGACGCGCCGCTCGGCGTCACCGCTGGTCGCGCGCCGGCCTCGTCCGTCGGGTCGCGGTGGCGTTGCGGGGATCGTCGGGCCAGGAGTGCTTCGGGTACCGTCCGCGAAGGTCGGCCCGGACGCCCGGGTAGCCGTTGTCCCAGAAGGAGTCGAGGTCGGCGGTGACCGCCGTCGGGCGACGCGCGGGGGAGAGCAGGTGCAGCAGCACCGGGACCCTGCCGTCCGCCAGGGTCGGCGTCGCGGTCCAGCCGAAGACCTCCTGCAGCCGGACGGCCAGCACGGGCTGCTCCTGCGCGTAGTCGATCCGCACGCTCGACCCGCTGGGGACCTCCACCCGCTCGGGCGCCAGGTCGTCGAGCCGGCTCGCGTCGGGCCAGGGGAGGAGGGCGCGCAGGGCCGAGGTGACGTCGATGCGGCGGAGGTCCTGCGCGGAGCGGACGCGTGCGAGCTGCGGCCCGAGCCACGACTCGAGGGTCTCGGTCAGGGCGGCGTCGCCGACGTCGGGCCACGGGTCGCCGATGGCCCGGTGCAGGAAGTCGAGACGGGCGCGGAGGGCGGTGGCCGACTCCGACCAGGTGAGCAGGTCGATGCCCTCGACCTCCAACGCCTCCCGGATGGCTGCGGTCACCGCGTCGGCCGGCGGGTCCGTGATCGGGACCGACGAGAGCTCGATCGCGCCGAGCAGCGTGCGGCGGCGCGCCCGCACTCGACCGTCGACCCAGGTGACCTCGTCGACCTCGGTCCACGACGAGCCCGCGGCCTCCAGCGCGAGGTCCTCGGTGAGGGGCGCGGCCGAGCGGATGCGAGCCTCGCGCTCCCCGGACCGTCGGTCGGCGTCGGCGACAGCCAGCCACTCCAGGCCAGCCAGCGGGCTGGGGTCGCGGGGGTCGAAGGCGGCACCGGTGCCGCCGGTCATCAGGTACGCCGATCCGCCCGCGCGCTTGCGCGCGATGCGGTCCGGGTGGGCGAGGGCGACGACCAGGCCGACGGCGACGTCGTCGGTCAGCGATCGTGCGCCGGTCGCCTCTTTTGCGTGCTCCCTCGCGATGGCCTCGAGCCGCTTCACCTGCTCGCGCCACGACCCCGACCGATGACCTGATCGCAGCGAGCGGAGCGCGGCGACGAGGTCGCCGCCGGGTGCGCGGACGTCCTCGCCCAGCATCGCCACCACCTCGGCCGCCCGCCGAGCCCCGACTAGTGGGGACCCGTCGATGAGCGCTCGCGCGAGGCGCGGGTCGACAGGTACGCCCGCCATCACGCGGCCCCGGGCGGTCGCGCGTCCGTCGTCGGTGGTCGCGCCGAGCTCGAACAGCGTCTGCCGTGCCGTGGCGAGGGCGTGCTCGGGCGGCTGGTCGAGCAGGGCCAGGTCGCGCACGTCGTCGTTGCCCCAGCAGGCCACCTCCAGCGCGAACGCGGTCAGGTCGGCGGTGGCGATCTCGGGCTCCGGGTGGTCGGCCAGGCGAGCGTGCTCCTCCTTCGACCAGCAGCGCAGCGCGGCACCCGGTCCGAGGCGTCCGGCGCGCCCCGCTCGCTGTTCCGCTGCCGCCTTGCTCACCGCGACCGTCACCAGCGACGACAGTCCGCGGCGGTGGTCGGTGCGCGGTTCGCGCGAGAAGCCGGCGTCGATCACGACGCGCACGCCCGGCACGGTCAACGACGACTCCGCGACCGCCGTCGAGACGACGACCCTGCGACGCGGACCCTCGCTGAGCGCCCGGTCCTGCTCCGCGCCCGGCAGGCGTCCGTGCAGGGGGTGCACGTCGGCGTCGACGTCGTGCAGGCGTCGCATGGTCGCGTCGACCTCCGCGACGCCCGGCACGAAGACGAGCACATCGCCCTCGTGCTCGGCGAGCGCGCGGCGGACGGTGGCGGCGACGTGGTCGTGGAAGGTCGGGGTGATGCCGCGGTCGTCGGTGCGACGAACGCCAGGAGGCGCCGGGCACCAGACGGACTGCACGGGGTGCAGCGCGCCCGGGACGTCGACCACCGGCGCCGGCTCCTCGACCGAGGCCAGCAACGCTGCAGTCCGCTCCGCCTCGACGGTGGCCGACATCGCGATGAGGACGAGGTCGTCGCGCAGGTTGGCGCGGACGTCGACGAGCAGCGCGAGGGTCAGGTCGGCGTCAAGGTGGCGCTCGTGCACCTCGTCAAGCACGACCGTGCCGACGCCGGCCAGCTCGGGGTCGTGCTGGATGCGTCGCAGCAGGAGCCCGGTCGTGACGACCTCGACCCGCGTGCGCCGACTCGTCTTCCGGTCACCGCGGACGGCGTACCCGACGGTCTCGCCGACCGGCTCCCCGAGCAGGTGCGCCAGCCGTCGCGCGGCGGCGCGGGCGGCGATCCGGCTCGGCTGGGTGACGACCACGCGACCCTCCACGGCCACCGCGACCGCAGGCGGGACCAGCGTCGTCTTGCCGGTCCCGGGCGGAGCCTGGACCACCGCGACGCCCCGACCTCGCACCGCCTCGCCCAGCGCAGCCAGCCCCGCGACGACCGGCAGGTCGGGCGGCGCGGCGAGGAGGCTGTGGAGCGGGTCGGGCACGTCCGAAGTGTGCCCGATCGGAGGATGTGTGGAACTACTGCGAGGGGGTTGCGCTTCGAACGGCTCACGATAACGCGTACCTTCGGAGCACTTGAAGCATGTGTCGGATCTGACTGACGGTTTGCTCGGGAACAGGATCCGGGTTGAAGTGCACGAGATCGTTCCGAACTTTGCGCAGTTCCGATAAGCGCGCTGCGAAGGTCGCACGGTGAAGAGGCCAGCCGAGTGACTGCCAGTGGGTGGTGTTCTGAAGGACCCGTTCGTAGTCACCCATGGTGAGGTCATCGAAAGTCCGAAGGTTTCTCTCGCCGGTCTCGTCGCATGCCAGAACGATGTCGGCCATCGAAAAATTCTCGCTGACAATCTGCCGAAGGAGTCGGTCCAATTCCCCGATCAGAAAGAAGGGGGTGGCCAACTCGCCATACGCTCTGACGACGTCTGCGGTAGTAACGATCCCGCTGACACGGTTCGTCTCGTCCTTCACGAAAACAAAATCTTCGGACTCAAGGAGTGGCAGTACGTCGACCAACTCCGTGTCGAAGCGGCGGGTGGATGCGTCTACGATCGCGCTCCCGAACTTTCCCGACGGGTCGGCGTGACGCGCGCGAGCAATGGATTGCCAGGTGACTGCGCGCGGTGTTGAGTGAGCTGTCGTCATCACCGCCAGTTGCGAATAATCGTTCAATAGCATCAGGGTGATCGCCTCATCGTATGAGGAGCTCGGGGAGACGGAGAGAACGCCGTCATTGGCAGACGGAATGTTCCCTAGCGTGAGTCCAACGTCCCCTCCGATGGGCTGAGCGTTCGTTTCGGCATCGGCGTCAGTGGCTTCATTGGATTCCTTTGAATCCCGCTCGACGATTCGAACCTCCGAATCGAGGCCAGTCTTCAAAAAGTTTGGCTCGGTAGCTAGTCCGTGATTATCGAGATCGGCGGCAAGTTGTTCACTCACCTCTGGTGAGCGACCGGAGGCACCCCATTGAGAAAGCAATTCCCGAACGCGCACAGCGACAGGCTCGCCTTGACTGGCTTGGCGCCGGGCGTTGCGAAGGAACTCGTGATGAGTCCGTGCCTCATTTGTAGCCTCGTCCGATGAATTTGCCACGGGCCCGCGGTCTGCAACCAAGTCGAGGAGATTTTGCCGAAGAACGTCAAGAGATTCTCCCGTCGATTCGAGCTGCCACGCATGCCAACCGTCGATCGATCCGCCAGCCGACGCGGTAGCAGCCCGCGACGGAGACCTAAACGATCGACCGTCTCCCAGGAGAAGCTTGCCATCCTCGGTGATGCTTGCGTGATACGTCTCGCCCAGCCGTGGTCGATGGAAAACGAGCGTAGTCCCGGGGCTCAGGAGAGACGCCTCGATCAGATCCTGAAGAATCACGCGTCTACCTCGAAGTAGGTAGGAGTTGCGCTCTCGTTCTCCGCTCGTTTCGGCCATACGCGTCACTCTCCGGATTGTGGTGCGGGATGCATCACCCTAGTGCGTGGGGCTTCGAGGAACAGGATTTCACGAGTATCGCTTGCGCTGCAGCACGCACTCGTGGTCAGTAGGGGCGCGCAACCCGGACGTGAAGTGGCGTCTTGTCTAGGGTTCGAGGGGTATCTCGACATTGACAAGCAGCGTTCGCTGCGTGGGCGCCCCGTAGAGTGTTCGGTCGCGCGGTCCACGATTTATCTGTGCCAAATCGTCTGCTTTCGTAGCTGGGGACAAAACCGTCCCGACTCGAGGTGGACTTTCGTATTGTGGCCGATTCCTAGGACTACTGGCCTGCTGCACTTGTCGGACACGCACGTCAACCGTCCTTGGAGTCCGTGCGGTTCGAGGGGTGGTCGGTCGAGTGCGCGCCCTCGGGCGGCCCAGTGAAGGCGACTTGCGACCGAACGCAACTGTCTTGTGTCGCTGTCCTGGCGCGCATCTCCAAGGCGACTGCGTCGCTGAACGGTACAGGCTTCGTGAGCGTGCGGATCTCCTTCGCGCCGGTTCAAGAATCGCCAGGTTTAAACGCAGAATGCGCAATGAACCGTCGTCTGAGGGGGTTTGCGCTCTTGATCCTGGCGCGCTGTGGCGACGCCACCTCACCCTGGACCTCCGGGCGATCCCCGGACGCCGTCGCGGTACGCCACGTGGTCGTGGACGCGGGCCCAGAAGGCTCGCGGCGACCCGCTGGGCGACCGCCCGTCCTGCGACCGAGCGAGGCCCCGATGACCGAGCTGCTCC
>SXGT01394237.1_pt1 | contig 15427 bp, 13 predicted proteins | sample 3176221 | NCBI WGS metagenome assembly SXGT01 (sample SAMN11356862, study PRJNA531348) | freshwater metagenome | isolation source: freshwater sample F1-120 | place: China: Fuxian Lake, Yuxi | collected 2017-12-25
ATACCTTCAGATCGTAACCCTTGCGGTCCAGGTTCTGAATGCGCGACATGGAGCGATCAACCACCGACTTCAGATCGCCTTCGGTGCTGGCGGCGAGTTCGTAGTCGGAGCGAATGCCTTCGGCGCGAAGACGCAACTGTCCGTAATAGGCCCGTTCGGCGGCATCGAAACGCGCCTTCGCCGCGATGCGCGTGGGATGCTTCTCGCCATAGCGGGGGCCCAGCGAGTCGAGCGCTTCTTTGGCTGACAGATAAGCGGATTTGGTGTCGCGAACCAGCGGGTCTTCCTGAATGGCCGGAATTTCCTGGAGCAGCTCGACGCGGCTTCCGGCCGCGCGGATCTTGGCGTAGACGTTGGCCAGCGACTCTCGCGTCTGTCGGGCTTCGCGCAGCTTGCGGCTCTGCTCGATGATCTCGGTTTCGACCAGCCCCCGCGTCCCGCCGACATTGACCAGATCTTCCTTTTCGAGGAAACGCTGCAGCGCCTGTTCCGAGGCCTGCATGGCCTTGCGTGACTCTTCGACGCGTTCCGTCAGCCAATCGGCGGCCTCGTAGCCAAGGCCCACACGGTTGGCCCGATCACGACGCATGTATTCGGCGACGACCGCATTGGCAACATCGGCGGCCAGCTGCGGATCGCCGGCTTTGAAATGCACCTTCACCAGGTAGGTATTGGGAACCGGATCAACCTGCAGGTCTTCCTGCAGCTCATCCACGAGAGTGCCCGGGGTTCCGCCGATGGCATCCAGGCGCAGCCAGGCATGCACCTGTGGCAGCTTCTGCTTGATCAGGTCGATGCTCTTGTCGACCGCTGCCTTCACCCCATCAAAGAAGGAAGGTTCCGTATCGACTTCCTTGCCCAGCAGTTTGGCGTAGGCGGGATGATCCTCGAGCTTCAGTGTCTGGATGACCGCGAGCAGCAGCTCCTTCGAACTCAGCAGCTCGTACTGTGTACGGTGATACTCGCGGACGATGCCCTGCGTTTCGTAGACCTTGTCGATCTCGACGACGTTAGTCTCCTTCGGCTCGATCAGCAGCGAAGTCGTCGCCTGATAGACCGGGCTGGTCAACAGGCAGTAGGCCAAGCCCGCCCCGGCAGCCAGCGTGGTGAGGCCGATAATGGGCCAGCGGCCGTACCAGAGCTGGCGCGCGACCTCGGTGGCCATCGGCGTCGAAGGTGCCGCCGCAACACCGGGGGCATGATCGGGAACTTGGTTCACGCGTACCACCTCAGAAGAGGCCTTGCTCGACTACGACCGTATCGCCGGGGAAAACCGTGGTGTCGAGAGTCGCAGGCAGTTTATTTCGCAGATCGGCTTCACGGTAGACAGAGATTCCGCGCATCGAGGCGCGCTCCGAGAAACCGCCGGCCAGCGTTGCCGCTTGGCGCACCGTCAGTCCAGGGACATAGGGGTAGCCGCCGGGCAGGCGCACTTCGCCGTTGATGTAGAAATTGCGATAGGTCACCACGACGACGCGGACGTCCGGATTGACCAGGTAGTCACCGCGCAGACCGCGGTCGATCGCCCGCTGCAGATCGTTGACACTGCGACCGACCACCGGCAGATCGCCAAGGAAGGGGTAGTTGATGACGCCGGATTCACTGAGCGTCAACTCCATGGTCAGATCTGCCTCACCATGAACTTGGATGCGGATCTTGTCGCCAACCCCAAGGCGGTATTCGTTGGGATTGACCGCGGCCGATCGCATCACCGCCGGGGCCTGCGGGATCGAGACGGCGCGGGTTGCGGATGGTGGCAACGGCGGTGGTGCAATCGCCGCCCGAGGAGGGGGTAGGGACCGCGCGTCCGCCGGCGCGCGATCCATGGTGCCGCACCCGACCAGAGCCAAGCCCATCAGCATCGCCGTCAATAGGGACGGTATGCGGTGGCGCGCGCACAGACCGGCCACGAGCCGGGGAAGGCTCATCAGGTACACCCTCAGATCAGTAGAAAGTTACAGCGCGAACTGCAAGCGCAAGTACGGAACGAAGCGGTCAAAGTTCAGCGGCCGCAGCTGCGCATCGACGGCATTGCTGTCACGCGAACTGCCGTCCACGCCCGCCCGCATCTTGACGCTGCGGAGCAGTTCGTATTGTCCATAGAAGCCGCCGATCAACAGATCATCATCACGGTTGGCCCCTTCGAAGCTGTACTGTGCAAAAGCAAGCGAAAGGCCGGTCTCGAAGCGCGGGCTCCAGCCATGAGTCCACTTGGCACCAATACGGCTCACATCAATGAAGTCTGCGCCATCGAAGTAGCTTTCCTGCGCGGTACGCGAGGTGTCGATGACAAACTCGGAGTAGGTGACCGGGCGGTAGCTGATGGCGGCCTCCCAATTGACGCCACTGAAGTCATCGCGATTGGTGGCATCGAAATCACGCTGGACCAGACCAATGCGGACGCGACCCAGGGTCTTGGCCGAGGCGAACCACTGGAAGCCGCCACGGACCAGCAACTCGGTACCATCGCGAGCCGTCTGGCCCACGCGGACGAAATCGTATTCGATGGAGTGGTGCTGGATGTCGAACAGCAGGCCAGTGCGGGGGCTGATTCGGACCTTGGCCTCGGCGCCGCCACCGAAGATGTCACGGTCAAGGAACTGCGTGTCTGCGCGATTGGTATCGTACTCACGCATCAGGCCGTCGCCCCACAAAGTGAGGTTGAACGTGGCCGAGGGCGCGCCAAAGGTGTAGGCGAGCCGCGCGGAGGTGGCAGTCCACTCGTCCACATCGCGGTTCTGCTGCGACGGGGTCAGCTCCGTGCGCTCGGTGCCGAAAGGATCATGCCCTTCGTCGCGCAGGACGTTGACGGCGATGCGATGACGCCCGCCCTCATTCAGTCGCGCTTCGAGGAAGAGATCGGAGTCGCTGTAATCGTCTGAGCTCGAGGTGTCGTAGAACGCATACTCGCCGCGGTAGCCGGCGCGCAGAACGTTGTCGGCGGTCAGATACTCCAGCGCGACGCCGGGCGCAATCACGCTGGCCTGTGCGTCTGTCTCGTTGGCGTCCTGACGATACAGGTTGCTGTCATACAGGTAGGTGGCGTCCAGGACCGGCTTCAGGAACAGACCGCCGCCAAAGTTGATCCCACTGGGTTCTCCTGGCGGCGTGCCCGACTGAGCAAAAGACGTCGCCGAAACGGCGCTGATAAGTGCAGCGCAAAAGTGAACCCGCTTCATGGTCTAAATCCCCGTTCCCAACCAGCCTGTTATTCGAGATAAAACTTCAACGTGTGCTCTGCGGTTCCTGTTTCAGGAGCCGCTTGCAGGTGCTTCGCCGGTCCCCGGGTTCTCGTCGATCGGATCCGGGATGAGGCCCGCCTGGGCGAAGAGGTAATTGGCCCCCAGCTCGACGACTAGCAATGCTAGGGCCGGATCGCCAATTTGCGCAGAGGCGCCGGCGATGGCGGCGCGGAAGTCCTGAGCGTCCATCGCCGCCGCAAGGCAGGCGATGACACCGTTGGCGGAGTCCGCATTGGCCTTGGCCGCGACAGAAATCGCCGTCGCAGCAGCCGTCGGCGAGGCGGCGGCTTCGGCGCACGCCAGCGCGGCGTTGCTGTAGAGACTTCCGGCTGCGGCAATAACCAGCGCCGATGCGCACTGGCGAAGCCCGAAAAGACGCTTGTTCATGATGACAATCTCCCAGATCCCAATCGGACCTTTGGTTCCGATCATACCCCGGCACGCGATGAGAACCAAATTCTTACATTTCTCACCTAATTCTGCGGATTGATACGGTTTTACCCCTTTTCCAGATGCAGTACTGCGAAGCTCGTCAAACTTGGCGCAGGATGAGCAGCCAGATACCGGCTCCAGCGCAGGTGAAGATCACGCAATATCGGCACATGCTGGTAATACTGAACGTGTCCGAAGTAGCCATCGTAAGCCTGCACGGCATATCCCAAAGACTCGAATCGCCGAATCTGCCGGGAGCTTGGCCCCCTGCACCAGTCGTAGTAGGCCGGAAACTTGGCCTGACGGAAGCGATCACGTGACGGTGTCAGCAGGCTGAGCAGCTTGTCGGCCGCCCGTTCCGGCAGCAGGCGGTTGGCCACGAACGGTGGAGCCCACATGGTCGGGAAGAAATGCATCGCCTGGCCGCCCGGGCGCAGCAGGCGAGCAATATTGCGATGGAGTTGTTCGCCATCGCGGACATGTTCGGCCAACATGCGGCTGAACGCGAAGTCGTAGCGGTCTTGCTCGAGTTCTGGATGGGGTGCCGCGATATCCAGGCACAGCGTGTGGTAACCGGCGGGGGCCTTCGCCAACTCCACGGCCGAGATGTCCAGCAGGGTGTACTCGAGCCCCAGCGCGGCCACTTCTTCGCTTGGAAAACTCGGGTTTGCACCGCCGCCGATCTCGATGACGCGTTTAAAGCCATTGCGACGGATCGCGTCTCTGAGCCGCTGGTCGTAGCTGCCCCAAGCCTCATCGGACAGGCCGTAGCGAATGGACGGGGTTTTGGATGCTGCGGTCATGGTGGTTTGCCGGTGGGTCGGAAGTGATCATAATCCAAGCCCGATTTCCCGCCGACCTTCCGATACCGACGCCCGCCGATGCGCGATCGCCCCTCTTTCGCCCTGGTCGTTCCGACGCTGAATGCGGGGTCCTTGTGGAGCCAGTGGTGGGCCGCGCTGAATGCGCAGTCCGTACAACCCTCGCGGGTACTGGTGGTTGATTCGGTGTCCAGCGATGACACCGTTGCGTTGGCTCGCCGTGCCGGCGCCGAAATCCATCCTGTTGCACGTGGCGAGTTCAATCATGGCGGGACTCGACGGTGGGCCGCAGGCTTGGCGCCCGAGGTTGATGTCATCGTCTTGCTGACGCAGGACGCGATACTGGCCGCGCCCGACGCGCTGGAGAGCCTTCTGGCGGCTTTCGAGGATGAGCGGGTCGGCGTGGCCTATGGCCGACAGCTTCCCAGGCCCGCTGCCGGCCCCATTGAAGCCCATGCGCGGCTCTTCAACTATCCGGCCCACTCTCATTGCGTGGACTCAAGCAACGCCGGACGCTACGGGATCAAGGCCCCCTTTCTGTCCAACTCGTTCAGCGCCTATCGGGTCCGCGTGCTCGAGGCTGTGGGCGGATTCCCCGAGCGCGTGATCCAGAGTGAGGATATGTATGTGGGGGCCCGGATGCTGCAACAGGGCGCGCGCATCGCCTACGTTGGCGACGCCTGCGTCTTCCATTCACATGCCTATGGTTGGCGGCAGGATTTCCAGCGCTATTTTGATATCGGGGTTTTTCATGCGCAGGAACCCTGGATCCGTGAGGCGTTCGGCGGTGCCAGTGGCGAAGGACTGCGATTCGTGCGGTCCGAACTGGGGCACTTGCTGAGACGCGCACCCTGGTTGGTCCCGTCGGCGATGCTGCGGACCGCGCTCAAGTTGCTGGGATTCCGGCTGGGCCTGCGCCAGGCATCGCTGCCGCCGAACTGGCGGCGGCGCTTCAGCATGCAGAAGTACTACTGGTCGGCGTCGCCGACCAAAGGCCCCAGCCGTTGATTCATCGCTTGTAGACGTGCGGGTTCTCGCGAACGCCCTTGCGAAACAGTTTTCGCAAGCCGCTTCGCGCGTAGCCGTCGGCGAGCAGCGCCAGGTCCTGCAGGCGATTCTCCGGTCGACCGCGGAAGAACGTAATGTGGAACTCGTCGTCAGCCCGTGCCGGCTCAGGCGAAAAGTAGTAATTCGAGACGCAGCTGCGAATCCCGTCTCCCGAGATCGGATTCACGGAGTGCCATGAAGTCTGGTGGGTCTCCATGATCACGAGCCGGTTGAACAGGCTCGGAATGACGCGCGGCGCCGTTCCGGGGCCGTCCGGCCACAACTCCAGACTGCCGCCACGGTCTGGCGACCATCCTGGCGTGACGTAGTACAGCAGGTTCAGCACACGCCAGAGGCGTCGGTCCTTGTCGTGCGAATTATCGATATGCGGGTTGAGATAGTCGCGCGCCTTCATGGCCGAGAGTCCGCCGGCATAAAGATGGGGATCCGGCTGTAACCCCAGAAGACCGGTGATCTGGCCGACGAGTCGAACAACCTCGGCATCCTGAAAGGCGTAGATCGACTCCTCGGCCAGCGGTGCATAGCGATTCATCTGCACGGCAATCGACTTGCTCTCGCGCAGCGAGACGTGACGCACCATGCTGTCGAAAGCGGGAAAGGCGCGATACACGGACTCGGCCACCGCGGAGGGGAGCAGGTTATCGACGATGACATGCCGGATGGGGCCCGAGTGGATGAAGGCGTCGCGCAATCGGGGCAAGTCGGCGGTCAGCCGGGCGGCAATCAGCTCGGCCAGCTGGGCGCGGGTGGGTGAGGCGGATGGATCGATCATGGGCGCGGATTGAAACGCGGTATCCAGCATCAGCGCAAGGGGTGGCCGAGCATCTCTGCACGCAGCACAGCGGTATAGGTGGCAGCGCGATAGCCCTGAACGCTTAGGAAGCGGACCCGCATCGGGAGCCATCGGGCGAGCGCCAAGCGTCTCGTCATCCAGCGCAGCCATCGGGACGGCACTGGCTGCCACACCAATAGCGACGCGGCCCGATGGACCGCCAGGCGCCTGAACTCCGGTACATCCCGGCGGATACGCGCGAAGTTGGCACGCGAATCGTCGAACTTCTCCAGCATTTCCTGCTCGCTCGGCAGATCCATGTGCGAGGCCGTGTTGTCGATGTGCAACGCACGGGCGTGACGAAGCCGGAGCGCCCAGTCGGCATCTTCGAATCCCCACCCGTGGTAGCGCTCGTTGTAAGGCTGCTCCAGCAGCAGGCTGCGCCTGACCATCAGGTTGTTGGTCAGCAAATACCACAGTGGATGCCGATTGCGGACCCCGGCGCCGACGCACTCGGTCACCTGGCTGAAGTAGCGGTACAGCCGCCGGTCCTCACGGCACGATGTCAGCCGCAGATAGCTGCGTCCACCGCAGACGATGTCGAGCTTTCCCTGCAGCGCATGCTCGAGGTAGCGACGCAGAAAGTCGTCGGAGTCGGGCAGCATGTCGGCGTCCAGAAACAGCAGGTAGGGGCCCCGTGCTTCCTGTGCCAGGCGGTTTCGAATCGCGGCACGGCCCAGATTCCGAGAGCTGACGAGCAGGGTGCAGGCGATCGCGGCCCGCTCGAAATGCTGCCGCAGGTCGGCCGCATGCTTGTGTTCAGAGGAGCCATCGTCGGCGAATACCAGTTCCACAGGCAGGGATTGCTGTTCTGCCTGACCGATCAGTTCCTGTGCCAGGGCGGCAACCGGATAGTCCTTGTAGGGCACGACGATCGACAGCAGCGGTGCTGCCTGCGGTGCGGTGTTGCGCCAGCGCTGCAGATCGACCGTCATCGTGCGGGCGAATGGCGCCCCACCACGCCGGCACTCCAATCGTGGATGCCGCGCGCGATACCCCGCATCGCAAGGCGATGCCCGCGTGCTGCGGCGAAGCCGAGGCGCGCCACGGCGTGGGCCAGCGTCACCATACCCTGGAGGCGTCCCAGCTTGTGGGCCGCATACAGCAAGTTGCGGGTGTAGTAGTAGGTGTGCAGGTAGCGATCGCGTGACTGTGTCGTCGACTCACGATGCCAGACCCGTCCAGCCACCAGAAACGCGGGCTCACCCGGGTGCAGGGCGGCGAACCTCTGCTTGAACGGATACGTGAATTCCAGATCCTCTGCGTTCAGGAAATAGTCCTCGTTCAGCCAGCCGAGTTGCGATGCCCGCGCGCGCGACAGGAAGATCGAAGCGCCAACCAGATAGTCGATGGCGGCCGGATGATCGACGTACCGGGGTGACACGAGGGGGCCGTGACCCAGGCGTTGGCCGCCACAGGCCTGCAGGCGATCCGGCTCATCCATGTAGTAGACCCAAGTCCCGACAGGCCGGTCATGGAGGTCCTGTCTTGCAGTAGCTTGCATTGCCGCATGGGCGTCGGTGGCGACCACGATGTCATTGTTCAGCAGCCACAGGTAAGCACAATCCGCTTGGGCGAGCGCCCAGCGCATCGCGGCGTTGTTTCCACCGGCATATCCCAGGTTGTCGCGCCCCCGGATCACCACCAGCGGATGCTCGGCAGTCGCGGTGTCGGGGGTGATGACCGAGACGGGGAGCGGCTTGGGGACAGGCGGACTGACCAGCGCCAGCAGCGCCTGCGGAAGGCGGGGGTCCGGGGGCCGCTGGCCGCTCGCCCATTCGACGAGCCGTTCAACCGAGCCGTCCGTAGAGCCGTTGTCCCAGACCACGATGCGAAGATCCTCTGCTCCGCTTCGCAACAGACTTTCAAGGCACAGTACAGTATCGGCCCAGCCGTTCCAGTTCAGGACCAGCGCATAGGTTCGGACGTGCGGCATGCCTTGCAGACAAGTAGGTGAGCGGAGAAGTGTGGTATGCCGATAGCATACTGCGTTCTCATGCGCCGACCTGCGATGTCCGGGCGTTACAAGACCAGAATCGATTTCAGCGGGCCGGGGCCAGCCTTTGATTTTCAGTTCCTACGAATTTGTACTGTTGTTCCTGCCGATTGCGTTGCTCGGCTTCTGGACGGTATCCCGTTGGGGTGGAGGGCGTGCCGCACTGTGGTGGATGGTGCTGGCTTCGCTCTTCTTCTACGGCTGGTGGAATCCGATCTACCTGCCGCTGCTGCTCGGCCTGATGACCATCAACTATGGGGTCGGCATGGCCATCGAGCGGGCGCAGGTCGGACGTCGCGCGCTGCTGGTGACGGGGATTGCCATCAATCTTGGCGCCCTGTCTTACTTCAAGTACGCCAATTTCTTCCTGGGCACGATCGATCAGCTCGCGGGTACGTCCTGGAATCCCGCACCTATTCTGCTGCCGCTGGCCATCTCGTTCTTCACGTTCCAGAAAATCGCCTATCTGGTCGACGTCTATCGTGGCGAGGTTCGAAATCAGGGTTTCGTCCAGTACGCCTTCTTTGTGACGTTCTTCCCGCAGCTGATCGCGGGGCCGATCGTGCACTACAAGGAAATGGTTCCGCAGCTGCTGGCGAAGCCCCGTTTCTCGCCGCAGGCCACCAATATTGCGATCGGGCTGACCATCTTCACGGTTGGCCTGTTCAAGAAGGTCGTGCTGGCCGACGGGATTGCCTACTACGCCAATCCGATTTTCCGCGAGGCCGGTGCCGGGCACGACGTCGATTTTTTCCTGGCCTGGGCGGGCGGTATCGCCTACAGCCTGCAGCTGTACTTCGACTTCTCCGGGTACTCGGACATGGCGACCGGGCTTGCGCGGTTGGTCGGACTGAAGCTCCCGATCAATTTCGATTCGCCTTACAAGTCGAAGAGCATGGCGGAGCTGTGGCGGCGCTGGCACATCACACTCATGCGATTCATGCGGGCCTATCTGTATTTCCCGCTGGGCGGCAATCGCGGCAGCCCGTCGCGCCAGTACTTCAATGTCTTCATCGTCATGTTCCTGTGCGGAGCCTGGCATGGGTCCGGGTGGACCTTTCTGCTGTTCGGCATCTATCACGGGTTGGTGATGGTGGTATATCGCATGTGGACCCAACTGCGTCAGGCTGCGGGACTCACTCGCGAGTACGCCTGGTGGGACAACGGCCTGGCGCGCGCGCTGACGCTGATGGCCTGGGTCTTCGGACTGACGCTGTTCCGTTCGCCCGATCTGGCGACCTTCGGCCAGATGGCCTCCGGCATGGCGGGCCTGAACGGTGCGAATCTGCCACTGCACTGGCAGGGCGCACTGGCGCCGCTGGCGTCACTATTCTCGACGTTGCACATCGGGTTCGAGAATGCTCCGGTGATGCTGAATTCGCAGATCGTGCTGTGGATGGCCGGTCTCGCAGCGATCACCTTCTTCACCCCCAATATCTATCAGCTGCTGTCTCGCTTTGACCCGGTTTTGCTGGAAGAGCCACTGGCCCCGACGCGCTGGCCGTTATGGCGGCCCGGCTGGCTGCTGGCACTCGCGGTATCGCTGATGGCGCTCACCGCCCTGCTGAACATGTCGAATGTCAGCGAGTTCCTCTACTTCCAATTCTGACCATGAGCCATTTCCGGTTCGCCGCCCTGATTGTCTCGGTCTTCGTCAGCGCTGGCGCGACGATCATCTTTCTGGGTTTGACCTCCGAGCCCTATGTCGGGGATCTGACCCGCCTGGGCGGATACCAGGAGAGTGCCTTTGGCTGGCGCGAGCCGCAGCAGCGCTTCGTGCCGCCCCGGTATTTCGCGGAACGTTTCGAGCCGTCGAGCGACATGTTGGTGCTCGGCGATTCAATGACCCTGCGCCGCGATGCCGAGCAGACCGATCCCGGCGCGTTCTGGACCAATTGGCTGGCGGTGAAAACGGGCTGGACGATCTCCGCCCTGCACCGGCGTGATTTCACCGTCGAGGATGTGATGGCGCTGCCGGCCTATCGCCAGTCACCGCCACGCCTGTTCGTTCTGGAATTCGCCGAGCGCGCAATTTCGGGGCTGGAACGGGTTACGCAAGTGGCCTTGCAGGCGCAGGGCGGGTGCGAGGGACAGCGTCCCGGATCCTTGCCCGTGCTGGCAGTGCAGCCCCCGTCGCCGCAACCGATGCCGGAGCCCCTGGCGCTGGCGCAGCCGGCGCGCAAGCCCCTCGATCTGTCACTGGGCGGGCATCGCCTCAAGCATTGGCTGACCCGGCAGGTCTGGCCGGGACGGCTGGGGGCGGTCGCGTTTCCGATGACGCGGGCGGATCTGTTCAGCAACCGGCAGAGCGACACGCTGCTGGTCTATCGCGACGATCTGATCAAGGTCGGCCTGTCGGACGTGCAGCTCCGTCAACAAGCCTGCGGGCTGCGGGCGCTGCAACGCAGCGTGGAGGCTGACGGACGCACCCGCTTCGTGGTGCTGATCGTGCCTGACAAGCTCAGTGCGTATCGGCCCTACGTTGAGGGATTCCCGGCGCGCTATCCCGCAGTCGTGCCCATTCTGGCCGAGCAGCCGTTACTGGGGCTGCCGCGTGTGGATCTGGCGTTCGACGAAGCCCTGCGCGCGGGCGCGCGCGACCTGTTCATGCCCAACGACACGCATCTGGGCGCCCTTGGGCATCGCCTGTTGGCCGAGGCCCTGCTGAGCGACCTGGAAGCGCGCGGCTTTGCCCGGGTGCAACCCTAGCGAGGCGCTGTTGCCGCCGAGTCGCATGCGGGTCAGCAGGGCCAGCATCAGCAACAGCAGGTAGTAGTTGCCACCCGAGCCGAACATCAGCGACAGCGGCCATGTCGACCACACGGCGGCGATGGCCCAGATCAGCGGCTCATTGCGCTGCTGCGCTTCGCGCAGCATGAAGGTCCACAGCACCCACATGAATCCCATCCAGATCAGCACACCGACCAGCCCGATCTGTACGCCGATCGCGATGAAGACGTTGTCGATCAGCACCGTGCTTTCACCGTAGAACTGGCCCGAGTCCTTCTGCGTGACGGCGGCGCAGAACAGCGCATTGGACAGGCCCTGACCGAGCCAGACGTCAGCCCAGGTATTCCAGGCCTCCTGGCGGATATCGAGCGAGCCGGAGTTGAAGATGCCTTCGTTTCCCAGCCCCATCCATCGCATGACGTCCTTGATGCCGCGCGCAACCATGAAGCCGCCCAGCGCAAACAGCGGAGGCAGCCAGTAGGCGCCGCCAAATCGGCCGGTGCGCCGTGCGCGCTCAAGCCATATCGTGGCGAACAGACTGCCCAGCCCGACCAGATACACCGTCCGGGTCAGCGCGCAGTACGTGCACAGTGCGGCCACTCCGAGATAGATCAGCGCTGTCCACGAAGGCGCTACCCCTTCTGAGAACAGGTAGCGCCAGATCGCCAGCGTGCCGACGAACACGCAGAAGTGACCGAAGGACCAGCCCGAGTTGAACAGCGAGAATGCGCGAATGTCGCCCTGGAACCACCATGCAAAGATTTGAAAGGTTCCATTGATCGCCGCTGTCGGCAGGATCGGATCGGCATCAAAATGTTGGATCAGCCCCAATGCCGCCAGCGGCACGAACAGCAGCATCAGCACCCGCTGGATCTGTCGGCTCTCTATCGTTCCTTGCAGCGCGAACGCCAGCGGAATGGTCATCAGGAAGAAGTAGAAGCGGTAGAAGGTCGTCGCCAGCGCACCGAAGCTTCCCGGGTAACGCGCTTCCAGAAAGATCAGGCTCAAGGTCAGGTAGGCGCCAAACACGGCCCACCAGACCAGCAGACTGGCCGGTACTGCCGGCAACCCCTGCCGCAGGATCATTAGGCCGCAGGCGGCCAGATACAGCAGGTGGATCGGCCACATGCCGAAGTACACCGACTGCCCGAACACCGCCATTTGCGCCTGCGGCCACGCCGAGTCGACGAAACACAGCAGCCACCACGTCACCAGCATCATCGTCGCCCATGTCGGGCCCGCCGAATGCGGATGAGGGAGAGCGGTGGCGCGCGAGGGCAGGATCGTGGCGGGGCGCATGGATGGAGCAATCAGGGTGATTGCGATCACTGTAACGAGCTCGTCTCCTGCATACAAACCTGCAAGCTTTCGGTAATGTACACAGCGCTTTACTCAAACTATTACTACTCGGCGAGAGCGCTTCCGTGACCACGCAACAACTTTATCTCGACCTGCTCAAGAAGACCCTGTCCTTCAGCCTCTGGGAGGACATGGGGTACCCGATCGAGGTCTACAACAATCTCCGCCGGCAACCGATGCGACTGATTGCGGCGACCATCGCCAAGGCGGCTGCATTGGGGCGCATGGAGGTCTATCGAAAAATGACGCCTGAGATGCGGGAGTCGGGCCAGGCCTGGCCGCGGCATGCGGACACCATGGTCGGCATGAAGCGTCTGGACAACATCCAGAACTGCGTCGAGGACGTGCTGCGGGATGGCGTTGAGGGGGACCTGATCGAGACGGGCGTCTGGCGCGGCGGCTCCTGCATCTTCATGCGCGGCATCCTCGAGGCTTATGGCGACAAGACACGCCGCGTATTTGTGGCCGACTCGTTTCAGGGATTGCCGCCGCCGGACGCCGAGCAGTATCCGGATGACAAGGGCGATATCCATTACACCTTTGACCACCTGCGCGTTTCCGAAGAGCAGGTGCGCAACAACTTCCGCCGTTACGGGCTGCTTGACGAACGCGTGGTGTTTCTCAAGGGATGGTTCAAGGATACCTTGCCGGTGGCGCCGATCGACAAGGTCGCGGTCATGCGGCTCGACGGCGACATGTATGAATCGACGATGGATGCGCTCAAGGCCCTGTATCCGAAGCTGTCGAAAGGCGGGTACTGCATCATCGACGACTACGCGCTCGAGGGTTGCAAGAAGGCGGTCGAGGACTACCGACGTGACCACGGCATCGACGCGGTGATCCACACGGTCGACTGGACCGGCGCCTACTGGCGCAAATAGCCGCTCCGGTATCCCGAGTACAGCATGCCTGTCGTGCCGGCAGCGGCCGCGCACACTGAAGCCTCCGCACTGACGCGTCGCGGGCTGCTGGCCCGCAATGTCGTATGGAATCTGCTGGGGGTCGGCTTGCCGACACTGGCGGCGGTGCTGGCGATCCCGCCGCTGGCCGGGGCGCTGGGTGAGGCGCGCTTCGGGCTGCTGTCGCTGGCCTGGATGTTCATCGGGTACTTCACGATCTTTGATCTGGGGCTGAGCCTGGCGTTGACCAAGATCGTCAGCGCGCGCATCGCCGAGAACCGCCGCCCCAGCCTGACGTCGCTGGTTGGCACCGCTCTGATCGCAGCCACGTTGGTTGCGGTATTGAGCGCCGTGCTGGTCTGGGGGGCTGCGCCGCGGCTGGTCACGCAGATCATGAAGGTGCCGGCCGACCTGCAGGGCGAGGCGCTGCAGGTGATTTATGTGCTGGCGCTGAGCATTCCCTTTGTGATTCTCGGCAGTGTGCTGCGCGGCGTTCTGGAGGCCTTCCAGCGTTTCGATCTGGTGAACGTCGTGCGCCTGGCCAACGGCCTATATCTGTTCATCGGGCCCCTGCTGGTGCTGCCATGGACCCGTGACATGGCCGTGCTGGTGGGGGTGCTGGCGCTGGGCAAGGCCGTGGCGACGCTGGTGTTCGCGTGGTTCTGCCTGCGTCTGCTGCCGGAATTGCTGCGTGAGCTGCGCTGGAGCGCGCTGGAGTTCCGCGAACTGTTCCTGTTTGGCGGCTGGATCACCCTGGGCAATATCATCGGTCCGCTGCTGACCTATACCGATCAGTTCATGATCGGCACGCTGGTGTCGATCGCGTTGGTTGGCTACTACCTGGTTCCGTACCAGATGATCACCAAGTTGTGGGCGGTGACGGTCGCGGTGGTCGGGGTGCTGTTCCCGGCGCTGAGCATCCATCTGATCGCTGATCGTCCGGCGGCGCGACGCCTGTTCTTGCTGGGCATGAAGTCGGTGGTGCTGCTGGTGGCGCCGGCCGCGTTCCTGGCCGCCGCATTCGCGGGCGAGATCCTGCAGCTGTGGCTCGATGCCGAGCACGGGCGCGTTGGCGGGCCGCTGCTGCAGGTGTTCGCGCTCGGCGTATTGATCAACGCTTTCAGTTTCGTCACGCTCGCTTTGGTACAAGCTTCGGGGAAGCCGGATTGGGTGCCGAAACTGTTCCTGCTGGAAATGCCGTTCTATGTGCCGGCGCTGTATGTCGCGATCGCCCAGTGTGGCTTGATGGGCGCCGTCCTCGTCTGGCTGGCCAAGATCCTGGTCGATTTCCTGTTCCTGCTGTGGGCGAGTTCGCGGGTCATGCCGGAAGTCTCGGCCGCCCTGCGCAAGGCAGTTCCTGGATTCCTGGTGCTGTTCGGCGGCTTCCTGCCGCTCTATGCGGACCTGCCGCTGATGTGGCGAGGCCTCTATGCGGGCGTGTGGCTGCTAGGCCTGCCGCTGCTGAGTTGGTACCAGCTGCTGTCGCCGGACGAGCGCAGCCTGATCCTGGACCGCGTGCGCCAGCGACGCCGCGAGACCGCGACCAGCACTGATCCCTGATCTCTCGACTCTGACCCGCCATGCTTTTCAACTCCTTTGAATTCCTTTGCGTGTTCTTGCCGATCACGCTTGCGGTTTTCTTTCTGCTGGGGTGGCGGCAGATGACGGCCGCTGCATTGGGCTGGCTGGTGGTCGCGTCACTGTTCTATTACGCATGGTGGAGTCCCTGGCAGCTCTCGGTCATTGCGGCCTCCATGTTCGGAAACTTCTTTCTGGCGCGTGCCGTTGCTTCGGGTCGTCATCGCAAGGCGATGCTGATTGCGGGCATCTGCGCAAACGTGGCGGCGCTGCTGGTATTCAAATACTCGAACCCCAGCTACGCGTACCTGGACAGGTGGTTCGACCTGGGATGGAACTGGCACCACGTCATCATGCCGCTGGGACTATCGTTCTACACGTTCCAGCAGGTCGGCTACCTGGTCGACGCCTACCGCACCCGCGAGAGCGAGCCGAGCTTCCTGCGGTACAGCCTGTTCGTGACCTTCTTC
>SXGT01029370.1_pt1 | contig 15425 bp, 10 predicted proteins | sample 3176221 | NCBI WGS metagenome assembly SXGT01 (sample SAMN11356862, study PRJNA531348) | freshwater metagenome | isolation source: freshwater sample F1-120 | place: China: Fuxian Lake, Yuxi | collected 2017-12-25
GGCCACCGGCCGGAGGCATGCCGTTCCGCAGCGTTTTGACGAAGTCGGTGTCCCTGCGGGCCATCGACTCGTCGGCGGCGAGGCCCGCCAGCTGCGTGCGAAACAGTTCTTCCTGAAGGGCGGGGTCGTTGAACTCGTGTAGGCATTCGCCAGCTCGATGCCGGCCACATAGAGCTCGAACCGCTCGGCCACGTGCGGCTGCCCGGCCTTCCGCTTCGTCAGCGGGCAGACCGCCGCGGGATAGTCGATCAAGAAGACAGGGCCCGAGAGCTTCTTCTCGACCGTCGCCTCGAAGAGGTCGCTCTTCACGACGTCGGGGTGTCGATTGGCCGTCTCGATGCCGTGCTGTGCCGCGGCGGCGGCCACGCTGGCCGGGTCTTCCGGATTGCAGCCGGTCACCTCCCTGTGGACGCCGGTCGAAAAGCCCGCTCCGGACGCCCGGGCCGCTACTCGCGAGGCTCACGAGTCGCCCATCAGCCGGAAAACCGGTGCGGACGTGCCATTGACCGGGCTATCCTTATCACGGCGGCCGTGGCGATGAGGCACTACGTGGATGTCACCGACGCCGACTTCGAGCGTACCGCGGTCGCCGGCAGCAAGCAGGCGCACAAAACGGCGCAGCACGTTCCCGCGAGTCGGTGTTTCGACTCGCAGGCCGAACCGTCCGCGCATGAAAAAGCCCCGGCTGTGCGGGGTCTCGCAGCATCCTGCGATCCCCTGCACAACCGGGGCATGGAGGCGAGGGGAGTCGAACCCCTGTCCCGTGATGTTTCAGCACGAACGTCTACGTGTGTGTCCGGTCAACTTGAGTCTCGCCTGCGCGTCCCCGGCCGACAGGGTGCGTCACAGGCCAGCCCGGAACTTTTTTAGCCGCGACCGTACCAGGCGGTGAATCGCGGCGAGTCGGATTTGGCGACCGATTGGGAGGCCCTTCCGACTGGGGCCATCGCTCGGGGTTGCTTAGTTAAGCAGCCAGAGAAAACTGAGCTTCGGCAATTGAAGCTTGGTCGACTTTTAACGTGGCCAGCCGACCAACCACGACACGCAATCCGGACCTCTTGCCATCCGGTCGAAACCAGTACGCCCCCGTTTGGGTTTGTGCACACCCCGGACTCCCGACCGCCACGCGGCCGTCGGAATGTCCGAGGCGACTGCATTCTATCCCAGAAACCTCATGGCCTGTATCGGTCGTGCGGTCGAGTCGGCTTCATTTCCCGAAAAAAAACGCTTTTTCGAGGCGAAAGGACACTCCGACGGGTCAATACTGTAAGGGAGGCGAGCCGTTGGCGGGAGCCGAAGCCGCCCGGCACGCCAGTCTCCCATCCCCCCAAACGTTGACGCGTCTTCCATGCCACTCGTACTCTTCCTGCAGGCGAAGTTGGTCGATTTTTCGGCCGCCGTCCTCTCCTGCGTGGGCACTGCCATGTTCCGTTCGCCAAACGGTTTTGGTCGCACCGTGTCGTGCGTCGTGGTGTGCGCGGTCGTCACGGCCGCCGGTCCGCTCATGGCCGAGGAGTGGGCCAAGAAGATGTTCTCGGTGACGAGCCACAACTTCGGCACCGTCGCCAAGGGCTCGAAGACGGAATACCGGTTCGTGTTCCGCAACATGTACAAGGAAGATCTCCGCGTGGTCGGCGTGCGGACGAGTTGCGGCTGCACGTCGCCGGAGGTCACGAAGAAGGAACTCAAGACCCACGAGACGGCGGAGGTCGTCGCGAAGTTCAACACGCGGACCTTCCTCGGGCAGCACGGTGCGACGCTCACGGTGACGTTCGACAAGCCGTTTTACGCCGAGGTGCAGCTCCGGGTGGCGGGCAACATCCGCGGTGACGTCACGTTTGAACCGCCGTTCGTCGATCTCGGCAACGTCGATCTCGGGGCGGGGGCGGAGCGGTCGATCCGCGTCACCCGCGTGGGAAGTTCCCCGTGGGACATCACCGACGTGCGGAGCGCCAACCCCAACTTCGAGGTGAGCCTCTCGAAGCCGACCCGCACGCCGTCGCAGACGGCCTATGACCTGACGATGAGGCTCAAGGCCGACGCCCCTGCCGGGTACATGAAGGGCCAACTCATTCTCGTGACGAACGATCCGCGGGCGACGCAGATCCCCATGGACGTCGAGGGCCGCGTCGTCGCCGCGGTGACCGTCAGTCCGCAACTGCTCTCGCTCGGTGCGGTGAAGTGCGGCGGCACGGTGACGAAAAACGTCGTCGTCCGGGCGAATCGGGATTTCTGCATCACGGGCGTGGCCTGTGAAGACGGCTGCCTCACCTGCGAGCCGCGGACGACGCCCGCCAAGGTCCACATCCTGCCAGTGACGTTTCAGGCCGGGGACGTGGCAGGGCGGATGGAGCAGCAACTCAGGATCTCGACCGATCTCGGCGAGGGGGCCGTGCCGATGGTGACGGTGCAGGCCGAGGTCGAGCCGCTGGCGGCCGCGGCCGCACAGGCCGCGAGCCTGCCCCGCTGACGAGCAGTCGGCGGCCGCACGCTATCCGCGTGACCCCAGGGGCGCGTACTCGCGTGCCGGTGGGCCCGAATAGATCGAGAGCGGCCGGATGATGCGGTTGTCGGCGATCTGCTCGATGACGTGGGCGGTCCAGCCGCTCATGCGGGCGACGACGAAGATCGGCGTGAAGACCTTCACCGGCAGCCCGAGGGCGTGATAGACGCGGGCCGCCGGCCAGTCGAGATTGGGCTTGAGCGACTTCTTCTCGAGCATGATCCGCTCGACCCGCTCGGCGAGTTCCTCGATTTTCTCCCCAGCGGTGCCGCGAACCATCTCGCGGCACATGCCGCCGAGGAGTCTGGCCCGCACGTCGCCATCCTTGTAGACGCGATGGCCGAAGCCCATCACCACCCGCTTCGCGGCGAACTGTTCGTGGACCCAGGCGTCGGCCCGCTCGGCAGATCCGATCTCTCCCAGCACCTCGAGCACCTTCTCGTTGGCGCCGCCGTGGAGCGGTCCCTTGAGGGCGCCGATCGCCGCCGTGACGCGGGAGTGCCTGTCCGAGCCGGTGGCTGCGACCGTGCGGGCGGCGCACGGGGAGGCGTTGACCTCGTGCTCGGCATACAGCACGAGCGTGGTGCCGAAGAGTGCCACATGCTCGGGGGGCGCCATCCGGCCCGTCAGTCGCTCGAGCAGGCCGCTGGCGATCGAGCCCGAAGGCCATGGCTGCGGGGTGCGGCCGCTCGTGAGGTCGATCCAGGCGGCGAGAAGGGCGGGTGTCTGGCCGAGAAGGCGCTCCGCCTGCGCGAGGAGCGCGGCCCGGGGGCCGGGCGTGTCGTCCTGCTCGAGGAGGCCGAGCATGCTGATGCCGGTCCGCAGCGCGTCCATCACCGAGGCCTGCGGGCTCGTCGCCGCGAGCCGGGCGAGGGCGTCGATCACGGCGGGATCGAGCGCCCGCGCGGCCCCGGAAATGCGTTCGCAGAATGCCTCCCGTTGAGCCCCGGTCGGCAGATCGCCATGCAGAAGGAGGTAGGCTACCTCCTCGAAGTCTCCCACGGACGCCAGCGGATCGATGTCGTAGCCGCGGTAGCGGAGCGTGCCGTCGAGCGAGCAGATGCTCGTCTGGCCGGCGATCACGCCCGCAAGTCCCTTGGCGAATTCAGCTGCGGGCCGGGTGAGCGGGGCCGTCATGAGGTGGGTTCCTGAGGAGACGCGGGGCGTGCGAAGCGGTGCCGTTCGGGATGCGCGGGATCGTAGTCGAGGAGCGCGTAGAGCTCCTCCCGCGTCTGCATCAGGTCGAGGAGGCTTTCCTGGGATCCTTCCGCGATGATCATCGCCAGGCCCGCTTCCATGGCCTTCATCGCCAGCCGCATCAACGTCACCGGATAGAGCACGGCCGCGAATCCGAGGTCCGCGAGGTCCGGAATCGAGATCAGCGGGCTCGTGCCGAACTCCGTCATGTTGGCGAGCAGGGGCACGGAGCCGGCGAAGAGGGTGCCGACACGGGCGAATTCGTCCCGCGATGCGAGGGCCTCCGGGAACAGCCAGTCGGCGCCGGCATCGCGGTAGGCGTGCAGGCGGGAGACGCAGTCGTCGAACCCATGCACGCTCCGCGAGTCGCAGCGACCGATGATCACGGTGTCAGGATCACGCCGCGCGGCGACGGCGGCGGCAAGCTTCGCGCACATCTCGGCTGGTTCGATCACCTGCTTGCCGGCGAGATGGCCGCACCGCTTGTCGGCGCCGCGCTGGTCCTCGAGCTGGATCGCGGCGGCGCCGGCCTCCTCGAGCAGTCGCACGGTGGTCGCCACCTCGTCCGGTCCACCGAAACCGGTGTCGGCGTCCACGACGACGGGGACGGTGACGGCCCGGGCCAGAATGCGCGTCTGTTCGACGAGTTGGTCTCGCGTGAACAGGCCGATGTCGGGCACCCCGAGCGTGCCGGCGGAGAAGGCCGCGCCGGAAAGGTAGATCGCGTCGAAGCCGGCCGACTCGACGAGTTTCGCGGCGAGCGCGAAGGGCGCCCCGACGATGCCGAGGGTCTCGGTCTCGATGCCGCGCCTGAGGGCGGCGCCGGTGGCCGCCGTCGCCGCCCCATCGGGTGCGGGGCGGAACTCGACGGGGGAATGGGCGGTCATCGGTATTCTGTATCCTGCGGTCGGCGTGAGGGAGGCCGCCGAGCGGCCGGAGAATCGTCGAGGTTATAGATGCGGGCCTGGCGCGGCGAAAGTGACGGCGATCGGACGGCGGCCCGCCTCGGTGGCGTCGTCGAGTGGCTGCTGATTCTAGTCGTGTTCGCGGCGGGCGGAGCCTGGCCAACGCCCGATGTCAACGAGACCGTCTATCTGACGAAGGCCCGTCACGCGGCCGATCCAGCCTGGGCCCGGGGCGACTTCTTCCTGGAGACCCCCGAGGCCCACGGCGTCTTCTATCTTTTCATGGGGCCGCTCGCTGCTGCCATGCCGCTGGAACAGGCGGCGTGGATCGGAAGGGTGGTCGGCTGGGCCGCTTTGGCCTGTGGCTTTCGTTGGGCGGTCGTCCCGCTGCTCTGCTCGGGCTGGTCCCGCGTGGTGGCAGCGGCGGTGTTCGCGGTGGCGCTGCGCAACACGACCGCGGCAGGCGAGTGGGTGATCGGTGGCTGTGAGGCGAAGGTTTATGCATGGGCCTTCGTGTTCGGGGGGCTCGGCGGGATTGTCCGCGGCCGGTTCGCGTGGGCCGTCTGTTTCTGCGGCGCGGCCACGGCGCTGCATCCGATCGTCGGCGGCTGGGCCCTCGTGGCCACCGTCGCGACATGGCTGGCGATGGGGCGGCCGGCCGCCCCTGAGGGCCGCCACCGCGCCACGATCCTGGTCGGCCTGGGGCTCCTGCTGGCAGGGGCGGGGGTCGTGCCCGCGGTCGGGCTGACGGCCGGTGTCGGGGCCGGGATGCAGGCGGCGGCGAACCGGATCTACGTGGTCGAGCGGCTCCCGCATCACCTGCTGCCGCGGGCATTCGCCGACGGCATGCTCGCGAGGCACGTGCTGGCAATCGCCGCGTGGTGGCTGCTGCAAAGGCTCGTGCCGGCGTCGGCCGCGCGGGGCCGTCTGGCCGCGTTCACCCTCTCCGCGATCGGTCTTTCGCTCACCGGCTGCCTGATCGCCGCCGCCGAGCCGTGGACGCCGGTCCCGGTGTACGGGCTCTTGCGGTACTACTGGTTTCGTCTCGGCGACGTGACGGTGCCCTTTGCCCTGGCGACGGCCGTCGCGGGGCTGCTCGACGACGGGGCCCTGTGCGGCCGCGTGGTCGGCCTGCGGCCCGCCGTCGTCCGCGGACTCACCGTGGCGCTTTTGCTCGCCGATCTCGCCGTGCAGAGCCACCACTGGCCGCTGCCGGGCCGCACCTCGCCCGCGCCGCGCGGCGACTCGAAGGTCGCCGCCGCCGCCTGGGCCGACATCTGCGACTGGACCCGCGACCACACGCCCGTCGACGCCTGTTTTCTCACACCGCGGAACGCCGCAAGCTTCACGTGGCGGACCGGTCGTCGCGAGGTGGTGTCGTGGAAGAACAGCCCTCAGGACGCCGCCTCGCTCATCGAGTGGCGGCGGCGGATCGTCGACTGTTTTTCACGCGACGGCGGCCTCGTCGAATTGGAGCGGTCGACGGCGTCGCTCGGTGCGGAGCGACTGCGGGCGGTTGCCGTGCGGTATGGGGCGGACCATGTGATCCTGCCGCTCGATCCGCCGCTCGTCGAGGCGATCCCGGGCGAACGGCTGCACTCCAACGGCGTCTACGCCGTCTACCGGCTCCCGCCGCCGTAGCGGCGCGAAGCGAGAAAAGCGTTGCGGACGGGCAGGTTCAGAGGGGCACGTCGAGCTTCTCGGCCTGCAGGCGGATCACGTGCTCGAAGGCGGGGAAGGGATATTTCTTGCCGCGATTGACCGCCCAGAGATAGGTCGAGTCGACGAGCTTTTCCGGGAGCCGGCCCTCGCGGACGCGGGCCGTGACGGTCTCGATGAACTTCACGTCCCGCGGGGCCCGGACCTTCAGGCCCGACTTCAGCCGGTCAGCCAGGCCCGCCACGCCGCCGGGCACGGTCTCGGGGGCTTCGGCCCGCACGACGTGGGGCGGCGTGAGCATCATGAGTGCCGCAAGAACGAACGCGTGGCGACGCATGGCCGGACTCCTCGGGGGGGCAGGGAGGGTCGCAGGGGGACCGCGGCCGGTCAATGCCGGCCCGAGCGTGAGGTCGTCTGAATCACAGGAACCGGGCGAGGGCGTACGACTTCTTGCCGGAACGGAGCACGAGGGTTGCGGCACCGGCAAGATCGCCGGGCGTGAGCCGGTGGGCCACGTCGGCGATCCGGCGGTTGTTGACGTACGCTCCTCCCTGCTCGATCGTCCGTCGTGCAGCCCCCATGCTCGCCGCGAGACCGGTGGCCCGGAGCGCCTCCATCAGCGGCAGGCCGTCACCATCGAGCGCCGTCCGCGGGAACTCGTGGCTCGGCACATCGGCGAAGATCTCGCCGAGCGACTGGTCGTCGAGGCTCGCGATCTCCGCGCCGAAGAAAATCTCCGTCGCCTGCCGGGCGGAGGCCAGGCCCGCGTCACCGTGCACGAGCCGCGTGAGCTCCTCGGCAAGCCGCTTCTGCGTGTCGCGGGCGCCGGGATTCGCCGCACGCTTCACGTCGAAGGCCGCAGCCTCCTCCACCGTCAGATCGGTCAGTCGGAGCAGGCAGCGACCGGCATCGTCGTCGTCGAGATTGATCCAATACTGGTAGAAGCGATACGGGCTCGTCCTCTGCGGATCGAGCCAGATGGCGCCCGAGGCCGTCTTGCCCATCTTGGTGCCGTCGGCCTTCGTGAGCAGCGGGCAGGTGATGCCGTGCAGGTCGCGGGACCGCAGCCGGCGGCCGAGTTCGATGCCGGCCGTGATGTTGCCCCACTGGTCGCTGCCGCCGATTTGCACGCGGCAGTCGAGCACGTCGCCGAGATGCACGAAGTCCCACGATTGAAGGAGCATGTAACTGAACTCGGTGTAGGAGAGGCCGCCGTCGCGGTCGAGCCGGCTCTTCACGGAGTCTTTGGCGAGCATCTGGGAGAGCGGCACGTGCTTGCCAACGTCGCGGAGAAACTCGAGGTAACCCACGCCCCGCATCCAGTCGGCGTTGTTGACGACGTGCACCCGTTCGCCGGCCGCGGCGAGCACCGCACGAATCTGCCGTTCGACGCCCGCGATGTTGGCGGCGAGTTCCTCGGGCGAGAGCAGGTTACGCTCCTCGCTGCGGCCACTCGGATCACCGATCATGCCCGTCGCGCCGCCGATGAGGGCGACCGGCTCGTGTCCGGCGCGGGCCACGCGGCGGAGCAGCACGAGGGCCACGAGATGGCCCACGTGGAGGCTGTCGGCCGTGGGGTCGAAGCCGGCGTAGACGCGGCGGCCGGGCGTGGCGAGCCAGTCGCGAAGGGCTGTGGCGTCGGTGGACTGGTGAACGAGGCCCCGGGCCTCGAAATCCGTGAGCAGATCGTGGGGCATGTCGCTACCGCCAGAGGTCGCCGTCGGCAAATGGATGGGCGGGGCCGCCGAGTTTTGGTGGCGGCAACGCCTTGAGAGCCTGCTCGGCGAGTTTGAGGTCTTCCCGGCAGGTGATCTTGAGGTTGATGGGCGAGCCCTGAACGACGGTCACGGGGTGACCGATCCTTTCGACGATGCTGGCCTCGTCGGTGGCCTGACCCTCGCGATGGGCGGCCATGGCGCGGGCGAGCAACTCACGGGTGAAGACCTGCGGGGTCTGTGCCTCCCAGAGGCCGCTGCGATCCACCGTCTCGGTGATCGTGTGGTCGGCGGCCACGCGCTTGAGCGTGCCCACCACCGGGATCGCCAGGATGGCGGCGCCGGAGCGTACGCCGGCCGCAAAGACCCTGTCGATCCAGGCGGTCGCAAGGCAGGGACGGGCGGCATCGTGAATCGCCACCATGTCGATGTCGTCGTTGAGTTTCTCGAGGCCCTTGCGGACGGAATCGGCCCGCTCCGCGCCCCCCTCGGCCAGCGTGATGCCCATGAAGGCGAGATTGGCGCCGAACTTCTCGACGAACGACTGTCGATCCTCGGGCGAGACCACCACCACGACCTGCTTCACGTCGTCGCGGTCGATGAACTTCTCTGCCGAATGCAGCCAGACCGGCCGGCCCGCCAGCGGCGCGAACGGTTTTTTATAGTTGGCATCCTGGAAGCGGCTGCTCTGCCCGGCGGCCGCCAGGATCACTCCGAAGCGGGGCATGGCATCGTCGCCTCGGCGATGGCCCGATCCATCAGCATCCGCACCGCGGCCTTGATGACCGGCTTGTCCCGGATCCAGGCGGCAAAATCCTCGCCGTGGGCCGCGTAAGCGTCGTGCAGCCAGCGGGGCGCATCCGTCGTCAGCCAGCGGCGAAACACCAGCCACTGCGGATTGTTCTCGCCGTACACTTCTCGGGCGACCCAGCACATGCCCTGGCCGAAGCCGCCGCCACCGCCGGCACCAAAACCCTGGCCGAAGCCGCCGCCACCGCCGGCGCCGCCACCCTGGCCCGCCGCCTGAACACCCCCTGCGCCGCCACCCTGGCCCGCGGCCTGGCCACCACCCTGACCGGGCGCCTGGCCCGTACCGCCGGCACCCGACCCCACCCCGACTCCGCCGCCCGCAAAGTTGAACTGCGTAACCTGGCCGACGCCCGAGAACAGCGGCACGGTGGTCACTCGGACATACCGCCGATCGGCCGAGACAACGGCCCGCGCAAACAGGTTCGTGCCTTCGGGCAGCGTCGTGATCACGGGCTGATAGCCCACGGCACCGCGGCCGAAGAAGGGAAGCCCGGGAATCCCCGGAATGCCGGTTCCGCCTCGGCTCTGCGACATCGACTGAGCAGCCAGGGGGTCGGCGATGGCGGCGAGTTGCTGGGCCAGGACCGCCTTGCCGAGCGTCTGCTGGGCGGCCACGTCCTGCGCGATCTGTGCGTCGAGGAGCGGCTCCGTGCGGCGCCCGTCGGGCAGCTTCACCGACAGGAGCTGGTCGTCTGCTCCGATGCGAATCTGCCGCCGCAGCGTCTGCTCCCGCGCGGTGCCTCGGTGGATCGTCATTTCAGCGGTGACGGTATCTGCCGCGACCTTACCCCAGACCCTGCGAACGAGGATCCGGTAATCTCCCGGAAAGGCCTCCGTGGCCACGTATCGCTCGCGGTGCGTCGTGTTGTCGGCGTCCGAGGCCGCATCCAGATCGCCGAGCAGCGTGCCCCCCGAGGTCGACCGCGGTGTGGCGAGTGAGCAGACGGTTCCCGGCGGTTCTTCCACGATCACGTCGATGTCGGCATCCCCCGTCCAGGAGAGGTCGATGACGACATCGCGCACGAGCGCGGCGTCGATCGTGGAGCGGAAAGCCGCGGCATCGGCGGCCTGGCCTTTCCTCTCCAGCGAATCGATCGTCGCCCTGGCAAGCCGGGCCGCCCGCGTGACCAGTTCCTGCTGGCTGGCGGGCCATTCGTGGGCGAGCACGCCCGGGCAGGCCCACTGCAGCGTCGCCGCGTCATCGGTTCGGGCGGCGACTGCCATCGCGAGCGCGAAGGCCTCGCGACTGGCCGGATCGATCCTGGTCACCTGGCGGCAGACACGGATCGCCTGTTTGTCGGAACCGAATCGGGCGAGATAGTTGGCGAGTTGCAGCAACTCGACCGGACCCGCAGCGAAGTCGGCTGCCGAGAGCAGCGCCCGCTCCACCTCTTGCCGGGGTTGGCCGGCGGCCTCCATCGCGACGGCCAGCGACTCGTACATCCAGGATTCACCATGTCCGCAGGCGATCGCCGCCGAGATGAGTTCTGCCGCCTTGACGAACCGGCCCTCGCGGCCGAGTTCCGCGGCCGACACCCGGAGGCGTGCCAGTCGCATCGCGGCGTCCCGCGCATCGCCGGGAGCAGCCGGCTTTTTTCCGGCGGGATCGTCCGCCGAAAGGTAATCGTCGAGCGCCGCGCGGAGGTCTTCGGCCTCGAGGACGGAAGCGGGGAGCCCGACCCGCTCCATGGCCGTCGAGTTGGCGGTTGGTTGCTCGGCGCCGGAAGTGGCGGCCGTTGGCACGACCGCGCCGGTGCCGTCGCCGGAGGCAATGCGTGACTTCGCGCCCGAGACCTGAAACGGTCCGCCCGGTGTGATCCGTCGTGTGTCGATGACGCGGTCCATCAGGAGCCGCAGCACGCCCTTCACGGCAGGCTTGTCGTGGATCCAGTCCGCGAACGACTCGCCGTGTGTGGCATAGAGATCGTGCAGCCATGACGGCGCCCGCGTCGTGATCCATTCGCGAAAGGCGAGCCAACGGGGGTCGTGCACGCCGTAGACCTCCCGGGCGACCCAGCAGAAGGCCCCGCCTCCCATGCCGCCGCCGCCGCCGCCCATCGCCCCGGGCCCCATCATGTTCTGGCCGCTGTTGACGCTGTTTTGTCCGCCGAGGCCGCCGCCGGTCTGAAAGGGATTCAGGCCCGAGCCCGGGTCCACGGGCAGCACGAGGTCGGCGACGGGATAGACCTTGACCACCAGGTTTTCCTGGGCCTTTTCGATGGTGGTGATCAGAAGGACCTCGTTCTTGATGAGATACGTGAGGTCGTTGCTCCCCAGCATCAGCCGCAGGGCCGACCGCAGCGAGATGCCCGACAGGTTCTGGGTGATCGGCATGTCGAGATCGATGCCGGCGTCTTCCAAGGCCTTGATGTCGAGTTGCACCGGGATGTCGCTCGAGTCGCGGATCTGGGCGATGACATCCCGCAACGGCGCCTCATTGAACTCGAACTGCGAGACCGGTTCGTCGAGGGCCGCGTAGATCTTCTGTTCCTGGCTGCCGGGATTCGCCAGATCGACAGACTTGTATTTTTCGCGGAGCCGGGTGATCTCCTTCCAATGCTGGGCGCTCGGGTAGAGGATCGGCGGCTCGTCCGAGAACGGGATCGCCGCCACGTCCGACAGGTGCAGCACGTCCATGAAGCCCCGTTGCTGGTCGCGTTTGACACGGGTGTTCTCGGCGTCGTAGTCGAGCATGCGGGCGACGAGCGGGGCCGTCATGCCGACGACCCTCGCCGTCATCGGGACAGGATGGTTCGCGTACAGCGGCGGAGCCTCCTCGGCGATCGCCTCCGCGACGTCCCGCTCCGCCTGGACGAACGCCGCCGTGGGCCGCTGGTAGCCCACGCGGATTCCCTCTTCGACGAGGGCGTTGTAACGCTCCGTGAGTTGCTTGATCTTCTCCTCCCGCCGCTGGAGTTCGCCGTTGAGCCGCTGCCGCTCACGGCCGATGGCCGCGCGTCGCTCCGCGGCCAGGTCGCGTTCCAGTTTTTCGCGTGAGCGCACGATCGACTCGCGGATCCGCATCTCGACCTGTGCGAGCAGCCGCTCACGGGTGCCGGGGTCGAGATCGTCGTCCTTGCGGATCACATCCTGCAGTTGTTTGAGCTCGTCGCGGGCGAGATCGGGATCGGTGGCGAGCAGGTTGCGGGATTCGCGGAGTCTCACCGCCGTATCCTGCTCGAGGCTTTGGGCCCGCACGCGACGCATCTGGTCGAGCTCGCCGAGTTCGGATTCGTCCTGGGCGCCGAGGCCCGGCCGTTCCATCCCGTCGTTCACGGGACTCGGCGGCGGCAGCACGTCGGCGTCGCCCGCCGCTCGGCGCTGGGCCACCTCGCGAACCAGCGATGCGTCGGTATTGTCGGGATCCCTGCGGAGGGAGGCGTCGGCGAGCCGCACCGCCGAGGCGTGCGCGCCCGATGCTTCCGCCTGACGGGAGAGCGCCGCGAGCGTGGCGGCCTCACCACGGATCACGTTTCGGGCGAGTTCGACCCCTTCCCGCCCGAGCAGCGGCAGGAAGATGCCGTCGCTGTCGCGGGCGTTGCGGGCCAGTTCGGCGAGGTAGGCGTTCTCGGCCCGCGGCGCTGCGGCCGGGATCTCGAGCGTCTGGGCCGGTTCCCCGTTGAGCGAGACCTCGAGGCGGCCGCCCTCGAGAGTTCCCTCGATCAGCACCACCGAATCGCGGTCGGACCGCAAGGGGGGCAGGCGACCCGGAAGCAGGCGAAGGCCGGCGTCGGGGGCATTGCTCGCGATCGACACGTCGGCGGGCCAGGCGATCGGCTGCACGGCGAGTCGGCCGATGTTTGTTCCGGCCGCCCTGGGATCGGCGCCGTCTTCCGGGACGGCCAGCATGCCTCCGGTGGCGCTGGCGAGCGCCGCGAGGCAGGGCCAGTTGATGGTCGGGCCCACGCCGAGGCTGGAGACTGCGATCCGCTCGGAACGCAGCAGGTCGATCACCCGCGAAAAATCATCGGCATCGACCCCGCTGAGCGCCGGTCCGTCGCCGATGTAGACGATCGCCCGAGGTCCCCCGACCGCGGCGAGTTGGGCCGCGGCTTTCTCAAGAGCGGAAATCAGGTCGGTCGAGCCGAGCGGCGTGCGGCCGTCCAGGGCGAGCCGGGCATTGCGAAGTTCATCGCTCTTGCCCGCGTGGAAGCCATCGACCAACGGCTCGCAGGAGACATCGACGGCCGCCGCGGCGAACTGGTCATCGGGCCGCGACTGTTCGAGCAGTCCGCTGAGCGACTCGAGGGACCGCTGCCGGTATTCGCCCGTCTGGCTCGCCGAGGTGTCGATGAGCACCACCACATGGGCCGGGCCGGCGGTCGGGCCGCCGTCGGCTGCGCGGAGTCCTACGGCAGTCACGGCTGGCTGGCCATCGGCGGCGACGCTGGTTTCGACGAAGGTCACTGTCGGGGCCGATTCGGCCCCGAGAACCGGCTCGAAACGTCCTGCGAGCACGAGTGCGATCGCGGCCGTGAAATAGCTCAACCGGGGGCGGTACATGAAAAACGCTCCGAGTCCTGAAGGTGGTCGGTGCCGGGAGGGGACCACTGAAGAGCATATTTGTCCGGCAGCAACCCGCCAACGTCGTTCTGAGCGGTCACGGCGGCGTTTTGCCGGTTTTTTTCCGCCGCCGGTCGCCTTCGAGGCCGGGGATTCGGCTTGGAGCATCCCGGCCGAGTTCGGATAATCGCGACCGCCGCCCGGGTTGTCGGGGGCGGCGACTCGCGTCCAGTGGTCCCGGGAAACACCCGCATCATGAACCTCCGTCGAACGCCCGCCAGCTGGATGGTGCCGTTTTTTTCAGCGATTTTCTGCGGTGTGGCGGTCACGGCCTCCGTGAGCGGCCAGGCCGTGACCAAACTCGAGGCGGGGCCCGCCGAACGGGCTTTCACGCCCGAAGAGCGGACCAACATCGGGGTCTACGAGTCGGTCAACCGGGGCGTGGTGAACATCAACACCAAGGCCACCGTCGCGACCGGACTGTTTCTCCTGGAGGTGCCCTCCGAGGGGGCCGGATCGGGCATCGTGCTCGATCGGCAGGGGCACGTGCTGACCAACTTTCACGTCGTGGAAGGGGCGAAGGAGATCCAGGCGATGCTGTACGACGGATCGTCTCACGTCGCCCGCATCGTCGGCATTGACCCGGCGACCGACGTCGCCGTGATCAAGGTCGAAGCCCCGGAGGAGATCCTGCATCCCGTGGCTTTTGGCACATCGAACGACCTGCGGGTGGGCCAGCGGGTGTTTGCCATCGGCAACCCCTTCGGTCTCGAGCGGACCCTCACCACGGGCATCATTTCGAGCCTCAATCGCTCGCTGCCGACGAAGACGGGCCGGACGATCAAATCGATCATTCAGACGGATGCCGCCATCAATCCGGGCAACTCCGGGGGGCCGCTCGTGGACTCGGGCAGCCGACTGATCGGGATGACCACGGCCATCGCCAGCCGCACCGGCCAGAGCGCGGGGGTGGGGTTTGCGATCCCGGTGGGCACGTTGACGCGGATCGTGCCCCAGTTGATCAAGCAGGGGAAAGTGGTGCGGCCCGACGCCGGAATCGCCCGGGTCTATCAGTCGGATGCCGGGCTGGTGGTGGCCGAACTCAGTCCGGAGGGGCCTGCCGAACGGGCAGGGCTCCGCGGATTCAAGGTCATCCGCGAACGGCGGCGACAAGGCCCCTTCACGGTCGAGACCTCGCGGGTCGATCGGTCCGGCGCGGATCTGATCGTCGCCGTGGCTGGGCAAGCCGTGCGGACTGCGGACGATTTTCTATCGGCCGTGGAGTCGCGAAATCCCGGCGATCAGGTCCTGATCACGGTTCGACGGGAGGGTCACAACCTCGACGTGCCCGTCGTTTTGGATGCAGAAAAGTAGGGGATTCCAGCGTCTCCCGCGGTGGCTGGCAACAACTTGCAGGCCGGCCGCATCTGCATTGGCCCCGAGCGGCTGGCCGGTCGATAAAGGTCGGCCAGGAATTTTTTCGGCCGGCATTTCAGCCTGTTGACCGCGAGTCGAAGGCTGCTATGCTTGGGGGCTCGCCGCGAGAAATCGCAAGGTTGATCGTGGCGAACTGATCTTTGACAATTCGGCAGTCGATCTTTTTTGGTTTCGGCCGGCACGCGATCGTGTACCGGCAAGTGACCGAGCGTCAGGCAACTGGCATTCGGTCGCGAACCATTTTTTCAACAGTTAGATCGAATCTCTTCGAGATTCAGGCAAATCAACGTCGCGCCCGCTTCGGCGGGTGCGGCATGACGAACCAAAAATTGAAGGGTTTGATTCTGGCTCAGAGTGAACGTTGGCGGCGTGGATTAGGCATGCAAGTCGAGCGAGAACCGTAGCAATACGGGGACAGCGGCGAAAGGGACAGTAATGTGTAGGTACCTACCCCGAGGTCTGGGATAGCTGCGGGAAACTGCAGGTAATACCGGATAATGTCTTCGGACCAAAGGTGTGATTCCACCTTGGGAGGGGCCTGCATCCTATTAGCTTGTTGGCGGGGTAACGGCCCACCAAGGCAACGATGGGTAGCGGGTGTGAGAGCACGACCCGCGTCATTGGGACTGAGATACTGCCCAGACACCTACGGGTGGCTGCAGTCGAGGATCTTCGGCAATGGGCGAAAGCCTGACC
>SXGT01619679.1_pt1 | contig 15425 bp, 18 predicted proteins | sample 3176221 | NCBI WGS metagenome assembly SXGT01 (sample SAMN11356862, study PRJNA531348) | freshwater metagenome | isolation source: freshwater sample F1-120 | place: China: Fuxian Lake, Yuxi | collected 2017-12-25
AGGCCTACGTCCACCGCATCGGTCGCCCCGGCCGCGCCGGACGCAGCGGTGAGGCGATCCTCTTCGTCACCCCGCGTGAGCGTCGCATGCTCTCGGCGATCGAGAAGACCTCCGGACGACCGATCGAGCAGATGTCGGTGCCGACCGTCGACGAGGTCAACGCCCGCCGCACCGAGCAGTTCGCCGCGGCCATCACCGAGGCCATGGGTTCGTCGCAGTTCCACGTCTTCCGCGGTCTGATCGAGGAGTACGCCTCCACCCACGACGTGTCGATGGTCGACGTCGCTGCAGCGCTCGCCGTGATGGGCAACGACGACAAGGAGTTCTTCCTGCGTCCGGACCCGCCGCGACGCGAGCGTCGCGACCGTCCCGAGCGCACCGACCGCCCCGACGGACGGGGCCGCCCCGACGGCGGCGGACGCTCGCGACACCCCTCCGAGGGGATGGCGCCCTATCGCATCGCCGTGGGCAAGCGGCACAAGATCGGTCCGTCCGCCATCGTCGGCGCCCTCGCCAACGAGGGTGGCCTGCGCCGTGCCGACTTCGGCAAGATCACGATCGGCGGCGCCCACTCGGTCGTCGAGCTGCCCGCCGACCTCCCGCAGAAGGTCTTCGACGCGCTGCAGGACACCCGGATCTCCGGACGCCGCATCGACCTGCAGCCCGACGACGGGCCGCCGTCGTCGGGACACCGCAAGGGCGGCAAGCCTCCCGGCAAGGGCGGCAAGCCGGCGGGCAAGGCAGCGTCCCAGCGTCCACCCCGCAAGCCACGCCACTAGGCGCCGTCCGCGGGTCGTAGGCTGACGGCGTGGAGAGCACCGCATGAGGCGCCTGCAGAACCCTCGACGCACCTACGACTGGGGATCGCTCCTGGAGATCCCTCGGTTCCTCGGCGAACCCGTCTCGGCCGACTCCGTCGCCGAGATCTGGATGGGCACCCACCCGATCGCCCCGTCGCGCGTGGACGACGACCGCACGCTGCGCGAGCTGGTCGGGGACCTGCCCTTCATGCTCAAGCTGCTCGCGGCGGAGCGTCCGCTGTCGCTGCAGGTCCACCCGGACGCGAAGCTCGCCGAGGAAGGGTACGCGGAGGAGGAGCGTGCCGGCGTCCCGCTCGACGCCCCGCACCGGGTCTTCAAGGACCCGCGGCCCAAGCCGGAGATGGTGCTCGCCCTCACGACGTTCGACACCCTCGTCGGCTTCCGGCCCACGGCCGAGATCCTGCGGATCCTCGGCGCCCTGCCCACCGACCTGACCCGCTCCCTCGCCGAGCAGCTGCGTGCGACCCCGGGCTTCGCGGGGATCGTCGGCCTCGTCGAGCGGCTCGTCACCGATCCGCCCGCCGCCGAGCAGGTCGCCGAGGTGGTGCGCTGGTGCATCGTGGGCCTCGACCAGCGGCTCGACGTCAAGCGCGCCTACCAGACCGCCGTCGAGGTCAACGAGCACCACCGCGGGGACGTCGGCGTGATCCTCTCCCTGTTCCTCAACCGCCTCACCCTCCAGCCAGGCGAGGCGGCCTACCTCGCGACCGGCATCATCCACGCCCACCTGAAGGGCTTGTGCCTGGAGGTGATGGTCTCCTCCGACAACGTGCTGCGCGCCGGCCTGACCACCAAGCATCTCGACCCCAGGGGACTCGTCCGGTGCCTGTCGGAGGGGATGTCCAAGGTGGCGCGCGTCGAGCCCATCCAGTTCGGGGACTCGACCGACCTCTTCGTGCCCGGGCTGCGGGAGTTCGCCCTGGCGATGACGCAGGTCTCGGCCGCCGACGCCGACGGCGTGGCGCTGCCCGACGAGGGGCGTCGCATCCTCGTGTGCACCGGTGGCGAGGTCGAGCTGCTCAACGAGCACGGGGAGCAGGTGCGGCTGCACCGCGGGGACGCGGTCTTCGCCGACGCGGCCGACGGCGCACTCTGCGCCCTGGGGACCGGTGAGGTCGCGCAGGCCTACACGCCCACGGCGTCGGACCGGGCCACGCCGCTCGTCCCGCTCGTCTGACCGACCGCCCCGAAGGGACTAGAGGAGGTCGTCGCGGCCGCGCCCGGCCCACGCGGCCGGTGCCTTCTTGACGTCCTGGGCGTGTTCGAGCGAGGTGACGAGGACCGCGTCGGCGGTGTGAACGACGACGACACCGCTCAGCCCGACGACGGTGATCGGGGTGCCCTCGGTGCTGATCGCCAGCCCGTCGGCGTCGATCCACAGCGGGTCGGTGTCGGCCTCGCGCAGTCCGGCGAGGGCGGCGAAGTCGCCGACGTCGTCCCAGTCGAAGGTGCCGGGGACCACCGCCATGCCGCCCTCGAGCGAGACCGGCTCGGCGATGGCGTGGTCGATGGCGATCCGGGTCAGCGTGGGCCACGTCTCGGCCAGCACTGCCTCGCGCTCGGCCGGGGGTGCTGCCGCGATCCGGCGCAGCCCGTCGTGCAGGGAGGGCTGGAGCCGCGCGAGGTGGGCGAGCAGCACGTCCGCCCGGGTCACGAACATGCCCGCGTTCCAGCTGAACGATGCGTCCCGCAGGTACGCCCGGGCCGTCTCCTCGTCGGGCTTCTCCACGAACCTCGCGACGGCGCGGGCCGCGGGGGCCTCGGACTCCTGGAGCAGGTCGCCGGCCTGGACGTAGCCGAACGCGGTGGACGCCGAGCGCGGCGTGATGCCGATGGTGACGACCTTGCCGGTGCGCGCGGCGCTGACGGCTTGCCGGACGCTGTCGGCGAACGCCTGCTCGTCGGCGATCACGTGGTCGGCGGCGAACGATGCGACGACGGCGTCGGGATGCTGCTCGGCGACGACGGCCGTGGCCAGCCCGATGGCGGGCATCGAGTCGCGTGGTGACGGCTCGACGTGCAGGTGCTGCAGGTGGGGGAGCTGCTCGGCGACCGCGACGGCGTGGGCCGGACCCGTCACGACGTGGATCCGTGCGGCGGGGACGAGGACCGCGAGCCGGTCCCAGGTCTGCTGGAGCAGGGTGCGCCCCGAGCCCGTCAGGTCGAGCAGGAACTTCGGCCGCGATGCGCGGGACAGGGGCCACAGCCGGGTCCCGGCCCCGCCCGCGGGGATCACGACGTGCAGGTCGTCCAGGTCCATCGAGGGATCCTTCGGGTCGGCGGCCGGGCTCCCACCGGATCCTAGTCGTGGCACGGCGTGGTCGGGGGGTTTCGTCCTCGGAGCAGGGGTCCGGACGGCCGCCCTAGGGTGGAGGCATGGACGTCGTGGTCGAGGTGGTGCGGTCGGGCCTGGTGGAGAGCGAGCATCGCGGCAGTGCCGTGCTGGTCGACCCGGCGGGCGAGCCGGTGTGGACGATCGGCACGCCGTCGCGGGTGATCTTCCCGCGGTCGGCGAACAAGCCGTTCCAGGCGGTGGCGATGGTGCGGGCCGGCCTCTCGCTCGAGCCCCGCCTGCTCGCGCTGGCCGCTGCGAGTCACTCGGCTGAGCCGGTGCACCTCGCCGGCGTCCGCGAGATCCTGGCCGGTGCCGGTCTGGACGAGTCGGCTCTGCAGACCCCGGCGTCCTACCCGTTGGACCCGCACGAGCACGCCGCGGTGCTGCGTGCGGGCGAGGGACGCGCCCCCATCCGCATGGACTGCTCCGGCAAGCACGCCGCGATGCTCGCCACGTGCGTGCATCGCGGGTGGGACGTCACGTCCTACCTCGACCCGGACCACCCGATGCAGGTGCAGGTGCGGGAGGCCTTCGCCGAGCTCGTCGGCGTGCCGGCGGTGACCGGCGTCGACGGCTGCGGTGCGCCGCTCTTCTCGGCGGGGCTCACCGAGCTCGCCGCCGGTGTCGCTCGGCTGATGGGTGCGCGGCCAGGGAGCCCGGAGCAGCGCGTCGTGGAGGCCATGGTGACCCGTCCCGAGCTCGTCAGCGGGACCCGTCGCGACGACCTCGCGCTCGCGCGAGCCGTCCCGGGCAGCCTCGTGAAGTCCGGGGCGGAGAGCGTCCTGGTGGTGGGTCTGCCCGACGGGCGGGCCCTCGCCGTCAAGGTCGCCGACGGCTCGGACCGTGCGTTGTTCGTCGTCGCGCGCCGGGCGCTGGAGCTGGCCGGCCTCGACGCCGCGTGGCTGCGGGAGCGGCCCCCGGTGCTGGGCGGCGGTAGGCCGGTGGGGGAGCTGCGCCCGGCGTTCTGACCGTCGTCCCGGGTGTGAGCGACCTCGCATGCTCGTCTGCTTGCAGATGCTTGCAAGAGCAAGCATAGTGGAGACATGGCCAAGCTGAACGTCCAGGACACCATGGGAAACCTCGGTGACTACCTGCGCGAGCAGCGACGTCAGGCGCAGATGTCCTTGCGACAGCTGGCCGAGGTCTCGGAGGTCTCCAACCCCTACCTCAGCCAGATCGAACGAGGCGTGCGTCGTCCCTCGGCAGAGGTGCTCGGGCAGATCGCCCGCGCCCTGCGCATCTCCGCCGAGTCGCTCTACGTCAGGGCCGGGATCCTCGACATCGACGAGACCGGCGCCCGGATGGTCGAGGATGCGATTGCTCTCGACACTCGCCTGACCGAGCGGCAGAAGACCGCTCTGCTGGACATCTACCGCTCGTTCGTCGGTCCCGAGCACGTGGCGGACGACCAGCTCGCCACCACGGTCACCGAAGCCAACCAGGAGGAGAACTCATGAGCATCACCGATCAGATCAACGCCCAGGTCAAGTCCCTCGTCGACGAGGTCAAGAACCTCGCCGACACCCTCAAGGGCCTCGACGTCGAGGAGCTGCGCACGCAGGCCAACGGCGCCGTCGCCTCCTCGAGCACCCTCGCGAAGGCACGCTACGAGGAGCTCATCGCCAAGGGCGAGGAGCTCGTCGCCGAGGCGCGCGCGCTCCGCCTCGAGGACGTGCAGAAGCGCGCCGAGAAGTTCGTCGAGAGCCTGCGCAAGGACGCCTCCAAGAACATCAAGGACGTCCGCAAGGCCGCCGAGGAGACCGCCGCCGACGTGCAGAAGCGCGCCGAGGACATCGTCTCCGAGGCCCAGGCCACCGTCTCCAAGGTGACCGGTCGTGGCACCTCGAAGACCTCTGCTGCCGCCAAGAGCGCCCCGGCCAAGACCAGCGCCGCCGCGCGTTCGGTCGCGGACTCGGCCTCCAAGGCCGCGAGCTCCGCCGCCGACACCGCCGCCAAGAAGGCCCCGGCGAAGAAGAGCACCGCCAAGAAGAGCCCGGCGAAGAAGACGACGGCCAAGAAGAGCAGCTCCACGGCCGCCAAGAAGGGCTCGGCCGCGAAGTCGACCAGCTCCTCGACCGCGGCGAAGAAGAGCCCGGCCAAGAAGAGCACCTCGACGGCGGCCAAGAAGAGCCCGGCCAAGAAGTCGACCGCCAAGAAGTCCACCTCGACGGCCAAGAAGACCAGCACCGCCAAGGCGCCGGCCAAGAAGAGCACGTCCTCCGGTTCCTGATCCACGCGATCGGCCCCGGACCGCAGGGCCCCTCCCGACCGGGAGGGGCCCTGCGGCGTCTGCTGGGACCGGTAGCCTTGCCGGGTGCTCGAGATCCAGTCCGCCTTCTCCCTGGCCATCACCGTCGGACTGTTCGTCGTCAAGGTGTTCGCCCTCATCGACTGCGTCCGTCGACCACGGATCGACTTCGAGATCCGTCAGACGCTGGAGAAGAACGCCTGGTTGGCCATCCTCGGGCTCGCTCTCGCGGCGCACCTGATCTTCTGGTCACCGCTCGGACTGCTGAACCTCATCGGCACGGTCGCGGCGCTGGTCTACCTGGCCCAGCTGCGCAGCCCGGCCGCCTGACGCGTCGCGGAGCGGTCTACAGCGCCTCGCGGAGACCGGTCTCGAGCTGGTCGGCCGGATCGAGCCGACCCGGGTGCAGCCAGCGCGTCACGATGACGCGCAGCGTGCTGAGGGTGTCGTCGGAGCGCGCCTCGACGGGCTGCAGGGCGTGCAGGCTGTGCACCAGGGTGGCGAGCCACCGCCCGCAGTCGGCCGGGTCCAGCTCCCGGTCGGCCATCCCGTCGGCCATCGCCGCGGCGACCTGGACGGTGAGCTCGCCCGCGAGGTCCGCCGGCAACGGGTCCGGTGAGCAGGCGAGGTCGTCGAGACGATCCAGCAGTCGGTCCCAGGGGCTCACGACGAGGAGTCTCCCACGTCGACATCGGCAGGCGGTCCACGGTGGCCCGATCCGGCGGCACGAACCCGCCCGGCGCGGGCTTCGTGCTCCGAAGCGTCGATGACACCGTGACCCAAGGGAAGAGGCACGACGCTGTCTCGACGTGCCAGGTCCTCCTCGGAGGCGTCGCTCTGCTGGCTGGCCGTGGCTCACCAGGGGCGGCACGAACCTGACCTGCGACGAGTGCTCGACGGTCGGGTCCCGACGTGATCCGATCGGCACCAACGACGACTGAGCTCGCCGTCCCCGGGTCACGCCGACGTGTCTCGCGTCTCCCGCCAGCGCTCGGCCAGCCTGGGCAGCTCGTCGACGAGGTAGGCGAAGAAGTCCCTCGTGCCGACGAGGCGGTCCCGTGCCGCCGGATCGGAGGTGGCCTCGATGCCCATCGTCAGGGTGTCGGCCAGCTGCTGGACCAGGTCGGTCTGGACGAACGTCGCCTCCGCCCACGTCGTCCCTCGCACGTCGAAGCGGTCGCTGCGTTCCCCAGGGACGCGGCGACGTTCGGCCAGCCCGGTCTGGGTGAGGTACCGGGTGGCACCGCTGACGGCCCCGGAGCTGATCTGCAGCCGCTCGGCGATGTCGGCGGCGGTGAGCCCTCCGTCGGGTGCGATCAGGAGGGCGGCGAACACCCGGGCCGGCATGCGCTGCATGCCGCCCTCGCTGAGTCGGAGGGCGAGCTGCTCGATGAAGTGTGCCTCGGGCTCGGTCATGCCGTCATGGTCCTGGAGGTTCATCAGTCACACAAGTTTCAAAGATTCATGAAACTAATGTACGGTGATGTCCGTGGACAACGTCATCGACATCCAAGGCCTGGTCAAGCGGTTCGGTGCGACCAGGGCGCTCGACGGACTCGACCTGCAGGTCGGCCCCGGGGAGGTGCACGGGTTCCTCGGCCCGAACGGCTCGGGAAAGTCCACCACCATCCGGATCCTGCTCGGCCTGATGCGAGCCGACGACGGTCGCGCACGGCTCTTCGGCGAGGACCCCTGGCGCGACGCCGTCCGCCTCCACCGCCGGCTCGCCTACGTCCCCGGCGACGTGACGCTCTGGCCGTCGCTGAGCGGCGGAGAGGTCATCGACCTCATGGGGCGCCTGCGCGGCGGGCTGGACCCACGCCGTCGGTCCGAGCTGATCGAGCGCTTCGAGCTGGACCCCACCAAGAAGGGCCGCACCTACTCCCAGGGCAACCGCCAGAAGGTCGCCCTCGTCGCCGCGCTCGCCTCCGACGTCGAGCTGCTGGTCCTCGACGAGCCGACCTCCGGACTCGATCCGCTCATGGAGGAGATCTTCACGCAGTGCGTCGAGGACTTCCGTGGGCAGGGGCGCTCGGTCCTGCTGTCCAGCCACATCCTCGCCGAGGTGGAACGGCTGTGCGACCGCGTCAGCATCATCCGCACCGGGCGGACCGTGGAGTCCGGCACGCTCGCCGAGCTGCGGCACCTCACGCGGACGTCGGTGACCGCGGACGTCGAACGGATGCCGGACGGCCTGGAGTCGATGCCCGGTGTCCACGACCTCGAGGTGTCGGGTGCGACGGTGCGCTTCGAGGTCGAGACGCACCTCATCGGCCCCGCGATCGAGCGGCTCACGGCGGCGGGGATCACCAACCTCACCAGCCAGCCGCCGACGCTGGAGTCGTTGTTCCTGCGGCACTACGGCGACGACGCCGCGGCCCGGTCCGACGCATGAGCACCTCGCGCGACGGATCGCTCGTCGGCACCTCGGTCCTGCTGCGCCTGCACCTGCGACGCGACCGCTGGATCATCGCCGCCTGGAGCCTCGGCGCCGTCCTGCTGTACTGGTCGCAGGCCGTGAGCGTCGACGAGCTGTACGCCACGCAGGCGGAGTTCGACCGTGCAGCAGAGAGCATGGAGGGCAACGCGGCCTTCATCGCGATGGCTGGGCCGCCGCGCGTCCTGAACACCGTCGGCGGACAGGTGGCGTGGCAGGCGAGCGCCTTCGGTGCCGTCGTCGCCGGACTCATGAGCATGGTGCTCGCGGTGCGGCACACGCGAGCCGAGGAGGAGAGCGGGCGCGAGGAGCTCCTGCGCTCGGGAGTGCTCGGTCGCGACGCCTCGACGGCGGCTGCCGGGCTCGTCGTCCTGGTGGCGAACCTGGTCCTGGGTGCCGGTATCGCGGCGAGCCTCGTCGGGTACGGGCTGCCGGTCGCCGGGTCGGTCTCGCTCGCCGTGGCCGCGGCGCTCGCCGGACTGCTCCTCGGCGCCGTGGCCCTCGTGGCTGCTCAGGTCTTCGACGGCGCACGCACGGCCTACGGCGCCACCGGCGTCGTCATCGGGGCAGCGTACGTGCTGCGCGCCGCGGGCGACGTGCTCGACAACGGCCTGTCGTGGGCCTCGCCGATCGGCTGGGGACAGGCCATGCGGGCCTACGCCGACGAGCGGTGGTGGCCGGCGCTCCTGTCGGTCGTGGTGGTGCTTCTGCTCCTCGGTCTCGCGTCGGCCCTCCAGCGGCGACGCGACGTCGGTGCCGGCCTGCGGGCGACCACCGCCGGACCCGCCGACGGATCCGTGGGGGTGCTCGGGCTCGCGTGGCGCCTGCACCGTGGCTCGCTCGTGGGTTGGTCGATCGCGATGGCCTTCGTCGGGGTCGCCTACGGCTCCCTGGGCGGCGACGTCCAGGACCTCCTCGGCGACTCCGACCTCTCCGAGGCGCTGCTCGCGCCGGGCGCGGCGTCGGTGACCGACGCCTTCTACGCCACCGCCGTGGTGATGCTGGCGTTGATCACCTCGGCCTACGGCATCACGGCAGCGCTTCGCGCCCGAGCGGAGGAGACGGCGGGGCGGGTGGAGGCGCTGCTCTCGGGGCCGCTCGAACGACGCACCTGGATCCTCGGACACACCGCGATCGCGGCCCTCGGGTCGGTCGTGGTGCTGACGGCCGCCGGCCTGGGCACGGGTGTGAGCCTGGCGGCCGCGACCGGCGACGGTGAGCAGGTGGCTCGCATCACCGGTGCGACCCTCGCCTACGCGCCCGCCGTCCTGGTGCTCGTGGCCCTCACCGTCCTGGCCCACGGCGTCGCGCCCCGGGCGGCGTCGCTCGGGTGGGCCGCCCTGCTCGGCTGCGTCGTGGTGATGCTCTTCGCCGACCTCTGGCAGCTGCCGCGCGCCGTACGGAACCTCTCGCCGTTCGAGCTGCTGGCGACGGTCCCGGTGGAGCCGGTCGCGGCCGGCCCGGTGGTGGCGCTGCTGGTGCTCGCCCTCGCGCTGGCCGGCGTCGCCGTCTGGCGCTTCGAGCGACGCGACCTCGCCACCGTCTGAGCCGATAGAACATGCGTTCGACATCGCGTACGATCGCCCCATGTACTTCCAGGGCTCCCTGCTCGACGGCGGCGACGTCGCGAGCGTCGGCCCGCTCGAGCGGGGCCTGCAGCGTCGCGAGCTCGCAGGCGGCGCATGGGTCGACGTCCGGCCCGGCTGGGTGGGCGGCGCCGACGGTCTGTTCCTGCGCCTGCAGACCGAGCTCCCGTGGCGGGCCGAGCGACGCGAGATGTACGACAGCACCGTCGACGTCCCGCGCCTGCTGTGCAGCTACGGCGTCCGCGACCCGCTGCCCGATCCCGCCCTCCAAGCCGCGCGCGACGCCCTCGACGAGCACTACGGGCCGGAGCTGGGCGAACCGTTCCGGACCGCCGGGCTGTGCCTGTACCGCGACGGCCGCGACAGCGTCGCCTGGCACGGCGACCGCATCGGCCGAGGACGCAGCGAGGACACGATGGTCGCCATCGTCTCCCTCGGCGCCCCTCGGCGCCTGAGCCTGCGACCGCGGCCGGGCGGGCCGGCCGACGGGCCGGGGGAGTCCATGGGCTTCGTCGTCGGCCACGGCGACCTCCTCGTCATGGGCGGGTCGTGCCAGCGCACGTGGGACCACGCCGTCCTCAAGACCACCAAGCCTGTGGGCCCGCGGATCAGTGTGCAGTTCCGTCCGGCAGGGGTGCTGTGAGGCGTTCTGCACGCCGCCGGTGCGACGTAGGGTCGCGACCATGAGCAAGGTCCTCACCATGCCCGTTGCGTCGGTCTACCCGCTCTACGTCGCCAAGCTCGAGCGCAAGGGTCGCACGCGTGCCGAGCTCGACGAGGTCATCGCCTGGCTCACCGGGTTCGACGCGGACGAGCTCACCGAGCAGCTGGAGTCCGAGGCGACGTTCGAGGAGTTCTTCGCCGCCGCGCGCCTCAACCCGGCCGTCTCGCAGATCACGGGCGTCGTCTGCGGCGTGCGAGTCGAGGACGTCGAGGACCCGCTCATGCGACGGGTCCGCTACCTCGACAAGCTCGTCGACGCGCTCGCGCGCGGCAAGGCGATGGAGAAGGTCCTGCGGTCCTGAGTGGCGTCGCCGGACGGTCCGCCGGCGGCATGTGATCTGCTGCGGGTGTCGTGCGCGGGGGTCCGGACGCGTCGACCATGGAGACGTGACCACGTCGATCGACCCGCACGGACCGCCGCTCTCCGGCCCGCGGCTCATGCAGCAGACCTGGTCGGACCTCACCTTCCTGCACTGGGCCGTCGACCCCGAGCGCGTCGCACCGATGATGCCGAAGGGCGTCCGCCCCGACGTGCTCGACGGTGCCACCTACGTCGGCCTCATCTCCTTCGCGATGCGGCGGGCCGGGTTCGGACGCGGCCCGGCGATCCCGTTCCTCGGCGACTTCCTCGAGACGAACGTCCGCCTCTACTCCCTCGACGACGAAGGCCGTCACGGCGTCGTGTTCCGCTCCCTGGAGTCCGACCGGCTCGCCGTCAGCCTCGGCGCGCGGCTCGCGTTCGCGACGCCCTACACGTGGGCGCGGATGTCGATGCGGCACGACGGCGACGTCTGGGACTACCGCACACGTCGCCGATGGCCGTCGCCGCGCGGTGCCGGTGGGCGGATCGTCGTGCGTCGCGGCCGCCCGATCGACGAGCCCGACGCGCTGTCGGTCTTCCTCACCGCTCGCTTCGGCCTGCACACCCGCCACCTCGGCCGCTCGTGGTGGGTCCCGAACACGCACGTCCCGTGGGGGCTCAACACCGGCGAGCTGCTGCACCTGGAGGACGACCTGGTCGCCGCGGCGGGGCTGCCGGGCGTCGTCGACGCGCCGCCTGCCTCGGTGCTCGTGGCCGACCCCGTCCACACCACCTTCGGGCTGCCGCAGCCGCTGGGGAGGCAGCGGTGAGCGTCGAGGTCGCGTTGGTCGTGGTCACGACGCTGCACCTCGGGTTCCAGGCGACGGTCTCCGCCGTCGTCTACCCGGCACTCGCCGACGTCCCTGTCGCCGCCTGGGAGCGTGCCCACGTCGCGCACTCACGGCGCATCGCGGGCCTCGTCGTGATCGTCTACGGAGCCCTGCTCGCGGTCCTCGGCTGGGCGCTGCTGACGGTGCCGCTCGGCACCGGTCTGGTGCTGGCCACCGGAGGCACCGCGTTCTCGCTGCTCGTGACGGCCCTGGTGGCGGCCCCGACGCACGGCCGGCTCGGCGGAGGACGGACACCGGAGCTCATCCAGCGTCTTCTCCGGGCCGACAGGGTGCGCACCCTCGGAGCGGCAGCCTCGGTGGTCGGCGCGCTCCTGGTGTGACGGGGAGCCTCAGGGCTGGCTGGCGGTGATGGCCAGGCCGGTCGCGTCGGAGGCCTCCTGGAGGCTGCCGACGTCCGTGAGGTCGGTGAAACCGAGACCCTCCATCCGTTCGACGGCCTCGGCCGACCGGTTGCCGGTGCGGCAGTAGACGACGATCGACGCGTCGGTGTCGAGCTGCGCGACCCGCTCGTCGAAGTCGTCGGCGCTCACGTCGATGTTGCGGGCACCGGCCAGGTGTCCCTCGGCGAACTCCTCGGGCGTGCGGACATCCAGGACGACGGTGTCGTCGGTGACGTCGACGGACTCGCCGGAGCACGCGACGAGCACACCTGCCGTCAGGAGCACGGCGAGCACGACGGCGAGGGGTGAGCGGAGCGTGGGTCGGATCGGACGGCTCACGGGCGAGCTCCTCGTGACGTGGTCAACCGGGTCGGTCACCAGCGTAGGCAACCGCACCACGAGAGGACCGGTGGACACCTAGACTGCGGGCGTCGTCGGCGAGGCCGGCAGGAGGAGGAGCGCCGTGGGTGGCTACGTGGTGACCGGGGCAGCGGGCTTCATCGGCCGGACGCTCGCGGCGAGGTTGCGAGCCGAGGGGCACGACGTGCGTGGCGTGGACGTGCGTGCTGACGCCACGCTGGGCGTCGAGGCCGGCGACATCACCGAGCCCGCGTCGTGGTCGCACCTGGTCCGGCGCAGTGACGTCGTCGTGCACACCGCCGCGCTCGTCTCCAACCTCCCGACCCTGGAGGAGGCGTGGCGGGTCAACACGCTCGGCACGCGTCGCGTCATCGAGGCGGCGATGGCCGCGGGCGCGTCGAGAGTGGTCTACCTGTCGTCGGTGCGCGCCTTCTCCGACACCGGCTTCCCTGACGGCGTCACCGAGGACCACCCGGTGCGGCCGGACGGCAATCCCTATGTCGACACGCGCATCGCGGCGGAGCAGGTGGCGCTGGCGGCGCACGCGTCGGGACAGATGGAGACCGTCGTGGTGCGGCCGGGCGACGTGTACGGCCCGGGCTCGCGGCCGTGGACGGTGCTGCCGGTGCAGATGATGCAGGCGCGCCAGTTCCTGCTGCCGGCCTTCGGGCGGGGGATCTTCAGCCCGGTCTACGTCGACGACCTGGTGGAGGGCCTCGTGCTCGCCGCCGACCGTCCCGAGGCCGCGGGCCACGTCTTCACCCTCGCCGGGGGCGTCGGGGTCTCGTGCCGGGAGTTCTTCGGCCACTACCAGCGGATGGTGGGGCGCCGTGCGGTGCTGCTGCCGACGTGGGTCGCGCTCGGCCTCGCCTGGGCCAAGAGCCTCCTCGTCCAGGTGCGTCGCCTCGACGACGAGACCAACACGACTGCCGTGCGCTACCTGTGCCGCACTGGCACCTACTCGATCGAGAAGGCACGCCGGATGCTCGGCTACGAGCCGCAGGTCGGTCTGGACGAGGGCATGCGCCGGACGGAGGCGTGGCTGCGCGAGGAAGGCATCCTCGCCCCGAGGGCGTGACCGCCACGGTGGTTCGGGCGTGAGCTCGCGGCCGGCCCGTCGGCCCTCACGGTCCCTGCTGCCTCCCCGAGCGGTCCGTTCCGGGGACCCCCGGACCGGCGAGGCCAGGCTGGACGACGAGTCCACCCGGATCGTCGGCTGAGCAGTGCGGGCCGCGACCAAGGAGCGGGACCGCGTGTGTCGAAGACACCACGGGCGGGTCGTGCTGACTGGGTCGTGCGGGGTCTGCGCTCGACCGTCGATGGATCGATGCTCCCGTCTGCTGCAGCCGCTTCTCGCGCGCGCCGGTCCAGGACAGCAGAAATGTCAGTAGTCGTACGTATGTTTGATTCATGAACATCGGGGAGAGCACGAGCGAGGAGGCGATGACCTCCGCGACTCGTGCCGTGGCGCGGGCCGAGGCGGCTCAGTACTCCGCGATGCTCGCGTTCCGCGACGCCGAGGAGGCCCGCATCAGTGGGCTGGACTCCCCGATGCGTCAGCTCGTGGAACGGTCCGCGATCCCGATGTCGATCGGTCAGGCGATGGGTCTGTCGGAGAACCAGGTCTGGTCCAGGCTTGCGACGGCGGATCGGATGGTCGAGCACGCACCGACGTGCTGGGCCGCCTTCACCGAGGGACAGATCGACGCTGCGCGGGTGCGGGAGATCTTCACCGGGCTCGACCGGCTCGAACGCGAGAGCTCCTGGGCCCTGCTCGACGAGAAGGTCCTCGCCTACGCCACCACCCACACCACCGCTGAGCTGCGGGCGTGGATCAAGCGGTTCGTGACCCGGACCGAGCCCGACGAGGCTGTGGATCGGGCCGAGAAGGCCCGCGACCAGCGGCACGTGTCCCTGCACCACCTCGAGGACGGCATGTCCTGGCTCTCGGCCTATCTGCCCTCCCGCCAGGCGGCCGCGGTGATGAAGCGGCTCGACCGCGCCGCCCGCGTCCCGCTCGATGACGGCGACACGAGAACACTGCCGCAGCGCACCGCGGACCTGTACGTCTCCTGGCTCACCCACGGCGAGACCACCGACGCGCCCACCGTGACCGGTGACATCGCGGTCACCATCGAGGCCGACGTCCTCACCGGACTCACCGACGGCCACGCCGAGTCCTCCGACGGCGAGTGGTCGGTGCCGGCCTCGTGGATCCTCGAGGACATCGACCCTGACGAGACCTTCTGGCACCGCATGATCACCGACCCGGTCGGTGGCGACGTCCTGGCTCACGACTACGTCGGTCGATTCGCACCAGAGACCCTCGCGAAAGCCATCCGGTTCAGAGACGGCGTGTGTCGAGCACCTGGATGTCGAGTCCCCGCCGAGAGATGCGACCTCGACCACCGAGAACCCTGGCCCACTGGGGCGACCAACGGATCGAACCTGTGGGCACTGTGCAGACGACACCACTCGCTCAAGGGACACGGCGTCCTGCGGCGGATCCTGTCGACCGGCCGCACCGTGCCTGCCGGCGCCCTGCGCGCGAGCTGATCGCCCAGCAACGTGGCGACCCGCGTGCGCACGGAGTCGTCGAGGACGGCGATCCGCGCCCACGGACGCGGAGCAGCGTGCAGCTCCGCCCCGCTGCAGTGCTCTGAGGCCCTACTCCGCGTCGTCGCTGCCGCCGCCGGCGTCCCCGGCTCGATCCTCGTCGCTCAGTGGCCGAGGTCCATTCTCCACCTCGTCGGCCGGGACGTTGAACTCCCCGGTCTCGGGATCGAAGTCACGCTGGGTGTTGTCCACCTCGGAGTTGATCGGGCGGTTCTCAGGTGCGAGACGCTCCTCGCGCTCCCGCTGGATCTGCTCGACGTCCTCCTCGCTGAGTCCGTTCCCCTCGGAGGAGTCGTCGTCGACCCGCTGCTCGACGTCGATCACGACGTCGTCCCCGTCGTTCGTGACGCCCTCGGTCTCGGCGGACTGCTCGCTCATGATGGTTCCCCTCGAAGATGGTGACCATCCTCACTCGAACGGAGAAGGCGCCGGGGCGCAAGTCGAGACGCCCGGGTCGCTCGGTCAGCGTCGCTGCTTGGCCGCCCGCATGCGCTCGGAGGCGTTCAGGATGACCTTGCGGATCCGCACGTGCGTCGGGGTGACCTCGACGCACTCGTCCTCGCGGCAGAACTCCAGGCACTGCTCGAGCGAGAGCTTCTTCGGGGGGATGACCTTCTCGAAGTTGTCCGACGTCGCCGAGCGGATGTTGGTCTGCTTCTTCTCCTTGGTGATGTTGACGTCCATGTCGTCGTCACGGGAGTTCTCGC
>SXGT01705594.1_pt1 | contig 15423 bp, 19 predicted proteins | sample 3176221 | NCBI WGS metagenome assembly SXGT01 (sample SAMN11356862, study PRJNA531348) | freshwater metagenome | isolation source: freshwater sample F1-120 | place: China: Fuxian Lake, Yuxi | collected 2017-12-25
CGAGGCCTTCGCCGCCGTGGCCGCGCACGCGCAGGCGGCCGGCGTCGTCTACTGCATCGAACCCCTGGCCGCACCCGAGGCCGACTTCATCCACACCGTGGCCGAGGCCGCCGCCATCGTGCGCGCCATCGGCCGGCCCGCGCTGCGCACCATGCTCGACTGCTGCGCCGCCGCGCGCGCCGAGGCCGAGCCCGTGCCCGCCGTGCTCGCGCGCTGGTTGCCCACCGGCCTGCTCGCCCACGTGCAGGTGAACGACCCCAACCTGCGCGGCCCAGGCCAGGGCGCGCTGGCCTTCGCCGACATCCTGCGCACGCTGCGCCAGCACCGCTACGCCGGCTGGGTGGCGGTGGAGCCCTTCGACTACCAACCCGATGGCCCCATGGCCGCCGCCCGCGCCATCGGTTACCTGCGGGGCCTGCTGGAGGCCCTGGATTGATGGAATGAGCGACATGCCCACTGCCCCCCGCGTCAAAGTTTTGTCCGTCGAGCGCTTCGAGTCGCCCTACCGGCTGCGCCTGCCGTTCCGCTTCGGCGTCATCACCGTGACCGAAGGCCGCCAGGCCATCGTGCGCGTGCGCGTGCGCCACGAGAACGGGCACGAAGGCACGGGCTACGCGGCCGAGGCACTGGGCGCCAAGTGGTTCGACAAGAACCCCGCGCTCTCCGATGCGCAGAACCACGACCAGCTGCGCAAGGCACTGGAGCTCACCACCGAGGCCTACGGCGCGGCGCCCTGGCTCAGCGCCTTCGAGCTGTACGCCCACCACTACCGCGAGCTGCTGGACGCGGGCGCCGCGTGTGGCCTGAACCCGCTGGTGACCAGCTACGGCCCGGCCCTGATCGACCGCGCCGTGCTCGACGCGCTGTGCGGCATCGAAGGCCTGAGCTTCTGGCAGGCGATGCAGCACAACCGGCCCGGCATGCGCGCGCACGCCATCGCGCCCGACCTGCAAGGCTTCGCGCTCGCGCCCTTCCTGCGCGGCCTCACGCCAAAGAGCTCGCTGGCGGTGCGCCACACCGTGGGCCTGCTCGACCCCATCGTGGCGGGCGACCAGGCCGCCGGCACGCGCGTGAACGACGGCCTGCCTGAAACCCTGGAAGAGGTGGTGGCCGCGTATGGCAACCGTTATTTCAAGCTCAAGGTCTCGGGCCAGGCCGACGCCGACCTGGAGCGCTTGCGCCGCATCGCCTCCGTGCTCGACCGCCTGCAAGACCCCTACGTGGTCACGCTCGACGGCAACGAGCAGTACGAAAACGCCGAGGCCATCGCCGCGCTCTGGCAGCGCATGGCCGAAACGCCCGCGTTGCGCCGCCTGTGCGAGGCCACGCTGCTGATCGAGCAGCCCATCAAGCGGCAGATGGCGCTGGCCCAGCCCGTGGCGGCGCTGGCGCGGCACAAGCCCGTGATCATCGACGAGTCCGACGGCGACCTCGACGCCTTCCCCTGCGCCCGCGCGCTGGGCTACACCGGCGTCTCCACCAAGGCCTGCAAGGGCTTCTACAAATCGGTGCTCAACCTCGCGCGCTGCCACGTGTGGAACCAGGCCGAGGGCCGCGAGACCTTCTTCATGTCCGCCGAAGACCTCACCACCCAGCCCGGCATCAGCGTGCAGCAGGACCTCGCGCTGGTCAGCCTGCTCGGCATCACCCACGTGGAGCGCAACGCCCACCACTTCATCGACGGCTTCAACGGCCGCCCACCGGCCGAGGCCGACGCCTACCTGGCCGCGCACCCCGACCTCTACCACCGGCAGGCTGGTGGCGTGCGCCTGCGCATCGAGCGCGGGCAGCTGGCCCTGGGCTCGCTCGCCGGCGTGGGCTTCGGCTCCGCCGTGGAGCCCGACCTGAGCGGCACCGCCCCCATGCCGCGCGCCGACTGGCCCCCCCACGCATCGGAGACCCCATGAGCACCCTCGACTACGAAAGCCACGACGGCCTGGGCCTGGCGCAGCTGGTCAAGCAAGGCGAGGTGACGCCGCAGGAACTGCTGGACGCCGCGCTCGCGCGCATCGCCGCGCACAACCCGGCGCTCAACGCGGTGGTCACGCCGCTCTACGACGCGGCGCGCACCGAGATCGCGCGCGGCCTGCCGGCCGGGCCGTTCCAGGGTGTGCCCTTTCTCGTGAAAGAGCTGGTGGCCTCGGTGGCGGGCGCGGCCACCACCGCGTCCTCGCGCCTGTACGCCAAGAACATGCCCGCGGCCGACAGCGAGATCGTGGCGCGCCTGCGCCGCGCGGGGCTGGTGATCGCGGGCAAGACCAACTCGCCCGAGTTCGGGCTCTCGCCCATCACCGAGTCGCTGCTGTACGGCGTGACGCGCAACCCCTGGAACACCGAACTCTCGCCCGGCGGCTCCATCCGCAGCCCGGCCTCGTGCTGCGGCCTGTTCGGCCTGAAGCCCACGCGCGCGCGCATCACCGCCGGCCCCGAAGGCGGCGAAGGCCTCAACGGCCTGGCCCACCAGCACGTGGTGAGCCGCAGCGTGCGCGACAGCGCGGCCCTGCTCGACGCCATCGCCGGCCCCATGCCGGGCGACCCCTACACCGCCGTGCCGCCCGAGCGGCCCTTCCTGGACGAAGTGGGCCGTGCGCCCGGCCGCCTGTGCATCGCGTTTGCGAAGACCGCGCCCACCGGCGTGCCGGTGGACCCGGCCTGCGTGGCCGCGGTGGAAGACGCCGCGCGCCTGTGCGAGCAGCTCGGCCACCACGTGGAAGAAGCCTCGCCGGATTACGACGCCCAGGTGGTGGAGCGCGGCTTCGAAATGGTGTTCGCCACCCACACCATGGCCAACATCGCGCGCGCCACCGGCGGCCCCCTGCCCGAGCGCGACCTCGTCGAGCCGCTCACCTACGCGCTGGCCCAGGTCGGCCGCGTGCCGAGTGCGGCCGAGTACATCCTCAACCTGCAGTCGCTGCAACGGCAGTCGCGCCGCATCGCGGGCTTCTTCGAGCGCTTCGACGTGTGGCTCACACCCACGCTGGCGCAGACGCCCCGGGCCATCGGCCACTTCAACATCCGCTCCAGCGACGTGCGCGACTGGATGAGCAAGCTCGCGGCCTACCTGCCCTTCACCTACCCCTTCAACGTCACCGGCCAGCCCGCGGCCTCGGTGCCCCTGCACTGGACGGCCGACAACGTGCCCATCGGCTGCCAGTTCGCGGCGCGCTATGGCGACGAGGGCCTGCTGCTGCGCCTGTGCGCGCAACTCGAAGCCGCGCGGCCCTGGTTCCACCGGCGCCCGCCGGTGAGCGGCCTCCCGCATGCGCACTGAGGAAACGGTCGACCTGCTCGTCATCGGCGGCGGCGTGGCGGGGCTCACGGCCGCGCTGGTGGCCGCCATCGAAGGCCTGAGCGTGCTGGTCTGCGAGAAGACCGAGCTGCTCGGCGGCACCGCCGCCACCTCGGCCGGCACCGTGTGGATACCCGGCAGCAGCCAGAGCGAGCGCGCCGGCCTGGCCGACCCGGTGGTGCGCGCGCACCACTACCTGGCCGCCGAGATCGACACCGACAGCGGCGCCGACCTGCGCGACACCTTCCTGGCCACCGGCCCGCGCGTGCTCGACTACCTGGCGCAACACTCCTGCGTCAGCTTCGTGCCCGCCGCGCGCCACCCCGACTACCACGACCACCATGCTGGCGCCGCCATCGGCGGCCGGGCGCTCGTCGCGCGCGCCTTCGACGGGCGCGAACTCGGCCCCGACTTCGCGCGCGTGCGCCCGCCCATGAGCCACATGATGGTGCTGGGCGGCATGTCCGTCAGCAAGGACGACATCGCGCCCCTGCTCAAGCCCCTCGCTTCCCGGGCCGCCTTGCGTCATGTGGTCACGCTGCTGAGCCGCCACGCGCGCGACCGCCTGCACCACCCGCGCGGCACGCGGCTGGTGATGGGCAACGCGCTCATCGCGCGCCTGCTGCTGAGCCTGCGCCAGCGCGGCGTGGACCCGCTCATGGGCGTGACCGTGCGCCAGCTGCACGAAGAAGGCGGCACCGTCACCGGTGCCACGCTCAGCCAGGCCGGGCGCGGCGACTGGCGCGTGCGCGCCCGCCTGGGCGTGGTGCTCGCCTGCGGCGGCTTTGGCCACGCGCCCGAGTGGCGCCAACGCCTGCTGCCCGCGCCCGCGCAGACGCAGTCACTCATGTTCGAAGGCAACACCGGCGACGGCCTTCGCCTCGCGCAGAGCGTGGGCGCCGCCATCGACGAGGCCGGCCACCGCACGCCGGCCTTCTGGGTGCCGGTGTCGGTGCTGCGCCAGGCCAACGGCCAGGAACAGCGTTTTCCGCACTTCGCGCTCGACCGCGCCAAGCCCGGCCTGATCGCGGTGGACGCCAGCGGGCGGCGCTTCGTCAACGAAGGCGACTCGTACCACGACTTCGTGCTCGCCATGCTCAACGCCTCGCCCGAACCCGCCGTGCCCGCGCACCTGATCTGCGACGCCCACTTCCTGCACCGCTACGGCCTGGGCCTGGTGCGCCCGGGCGCGTGGCGGCTGGGGCCCTTCCTGCGCGCCGGTTACTTGAAACGCGCACCCACGCTGGCCGCGCTCGCGGGCCAGCTCGGCATCGACCCCGAAGGCCTGCGCGTCACCGTGTCGCGCCACAACGGCTTCGCGCACACCGGCGTGGACCTGGACTACGGCAAAGGCACGAGCGAACTCAACCGCTTCAACGGCGACCCGAGCCACACGCCCAACCCCTGCATCGGCCCCATCGCGGCGGCGCCGTTCTACGCGGTGACCGTGTGGCCCGGCGACGCCGGCACCAGCGTGGGCCTGCGCACCGATGGGGATGCGCGGGTGTTCGGGCGCGACGGCCAGGCGATCGAAGGGCTATACGCGGCCGGGGCCGACATGGCGTCCATCATGCGCGGGCGCTACCCCGGGCCGGGGGTGACGCTGGGGCCGGCGATGGTGTTTGCCTGGCGGGCGGTGATGCACGCGGTGGGGCGGCGCACCGCCACCCCCGTCAGTTCGTCGCGAAGCAGTCCATGAGACCCGCGCTGCCGCTCAGGTAGGCGCGCCAGGCCTTGCTGCCTGCGCCGGCCAGGCCGCCAACCCAAGCCACCATGTGTGGCGTGGTCTCAGTAAGCCGTCTCGCGGGCTTCCAGCACCAGCGACAGCACCCGCGAGCCCTTGCCGCTCGCCTTGGCGCGCACGCGGCATTCGGCATCGGCCTCGACAGTCAGGCGGCAGTGGTAATCCAGGCCGTCCGTCTCGCCAGGGTTGTGGCTCGGTATGCGGCGAGCCCACAGACGCCGGCCATCCACCTCCACGGTCAGCTCGTGCCAGGGCTCGGCGGCGTCCGCCGACACCGCCACCAGCAGGGTGGCATCGAGGTCGAAAGTGCGCGCGCGGCCCAGTGCGGCGGGAATCACCAGGGAGGCGACGGATTCGGTGCCCGCGTCATACTTCCAATATTCCAAGGTCATGGGGAAAGTCTAAGCCCACGCCATTGCCCTTTCGACGCGCATGAAAACCTTCCGCATCCAGATTGACGGCCAGGCCGTTGCCGCTGAGGCCGACAGCGAGACCAGCCTGTTTGCGGCGATGGCGCGCGCGGGAATCGAGTGGCCGGTGTCCTGCCGCAACGGCACCTGCCGCACCTGCATCGCCCGCCTGCTGCAAGGGCAAGTGCGCTACGACATTCCCTGGCCTGGCCTGAGCGCCGATGAAAAGGAAGAGGGCTATTGCCTGCCCTGCGTGGCCCGGCCCATGGCCGATCTGGTCATTGCCCGGGCTTGAAACCCGAGCCACCCGATGCTTCGCCCGGCTTGCGATCGGCCGGGTTGGTCTGAGGCGCCCGGTCCGGATGCGTCGGGTTGGCACCCGGCGCGCGGTCGTCCCCAGGGGGCTGTTGATCGATGGGCTTGCCGGGGGTCTGGCCCGGGGGGTTGGGGGTGATGGACATGCTGCGTGGCTCCTGAGCGTTGCGGGACCGGAAATCGGTCCGAAGGCCCAGTGTCGGGTCCAAGCGCATGCGCCCCGGTAGGCCAACGCTCTGTGAAGGTGTAGGCCCTGTCCGGCCTCGTCAAAAAATGCGCTGCTGGGTGCTCGTGCTGCTCTCTAGCGGGCGGAAGAAGGATCGTCTGCCGTGTAGCGTCTTTCTATCCAGTGCGAGCCGTGGCCGAACTTCTCATTGCCGGCTTCGACCACGGCCCTGAGCGTCTGAAGAACAGCGGGATCCGCTGTCTGCCAATGGGTGGATGTGGACGCTTCGCGCTTGAGCTTGCTTGCTGCGGGCGTGCAGCAGATTCGCGCGAGATGGTGCACGCTTTGAACGGTGTGCCCTCCCTTGCCCACGGGTGCCTGCAGGATGCTCATCGCCGTCTCCTGGGGGGTGGGGTCCAAGCGCTCCACCAGCAAGCAGCTTGCCTTCGAGCTGGGCCCGCGTCTATCGATCTGGCGCTTTTCGAGTAAACGGATGTTTCTGGCGCGGGCCGAGGAAGGCGGCGGTGTCATGACCAGGCTGCCGCAATCGGCCAGGCGCGGAGCTTCAGGTGCCGAAATGTTCGAGGTGAATGAGTGGGTAGGGTCGCCCCTGTCCATCCAACTCAGAGCGCCCTGTGCGCTTGAAGCCCATTTTTTCGTAGAAGCCCAAAGCCTGAGCATTTTGCTCGTTGACATCGGTGGTCATGTGGGGGTGCAGCGAAAGGCCGTGGCCAACGAGCGCGGCACCAAGGCCTTTTCCATGGTGGGCGGGATCAACGAACAAGGCCTCCATGTGACCTTGGTCGATGAACATGAATGCCAGTGGATGGTCATCGGCATTCACAGCGAACCAGAGCGGGACTTTGGGCAGAAAGTCGCCAACCATCTCAGCGATGGCTTTTCGGTCCTCTTCGGACAGAAAGCCATGAGTGGCATCAACCGCGCGCCGCCAGATTTCAACCGCGCGTTCGCCTTCATCGGGACGGGAGTTTCGAATGGCAATCATCTACGGACATGAATCCGCTCTGGACCACGCGTGTGGAGTCAGGCTCCCTCGACCTGACGGGCATACATCTTCTGCATGCCGCCAATCCAGCGTTCGTGGTCTTGGCCCTTGTTGCGGAAATACTGCGCCACCTCTGGGTGGGGCAGCACCAGGAACTGGCCATTGCCCATGGCAGTGAGCACGTCCTGCGCCACGACCTCGGGCGCGAGGATGCCGTTCACTGCGGCCGAGCCGCCGTCGGTGCCGGCCGTCATGTCGGTCTGTACCGATTGCGGGCACAGGCAGGCCACCTGCACGCCCTTGCGGCCATAGGCAATGCGCAGCCATTCGGCAAAGGCCACGGCGGCGTGCTTGGTCACGGCGTAGGGGGCGGATTCCACGATCGTCAGCAGGCCGGCGGCCGATGCGGTGACAAGGAAGAAACCCTCGCCGCGGGCCACCATCTCGGGCACCACGGCGCGGGCCGCCCAAACGTGGGCCATGCCGTGGATTTGCCACATCTTGTTCCACAGTGCGTCCTCCAGGTCCAGCCCGCCCATGCGGCCCAGGATGCCGGCGTTGGAGATGAAAGCATCGACCTGGCCATAGTGCTGACGCGTGCTCGCTACCAGGGCCTGGATGTCGGCCTCCTGGCTCACATCGCAGCGCACGGCCAGTCCTCCAAACTCTTCGGCCACCGCTCGAGCGCTTTCCAGGTTGAGGTCGGCGACCACCACGGCGCGTGCGCCATCCGCGGCAAAACGGCGGGCGATGCTGCGGCCAATGCCGCTGGCGCCGCCGGTGACGATGGCGACCTTGTTCCGAATATCCATGTGAAAGTCTCCTGTTGGTTGCAGGCAGTTTGCTAGGCTGGGTCGCGTCGTTCAGCCACGCAGGTGACACACAGCGTTTCCATCGCGGCAGCCCACTGGCGCATGGACTCAGGGTCCAGTTGCAGCAGCAGCGCGTAGCGGCGCCCGCCCCAAAGTGCCAGGTGCAGCGCTTGCACGGTGTTGGCCGATGGCTTGTGAGGCAGGTCGGTGCAGGCGTCGAAAACGCGCTGCCACTCGGTGAGCAACTCTTCGTGCACGCGGCGGTGGTGCTTGGGCTCGGCGATGTGGGATTCGAGTGCCAGCATCTCGGGGTGAAACCAGGGCAGTTCGGGTGCGTCCACGCCGCAGCACAGGCGCACCAGGTGGTGGACGCGCTGTTGCCAATGCAGGTCGGCGGGTTGCACGGCCTGTTGTTCAATGGCTTGCAGCAACAGCTCCATGCAGTGGCGCACATAGCCTGACAGCAACGCGGCTTTGCTGGGGAAGTAGTCGTACAGCGTGCCCACCGAGATCCCGGTTTCCAGCGCCACCGAGCGGGTCGTCAGGCGCGCCCACCCATCGCGCTGCCAAATCCGAACAAGCGCATCAAAAATCGCCTGCACCGTGAATTTGGCGCGGGCCTGTGTCGGGCGCTTCAGCGGTTTTGCGCTGGCCGGTGGTGTCGGTGCGGTCATGCCCATCGCTTTCCGAACCCACGCCGAGGGGCCGAGCCATAGAGTTGTTGCATCCCGACCGAGCAAGCCAAAAGGAGAACTTTCATGACCACACGCACTCGCCTGTTGACCGACAAGACCGCATTGAATCACACCCGCATCAGCACCGATGTTCTGGCGCCGCTGCAGAGGGGTGAGGTGCTGCTCAGGATCGATCGCGTGGCCGTGACCACCAACAACATCACCTATGCCGCGTTTGGCGACGCCATGCAGTATTGGGACTTTTTCCCAACCGGTGAACAAGGCTGGGGCCACATGCCGGTGTGGGGCTTTGCCGATGTCGTGGCCTCCGATGTGGATGGCGTGGCAGTCGGCGAGCGCTTCTACGGCTATTGGCCCATTGCCAGCCATCTGCGCATGCAGCCGGTGCGTGTGACGGAGCGGGGCTTTTACGATGGCGCTGAGCACCGCAAAAGTCTGACATCCGCCTACAACCAGTACACCCGAACCGCGACGGACCCGGCCTATTGCGCGGAACTGGAAAACCACCAGATGCTGGTGCGTCCCCTGTTCATCACCTCCTTTATGCTGGCCGATTTCCTGCAAGACAACGCCTTCTATGGCGCGCGGCGCCTCGTCATTTCCAGCGCGTCCAGCAAGACTGCCTATGGCACTGCCTTTTGCCTGGCGGCGTACCCCCTGATGGAGTTGGTGGGGCTGACCTCGAACGGCAACCGCGCCTTTGTAGACGGGCTGGGCTGCTACCAGCGCTCGGTCAGCTATGGCGAATTGGAGACCTTGGACGCCAACGTGCCCACGCTGTATGTGGACTTTTCGGGCGACGAGGACTTGCGCGCCCGCGTGCACCAACACTTTGGCAGCGCGCTGACCTACGACTGCTATGCCGGTTCGGCGCAAAACCCCATCTTCATGCGCGACACCGGCCTGCCAGGCCCGCAGCCGCAGTTCTACTTTGCACCGGTGCAGATCCGCAAACGCAATGCCGATTGGGGGCCGACCGTGGTCAACGAAAAATTCAATACCGCGCAGCGCGCCTTCATAGACCGTGTGGGTGATGCACAGGCGCCGTGGATGCACATCCGGCAACACGTGGGGTTGACCGCTGCCCAAACGCTGATAGCCGAACTGTGCGCGGGCCGCATGGATCCGCAATTGGGCCATGTGGTCGTCATGGCGTGATCCGGAACGGATGACAGTTTTCGGTGAAATGGCGGCTTTGTGCCACTTAGCCAGATGACCGTTCCGGGCCCATAGCGGACCTGCCATCAGCTCACATGCCGTCCAGCCACCCTTGCGACTCCATGTACGCGATGAAATCGTCCAGCCGAGCACGGTCAACGTCAAGCGTGACTCGATGGCCGCCCTTGTAATGCGCTTCAATCGCCTCGATTGAGAGCACACCGGGCGCATGCGTCAACGACGCCAGCAACGCTGCCTTTTCCACTTCCGACTCTGAAAACGATTGGTGGCTGTGCAGGTACCGAGGTCCGATTTTCATTGGCTGAGTGTCCGCTTCTGGCCGAAAGCACCATGCTAGCTCAGGCGGGACCGGGCCCGTAGCCGAAGTTCGTCTCCCCCCAAAGCGGCCGTTCAAATGGGTCATGCAGAAGGCGATGTGTTCTATACGCTCAGTCTGTAGCGCTTTCCAACGCCGTCAATCCACTCGCCATTCGCAACCGTCATCGCGATTTGTGGGTAGCAAAGCACCAAACCGACTACGAACTCCTCGAAGGTCAAGGCCAGCGGCGTCACGATGCGCATCTCATCAACCTCAACTAGCGACCAGTCACGACCCGTGTCAAAGCCGTAGGTCGTGCCCATGCTTTCGTGCCCGAAGACCATCACGTCACCTCGGGCACCGTTGTCATAGATCTGGCGGTCCTGAAAAACCTCAAACTCGGCACTCAGCAATCGCTCTTCAAAGTAGAACGGCTCCCCCTCTTGCTCAACCGCGCCCGTACCTCTCTCCAGCACAAACGCCCAATATGAATCAGGGCATCCGGGATGTTGAGCCATCATTTCACGCAATGCGTTCGTATCCGCCTTGCGTAGCCGGCCAAACATCGGCTCCAGGTCAGGCCTGATGGTCTCAAGCTTTTCAAACATGTCGTCCTAGCGCTGCGTTGGAGTTGCTCGCTCTGCTCAAGCCAAGTTCGTGAGCAACTGCTCGTGGCCGATGTGCGTCATGGTAGCTGGGTCGGTAGCGGGCCCTAAGCAGGCGCAGATTTACGTGAACAGATCTAACGGATAGAGGACGGAACCGGCAGCAATGCTGGGCGGTCCGAGTAGCTGACGAGCTCAAGGTGGGCGAGTCCGGTCGACGTGGCCCAAACGATGATGGTGATGTGTTCTCCATCAGCCGTATGTCCCACGCCATCAGCAACCCGGTGATGCTCTGAGGTCCACTCTTCATGCGAGAAAAAGATACTCGCGCAACCGCAGTCGCATCGGCCCACGACGCGAAGCTTCGATGTGAGGTACTCGTCATCAACTTGAAAGCCGGCGCCAAAAGGTGCGCTTCCGATAGCGGCGGCGACGACGGCCGCTTCAGCTGGCGTGAGCAATCGAGGATCGAGCGCAATCATGGGGAGTTGAGCGTATGTCTGCTTCTGGCCGATGGTGGTCTTCAATTCACAACCAAGGCGGTCATTCCTGAGCCATCACGGTCAACAAACAAGTTTCTATTTTTACCCTCGATTGCGCAAATCGCTGCAGCAGCATCATGCGCACTTTTCTTGTAGAGCGACTGCATAACTCGCAGTGGTTCAATTCCGGTATCTCTTTGGGCGACTGCCAACAACATCGCCGCCCTGTAGCGAACAGCTTGAGACCTATCTCGAGTCGCTAGAACGCCGAGGAGAAACGCACTCTCATCCCTCTCCGCGTATCTTGTTGCGTGGTAAACGCATGATGCGCGCACCTGCCACTTTGATGACACTCTAAAGTGTGAGAGCAAAAGCCCGCAAACGTCTTTCCGCCTACGAAGCTCTGACACGGCCGCCCATTCCACATCGCTACCCGAGCCATCGAGACATTCAAGGAGTGCGCGTGCGTTCATGACGTTGCCGATGTTCGAAGTCTGCTTCTGGCCGATGACTGTCATGGTAGCCGCGTCTTGAACGGGCCCTGAGCGTCAAGCTATTTGAGTAGGGTGATCATCGCTCCGGCTGATATCAGCAATGAAAGGCACACCAGCGCGGCGCAGCACAGGTGATATGCCACGGGCCGTTCCGAATGAGCGATGACTGCGCCGTAGCGACGAAGCGGGGCCCTGCGACTCCAGTGGCGAACCAGCATGGCGGTCGTCAGCGCGCTGAATGCAAGCGCCGTGCTCGCGATACCGAACTGATTCCGATAGCCCGCCCACATCGGCACCAAAAGCGCGAGCAAGCAAATGCCACTGGCAATCCAGAGATAGTCAAGCAGGCGTGGTCGCTTGTAGCTGGGTGAATCCCTACGCAATAACTTCATGTTTATGTCGGAAGTCCGCTTCTGGCCGGTTGCGGCAGTCTAGCCATGACACCGCAGCCTGCAAGCCGTAGATCTACATGTTCAACGACCAAATGACTGCAATGTGGTGCAGATCGTACGTTCGGTGGGTTGGTTCAGCCGGCAGCAATCGCTGCATGGCAGCTGTTGATCGACTGCGTTTAGCGCCAGTCCTTCAATCGAACTGAGCAGTGCAAGCCAGGCTATCCAGCCTGTTGCAGTTCGCCGCAGCATCACGCAACCTGTCCGCAAGCACCCGCGCCTGCGCGGGGCTGAGGCTCCATTCCAGGTCGAAGGGGGCTTCGCGGGCTTGCAGCAGCACCACGGCGGGCACATCTGGTTCCGCCGTGCGGCTCGCGGCCACGCTCAGGCCGGCCATCGTGCGTTGCTGAATCGACATTGACGTGCGCTGCGCGGGCACGGTGCAGCGCATGAGGTAGACCGGCTCGGGCAATGGAATCTGGCGGAGTTTCATGGGGCACTTCCCGTGTCGTTCATGCCCAGCTCGCGCAGCACGGCGAGGCGGCACACGCTGGCCATGGACCGATGTTCGCGCTCGGCCCGTTCTTTCACACGTTCCAGCTCGGCCGGCGTGAGCCGCAGTGCGATGGGGCGCGAGCTGTTGACGCCGTTGGGCACGCGCTTGCGTGTCGAAGAGACAGCGGATCGGGTCATGGCGAAGTAGCTCCTTCCCTGGGCTAGCATTGAGTAACGGAAAAATACACAAGCACGTAAGAGGTTTGTCTTTTGAATCAGTACTTTAGATGTAGTTTTGAGGAAATATCACATAATGTCAACAGTCAATGTGGAAGAATTAGTTACTCGCTTTCGTACCGAGCTGGACCGCTTTGGCTCGATCGCCGAAGCCTCCCGGACAATCGGCGAGCCGAACGGAGCTGGTCTTCGCGACGTTTGCAATGGCCGCAAGCGCCTTACGGCCGAGTTGCTGGCGCGGTTTGCCGCCGAGGGCGTGGACGCTCTCTACGTTCTGACGGGCGAGCACCTTGTCATGCGGTCGGGCCTGAATCCGATGCTGCGCGCCGTGGTGGATGACCTCGAACGTTGCTCTCCTGAGAAGCAGGTCGAGGCGGTGAAGTACGTGGCCATGCTCGCCGCAGGCATGACGCCTCCATTGCCAACGGTGCCAGTCGTTCCAGCCAATAAGCCCCAGGCCAGGGGCGCGGCAGCAGCCCCCTCCAAGCGAAAGAAGCGCGTCTAACCCGGATCGTGGCAGGTCACGCCTTCGGTGCCTTCGGCGAAGGCGGCCTCGGTGGCGCCGCGCCGTCTTCCTCACTCTCGTCCAAGCCCTCGTCGCTCAGCGGGTCGCCGGCCTCGGCGTCGTCGATGAAGGCGAGGTCGGGGTCTTCGTCGTCGGAGGCGGCGTCCGTGCCCTCGGGCGTGATCACCTGATCCACGCCGATGTCCCATCCATCGCGCTTGCCGCCGTCGCCACCGGCGCTGCGGCTTTCGCCCGTGCCTGCGGCGTCGCTCGGCGAGGCCAGGGCGTCGGGCGAGAGCAGTGTGGGGCGCTGTTCGTCGCGGGTGTCGAAGTCGGCGGGCGCGTTGGGGTCGCCGCCATCGTCGTCGGCAATGCCCATCATGTCGCTGCCGCTGTCGGATGAGTCTCCGGGGCCGAGCGACGCGGTGTCGCGGCCAGCGGGTTGGGGTGGTGCGGGGCTGGTGCCCTGGATGCTGCTGCGTGCCATGGTGTGGTTTCCTTTCAGGTGGGTGGGTGCGGTGTGCCGCGCCCATCGGGTCTGCGGCAGTTGGCGTGCCTGCGCACCATGCCGCCGGGGAAGCGCATGCACCGGGAGAGCTCCTCGAGCAACGGAAGCAGGTTGAGAAAGATCGCGCTCAGAAATGCCACGAGCAGGTAGCCAGCCGGTAGCGGCTGTTCCTTCCAGCGAAGGCGCCATTGCGCCGCGTCGCCCCAGCGGCCGAAGGCATCCGAATGCAGCGCGGCAAGTGCCAGCAAGGCGAACAGCGGGAGCATTTCCAGAAAGCTGTGGATCATTTGCTCGCCGGCACGCAGTTCGCGCTTGCCGTGCACCCACCGGAGTTCGAACCAGGTGGTCGCCTCGTGCACGACAAAGACCATGGCAAGCAACACCAGCGCGAGCAGATTGATCTGCAGCAGAAGCGCGATCGCGGCACCCAGCCCCATCTGCAGGAACAGGACCAGGTGCGACGCCGACTCTCGCCAGCCGGTGGTTGCCTCGATCGCCGTGCGCCGGTGACACCACCAGTCGGCCAACCCGGCCAGCACCCAGAGGGGCAGGACGAGGTACATCAGAAGAAAGGTCATCATCTCTGCACGCCTGCATCCGTCAGCGTTGTTCGCTCAAGGCAGCAGCACCACGGAAGGCAATGCGCTGAACACCACCGCCGCCGCCGCGATGGCGGCAGCCCCTCGCGCAAGGCGGTAGCTCCAGCCCGGGAGGCGGCCATCGGCGTGCCGGGCCTTCAATCGCACGCCATGCACGCCCACGGCCAGCAGCGCGATCGCCGTGGCGCCCCAGGCCACCGCGTTGGCCGTCCACTGGTGCGGCCAGATCTCGCCCGCCGCCCAGATCACCATGAAGTGCGCAAACCAGATGACGAGGGCCGTGACGATGGGCCGCCCGCTGGAGGGCTTGAGCGCCTTCACAGGCCGCCCCATGGCAGCACGCGCGGCAACAGCAGGGCGGCTGCGCCTTCGCACGCGGCAAACATGAACAGGATGCGCAGCGCCTCCAGGGTCTTGTTGGCCGGGCCCGGTGCCAGGCCGCGCATCCAGCGCGCCAGGTAGTACACGGCCGAGAGCGCGACCGCCAGCACGATGGCGCTGTGCCACGCCAACATGGCGAAGATGGCCGCGCCTTGCCCGCTGGCATCGCCGCGCAGCCCGGCGTTCCACCAGTCCAGCCCGTCCACCGCCAGCGCCGCGACGAGGCACACCATGCTCAGCGCCATCGCGATGGCGCTGAGCCCGCTGCCGCGCCGGAACCTCGCCAGCAAGGGCCGGGCCGCGCAGGCCAGGCCCGCCGAGGCGCCGAGCAGCAGCAGGCCGGGCACCAGCGCGCCGCGCGGCGCGGCGATGCGCCACCAGTCCGGGTGGGCGCCGAACAGGTAGAGGTAGGAGAACATCGCCATCAGAAAGATCATCCCGAGCACGATGACCAGCAGCACCGCAGCCCACCAGCCGTGCGATTGCGGGCCGGTCACGTAGGTGGGCAGCAGAATGCCCCCGCCCGCGTCCACCTGCTTCTGCGGGATGTGCCGGTCGTTGTGCCAGACCCAGCGCATCACGCAGACGATGGTGAGCACGCCGCAGATCGCGCTCAGGGCCAAGGCCTTCACCGTGAGCAGCAGGAAGAAGCCGGCGGTGAAGAGCGCCGCCAGCAGTGGCGACCAGGCGGGCCCCGGCATGATCTGCACGTACTGCGGCTCGGCGCGCGCGCTGCTGGTGATCAGCGTCTCGCGCGCGCCGGTGGCGGTGCCGGGCAGGAAGTAGCGCCCGGCCTCGACGTTCTCGCGCA
>SXGT01776433.1_pt1 | contig 15423 bp, 9 predicted proteins | sample 3176221 | NCBI WGS metagenome assembly SXGT01 (sample SAMN11356862, study PRJNA531348) | freshwater metagenome | isolation source: freshwater sample F1-120 | place: China: Fuxian Lake, Yuxi | collected 2017-12-25
AGCAACGGCGCGGCTGCGAGAGATGGGCTACCACCGCCCCATCATTGCTCTCACCGCCCACGCCCTGGAGGAAACCCGTAACCGGATCCTCCAATCCGGCTTCGACAACTATCTGACGAAGCCGATCCATCGGGGGAAGCTGCTGGAGGTCGCCACGCAGCATCTTGCGACTCGAGCGACTGCCTGACAGGGCGGAGCTGGATCCACTTCGCGCGGCCATGGAGCGTTTCGCGGGTCGGGACCGTTCTCACAGGGTTGTCCATGAAGCCAGTGCCGCAGTGGCGTGGAGATAATGTCGATCCACGGACGGGTCTTGGTGGTGGATATTGGCGGCGCGGACTTGTTCAACAGCCTGCTAGAGCGCGCCCCTGCCAGTCAGGATCACGCCGATCGTGCGCAAGAGGATCTTGAGGTCATTCAAGATGGAACAGTTTTGAAGATAGAGCAGATCGAGCGCGACTTTCTTGCGAAAGCTCTCGAGGTTGTTGTCGTAACCGTTGATGACTTGCGCGAGGCCTGTCAGGCCCGGTCTGAGTCTCAGGCGGTGAAGATAGCCAGGGATCTCCGCCGAGAGCTCCTTGATGAACTCGGGCCGCTCGGGGCGGGGTCCAACGAGGCTCATCTCGCCCCGAAGCACGTTCCAGAGCTGCGGCAGTTCGTCAAGCCGGGTCCTCCTGAGAAAACGGCCAACACGAGTGATTCGAGGGTCCCCGGCGACTGCGAAGCAGGCGCCGGGGCTCTCGGCATCGACCTGCATCGTGCGAAACTTGTAGAGCACGAAGAGCTTTCCAAAGGAGGACTCCGCACGGCGGTCGGTGTTTGCCCGTCGATGCTCCGGAACTCCGGGTGGGGGAAGGCCCTCCCTGTTGAGTGGATCCCTGCGATCGTTTCTCTTGACGCGCAAGTTGAGCCCGACCCGGACCTGCCGGAATATTACAGGGCCGCGGGAGGTGCATCGAACCAGCAACGCCACCAGCAGCATTACGGGCGATAGTGCCACGATCAGCAGGGAGGCCATGACACAGTCCGTGGCTCGTTTCATCATGCGCGTGAAAAGGCTCAGCGTCTTCAGGCCGGACTGCGGACGGCGCAGCGAGTAGTACGAAAGCCACTTGGCGGCGGGCAGGTCGTCCAGAGACGTCTAAAGGTCGACCAGGTCGGTGAGGTCTCCCACGCTCATGCGTGGGGGAGGCAAGATGGGTAAGGTTATCATTTCAGGGGTATGGGGTGGAGTGGATGGAGAGTTCTGGGTGGTTGGAAAACTCTGTTCAAGGCCGCAACCCCGGGGCGCGGGGGTACTGCCTGAAGAGTAGGATGTGGGCGTCAGGGAGGCCAGGGTAGTGGGCTGATAATGCCTGGAGGTTCAATCCTGGTTCCTGTCTTGCGCTTCAGGTTCCAATTCCCGCCATTGCCAGCATCTCGAGCTCGACCCCTGCCGATTGCAATCCCCTCAACAGACCGTCGCGATCCAGCGAGGCTGTCAGCGCCTCCGTTGAATGGATGATGTCCTCGGTTACCAGCCTCACGAGCGAATCGTTGAGCGTCGACATGCCGACTCGAGCGCCCGCCTGTATCGTCGCCTGCGCCTGCTGCAGCTTTCCTTCACGCAGGAGTGAAGGCATGTTGCCCACATTCAGGAGCACCTCGGCCGCGGGGGTACGTCCGACCTTGTCTTTCCGCCGCACCAGGGTCTGGACAACGACGCCCTGGAGGTTGGCGGCGAGGCGTGACCTCGCGCGGGGCTGCTCGCCAGGTGCCCAGGCTTCAAGTGCTCGCTCGATTGCCTCCACCGCGGAAGTGGCGCACACTGCGGCCAGGACCAGGTGGCCGCGGTTTGCGGCTTCCACCGCGACTTGGACGGAGCCAGGCTCGCTCAAATCTCCCAGCGCGATGACATCAGCGCCCTTGCGAAGAGCCGTGGCTACTCCCCTGGCGAACGAGCTCGTGTGACGTCCAACTTCACGCTGCGCCACAATACTCTGGACGGAGGGGTGCAGGTGTTCGATCGGCTTTTCGATCGTGATGATCTGACAGCTCCGGGAGTGGTTGATCAGGTTGATGATCGCTGCAAGCGTTGTTGTCTTGCCCGACCCTGACGCCCCTGCGAGCAGGACCAGTCCACGGCGCAAGGTCGAGAAACTCGCGACGCTCTGGGGCAAGCCCAGTTGGTCCGGCGTTGGCACTACTTCCGGTATGCTGCGCACCACGGCAGCCATTCCCAGATGCGTCAGGTAGACGCTGAATCGGAACCTGCCCAGGGCTCCGAAGGACTGACAGACCTCCACGTCTTCGGATTCCTGGAGCTCTTCAACAGCGGCATCTCCAATGGCCTCGCGAATGAGGGCCGCGCATTGCTCGTGCGAGAGCGGACGATCGGAGAGGAAACGGAGCTCCCCCGACCCGTGTAGGCCGCACGCTGCGCCAGCGCAGAGGTGGAGATCCGATCCGTCGGCGCACCTGAGGGCTTCGAGCAGCTGCGAGAGGGTTGCCATATCCTCTCATCGACGGTTACCACCCTTCTGCTTGATATCCGCCTCACGGGGCAGGAAGAGTTCCCCCGCCCCGGGGCGCCTCACGGCGCCGATCCTGTGGGAGCGCTGGCCAAGACGTCCCAATCATCGCCGCGCGGAGTCTGATCTGATTCACTGGCTCCGAGATATCGGCCAAACTCAAGGTCCCGGGCGGTTCCATTCGATCTGATTCGAGTCGGGTCGGATACGAAAACGCATCTGGAAAGGCGGCTGAACAAGGAAACGAGGCTTTGGCCGCCTTGCGAAGCATGGGAGACGCAGGAACTGACTTGGATATGAACCTCACGGCGTCCGAGCGGAAGCTGGACGCCGACCGAGTACTGCAAGGCCTCCTGCGCCCCCTGGCTACCAGGCGTCGCCTTGCTCCAGAGGAGCTGGAGGGCCTCCTGCGAGGCACCTTCGAACGATTGCTGCTGACCGTGCAGGGGGAGGCTGCGCTGGTTTTTCGGAGGACCCAGGAGGGCCAGGCAAGGCTTTCCAGGGTCTACAGGTCGCCTTCCCTGGCGTTACCGGAGCTGTCCAATCCCGGCGACGAGCTTTTCGGGGGCTCCACCGCCGTTCGCCTGGACCCGGCCTGTCTTGCCGAGAGGGACCTGGATTTACTCGAGCTGCGGACTTACTCCGGGGCCCAGGTCGCCCCTCCGTGGGCGATGGTGTCGGCGACCCGATCCGGCTTTTCGGTGCGATGTTCGATCCTGGTGCCTCTTGTTGAGAACGGGGAGTGCCTCGGCGCCCTCCTCATCGTCAACAAGTCGGGAGAGGGACTCTTCTCTTTGCCGGACTTCAGCGCCGGGGATCTGGACCTCGTGGAGGAGGTGGCTCGCCACGCCTTGCCGGCCCTGGCGAGGACGCTGGAACCCGCCTGCGCACGAGAATTCACCGAGGAGGAGGTTGCGAGGTTCGTCGCTCGTCTGGCGAGGCTTGAGCACTTTGAAATTCCTGTGGGCTGGAAACCGGATCTTGACCTTCTCGCCCGGGTGGGACCCGATTTCCTACGAGTCCATCTCGCGATTCCCATCGAAAGGACCTCGGCCAATGGCGTGACGCTTGCCATGGCCAACCCGTTTGACGTGGTGGCCCGCGACGCTTTCCGCTCGCAGACTTCACTCGAAGTGGAAAAGACTGTCGTTGCGGCTTCGTCAGCGATTCGCCAGGTCTTGCTCTCCGTGTTTCCCGATTCGAAGGATCCGTCGAAACCCGAGGACATGCGCCGCTCTCACCCGGGCGCAGGAGGAATCTCACTGGATGGCACGCACTCCGTGGAAGGGCCGCATCAGGCCGAGAACACCGAGGAATCCGACGGGATCATTCGGCTCGCCAACAAGATCATTGAGGATGCCCACGCCGATGGCGCGAGCGATATCCACATCGAGCCCTTCGAAAATGAGGTGAAGATTCGCTTTCGCGTCGACGGCTGCCTGAAGGAGGTGGCTTCTCTGCCGGCCCAGGTGTGCCGGGCGCTGGTCTCCCGCATCAAGATCATGACCCGTTCGATGGATATCACCGAGAACCGCCTCCCCCAGGACGGCCGCATCAAGTTCAAGCAGTTCTCGAAGAACGGTACGGATATCGACCTCCGCGTCTCCACCGCACCCCTCGCCTTTGGCCAGAAGACAGTGCTACGCCTCCTCGACAAGGGCAACACTGCTCTCGGGCTCGACAAGATGGGCTTCGGCGAGCGAAACCTGAGAACTTACCGGGAGATGATCCAGAAGCCCTACGGCATGGTGCTTCACGTCGGGCCGACTGGATCGGGAAAGACGACGACGCTCTACTCTGCACTCTCCGAGATTAACAAGCCCGACGTCAATATACAGACGGCCGAGGATCCGATCGAGTACATGCTCCCGAACGTGAACCACATGCAAATGCAGAAGGAGATTGGGCTCACGTTCGCCGCGGCGCTGCGATGTTTCCTCAGGCAGGATCCCGACATCATCCTCGTGGGGGAAATCCGCGACATCGAGACTGCGGAGATCGCGGTGGAGGCCGCGCTGACGGGGCACCTTATCTTCTCGACAATGCACACGAACGATGCGCCTGGAACTGTCTCTCGATTCATCGAGATGGGCGTGGAGCCGTTCCTCGTCTCTTCCTCGCTTCTGGTCGTTTGCGCACAGCGGCTGATGCGCAGGCTCTGTGTCAAGTGCAAGACCCAGTCAACCTCCACGCCCTACGAGTGCAGGGTGCTCGGGTTGCCAGGGCCACAGCCGATCTTCAGGGCGAATCTCAAGGGTTGCGATCACTGCAGGGGGGCCGGGTACAAGGGGCGTATTGGCGTGCACGAGGTCATGACGCTCAATGAGCCCATGAAGGCCTTGATTGCGAGCGAGGCGCAGGGGCAGGAGCTTCGCGAGGCCGCGATCTCAAACGGCATGATCTCGCTCTATGACGACGCAATGGAGAAGGTGCTCAAGGGCATTACCTCGATCGAGGAGGCCTTGACGGTGGTGCGGAAGGAGTAGCCGCGGCCTGGCAAGGCATGCCGGTCCCGAGCGGATCAAGGCGATGCCCTTGAACCGGCTCCCTCGGCGTGCCGATGGCCCACAGGGCGAGGGTATCGACGGTGCTGGCCAGTCCGTGACATGCCGCTTGACCTCCGAGGCTCCTCGGCGCAGGCTCAAGCGCATGAGCCGTGAGTCCGAGCCCTTTGAGGAGCTGCTTGCGAGAGCCCGAGCAGGGGACGTCGTCGCCTGGGAGCAGGTCTTTTCGCGCCTGGCCGATGAGGGGCACGAGGGCGCCGAAATTCTCGAGATTGCCAGAAGGATTCTGCCCATGGGCGACCGCGCTCGCGACTTCGTCGAGAGCCGCGATCTCCTGCAGAGCGCCCTGCGAAGCGGCTGGTTCCACGCGGAGGACTTCCGGGGCGAGTCGAAGGCCGAGTTACTGGGCTGGATTCGGAGCATCCTGCGGCGCAAGCTCGGTCGCGTCTTGCGGCGAAGGACGCCGCGTCCGGGCGGAGACCCGGTGGAGTTGGAATCCCGGGCGGCGGCACCGGGAGGAAGCGAAGATTCCGTCGAGCCGGTTGCGAAGATGCTGCGTGAAGAGGTCCAGGGAAAGGTCCGCGAAGCAGTGGAGCGTCTGCCCGAGGACCTGCGCGATGTCCTGCGGCTCCGCCTCGAGGGTCTCAGGGCCCCTGACGTGGCAGGGATGCTCGGCCTGAGCCACGACGCGGTGCGCAAACGGGAGTCGCGGGCGATGGCAAAATTGCGCGAGGCTCTTGGCGAAACGGGGAAGGGTTAGGCCAACGGCCTTCACCACGGTGGATACCTCGTGCCCGAGCTGCGAGATCGGGGGGGTGGCTCAGGTCTGCATGGCCACAGTCAAGCCTGCGCAGTAGGATAGGATCCCTTTGCCCCGTCCCTCGTCACCGTGTCGGTGACGGCACGAGACGCCGGGCTCTCCCTGTGGGACCGCACATCATGCTTCCTGAATGCAAACTGACTCGCAAAGGCTTCCAGTGGGCCCGGAGCGGACACCCCTGGGTTTACCGCGATGACCTGGAGTATGTCGCCGGCGACAATGGCGATACCGTGCGCGTCACCTACGAGGGGAAGACTCTCGGCGTCGCGTTCCTGGGGACGCGATCAAAGATCGCGCTGCGATGGATCGACCGATCCCCGGCACCGGCGACCCCGGATGAGGCTTTCTGGCGGCGGCGCATCGAGAAGGCCCATGCGCGGCGCCATGCGCTCGCTCTCAGGACCAACGCTTACCGCGTCGTCCACGATGTCGCCGACGGTATTCCCGGGCTGGTGATTGACCTCTACGGTCCGGTGGCCGCAGTGCAGACGACCATCGCCGGAACGGAGCGGCTCCTGGCATTCCTTGGTGCCGAGTTGCAGGGTCTCCTCGGAGTCGATGCCGTCATCGCTCGCAACGATCTTTCCGTCCGCGAGAAGGAGGGACTACCCCGCGAGGTGAAGGTGCTCGCGGGGAAGGCGCCGGTGCACACGGGCGAGGGCGGACGCGGCCCGTCCTGGCGCTTCTGGGTGCACGAGGATGGCCCGCAGGGGCGTGTCGTGGTACCTGTCGATCCGCACGCAGGTCAAAAGACAGGTTTATACCTTGACCAGCGCGAGAATCGCTGGAGGACGGCCGCGCTCGCCAGGGGCCGATTCCTCGATGCCTTCTGTCACATTGGAATGTTCTCCCTGCACGCCGCTCGCGCCGCCGAGGAGGTGGTCGCGGTGGACAGCTCGGATGCTTCGCTCGAACAGTGCGAGGAGGCAGCGGCCAGGAACGGCTTCAAGAACATCCGCTGTGAGCAGCAGAATGTCTTCGACTACCTGAAGGATGCCGTGGGGCGGGGCGAGCGCTTTGACGTCGTGGTGCTCGATCCTCCGGCCTTCGCCAAGAGCCGGGAGGAGGTTCCGGCCGCGGTGCGCGGCTACCGCGAGATCAATCGGCGCGCCATGGGGCTCTTGAATCCCGGCGGCGTGCTTGTCACGTGCTCCTGCTCCTACAATCTGAGCGAGTCGGACTTCCTTGGCGTCCTGCGCGAGGCGGCCGCGGATGCACGGGTCAGCTTCACTGTGATCGAACGGCACGGCCAGGCTGCGGACCATCCCGTGCTCCTCTCGCACCCGGAGGCGGCCTACCTCAAGTGCGTCGTCCTTGAGAAGGAGTCGACGGCCTGAAGGGAACCCTCGAGGCTGCTCAGCGCGCGGCCTTCACACGCAGCGTTGAGCAGCCTCGAGGTGGCTGGGATCTTGCGGTAAAGAGGTCCCTCACTCCGACTTGGTGCCGCAGCCGGGGCAGAATTTGACACCGGCAGCGAGCTCGCCACCGCAGTTGGCACAGAATTTCTTGGCCCCCTGGGCCCTGGGTGCCTCCGCTGGCGAAGCCGCTTGAGCGGGATCGACGGCGGGGGTGGCGGACTTCTTCTCCTTGGCGCGGCCGAGGAGGAACTTGTCGACCTTGGGAAGCATTTCGCGCAAGGCATCATCGAGTGCCAGGCGCAGGATCAAGCCCTTGTTGTCCTCATCGATCTTGAGATCCGCGTCCGCCTCGGCGCCAACCCCGAGAACCTCGACACCGAAGGCTCCGATCGAGTCCGTTCGCTTGTAGTCCGAGTGTTGGGCCGCTGCTACTTTTCCAGAGACCGCATCGACGAGGCGCAGATCGACGCCACACTCGGCGGTGATTGTCGACTCCTTCTTCTTGAAGTCAAAGCCGCCAAGACCCCCGCCACCCGGAAGACGGAGGTTGGCGAAGCCGAAGCCGCGTTTCGATTGCTCAGCCTTGACTCGCAAGTTCGAGACCTTGCCGATCATCAGAAAGTCAACGCCACGGACTTTTCCCGACTGGGCGAGCTCATCGGGCTTGACGATGCCCTCGAGCCCTTGCTCCTTGAGGAGCTGATCGAGTTGGGCGCGCTCGATGACGTCGAAACGCTCGGAGTTGACGGCCAGCGTCGTGAGCTGGTCAGCGGCGATACCGTTGAGTTCCTTGGAGCTACTCGCGCCGGTTGACTCGAAGGGCGGTACGCCGGTGCGCGGTTTGTCGATCCCGGACGGGGGCGCGCTGTAACGACCGACGTCAGCCGTCAGGGTCTGCTTTCCTGCAGACTCACTGGAGGAGGCGCAGCCTCCGAGGAGCGCCCAGGTGAGCATGCCGATCCCTACCGTTGCGCCACGCCATGAAATGTGCCGCATGTTTTTCTCCATCAATGGGTTACAAGAAGGAAAGGCACTGGAAAGCCGGCCGGCTCTACCCCGGCACGAATGACTCGTAACTGGAACTCACAGGTGGAAAGTCTCGCCTGGCGACGGCAGTGGAGTCAAGGGCCAGGGTGGCCAGGCCGGGGCGCCAGGGTCACTCCCCGCTCGTCATCACACTACCGGGTCTCGACCTCACAGTTCGGCAACGCCGTGCGCAAGGCCTCGATGCCCTTCGGGCTGAGCTTGGTTTCGGCGATGAGAAGCTTGCGCAGGGATTTCAGCTTCGCGAGATGCTCCACGCCCGCATCAGTAATCGCGTTTCCACGCAAACCCAGGTACTCGAGCCTCTTCAGGCCCACGAGATGCGCCAAACCAGCATCCGTCACCCTGGTTTCCCCTATCGGAAGGTGCTTCAACGACTGAATCCGGCCCACGCTCTTCAGGCCCTCATCGCCCAGACTTGTCCGGTAGAGGTTGAGCCACTCGAGCTTTTCAAGCTTCGCGATTTCTGCGACTCCGGAGTCTCCCACGGCGGTCTCCTCGAGAGAGAGGTCGGTGAGATCGGCAAATCGAGCCACGAGTCCGAGGGTCTCGTCGGTCACAACACGCCGAGTCAACACCACCTCGGTGACGCCTCCCGATTCCGAGCGATAGACAACGGCCCCAAGCCCTCGCAGATCTTGCACGGCCTCTTCCACGGTGGGCTTACCCCGAGCCTCGACGACACCTGCGATCCTTCGGCTGCCACTGAAGCGCCTTGTTGCACTCGCGAGCTTGTCGCACGCAGCCTTCGCTTCCACGTCGAGTGGCGCCCTCGAGAGGTCGCGAGTCTCGCCGGGGTCGTGTTCCACTTCATACAGCCTTCCATCGCCGTAGAGCTTGAATCGCTGATCGCGAGCGGACTCGATGCCTGTCGGTCCGCCATCCCTGTCGAACCAGGAGTAGACCCATCCGCGCGCCTCGACCTTCTCACCTCGCAGCCGGGGAAGCAGGCTGCGACCGTCGAGCCCGAGATGGACCGGAGAGGGCACTCGCGCCGCCTCAAGAATCGTCGGGAAGAAGTCGGTCGAGTCGACCAAGTCCCGTGATACCGCGCCTTGAGGCACGACCCCGGGCCAGCTCGCAATCAGGGGAACATGCGTGCCTGCGTCGGTCGTTTCCCCCTTGCCTCCCGTCACCACACGATCGGCGAAGCGAGAAACGACTCCCTTCGCCGTGCCGTTGTCCGCCGTGAAGATGACGAGAGTCTTCTCCTTCAAGCCGAGTTCATCGAGGGTCGCGAGAATTCTTCCGACCACGTGGTCTGCGTGGGCGACCATGTCAGAGAAGTGCTTTCGATCCCCCTCTCCCGTTGTCACCCCGGGCGACCTGGGATTCCAGTCGGCGCTGCGAGGGGTCGGCTCAAACGGCGGGTGAGTGAGCAGCAACGAATGGAAGGCGAAGAAGGGGCGATTCCTGTTGCGACGGATGAAATCGCAAAGAAAATCGGCGATCAGATCGGGACCATACTCCCCGGAGTTGTGCTGCAGGACTTCGCCGTCCCTTTCGAGGAGGGGATTCGCATAGCGCGAACCGCGCCCCGAAAGCTGCCACAGGAGATACTCGTCGAAACCGAAGATCCCTGGCGCCTCGGGCCCGCCCGAAAGCTCCCACTTGCCCCCCATGCAGGTTCGATACCCTGCTTCCCGCAATGCTTGCGGAAACGTCTTCGCGGCGGGATCGAGGTGTCCCCGGCGCGTATAGTTTCGCTGGTTGTAAAGACCGGTGAGTATTTGCACGCGGGTGGGCGTCGAGAGGGGCTGGGAATAGCAGTGCTCGAAGCGCGTGCCCGTCGATGCGAGCCGATCGATCTCCGGGGTCGCGTACGAACGCCCCCCAGCTGCGCCAACGAGCTCGTGGCCGAAGTCGTCGGCGAGGATGAAGACGATGTTGGGTCGCCCCGTCGGATCGGCGGCAAGCGCGAGAGCGGAAAGGCAGGCAATCACGGCGATGCTCATGGCGTGAGCTCTTGTATCCTATCCTCATGTCCACTGCCTCCAGGAACTCTCGCGCTACCATCCAAGCCTGTCCGCGCTGTCGCAACACCCCTGCCGCGACGTGGCCTGGAGCCAGGCTGTTCCAATGGGCTTTGGTGCTAACTGTCGCCACGTCGGGAGTATCCGGCTGCGTCTCAAGACCGATCCAGTTTCGAACGGGCCTCGACGTCCTTGCCGCGTCGGGTTTCGCCTCGCTGAAGGGAAAACGTGTGGGTGTAGTCGTAAATCCGACGTCGGTCGACTCAAATCAACGGTCCTTATCCGAGCTGCTTCGTGCAGCTCACGGAGTCGAGCTTGCGGCCATCTTTGGGCCCGAGCACGGAGCCTCGGGCTCGGCGGCGGCGGGCGAGGAGGTGGCCGACTCCAGGGACAAGATTTCCAGCGTGAGAATTTACAGCCTTTATGGCAAGACTCGCCGGCCGACGAAGGCGATGCTCGAAGGTCTCGACGTGATCCTTTTCGACCTTCAGGACATTGGCGTGCGCACGTACACGTACTTCTCGACTCTCGTCGAGGTGCTGGAGGCGACCCGGGAGCAAGGCCGTGGAGAGGACCTCGAGGTCTGGGTGCTCGATCGGCCGAATCCCCTCGGAGGCGAGGTCGTCGATGGGCCCGTGCTCGATCCGGGCCTCGAGTCCTTCGTGGGGGCGCACCCCTTGCCCTTGCGCCACGGGCTGACTCTGGGAGAGCTGGCAATTCTTGTCAACGAGGAGAAATCGCTCGGAGCGAAACTGCGCGTTGTGCCGGCGGAAGGCTGGAGCCGGAGCCAGCTCGGAGGCGATACGGGGCTCTTGTGGGTGCCTCCGTCGCCGAACCTTCCCACGGTCGAGACCGCCCATCTCTACGCAGGTTTCGTCCTCGTCGAGGGTACGACTCTCAGCGAGGGACGAGGCACTGCGCTGCCTTTCCATGTCGCTGGCGCACCCTGGCTCGACGCGGTGAAGCTTACGGCGTTGCTGAATGGGATGCGAATGCCAGGCTGCGTCTTTCGAGCGATGGAGCTCACGCCGGCCTCGTCGAAGCACCAGGGGCAGCTTTGCAATTACGTCCAGACCCACGTCACCGCACCTGGCGTCTTCTCGAGTGTCCGGGCTGCGGTCGCACTTCTCTGGCATGCGAAGCGGCTTCACCCGAAGGAGCTTACCTTCGACGCCGACTTCTTCGACCGTCTCTCGGGCACACCGAAGCTCCGCGAGGCCCTCGAGTCGGGTACGCCTCTCGATGAGATCTTGGCTTCGTGGGCACAAGCCCTTGAAGAGTTTCGCAAGCGGCGAGAGAAATACCTTCTATATCGGTGACTTTTCCGTTGATTGCGAAGCTGCCGGGGATCCTGGCTTTCAAGACCGACATGGCCCCCGGGGCTGTTTTTGGGGCCCAGTGGGGAGGGGTTCAGTTTTTTTGCGAGCCCCTGTCCGGTCGGTTCCGCCTTCGGGTAAGCTAGAAGTATGTTGAACTTGACGCGATTGCGGAAGCTTCCTCCGGGGATCCCGGGCCCTGTCCACGCGCTGGCGGCAATGTGCCTTGCGTTGCCGGGCTGCTGCTGGCTCGGCGAAGGAGTCAAGGCCCCCAAAACCATCACCCGCTGGCAGGCAACGACTCCTCCCACGAAGTTGTTGCGGGAGAAGGCGAGCTCCTATCAGGTCTGGATCGAGGAAAAGCACCTCCTTCCGGAGGGCATCCTGCGCTACCGGCGCCGATGGGATAGGCCCGATGACGCCTCCTATGGAGACCTCGCCGACGGCCCATTCCACACCGGTATTTACCTCGCGAGTCAGTCCTTTCGCCACGCCGCTACCAGGGATCCGGCGGCTCTGGAACAAGTCAAGCGCTCCCTGAACGGCCTTCGTTTGCTCATGGAGGTGACAGGAGTGCGAGGGCTCCTTTCTCGTCATGTTTCGCCCGCGGGCACCATTTCAGCCACCGAGGATGACGATGGCAACCCGTCGTCCTGGCGCCCCTCGACAGCTCTGCCGCGGTATCAGTGGCGTGGAGACGTGAGCAAGGATCAGTACTCGGGTTTCATTCATGGGCTTGGCGTTGCTCTGGCGCTTGTGGAGGACCCTGGAGTTCGGCAGGCTGTCGCGGACCTTTCCACGGCTGCCGTGGACCATTTGATGCGGCACCACATGCAGCTCGTCGACGCCGACGGAGAGCCGACGACCCATGGCAACCTCGCCGGCCAGATCTTTGGGATTCCCATTGGTGTCAACGCGCTCATCGCGCTGGCGATTGCCAAGGTCGCGGCCAGTAGCTCGGGTGAGGAGCGATACCGGGACTTTTACCGGCGGCTCGTGGCCCAGGACTACTACGGTTCGGCCTACTGGAGTCACTTCACGGTCCTGGGAGTCTCCAACCGCGTCAACGACAACATGAGCTATCTGGCCACGATGCCGCTGCTTCTGCTCGAGAGGAACGATGATCTGCTCGAGGAACTGGGCGACGGCGAGAACAGGACATGGGGGGCCGTTAGCCGGGACCGCAACGCCTTTTTCTCCTTCGTGCATGCTTCACGTTGCAAGGATTCCATGGGGAGACAGGAGGGCATCGCGGCGGGCCGTGAGTCTCTCTTCGAGTTTCCCGAGGACAAGATCGAATGGCCCGTCGATCTAACGCAAAAGGGCTTTGATTTCCCCCGGAACTGGCTCAACACCCGAAAGTGCGTTCCCCGAACCACCCGGGGCGTCCCGCTCTATTTGCGCCCCCGCTCTTCCTCTACCTGGGCCAGTGACCCTTTCCGCCTGATAGGAAATTTGACGCGACAGGGACAGCATGAGACGTCAGGTGCAGATTACTTGCTGGCCTACTGGATGGGCCGCTACTTGCGATTCGTAAGCCCGGAGGAGTGAAGAGCGCCCGGGAGGCCCATTTGGGGCCTGTGTGTTGACCGAACGGGCACGGACACCTTGCGGCGGATCAGCTCGAGCACGGCGAGCGTTCCCGGATAGTCGAATACCCGGAGCAGCCACGGGAGGATCCAGTCAGCCCTGCGCATCTCCCGCGGTGGGGGTCGATGGCGAGAGTCCCATGGCTCCAATTCTCCGTAATCGAATCACCGGCGCGCCGGCGGCACGGGACTTGCCGAGATCCACCTCCAGCTCGGCGGTCCAGTCGCAGTGCTCGTCCGGGTCGACGAGGACCTGGTGGACGATCCATGTCTCGGCGTCCGATAGCCTTGTCACGTGGGTATGGCGAAGGTTTCGAGCGTTGGGATCCAGGCAGATCCGCTCGTGCTCGACGTGGTAGGCTTCCAGCGCAGAACGGAAGAGGTTTTCCGTCCAGGGCTGTCCTTCCGCGGTCTCGGGGGAGTCGATCAAGGCCAGCGATTGCTCGAAATCGCCCATTACAAGCGCCCGCAGGAGAGCAAAGATCCGGGTTCGGATTGATTGCAGGAAGGCCTTTGGGTCTCGGGTGATGTCGCGCGCAGCCTCGGCGGCACCCGGCGGGCGCAGCTCCGCGGTATCGTCGCGAGCGAGAAAGCTGGGATCCCGCATCTTCTCCCATTCATCGAGGAGGCTCGAGTCTACTTGCCGGATCATGAGGCCCAGGTACTGCTCCATCTCTCGGACGGCGTCTGTCTTGGCGACATCGGGAACGGTCTGGACGAGGATCTTGTGAACGCTCGAGAGGTGCCGGAGGAGTAGACCCTCCGAGCGCTGTAGCTCGTACTTCCGAACGTAGTCGGCGAAGGAGTAGAACTCCTCGAACATCTCACGGGCGATGGACTTGGGCCGTATGTTTTCCTGGCCCACCCAGGGATGTCGCGCCGCGAACTCGTTGAAGGTCGTGTAGATGAACTCCCGCCTCGGCTTCGGATACTCCAGCTTCTCCAGCTCCTCCATTCGTTGCTCGTACTCGAGGCCTGCTTCCTTCATCGCCGCCACGGCCTCGCCCTTGATCTTGTCCAGTTGTCTCCGGAGAATCACCTCCGGGTTTTCAAGGATGGACTCGACGAGTGTGAGGAGGTCAAGGGCGTAATCCGGTGCCTCGGGGTCGAGCCGCGAGATGGTGTCGATGAGGTACAGCGAGAGCGTCTGATCGAGTGAGAAGTCATCCTGCAACTCGACGTTGACGCGCAGGTACGCGCCAGATTCAGTTCGGGGAATGATCTCCACGACCTTCAGATCGAGGAGGGCACGAAAGAGAAGCCAGGCCCGCCCGCGAAGCTCCCCCTTCGCCTGGGGAGTCTCATGGCTCCGGCGGATGATCTCCCGCATCACCTTGCAACCGTCCTCCTTTCGGCTGAGGACATTGAGGAGCATGCCGTGGGAGACGTGAAAGCGCGACACGAGTCGTTCCGGGCGAGCAGACAGGAGACGCTCGAACGTCGCCTGATCCCACTGAACAAAGTTCTTCTCTGGCTGTTTGCGCTTCACGAACTTCTTTCCGTCGCGAACTTTTTTCTCCTCCAATTTCTTGTTCTCGACGACGTGCTCCGGCGCCTGGACGACCACCCAGCCTTGCTCATCGAAGCCCTTGCGCCCCGCACGACCAGCAATCTGGTGGAAGTCCCGTGCGGTCAAGATCGCGGTCTTGTCTCCGTCGTACTTGCAGAGGCGAGTGAAGAGTACGGTGCGAATGGGAACGTTGATTCCGACACCGAGGGTGTCCGTGCCACAGATGACCTTGAGAAGGTTCTTCTGGGCGATCTGCTCCACGAGCACTCGGTACTTGGGCAGGAGTCCGGCGTGGTGGACGCCGATTCCGTGTCGCAGCCATCGCTTCAGCACGGGGCCGTACGGACTCGTGAACTTGAACGTCTCGATCGCTCGGGCGAGGGCATCCTTCTCCTCCCGCGTTGCGACTTCAATACTCGTGAAGGCCTGGGCGCTCTCTGCGGCCTCCGCCTGGGTGAAGTGGACGACGTAAACCGGGCTCTTCTCCTCGCTGACGAGAGTCTGGAGCGTCTGTGCGAGAGGCGTCTCGACGTAGGATGGCTCGAGTGGCACCGGGCGATAGTCGGACTTGACCGTGATGGACTGTCGCCCGTTCAGGCGGCTCAGCTCCTCCTCGAAGAACCCCGTGTCGCCGAGCGTGGCAGACATCAGGAGGAAACGTGCCTGCGCGAGAGTGAGGAGCGGCACCTGCCAGGCGACCCCGCGCTCACGGTCGGAGTAGTAGTGGAACTCGTCCGCCACCACCTCGTGGACTTCAGCCATCGGGCCTTGTCTGAGGGCGATGTTGGCAAGGATCTCG
>SXGT01752471.1_pt1 | contig 15420 bp, 16 predicted proteins | sample 3176221 | NCBI WGS metagenome assembly SXGT01 (sample SAMN11356862, study PRJNA531348) | freshwater metagenome | isolation source: freshwater sample F1-120 | place: China: Fuxian Lake, Yuxi | collected 2017-12-25
CCGTGGTCCTGGGCCTCCCCGCGGTTGCAGCACCAGGGGAGGTCGCGGGCGTGGTGCTCGGCGAGCTGGACGGCGGTGGCCGCGGCCAGGGGGATGCCCTTGTAGGCGGGACCGAGGAGGACGTCGACGTCGAGGCCGGAGGAGAGCACGGCCTGCGCGTAGGACCGGCCGAGCGCGGCGAGTCCGGCGCCGGTGCGGATGTTGCCGGCGTTGAAGAAGTACGGCGAGCGGCGACCGGACTTGAGGGTGAAGTCGCCGAAGCGCAGCACCTCGTGGTCCAGGGCCAGCTCGATGAACTCGTGCTGGTAGTCGTGCATCAGGCGGTGGCTTCTCGCTTGTCCACGGTCTCGACGAGGTCGCCGAAGACGACGTTGCGGTTGCGGGTGTGGAAGAGCTCCGAGCACGTGAGCATCGTCAGTCGGGCCTCGGTGGGCTGCTCGCCGCGCAGGTCCGGGTCGGGGACGGGCTGCAGCGGCCAGCCGACGGTGAAGTCGAGCGTGAGGGAGTCTCCGGCGTTCTCGAGCTCGTAGGTGTAGACGTGCGTGCGGGTCTCGACCTCGACGAGGTCGCCCTCGCGCAGCTCGAGGAAGTCGCGGAACGGCTCGCCGTGGGTGACGCGGTGCCCGGCGATGGCGAAGTTGCCGATCTCACCGGGCATGGCGCCCTCCTCGTACCACCCCACGCCGCGGGCGAGGTCCTCGTCCTCGAAGCCCTTGACGATGGGCACCTCGTAGTCGTCGCCCCACCGCTCGACGCGGAGGACGCCGACGGCGTCGGAGTCCAGCCCCTGGCCCCAGTCGTCGTCGAGGGCCTGGAGGATCTGGCTGTGCTCCTGCTTGGCGACGACGTTGGTGCCCCAGTACTGCCAGGCGCCCCACCCGAGGATGCCCAGTCCGCCGAGCATGAGCGAGAGGCCCAGCAGGGTGACGACGGGGTTGCGGCGGCGCTTCTGCGCGCGGCGGCGTGGTGCTCGGTCGGTCACGTCGGTGCTCATCGATTCCATCGTCTCATGACCGGCGGAAGGCTGTCTGCGACGATTCTCTTGAGATTTTGACGAAACCGCTTGATCGCGCGGACCGCTGTCCTAGACTGAGGGCATCACCCCGCCGGTTCACCCCCCGAGACCGGCGGGGTGACTCATGTCCGGAGGCCGACGAGCGCTCAGCGCATGACGCCGAGCGGGTCGCGTGCCACCCCCGGGAAGACCTGGGACAGGTCCACCTCCGGGAACCGTGCGGCCAGCACCTCCCCGAGCAGGCTGCGGTAGTCGGTGGTGACGGCGAGGTCGCCGTCGACCTGCTGCGCCTCGCCGAGTCCGGGCCAGCGTCCGTAGTACCGGCCGCCGCGGACGCCCGCGCCCATGAGCAGGACGCAGTTGCCGTAGCCGTGGTCGACGCCGGCCGACCCGTTCTCCTGCAGGCGCCGCCCGAACTCGCTGAGCGTGATGAGGGTGACGCGGGACGCGTGCGGTCCTAGGTCGGTGAAGAACGCGGCGAGGTCGGTGGCGAGCTTGCCGATCGTGTCCTCGACGTTCCAGCGCAGGCCGGCGTGGTGGTCCCAGCCGCCGGCGTCGACCGCGAGGGCGCGGACCCCGACGCCGGCCTTGATCAGGGCGGCACCGTGCGCGAGTGCGGCTCCGGCCTCGGAGTAGCGGGCGTAGGTGGCCCCGTTGGCCGGCTCGCGCTCGACGGCGCTGCTGATGGTCGCGGACCGCTTGGCGAGGGCGAGGGCGTCGCCGGCGGCCCGGCCGAGGAGGTCGTTGCGTCCGCCGTACTGGCGGCGCCAGGTGTCCTCGAGGACGCCCGTGATGCGCCGGTCCTCGTGCATCGGCATCGTCAGGTCGTCGAGGCGCCCGGTGGCGAGGGTGGGAGCGGGTCCGAGCAGGGCGGTCGGCATGGTGGTGTTCCCGAGCTGCAGGCCGCGCATGACGTCGGTCGGCCCGGCGAGGCCGGCGATCATCCGGTTGATCCACCCGATCCGCGCGGCGCTGCCCGGGTCGGCGTCCTCGATGATCTCCATGGCCTCGAAGTGGCTGCGGTTCGGCGCCGGCAGGCCGACGGCGTGGGCCGCCGCCAGCTCGCCGCGTCCCCACCAGGGGCTGAGCGGCGCGAACGCCGGGTGCAGCCCGAAGGTGTCGTCGCGGTGCAGCACCTGGGTGGCCTTGATGGCCGTCGAGGGGCGGGCGGCGTGGTAGGCGGGCTCGGCGTGCGGGACGACCATCGACAGTCCGTCGGCGCCGCCGCGCAGCGAGAGGACGACGAGCACGTTCGCGTCGGTGGAGCCGAAGACCGTCGAGGTCAGGGCGCCCCCGGTCATCGAGGTGACCACGCCGGCCGCGGAGGCCAGGCCCGCGGCGCGCAGCAGCGAGCGTCGGGTCATCGTGTAGTCGGGGCAGCCGCAGGGCTCGGTCTCGTTCATCGCAGCATCCCGTGGGGTGTGTTGAGCAGGGTCCCGCGGATGACGATCAGGTGCCACGGGTCGACCTCGGAGGCTCGCCGCCAGCGGGCCGACGCCGGACGCTGGAGGACGCGGCTGATGGCCCGCAGTGCCTCGGGGTCGGCGGAGCGGCCGAGGAGCATCCGCGACTGGTGCTCGACGATCTCGTCGAGGCGCCGTGGCCACTGGGTCGGCAGGGTCGAGGCCTGCTTCGGTCGGGTCATCGCGGTGGACTTCCACCAGTTGCCGGGCAGCGCGTAGTGCAGCTCCCACGAGCGCAGCATGCGGGCCGGGGAGGCGTACACCTCCGACGTCTCGGGAAATCCGTCCGGGCGGGGCCAGCGGAAGGGCTGCTGGCCCATGGACTCCGACATCCACACCAGCTGGCGGACGAAGCCGTGGTCGTTGCCGCGTCCGGTCGGGCGCATCCCGAGCAGGCGGGCGACGTTGATCGCGTCCTCGACCGGTGTGCGGAGCTTGCTGCGCCGGGACGCGTAGTACTCGGGGTGGGCGCGCAGGGCCTTGAGGCTGGCCTTCACGTCGCCGCCGGAGCGGGAGTAGGCGGTGGCGACGGCCTTGACGATCGCACCCGGCGGCTCGTCGCGCACGAAGCGGCGGCACAACCTGCGGGCGATCCGCTCCGCGGTCGCCGGGTGGGTCGAGAGGTAGGTGAGGAGGGCGGCGAGCGCCGGTCGTCCGTCGGGGTCGCTGTTGGCGTGGCGGAAGCCGAGGACGGTCACCGGGCCGGTCCAGTGGTCGTTCGGCGAGTAGCTGGCGTCGTAGCCGTCGAAGATCCGGACGCGGAAGCCGGTGAGCAGGCGGGAGGCGTTCAGGACGTCGGCCTCGGTGTACCCGGAGCCGCGGCCGACGGTGAAGAGCTCGAGCAGCTCGCGGCCGAGGTTCTCGTTGACGCCGCGCTTGGTGTTCTCGTGGTTGGTGAGCCAGCCGGACATCGCGGGGTGGACGACCGCCGCCCGCAGGAGGGCCCCGTAGCTGGACAGGGCGTTCTTGCGGATCACCTGGTCGTAGGAGTGCCGCCACGGGAAGGAGCGGTCCTCGCAGGCGGGGATGTAGAGCAGGTTCGACCAGAAGTCGCTCATCACCTCGTGCACCTGCCGGTTCGACAGGATCCGTCGAGCGAGCGTCCAGGACGTGAAGTCCATGCCGTAGTCCCAGGCGCTGGCCCGACCGGCCTTGACCTCCGACCACGCCTGGCCCGGGCCGTGTGCCAGCCGGGGGAACCAGGACGCGGCGGCGTCGGCGGCACTGTCCTTGATGGTCGTGGGCCGCAGCTGGGCGTCGAACCAGGCGTTGCTGGACCCGCGCGTGCGCACGTCCTTGATGACGGCGGGGTTCACGCCGAAGGTGAAGCGGCTGACGTCGTGGTGGTTCCGTGCCGTCAACGGCTTCGGCTTGACGGCGGCAGACAGGCGTCCGCTCATGAGTTCTCCCTGCTCACGGCGGGACCGTCTCCCAGCGGTCCCGGTGGGGACATCATGCTCCCGCGAGGGTCGGCGCGCCACGCGTTCGGGCAGATTCGACGCGGGTGGAGGGGCGTACAGTCGTCCCGATGAGGACGAGCACGGCACGTCTGGACGGCCTGGGCACGACGATCTTCGCGCAGATGAGCGCGCTCGCGCAGCGCACGGGCGCGGTGAACCTGGGCCAGGGGTTCCCGGACACCGACGGCCCGCACGAGGTGATCCAGGCGGCCGTCGACGCGTTGCGCTCGGGCCGCAACCAGTACGCCCCGGGGGCGGGCGTGCCGGAGCTGCGCCGCGCGATCGCCGCGCACCAGCAGCGCTTCTACGGGATGGAGCTGGACCCGGAGTCGGAGGTCGCGGTGACGACGGGCGCCACCGAGGCGATCGCGGCGGCGATGCTCGCGTTCGTCGAGACCGGCGACGAGGTGGTCGTGCTCGAGCCGTACTACGACTCCTACGTCGCCGTCATCCAGATGGTCGGCGGAGTGCGCCGGCCGGTGACGTTGCGGGCGCCGGACTTCCGTCTGCCCGTCGAGGAGCTGCGGGCGGCGGTGGGCCCGCGGACCACCGCGATCGTCCTGAACTCGCCGCACAACCCGACCGGTGCGGTGCTCACCCGCGAGGAGCTCGAGGCGGTCGCGCAGGTGGCGCGCGAGCACGACCTCGTCGTCATCAGTGACGAGGTGTACGAGCACCTGACGTTCGACGTGCCGCACGTGCCGATCGCGACGCTGCCGGGCATGGCCGAGCGCACGCTGACGGTCTCCAGTGGCGGCAAGACGTTCTCCTTCACGGGCTGGAAGGTCGGGTGGGCGTGCGGGCCGGCGGCGTTGATCGACTCGTTGCTCAAGGCCAAGCAGTTCATGACGTTCACCTCCGGGGCGCCGCTGCAGCCGGCGATCGCCGAGGCGTTGGTGCTCGGCGACGACTTCTACACGGAGTTCACCGCCGGCATGCGCGCTCGTCGCGACCAGCTGTGCTCGGGCCTCGCGGACATCGGCTTCGACGTGTTCGTGCCGGACGGGACGTACTTCGCCACCACCGACATCCGCCCGCTCGGGTTCGACGACGGCCTCGAGTTCTGCCTGTCGTTGCCGGAGCGGGCGGGTGTCGTGGCGGTTCCGCACCAGGCCTTCTACGACGACGTCGAGGCCGGACGTCCGCTCGTGCGGTGGGCGTTCTGCAAGCGGCCCGAGGTCATCGACGAGGCGCTGGAGCGGCTGGGTCGTCTTGTCTGACAGTATCCCCCAGGGGGGATAGGATGAGGGCATGACCGACTACACGATGACCGCACGGACCGACCTGTCCTTCGCCGAGGCCACGTCGCGCGTCAGGGAGGTGCTGGGCGAGCAGGGGTTCGGCGTGCTCACCGAGATCGACCTGCGGGCCACGTTCAAGGCCAAGCTCGACGCGGACACGGCGGACCACGTCATCCTCGGCGCGTGCAGGCCGCAGCTGGCGCACCAGGCGGTGCAGGCGGACCCGTCGATCGCGGCGCTGCTGCCGTGCAACGTGGTGGTGCGCGACGCGGGGGACCACCGTGTCGTCGAGGCGTTCGACCCGGCCGTGATGATCTCGATGATGGACGACGCCCCGCAGGCTCTCCGCGACGTCGCCGCAGACGCCCGGGTGCGGCTCGAGGCCGCTGTCGCCGGCCTCTGAGCCTCAGTCCTCGAGGGGGGACGTGCTCGGCCCTTCGAGGACCCGCCCGTCGGGCCCGAAGCGCGACGCGTGCAGCGGGCAGTCCCACGTCTCCTCCGCGTCGTTCCAGCGGACGACGCCCCCGAGGTGGGGGCACACGCCGCTGACCGAGCGGCGGCAGCCGTCGACGGTGGAGGTGGCGCGCGGGCGAGAGCCGTGGCGGGCCGCTCCCAGCCATCCGGCGACCATTGCGGCTCCGACCTCGCCGTTCCACGCCGTGAGCGTGGCCGCCCGTCGGGGTCCGGCGAGTCGAGGGGCCGGCAGGCGTCCGGGGTCGCTGCCGGAGACCATCGCCTCGGCGAGCCGTCGAGCCGCACCGACCCCTGCGAGCAGCCCCCACTTGCCGAACCCGGTGACGGCGTGCACGGGCGTCGCGCCGGGCAGTCGCCCGACGAGGGGTCGGCCGTCGGGCGTGGTGTAGTCCTGCGCCGACCACGCGTCGAGCTCCTCGCCGGCGGCGGGGAGGTGGTCGCGTGCCCATCGACGCAGGGTCTCGATCCGTTGCGCCTCGGAGCCGCCCCGGGCGACCGGGTGGGAGAGGCCGCCGACGACGACAGCCCCGCTGGTCGTCGAGCCGGAGCCGGCGGCGTCGCGCACGGAGATGGCCGCCCGGCCGACGGACACCGACATCGTCAGCTCGGCCACCGGGCTCGCGAAGGCGAGGGCGTAGGAACGGACCGGTTTGGTCGTGGCGAAGGCGAGGCTCCGGTCGAGGATCGGGATGCCGGTGGCGAGCACGACCTGCGTCGCCGTGGCCGCGAAACCGTCGTCGCAGTGGACGACCGCCCGTGGGTGGCCGACGATCTTCGTGACCCGGCGACCGACGGAGATGTCGACGCCGGCGGCCATCGCCTCCCGCGCGAGGGCGACGGTGTAGGCGAGCGCGTCGACCTGCAGCTCGTCGTCGAGGACCACGGCGCCGTGGCCGGGGAGCCCGTCGGGGGCGGACCGCTGCCATCGGGTGGGAAGGCCGAGGGCGCGGGCAGCAGCATCCTCGTCGCGGGTCGAGCCGACGTCGGAGGGATCCTCGCCCCAGCTGGCCGACGACCGGACCGTCGCGGCGACGTCGTGCCGCTCCAGGACGGGGCGGACCCACTCGAGCGCCTCGCGGCACATCGCGAGGTAGTCGCCTGCGGCGTCGAGGCCGGCATCGTTGGCGATGGTCGAGAGCCGGGTGCCCTGCAGGAGGGCGAGCTTGCCGGTGGAGCGGGCGGTGGTGCCGTGCCCGACGGCCTCGTGCGCCTCGATGACGAGCACGGACCGACCGCGGTCGGCCAGCGCCGTGGCGACGGACAGTCCGACCGCTCCGGCTCCGACGACGACGTCGTCGTAGGACTCGCTGGTCGGCGCCGGAGGCACCAGGGGTTCGGTGGACCGGTCCCAGAAGGTGCTGCGCACCATGGTTGCTCCTCGCGTCGGTGTCGACGCGGGACGTACCCGGTGAGGGCGTCGCCATGCGGGAAGAGAAGAAGAGGTGGAGCCGCCTGTCGGAATCGAACCGACGACCTTTTCATTACGAGTGAAATGCTCTACCGACTGAGCTAAGGCGGCGAAGGTTCGCCGAGGATCGCCCGCCGAACCTCCGGAAGTCTATCCGGCGCCACCCAGGGGGGCGAATCGGGGCCGCCGTAGGATCGGGCGGGTGAGTGACGACGCGACGGACGTGCAGGCCGAGCTGGAGAGCATGCGCTCGAGCATCGACAACATCGACGCCGCGCTGGTGCACCTGCTGGCCGAGCGGTTCAAGTGCACGCAGCGGGTCGGCCGGCTCAAGGCGACCCACGACCTTCCCCCGGCGGACCCGGCTCGGGAGGGTCGTCAGATCGAGCGGTTGCGGGCGCTCGCGGCCGACGCGGAGCTCGACCCGGCGTTCGCGGAGAAGTTCCTGACCTTCATCATCTCCGAGGTCATCCGTCACCACGAGGCCATCCGCGAGGGCTGATCCCGCGCTGCATGGCGACGTTGAGGTCGCTGACGACGAGGGCGACCTGGTGGGCGACGAAGTCGTTGACCCGGCGCCGCAGGGCCTCGCCCGTGTCCGGGTGGATCTCGTCCACGCGGACCTCCAGCCGGTGGTCCGTGCCGTGCCGTTCGACGAGCAGGTCGACGACGTCGGCGCCGCCGAGCGCAGGCCATACCGTCACGCGGACGTGGGTGCGAGCGGTGGGGACGCTGCGTGAGGCGACGTCGAGGGTCGTCGTGACCGCGCCCGCGGCCGGCCGTCGGTAGCCCGCCGGCGGGGTGAGCGTGGAGGACGGGTCGGTGGCGACGTCGATGGTGAACTCGTGCAGCAGGGGGGCGTCGATCTGACGCTCGGCCACCGAGGTCAGCAGCTCGTGCAAACGGTGGGCGCACGCGTCGAGCTCGACGTAGGAGAGCCCCGCTCTGCCGCTGAGCAGGGGGTCGACCTCGTCGCTCATCGCCTCAGTATCACCCATCCGGTGCTCAACCGGATGGTTGACAGATCGCGGGAACGCTTCTACGGTCGAGATCAACTCATTGGTTGAGAAAGGATCCACGGATGCCGGACCGGCTCTCGCAGGTGTTCGCCGCCCTCGCCGACCCCACGCGTCGTGACCTCGTGGCACGGCTGGCCGTGGCCGACGCGACGGTCGGTGAGCTCGCCGAGCCCTACGACGTCAGCCTGCAAGCCGTCAGCAAGCACCTCAAGGTGCTCGAGGAGGCGGGCCTGGTCACCAAGGGGCGCAAGGCCCAGACCCGTCCCGTCCGACTCGAGGCGGAGGTCTTCGACCTGATGGAGAAGTGGATCGAGCGCTACCGCCGCCAGGCCGAGCAGCGTTACCAGCGCCTGGACGCCGTCCTGGCGGAGATCGACGACGCCTCGGACGGCCGCGGCACCACCAGCGAAGGAGCAGCATCATGACCAGCACGCACCGGCAGGCGGAGGTCGCCATCGAGGCCGACCCCACGGTCCCGGCGATCCACATCACCCGCGACTTCGCCGCCAGCGCGGCGCAGATCGTCCGGGCGCACACCGACCCCGACCTGTTCGCCCGCTGGATCGGGCCGAACGGGTACGTGACGACCATCGACCACTGGGACGCGCGGACGGGCGGCAGCTACCGCTACGAGCACGAGGGTCACGGATTCCACGGGTGCTTCCACCACGTGTCCGACGACCGTCTCGTCCAGACCTTCACCTGGGAGGGGATGCCCGAGGGGGTCTCGCTGGACACCATGACCTTCGAGGACCTCGGCGACGGCCGCACGCGCCTGCACGCGACGAGCCTCGTCGGCTCCTTCGAGGCCCGCGACGGCATGCTCAGCAGCGGCATGGACGCCGGCGTCCGCGACGGCTACGCCACGCTCGACGCCCTGATCGCCGACGGGGCCCTCCGGTGAGCGGTCCGGCAGCCGACCACCGTCGGGTCGCTGCAGACTTCACCGGCGTCGTCGACGGCGTGTCCGACTGGGATGCCTCGGCACCGGTCGACGGGTGGGTCGCGCGCGACGTCGTCGAGCACCTCACCACCTGGTTCCCGGACTTCCTCGCCGCCGGAGGCGTCGTCCTCGAGGTCGAGCCGTCCGACGACGCTCCGGGGTCGGTGTGGCGCGCCCACGCGGACGCCGTCCAGCGCCTGCTCGACGGTCCCGACGCCGACCGCCCCTTCACCCATCCGCACGCCGGCACCCACCGGCTCGACCAGGCGGTCGCGCAGTTCTACACGGCCGATGTCTTCATGCACACGTGGGACCTGGCCCGCGCGAGTGGCCAGGACGTCGTGCTCGACGAGGAGCGGTGTGCCGCGATGCTGGCCGGGATGCAGCCGATCGAGGAGATGCTCCGCACGTCGGGTCAGTACGGTCCGGCCGTGCCGGTACCGGCTGACGCGCCGGTGCAGGACCGCTTCATCGCCTTCATCGGCCGCGACCCGGCGTGGGTGCCGCCCACTCCTTGACTTCGAGCGCACTCGAAGCCGCACCATGAGGTGGTGACCTACAGCATCGCCGACGTCGCCGACCGGACCGGACTCACTGCCCACACCCTGCGCTACTACGAGCGGGACGAGCTGATGCTGCGTCCCGTGGCGCGCGACTCGGGCGGCCGCCGGGTCTACGACGACGAGGATCTCGGCTGGATCCGGATGCTCACCTGTCTGCGCGCCACCGGCATGCCGATCCGGGAGATCCGGCACTACGCCGAGCTCGTCCGCGACGGTGGCCGGGAGCAGGACCGACTCGACCTCCTGCTCGAGCACCGCGCCGCCGTCGTGGCGCAGCTCGCGGAGGTCCGGGAGCACCTGGGAGCGATCGAGGCGAAGATCGACCTCTACCGGGCCTTGACTTCGAGCGCGCGCGAAGGACTTGGATCGGCGTCATGACCCTTCCTGACACCACCCTCGGTACCACGTCCTCCCTCGCCGTCTCCGCCCTCGGGCTGGGCTGCATGGGGATGAGCGACTTCTACGGCACACGCGACGAGGCGGAGGCGACGCGGACCATCCACCGCGCGCTCGACCTCGGCGTCACGTTCCTCGACACGGCCGACATGTACGGGCCGTTCACCAACGAGCGGCTCGTCGGTGCGGCCATCGCGTCCAGTGCCCAGGGCCGCGACGCCGTCCAGCTGGCCACCAAGTTCGGCAACGAGCGCCTGCCCGACGGCACGATGCTCGGCGTCAACGGACGTCCGGAGTACGTGCACGCCGCCGCCGATGCGTCCCTGCAGCGGCTCGGCGTCGACCACGTCGACCTCTACTACCAGCACCGCGTCGACTTCGACGTGCCGATCGAGGAGACCGTCGGCGCCCTGGCCGAGCTCGTCCAGGCCGGCAAGGTCAGGCACCTCGGTCTGTCGGAGGCGAGCCCCGAGACGATCCGCCGGGCCCACGCGGTGCACCCGATCACGGCCCTGCAGACCGAGTACTCCCTGTTCACCCGCGACCTGGAGACCGACGTCTGGCCGGTCCTGGCCGAGCTCGGCATCGGACTGGTGCCCTACTCCCCGCTCGGGCGCGGTCTGCTGACCGGGGCCATCACGAGCCCGGCCGACCTCTCCGAGGGCGACTCGCGCACCAGCGGGCACTTCCCGCGCTTCCAGGGTGAGGCGCTCGAGGCGAACCTGGCGCTGGTGGCCAGGATCCGGGAGATCGCCGAGCGGATCGGCGCGACACCTGGTCAGCTCGCGCTCGCCTGGGTGGTCTCACGCTCGGGCCGCGACGGTGTCGGTGTCGCGCCGATCCCCGGCACCAAGCGGGTGGGCTACCTGGAGGAGAACGTTGCGGCCCTCGACGTCGAGGTCGGCTCCGACGTCCTCGAGGAGCTCGAGGCAGCCGTCCCCGCCCACGCGGTGCGGGGCGAGCGCTACGGCGACATGTCGACCATCGATGCCTGACGGCGGTGCCATCGATGCCTGACGGCGGGCCGTACGTGGCGCGGCGCAGTAGCGTCGACGGCGTGACTGCACCTACTGCCTCCACCCTCGCCGAGCTGCGTGCCTCCGGCCACGTGCACAAGCCGTTGCGCACCGAGATCCGCGACAACCTGCTCGCCGCCCTCGCCGAGGGTCGCGACCCGTGGCCGGGTCTGCACGGCTTCGAGGACACCGTCGTCCCGCAGCTGGAGCGGGCGCTCATCGCCGGGCACGACCTCGTCCTGCTGGGCGAGCGGGGACAGGGCAAGACCCGCATCCTGCGCACCCTCGTGGGCCTGCTCGACGAGTGGACGCCGGTCATCGACGGCTCCGAGCTCGGCGAGCACCCGTACGAGCCGATCACCGTGGCGAGCCGTCGTCGGGCCGAGGAGCTCGGCGACGACCTGCCGATCCGTTGGCGCCACCGCGAGGAGCGCTACGCCGAGAAGCTCGCCACGCCGGACACGAGCGTGGCCGACCTGATCGGCGACGTCGACCCGATGAAGGTCGCCGAGGGGCGAAGTCTCGGCGACCCGGAGACCATCCACTTCGGGCTCATCCCGCGCAGCCACGGCGGCATCGTCGCGATCAACGAGCTGCCCGACCTCGCCGAGCGCATCCAGGTGGCGATGCTCAACGTGATGGAGGAGCGCGACATCCAGATCCGCGGGTACGTGCTGCGGCTGCCGCTCGACGTCCTCGTCGTGGCCAGCGCCAACCCCGAGGACTACACCAACCGCGGCCGCATCATCACGCCGCTCAAGGACCGGTTCGGTGCGGAGATCCGCACCCACTACCCGACGCAGCTCGTCGACGAGGTCGCCGTGATCCGCCAGGAGGCCGACCTCGTCGCCACGGTGCCCGACCAGCTGATCGAGGTGCTGGCGCGGTTCACGCGGGCGCTGCGCGAGTCGTCGGCGGTCGACCAGCGCAGCGGCGTGAGTGCCCGGTTCGCCATCGCGGGTGCCGAGACGATCGCCGCTGCTGCCCTGCATCGCGCGACGCGACAGGGCGAGGACGAGGCCGTGGCCCGCCCGGTCGACCTCGAGACGGCGGTCGACGTGCTCGGCGGCAAGATCGAGTTCGAGTCCGGCGAGGAGGGCCGCGAGGACCTGATCCTCGACCACCTGCTGCGCACCGCCACCGCCGAGACCGTCCGCGGACTGTTCGCGGGCATCGACTTCGCCCTGCTCGTCGAGGCGCTCGAGGGCGGGGCGATGGTGTCCACGGGTGAACAGGTCAGCGCCCGCGACTTCCTCGCCGGCCTGCCCGTGCTCGGTGAGTCCGACCTGTACGACCAGGTGACCGAGCGGGTGGGGGCGGGGAACGACGGCGAGCGGGCCGGGGCGATCGAGCTCGCGCTGGAGGGCCTGTTCCTCGCGCGTCGCATCAGCAAGGACACCGCCGGCGGCGAGACGGTCTACGGGTGAGCTCGTGAGCCGCCAGAACCGTCGCCTCTCGCGCGCCTCCAGGTACGGCCCCTATGTCGACGGGCCCGACCCGCTCGCGCCCCCGGTCGACCTGAGCGAGGCGCTCGACGCGATCGGCGAGGACGTCATGGCCGGTTACTCTCCGGAGACGGCCCTGCAGGAGTTCCTGCGTCGCGGCGGCACCGACCAGCGCGGCCTCGACGACCTCGCCCGCCGCGTGGCGGAGAAGCGACGCGAGCTCATGCAGAAGCACTCGCTCGACGGCACGCTCAAGGAGGTCAAGGAGCTGCTCGACCGGGCCGTGCTGAACGAGCGCAAGCAGCTGGCCCGCGACGTCGACCTCGACGACGGCGACCGTGCGCTGGCCGAGCTGACCCTCGACAACGTGCCCGCGTCACCGGCGGCCGCCGTCCGCGACCTCAACGGCTACGACTGGAAGAGCTCCGAGGCCCGGGAGGACTTCGAACGCATCAAGGACCTCCTCGGCCGCGAGATGCTCGACCAGCGCTTCGCCGGCATGAAGCAGGCGCTGGAGAACGCCACCGACGAGGACCGTGCCGCGATCAACGAGATGCTCGACGACCTCAACGGCCTGCTGGACAAGCGGGCGCAGGGAGTCGACACCCAGCAGGACTTCGACGACTTCATGGCCCAGCACGGCCAGCACTTCCCCGAAGGGCCCGAGACCCTCGACGAGCTGCTCGACACCATGGCACAGCGCTCCGCCGCCGCCCAGCGGATGCTCAACTCCATGACGCCGGAGCAGCGTCGCGAGCTCATGCAGCTCTCGAACGAGGCGTTCGGGTCGCCGCAGCTCACCGATGCGCTGAGCCGCCTCGACGGGCATCTCCAGGCGCTGCGACCCGGCGAGGACTGGGGCGGCTCGACGCCGATGGACGGCGAGCAGGGCGTGGGTCTGGGCGACGGCACGGGCGTGTTCCAGGACATCGCCGACCTCGACGCCCTCGCCGAGCAGCTCGCCCAGGGCTACCGGGGATCGTCGCTGGACGACGTCGACCTCGAGGCGCTCTCGCGCCAGCTGGGCGACGAGGCGAGCGTCGACGTGCGCACCCTCAAGGAGCTGGAGAAGGCGCTGCGCGACTCCGGGGCGATGGAGCGGGGCACCGACGGGAGCCTGCGCCTGACACCGAAGGCCATGCGTCAGCTCGGCAAGGCGCTGCTGCGCGACGTCGCGACGTCGCTCTCGGGGCGGCGAGGTCAGCGCGAGACGCGGCAGTCCGGTGCCGCGGGCGAGCGCTCCGGCGCCACCCGTGCGTGGAGCTTCGGCGACACCGAGCCGTGGGACGTCACCCGCACCATCACGAACGCCGTCGTGCGCTCGGTCGGCGACGGCGCGACGCCTGCGTCGATGACCCGCGACGGCGTCCGCCTGACGATCGACGACGTCGAGGTGCAGGAGACCGAGGACCGCACCCAGGCGTGCGTCGCCCTGCTCGTCGACACGTCGTTCTCGATGGCGATGGACGGACGGTGGGTGCCGATGAAGCGCACCGCGCTAGCGCTGCACACGCTGATCAGCACCCGTTTCCGCGGCGACGCGCTCGAGCTGATCGCGTTCGGTCGGCACGCCGAGACGATGCCGATCGAGCGGCTCACGGCCCTGGACGCGCAGTACGCCAAGGGCACGAACCTGCACCACGCGCTCCTGCTCGCCAACCGTCACTTCCGCAAGCACCCGAACGCCCAGCCGGTGCTGTTGATCGTCACCGACGGCGAGCCCACGTCACACCTCGAGTCCTCCGGCGAGGTGTGGTTCAGCTATCCGCCGCACCCCGTGACGATCGCGTTGAGCGTCCGCGAGCTGGAGGCGGCGATGCGCCTGGGTGCGCAGACGACCTTCTTCCGCCTCGGCGAGGACCCCGGCCTGGCGCGGTTCATCGAGCAGATGGCCCGACGGGTCGACGGGTCGGTGGTCGCCCCGGAGCTGGAGGACCTCGGCGTCGCCGTGGTCGAGTCCTACCTCGGCTCCCGCCGCGGCGGTTCGAGCGACGGAGTCAGTGGCTTCGGCGGCTGGCCCGGACGCGGTTTCTGGGCTGGCTGAGTCTGGGCCGGCTGGGCCTCAGGCCCACTCCCACGTCTGCATGACGCTCTCGGCCAGCTCGGTCCGGTCGGCGTCGGACGTGCCCTCCGGGAAGGAGAAGGTGACGACCCAGCCGTCGCCGTCACGGGCGGCGTAGTACTGGTTGACGAGGTAGGAGACGCCGTTCTGCTCGGCGCCGGCGGTCACGACGGCGAAGTCCCCGAAGGTGCCGGCCTCGGTGAGGTCGGCGAACCCGGCGGCCTCGAGGGAGCGGAGGTTGGCCTCGACGTACTCGTCGGTGTCGCCGTCGAAGCCGTTCGGCTCGCGGATGACGTTGACGTTGGTGGCGAAGTCGCCCTCGGGCTCGGGGTCGGCCCACGCGGCCTCGGGGTCGAACCCGGCCATCTGGTCCACGACGTCCTCCCAGCCGTCGGGGGCGGTGAACGTGAACTCCGACGTCTGCGTCTGACCGCCCGATGCCGGCTCGGCAGAGGTCGACGTGCCGTTGCTGTCTCCACCGTCACCGTCGTCCGATCCACCGCAGGCGACGAGGACGAGGGAGGCGGCGACGGCGGCCGTCATGGCACGAAGGGAGCGCGAGGTCATGGGCCCGAGCCTATGTCCACCGGGGGGAATAGTGCGAGCTCCCCCAAGGTTGATACCGTCGGACTCAACGTCGGTGAGTCGCTTCCGGCAAGCCGGATCCGGCCGGCGTTCGCAGACGTCCCACTCAGATCAGCACCCCACATCAGGAGGAATCACCATGGCACGTGCCGTCGGAATCGACCTCGGCACGACGAACTCCGTCGTCGCCGTCCTGGAGGGTGGCGAGCCCACCGTCATCGCCAATGCCGAGGGTGCTCGCACCACCCCGTCGGTCATCGCCTTCGCCAAGGACGGCGAGGTGCTGGCCGGTGAGGTCGCCAAGCGTCAGGGCGTCACCAACGTCGACCG
>SXGT01365321.1_pt1 | contig 15419 bp, 10 predicted proteins | sample 3176221 | NCBI WGS metagenome assembly SXGT01 (sample SAMN11356862, study PRJNA531348) | freshwater metagenome | isolation source: freshwater sample F1-120 | place: China: Fuxian Lake, Yuxi | collected 2017-12-25
CTACGAACGCGGCGTGACACTCACCAAGACCGCCCTCCAACAATACGCTCCTCACATCCAACGCTCCGACACCTTGCCCAAATGGAGCCTGACAATCCGCCCGCAATAACCGGTAGAACATTTCAGACCGGCTGCCTAAGTTCCTGCTGTGGGGTGGCGATTGATCGAACCGTCGCATTCAATGCACGATCACAGAACCCGTCGAAGTGGAACGACGACGCAACAAATCGACGAGAGAGACCATGAGACTCTTCAAGTTTGCCAATCTGAATCGTGCGTTGACTCTTCTCGCCGTAACGCTCCTCTTGCAAGTCGGGCTTTCTCAGCCGAGCACTTCGGACGAATCCTCTGACAGGAGAGTCGTCTCTGAAGAAGCTGCCTTCAAAGAGCGGGTTCAACCGCTTGTTCAAAAGTTCTGCATACGATGCCACAACGCGGAGAACATGGAGTCGGGAATTCGTGTCGATCTACTGTCCGCCGCATTCGACGACAAGCAGTTGCCGCTCTGGAAGGGCATCCTCAAGCAAGTGGCCGACGAAGACATGCCACCGGCTGACGAACCTCAGCCCACCGTCGAGCAGCGCAAATCGCTCACCGAGTGGATCACGCGAGGCTTGACGGCGGCTCGAACACGGCCTTCGCCGAAGAATGGTTCGGTGCGGCGACTCACAGTGGCGCAGTACCGAAACACGCTTCGGGATCTGCTGGGACTACAGGAGGATCTCACGGATGCGTTGCCTCCGGACGGCATTTCCAAGGACGGCTTCGCCAACAACGGGCAGACTCTGCTGTGGTCGCCGTTGCAGGTGGAGTCCTACTTCGACATCGCCGAGAAGGCCCTCGACCTGTGCATCGTGGATGAGAACTCGAAGCCCGTGATTCAGAACTTCCGCATGGAGTTTGGAGCTTCGATCAATCCGCAGCCCTGTCCCGACAAGCTGGTTTTGGGAGCCAACAGTGCTCTGCTGAACAACGCGGACTTCGTCGTGGCCGAACTGAAGCCGACAAAGTCTTTCGACTACCAGCCATTCGCCATGAAGACCAAGCACGAGTTCATCGAAGGTTACGTCGGAAACGACACGATCCGAGCCTGGAAGAAATTCGACAGCATCTATCACTCGGTCTTCGCTTGCGTTCGCGGGACGCCGGGCTATCCGAAGGGTGAGGCTCATCAGGTCGTTCCCAGCGGTCTGCTGCTGCGGCCGGCGATTCCCAGCCCGGAGATTTTCGGCCAGTCGAACACCTATGGGCCGATGGCGAATTTCAAAATCTCGCTCCGCGAGTTGCCGGAGCAGGGCAACTTCCGCGTCACGGTGAAGGCCGCTCGCTACGGCGAAGGGGAGTTGGATCAACCGGGCACAGCGTTCGCGAAACGCTCGCCATCGCTCGGCGTTTATCTCGGCTTGCGTCGCGACTGTGGCAGCACACTGACACGAGTCGGCGAGCCGCAGGCGGTCGCAAACACCGAGCTTCAGGACTTCATCTTCGAGGGAGCGATCAACGATTTCCCGACCCCCGATGTGGAGAAGGACAACGTCAATTACCTGGCCGGCATTCGCGAAATAGGGGTCCGCAGCGAATACACCGATGGCCGCGACATGCCTCGTCTGCTGATTAGGTCGGTGGAGTTTGAGGGACCGTTTTATGACTCGTGGCCGCCGGCCACTCACCGCAACATTTTCATCGAGTCGTCTCACAAGAGCGATCACGCAGCGTACGCACGAGAAATCATCCGCTCGTTCGCCACGCGAGCCTTTCGCCGACCCGTCACGGCCACCGAACTGGAAGCGTTGTTCGGTGTTTGGAAGAAGTCGTTCAGCCAGCACGACGCGCCAGCGAGTGGTCGAGAGTCCGAAATAGCTGGCCACTCGCTGGCGCGTCGTGCTAACTTCCGCCAGAGCGTCAAAGACGCGCTGCTCGTCGTACTGACGTCGCCTCAGTTCTTGTTCCTGATCGAGAACAGCAGCAGCCCCGCGGCCGAGGATCTCGATCCCCACGAACTCGCCTCGAAGTTGAGCTACTTCCTGTGGAACGCACCACCGGACCAGCGGCTGCTCGATCTAGCCGCGAAGAACGCACTGCATCAATCGCTGGACGCCGAGATCGACCGAATGATCCGCGACCCGCGCTTCGGGCAGTTCATCCGCGAGTTCGCGTCGCAATGGTTGAGCCTCGACAAGTTCGACGTCGTGGCGGTCGATGCTCAGCGATACCCGAAGCTCACCCGCGACACGAAGACGCAGTTGCGGCAAGAGCCGGTACAGTTCCTGCGATACCTGATCGAACAAAACCTGCCGCTGCGAAACGTGATTCAATCCGACTTCCTCGTCGCCAACGAAGTCACCGCGAGCTACTACAACCTCGCCGATCGCACGGAAGACGGATTTCGATTCGTACCGATCAAGCATGAGAACGAGAACCTGGGAGGCGTGCTGACTCAGGCCGGCATCCTCGCGGGCCTGTCCGATGGCCGCGAATCCAACCCGATCAAACGCGGAGCCTGGCTGGCCAGAAAAATCATCGCCGAACCGCCTGACGATCCGCCGCCCAACGTGCCGCAGCTCAAGGAGGACGACGGCGAGAAGCTGACGCTCCGCGAGAAACTGGAGCGTCACCGCAACCAAAAAGGCTGCGCGAAATGTCACTCCGGCATCGACCCGTGGGGCATTCCGTTTGAGACCTTCGACGCCGGCGGCCTGTTCAAGAAAGACCCCACCGTCGATGCCCGTTCGACTCTTCCGGACAAAGCCGAGATCAAGGATCTGAATGGCTTGAAGGCTTACCTAGCCCATGACCGCATCGACCAAGTGAGTTTCAGTTTCCTGAAGCACGCCGCCTGTTACGCTGTCGGCCGCAGCCTGACCTACAACGAACTCGTGTTCCTCCTAGAACAGAACGTGCCACTCAGAGCCAACGACTACCGCATGCAGGAGCTGCTCCGGTTCGTCATCAAGAGCGATTTGTTTTTGAAGAAGTAGTCACCCAAAGCGTCAAAGGCCGCCGCTTCGTGAAGACGCTGTTGACGGTCATCGAGACCTGCCGAGGCGCGTCCTTGCCCAGCTTGGGATTCTGCAAGGAGGCCCACACGACCAGGCCGCCCATGGAGTGCGCGACGAGGTAACAGCGGAAATCATCGGGATGGACTTCGTGCTCTTTGAGGCTGCACACAAGAGTGGCTGCCAGGATGGAACTCGTCCGTCGAAACGCAAAGATAACCACATTTCTCGAACGACTCAGGCAGGCTACGCCAGCCGGATATCGACGCTCGTGCTGTGAGCGGTCAGGCCCTCAACAGACGCCATGCGCCGGATGTCATCTGCGGCGTTCGCCAATGCGGCGGCATTGTATGCGATGACTGAGGACCGCTTCAAAAAATCGTTCGCGCAGAGGCCATTCGCAAACCGAGCCGTCCCGCCCGTCGGCAAGACATGCGACGGGCCGGCAACGTAATCGCCAACCGCGACCGGCGTGTGATGGCCGAGGAAGATTGCTCCGGCGTTCTGCACCTTCGCGAGGATCGCTTCGGGATCGGCGGTTGAGATGTGCAAGTGCTCGGTCGCGAGAAGGTCGGACAATCGGCAAGCGTCGTCAGCGTCTTTGGCGAGGATCAATGCGCCGTAGCCTTCGAGGCTTTGTCGAGCGAGGTCGCCTCGCGGCAAGCGAGCGAGTTGCTTCGTCAGTTCGTCTTGAACGGCGGCGATCAGCGGAGCATGCCAGGTGATGAGGATTCCCGAACCGGGACTGTGTTCAGCTTGTGAGATCAAGTCGCTGGCGACGAAGTCGGCTCGCGCCGTTGAATCGGCGAGTACGACGACTTCGCTGGGACCGGCAATGCTGTCGATGTCCACTTCGCCGTAGACGAATCTCTTGGCAAGTGCGACGAACAAGTTGCCGGGACCGACGATCTTATCGACTCGTGGCAAGCCCTCGACGCCGAATGCCAGCGCGGCAACGGCTTGTGCTCCGCCGATGCGATAGACCTCGGTGATGCCGAGCAACTTGCAGGCGGCGAGCAAGTCGCGGTTGTAGCTGCCGAACTCGGTCGGCGGTGCGACAACGGCGATCTCTTTCACTCCCGCGACTTGAGCGGGGACGGCGGTCATCAGCAACGTGGACGGGTACGCGGCCGCTCCGCCGGGAATGCAGATGCCGACTCGCTTGAGCGGCAGGTAGCGCTGGCGGAGTTCGATATTTGCGCCGTCACAGCTCAGTCCCTCGCTCACGCTTCGGGTTACGACGATCGTCTCGTTCAGCAGCTTGGATTGGAACTCGACGATGTTGTCGCGGATGCGGTCTAAAGTTTTGAGAAACTCCGGATCGGCCGATGCAAAGGCCGCGTCGAGCTCGGCAGAAGAGACTCGCAGTGTTTCACGGGTCAGTTCCTTGCGATCAAGCTTCTTCGTGTAGTCCAACACGACCGGCAGTCCGCCCAAGCGCACGTCGCCGCAAATGCGTTCGACGACTTGCTGCGGCGTGAGCGGCTCGTCGAAGAGGGCGATTGTTCGCTGGCGGCCGGCTTCCGACACAACGTCACCGCGCGGCGAGAGTTTCTGCCGAAGGATTTCCAGCCGTTTCTCGGCGTTGTCTTTGGAGCAGTCGATCGTGGTAATCTTCAACGGTGTCATGGAAAAACTCTGGAAGATGGTTTAACCACAAAGGCACAAAGGCACGAAGAAGGCAGACATTTGTGTCTTGGTCGTTCAGTTCGGTTTTGTTGCTTTCGATTCAGTGGCGACGGTCGGAGCGGATGTGGTCAATCCTCGAAAGATCGCGCGGCGGAGTGGGTTGTCGCGGGTCGTGAATTCTTCGCCGGGAGTCAGCGGAGTCATCAGCGTTGCGGCCAGTTCGTGGAACTTGGCATCGAGGTTGTCTGCCTCGGCGACCAGCAACGCTTCGGGTGTGCTCGGCGCGATCGGCGAGCCCCACTCCGGCAGCGACTGGTGCGAGATGATGATGTGCTCCAGCCGCAGCAGCGTTTCCGGGTTGAAGTCGGCGATCGTGAGAGCTTTGTCGCGGATCATATCGCGGCCGATGAAAATGTGTCCGACCAGCCGGCCGGCGGCGGTGTAGGTCGAGCCGCTCGGCGAGTACTTCAGTTCGTGAATTTTGCCGATGTCGTGCAGGATCGCTCCGGCGACGACCAGCGACTTGTTCAGCGGCGGTTGCATGTCGGGGTAGTATTCGCCGTACTTCTCGGCGAATTGCAGAGCGAGCCGCGTGACCGACAAGACATGCTCCAGATAGCCACCGGTAAAGGCGTGATGATTTTTCGCGGCGGCGGCGATCTGCCGAATGTCGTGTTGGTGTTCCATCAGCAGTTCGATCACCAGTTTTCGCAGCGGGGCGTCGGTAATTTGTTGCGAGGCGATCGAGATCAGCTCGGTAAACATCTCTTCGACATTGAACCGTGTCGCAGGCACGAGGTCGCCAGCACGAAAGCCTTGAGCTTCATCTCCGGCCTCGACGAGGCGGATCTTTTCGAGGTCGAATTGCGGGCCAAAGTCGGTTTCCTGATACCGGCCGCGGACCTTGTAAAATTGGCCCGGCTGCCAAACAGAATCACACTCTGGAAAGAATGTGGAGTCATTCCAGATCATGCTGGTGGTGGCTCGTATCGCATCGCGGAGCGTGACCCGGTAGTACGGCTTGCCGTCGCGAGTCTTTGACTTCTCTTTGTTCGCCAGGAGCACGAAACAATCGGCCGACTGTTTGGGTTGCAGATCGCTCAATCGGCTGATTTGCGGTTCGCGAGAATCAAACGAAAGTTGTGCTTGCATGGGTGGTTTTCGTGGGGCAGGTTTTCAACCTGCCAATTGGCTTTGAGTAAGAAGGTCATGAGAGTTGGATGGGACGGGCAGGTTGAAAACCTGCCCCACGAAAGTCGGGCCACTTTATCAACCGGCGAACCAGCACCGAAGCGGGCGAGATGGAGTTTTCACAGACGAACTTGCGAAAAATCAGTTTTCGCTGCAAGATCGCCCGCTATACTCTGCGACTAATTGAGCCGCATGGATGCTCGGCTCGAAAGACCTACCCACGACTCTTTTCCACAAGGAATTTCCAAACCATGTCCTCCTGCACAATGACTTCGCCCTCTGCGTGTTCCACTGGTTCTACTGGCTCCACCACTTCCGTCGCTTCCATCGTCATCATCACCGAGAAGGCCGTCGGCGAAATGAACCGCGTGCTGACCGAGAAAAAACTGCCCGATTCCACGGTCCTACGAATCGGTGTCGCCGGTGGCGGATGCAGCGGGTTCTCGTACAGCCTGGGTTTCGACGACAAATGCGATGAGATGAACGATGTCGTCACCAATCAACACGGGCTGCGAGTCGCCGTCGATCGCAAGAGCGCGATGTTCCTCGAAGGCACGGTGATCGACTTCTACGACGGTATCGAACGTCGCGGCTTCACGTTTGAAAACCCAAATGCGAAGAAGTCCTGCGGCTGCGGCAGCAGCTTCTCGGTGTAGTCGCGGAGTTCCGTCAACATCAAATCCCAGCCGGCCAACAAATCGTTGACCGGCTGATTTGCTTTTCGCAGAGTCTCCGTGTTCTCTGTACCTCTGTGTTTTCAGAATCTTGAAACACAGAGGCACAGAGGCACGGAGAACAACAAGAGGAAGACGATATGAAATTCGCAGGACGAAATGCCCTCGTGACGGGAGCCTCGTTGGGTATTGGCCGCGCGATCGCAATTGAGTTGGCGAACGGAGGAGCCAACGTCGCCATCAACTACCGGTCGCATCGCGATCAAGCCGAGGAGGTCGCTCGCGAGATTGAGAAGACCGGCCGCCGGGCACTTCTTTTGAAGGCGGACGTGTCGGACCAAGCCGCCGTCGAAGAGATGGTCACGACGACGGCCAGCACTTTCGGAAGCCTGGATTTGTTCGTCTCGAATGCCGCCTACAGCGATCGGCAATTGATGGTCGAGGCAGACATGGCCGGCTTTAAGCGGACGATTGATGTCTCGATGTGGGGCGCGTTTTATGGCGTGCGAGCGTCGGCCCAGCAGATGTTGAAACAAGGGACATGTGGCTCGATCGTGGTGGTCAGCTCGCCGCACGCGGTGATCCCGATCCCGACGGCGATGGCCTACAACATGGCCAAAGCGGCGATCGACCACATGGCTCGGACGGCCGCGATTGAACTCGCCTCGAAAAAAATTCGAGTCAACATCGTGCACCCCGGTTGGATCGACACGCCGGGTGAGCGAAAGTTTTTCTCCGAAGAGCAAATCCAAGTCGGCGGGCAAAAACTGCCCTGGGGCCGCATGGGCCAGCCCGACGAAATCGCGAAAGCGGTCAGCTATGTGCTCTCGGACGAGGCGGACTACATGACCGGTAGCACGCTGACCATCGACGGCGGCGTGAGCCTGCCTTGGTGGTCGAATCGTGGCAGCGGCGAAATGTAAGAACCACAAGGCAGAAAGCCGACTGCAGAAGACCGATTTGAAAGCCACAGCATTCTGCCGTCTGCCGACCGACTTCTGCCTGTCAAACTCGGCAATCTGCGTCGCGTCTGCCAATCCGTTAAAGCTTCACAGCCTGGACAAGCTGCTTAAGGTGACGCCTTCCGTGGGGTCGATGAACCGAGATGACTGAACTTCGGACGGAACCGGAGTCATCGCAATCATCGAGCCACAGGAAGTACGCCGTGAACGGATTCAAACGTGCGTCGAGACGTCAGGCCGCCGTCGTTGGGTTGGCCGTGCTCATGGGGACTTCGTTGCTCGGTTGCCATGCTGGCCCCCGGCTCTTCTCCAAGAATGACCGCGAACTCCGTGGGGACAAGAAGGAGCTTGCCGAGCAAGACAAGGGGAAGTTCATCAACCGCAAAAAGGTGCGCTCCGAATCGGATTACCTCGACGACAGCGACGATCAGGTTGCCAAGAAGGAGAGCAAGGCCAAGGCACGACCGACAGACCCGGCTCGAAAACCCACTGCCAGCGCCAACGAGCGAGCCGTGGTCGCTCGCCAACAACCGGATGATGAGGAGGACACATCGACTCGTTCGGCAAAGTCAAAGTCAACTGGCAGTCAGCCCAAGACATCGAAGTCCGCAAATCAACCGGAAATTGCTCGACGCGACTCCACCAAACGTCCGGTGACCGATCTGTTGAATGACGATTCACGTTTTGAAGACGAACTACCGGAATCTCGCTCGACGGCGAAGAAAGCAACCACCTCCAACTCGGCCATGAAATCGACGGTCTCGAAAAGGAGGTCTTTGGACGACGACCCCTTCAAAAACTCCGTCATCGGCCCGATGACCACTCAACGGTCGGAGAAGCGAGTCGAAACCGTCAACTTTTTCGATGACGAAGAGGTCACCGACGAAATCGTTGAAGAGGCCGATGATTACGAAAATCTGCGTGCTCCGGCGGCAAAGAACAATGTGGCCAAGTCGGCCGTTGCAGCCGCTTCACCCAATCGCCAAGTGTCACCGAGCCAACGAAAATTTCTCGATGAAATTGATGAACCGGCCGCTGGTTCATTTCGGAGCCACTTACGCAATGAAATGACAGAAGATTCGAATGACGAAGTGATCTTTCCCGAAGACTCGCCATCGGTGAAACACGCAGGTGACGCACCAAAAAATGTGGCCGAGCAAAAAGTGATCGACCGACGCGAACAGGTGCAACAAACGCTCGATGATTGGCGACGTGAAATGGACGGAGACGAATCGTCGGTGAACTTGGAGGACAAAGTCGACGTCTCCGCTCCGTCCACCTCGCTTCGCACCAGCAGCTCGCCCACCGCGAAAGGACATCTCAGCCAGGCAGATATTGAAGAATTCGCTCCGCCGGCAAAGTCTCAAGGAGCGATGCTCAACGGCGAGTTGATTATCGACACGAATACTTTGCAATCACGGTTTCAGCGGCCGACAGCACGTCCGGCCGAACCGGGTCTGCCCAACGGTGCTGCTGGGCGAATGAATTCGAATTTTGGTGCGAATATCGAAATCACTCCGGGAACAACCCAAAACCGAACACGCCCGGCAGGACAGATCTCGTTGCAATCGGCCGCCGAGCTTGACGCCGAGACCGGGCTGACCACCGCCAACTACGAGCAAACAACCGAGCGGAGTGACTCAGGCAAGCTCCCCACTTTGAGAATAGGCACGGACTTAGAAACCGGTCCTTCGCTTTCCGTTCTGGACGAAAAGGCTGAAATCGCGCCGCCACCTCCCGAAGAACTCACAGACAACAATGCTGGAATTGGATTCGGCGACTCATCCTCTCGGAATCGCGTCTGGAAGCGAACGTTGCTGGTTTTGGCAGCGATGGCATCCGCTGTGGTGATCGGCTTCGGACTGCGACGCCGAATGGTAGTGATCCCAGCACCAATTCGATTTTCGACGCAGCCGAGGAAAGACTTGCAAGATCCGGCCTCGTGGCCTCGCGGTTGACGCTCGTGATTGCGACCCAGTACGCCGACTTCAGAAACGGCCAAGTTGCCGCCGTCTCTGCGCAATTCCTTCTTGAAAGAGGATGCGCTCGCTGCGACTCTTCGCAATTGATGCGTCCGGCATAATCGTCAATGCGGAACACCGTTTCGCGGAGTGAGGGTTGATTGACGCTCAAGAAAATCTCGCAAAGCGTTGCCTCGTGATCCGCAAAGCTGACCTATAGTTCCGAAGCTGAAGCGGTCAGGACGCTCAGCTTGACTTTGCGAACCCCCTTCGATTGCCGGAGTGATGAGATGTCTGCCGATCCCTGGAGCCGCCCCACATTGCAGGACTTGCACGCCGTTTTGGAGAGCATCGAGAAACTCGATCCTTCGATTCAACGCTCGGCCGAGCGTCTGGAGTTGTCCGTTCCGGCGGAAATCGTCACCGCACGTGGCTCCATCGTGCCCGCGATGACTCGCGAGATTAGCCGCTACGGCATTGGGTTGTTGCATCGGGGCTGTGTTTCTCCGGGAGATGTCACCGTCAAGATGGCCAGCGACACTCGTGAGTATCGCTATCGAGTCGCGATCGAATGGTGTCGTCCCGCCGACAATGGCATGTTCATGAGCGGCGGCCGGTTTGTCGGCAAAGTCGAAGACGACGAGTAATCCCTTTTCGCCGCAACGTCGATGGGAACCCGTCGTGTGAACCTTGGAATTCTCAGGTGATCCCTGACGGGCTTTCCGGGCGACCGATTCCGAAAGCAAGTGAGACTTTTCCGATGTTGCTTTGTGCGAGTCTGTTTCTTGCAAGGCTGGCGCAAACGGCGGGGATTCGGCTTGGGGCCACGGCAGAAACGGCTCGATAGACAGTAAGCAACGAGCCCGTCTTGCATCTCAGGCGAACCTTGCTGGTCGAGTCTGACTGTTCCGAACAGTCAAATCTGCCGGCCGTGCTGGCGGTCGGGCGAGTTCCCTCCATGACGCTCTCTCGCAACGGCTCGATCGCAACATGCTTTCTTCGTTTTACAAGAAATACAGTTCTCGCTTGTTGCTGCTGACGTTGGCGGTCTTTCCGCTTCTGCATTACCACGCCGAGACAATTCCCTCGAATAACAACATCGAGGCGTGGCTGCCGGAGAAGTCGGAGGTCCGCCGCGAATATGACGAATTCAAACTGCGCTTCGGTGCTGAGGAAGTGATACTTGTCGGGCTGGATCGCAGACTCGGTGATGATCTGATCGAGAGCATCGCCGGACGAATTGAACGTTCGCCGGGAGTCCGACACTGCTGGACTCCGCAACGCATGCGCGACGTCATGCACGAGCTGACCGTCTCCGAAACGGACATTGAGCAGAGACTACGCGGGTTGTTCATCTCACCCTCTGGCGAGCGAGTCGGCGTGGTTGTGACGCTTTCGGATCACGGCATCAAAGATCGTTCGGGGGCGGTGACATCCATTCGAGAGGTTTTGAAGTACTGCCAACTCGAAGGGCATTCCGTCAACGTCGCCGGCGCGCCGGTCGTCATTGACGAACTCAATCGCCTGGGTGGCCGCGAGTCCAACAAGAAATTCTTCTTCGTCTCGTTGGGGATTTGTCTCTGCTTGCTGTATGTGCGCCTTCGCGATTGGCGCATGACCGGAATGATCTTGGCACTGACCGTCTTCGCCACGCAATTGACGGTCGCTATTCTGAAATGGTGCGGTGGCGAGATGAACTTCGTCATCGACGCGCTGCCAGTGATGGTCATGGTCTTCACGCTCGAAGTTTGTGTGCATCTGTTGAGCTATTACACGAATGCCGAAGGTCACGGTGACCGGTTTCAAGTCATGTTTCATCATGCCGTGAAACCGTGCTGTCTAGCCACGTTTACCGCCGCGATCGGTTCGGTCTCGCTGTGCGTCAGCGAGTTCATCCCTGTGCGTCAGTTCGGTTGGGCTGGCACGCTGGGAAGTCTGGTCGCATTGTCGGTCGGATTGGTGCTGACTCCAGCGGTCATCAGTGTTTGTCGTCCGCAACGTCGTGGTACCGACGTCGCCGAGAATAGCTGGTTTGTCAGAATTTCGGATTGGTTTCTTGTCCGCAGTAAGTCCGTGGTGGCAGTTGGCGTCGTGGCTTCGCTGTTGTGCGGCCTCGGGATGATGCACCTCCATTCGCACATTGATCCACTGGAGTTCTTTCCAAAGAATAGCGTGGTGTTGCGAGATGTCCGACGCATTCAGTCCGATTTAGCGAACACGGACACCATCGAAATCACGGTGGATTTTGGACGGACTCCTGAACTGGCATCGCTGCCATTCGTCGCCAAGTTGAAATACGTTCGCGAGTTGGAAGCCCAAATCTCAGCACATCCCGTCATCGCGCACACAACGTCGCTGGCATCGATGTTTCCCGCGGACCTGCCCAGCGGCTTGGCATTGGCCCAATTGTTGGAACGAGCGACAAAACGACAAAGGGAAAACGACTTCCTTGCCGGCGGTGAGCAATACTGGCGAATCTCCGCCAACCTCAAGGCGGAAGGCCGAGGGATCGGCCAAAAGACCTTGGAGGAACTTCGCACGACTCTGGGCGACGCGCCGGTTCTACTGACCGGCATCTCGCCGCTGATCGAACAGGCCCAAAAGGACATCTACACCGGCTTCTGGTCCTCCTTCGTGTATGCCTTTTGGTCAATCATGCTGGTGATGATCGTCTCGCTGAAATGGTTCAATGCCGGATTCATCGGAATGCTCCCGAATCTCGCGCCGATCGTTTATGTCTTTGGATTTTTGGGATGGATCGGTCATCCCGTGGACATCAGCATGATGATGGCGGGCAGCATCGCCTTGGGCATCGCAGTGGATGGCTCGTTCCACATGCTGGTACGGTATCAAGAGGAGTTGCAGGCCACTGGTGACAAGGCTCAAGCCACTCGTGTCGCCTTGCAGCAGACTGGCCCGCCCATCCTGCAATCCACAGTCATAATGTCGATAGGCATGTTAGCGTTGACGTTCAGCAGCTTCGGTCCGACCGCTTTGTTTGGGTGGCTCATGGGCGCAACGCTGACAATGTCTTTGATCGGCGACTCGGTACTCTTGCCGTGCATGTTGGGGTTCTTTCACACGAAGCGTCTCGCAGAACTCGCGGAGGCTCATCTGCATACGAGCACTCCGCTGCAAGGTCCACATTTCTTGCAGCGACTGCGAGATCGGCTCAACCTGCAAATTTTCCGTACGTCTGACAAGGATCCGTCGGCGTAGCCCTAGTCCTTGTGGCTCGGTCGATTCCCGACTCAGACACGAATCATTCTGACCAAACGGGCCTGAGCCACAGAGTTCGGGATTTCGCCAGGTCCACTGCGATTGCGAACTGCCGTGACTTCAGGGTTGCAGAGACTCTGCCGAATCTGTCTGTCGGTCGGATAACGCGGGGTTGAATCAGAAATTCCCGGCAGTTACCGAAGTGAGTTCCGTTGTGATTCCACTTAGACCAACTAAACTCCTTCGTGAGCGGCAGGCGGGGAAATCACGTCAATCCATCGTCTCGGACTAGCAACATCCCACCACTGCACCTACCAAGTTTTCTCCCGGACCCGAATTTCAAACGATGAATTATCACATTCTGCTGACCGGAGCGACCGGCCTGCTGGGACGCTATCTACTTCGAGATCTGATGCTGGCCGACGTGCCTGTCGCGGCGGTCGTTCGTGGCAACCGCCGTCAAACGGCCGAAGACCGTATCGAATCCCTGATGGGAACGTGGGAAGACTTGCTGCAACGCAAGATGCCGCGCCCACATGTGCTCGAAGGGGACATCACCGAACCGTTCTTCGGCCTGGATGCCACCGTTCGACACTGGGTCGATGAGAATTGCGACAGCATCCTGCACAATGCCGCGAGCCTGAGCTTCGTCGCCACCAGCGAAGACAGTGAGCCGTACCGCTCGAACATCAACGGAGTGCAGAACGCCCTCAATCTCTGCCAAGAGACCGGTATCCGAGATTTCCATCACGTCTCGACTGCCTATGTCGCCGGCTTGCGGACCGGGCGGATCATGGAAAGCGAACTCGACCTCGGCCAGCAAATGAGCAACCCGTACGAAGAAAGCAAGATGACCGCCGAGAAGCTCGTGCGCTCCGCCGAGTTCCTCAGCCCGCCAACCATTTATCGTCCATCGATCATCGTCGGCGATTCAATGACGGGCTTCACCTCCACGTTCCACGGTTTCTACGCCTGTCTGGAATTGGCTCATACCCTCGTCAACTCGATGGGAATGATCGGCACAAACGCCGAAGGCCAGAAAAAGACCCGCATCTCGCTCGACGGCACCGAGACGAAGAATTTCATCCCGGTCGATTGGGTCTCCGAAGTCATCACGTCCATCGTCACGCACCCACAACATCACGGGCAAACCTACCATCTGACGCCGCGCGAACGGATCACCTCCGTGATGATTCGCGATGTGCTCGAAAAATCCTACGGTTTTAACGGGGCCGAGTTCAGCGGCTACGGTAAGCCGATCGAAAATCCAGACGACATCGAACGACTCTTTTACGAACAGATCCGCGTCTACAACTCCTACTGGCGGGACGACCCAGAATTCGACACGACCAACCTACAAGCCGCCTGCCCACACCTCCCTTGTCCCACCATGAACGAAGAGCTGCTGCTAATGCTCTCCACCAAGGCTCTGGAAATGGACTTCCGGTGGAAAGACAAGCCGGTCTTGCGCGAGAAGGTTCCGGCTGTCATTTAGAGTCGAGTTTTGCTTGTTAGGCATCACATGCCGAAACAAAATCCATCGCCCGAATATTGTCCATTTTTGACTCATTCTGGCTGGCGGTATCATTCGCCAAAGCAAACCAGCGCTCCGTCGTTTCCTTCCGCACCAATGACCAAACATCCTTCGCCGACGGCGGGTGACGCGGAAATGCCTCGGCCGGGGACTTGGTGTTTTTCGATCAGTGTGCCGTCCGCGAGTTTGACCTCGTACAGAAAACCGTCCTTTGAGCCGACGAAGACTCGGTCACCGACGACGACCGGTGAGCTGTTGACTTGGCCGCGAGTCGCGAGTTTCCAGACCCCTTTGCCGGTGGCTCGGTCGATGGCGTGGAGTTGTTTGTCTTGGCCGCCGATCAGCACCAGCTTGTCGGTCAGGGCGGCGGACGAGTGATACGGCTGGTCGCGCTGCTCGTCGTGGTAGGTCCAGACGATTGCTTTCTTGCGCCAGTCGAGGCAGATGACTTCGCTCTCGTGCGTGCCGACGAACAGCAGGTCGCCGCTGACGGAGGGGGACGCGATCAGGAATCGCTCGAGCGGCATGTCGGTCGCTTGCTCGCCGGTCTCGATGTTGATGACGCGCATGTGCTGATCACAGCCGGTCACGAACGTGTGCTTGCCGGAGACCGCCGGTGAACCATTCACGCGGTCCTCGGTTTGGTACTGCCAGAGTTTCTCGCCGTTGTTCGCCTTCAGGCAGTACAGCGAACTGTCGTAGGAGCCGAAGATCAGCCGGTCGCCGACGACATTCGCCGATGCGATGATTTGTCCGTTTGACGCGAACGTCCATTTCTTCTGGCCAGTCTTGCGGTCGATCGCGTGAAAGACGCCGTCCTCGTCGCCAGAGAAAACACCATCGGCAGTGACGGCGGGGGACGACTGGAAGCCGGGGAGGAATGTGTTCTTCTCGACCTTGTCGAGCGTGCGATACGACCAGACTTGCTCGCCAGTTGCGAGCTTCAGGCAGAGCATCTCGCCGCTGAGTGCTCCGACGAAGACGTGTTCGCCGACGATCGCGGCGGTAGAGGTGAAGCCGTCCTTCGAGGTGATCTTCCACTTCTGTTTGAGCTTGCTGGGAAGCGGGCTACTCGCCACGCCCGCCAAGTCGGCTGTGTGCCGAAACGTCGGCCAACTCGTGTCGAGTTTCGCGGGCTTCACTTCCTGCGCCGAGGAAGTCGTCGTCGATAGCAGCCACATGAAGGCCAACATCGGAGGCAAAAAAAGGTACATCGGCCATCGGCCGAACCCTCGTCCCTCGCCCCGCACCCC
>SXGT01129414.1_pt1 | contig 15414 bp, 11 predicted proteins | sample 3176221 | NCBI WGS metagenome assembly SXGT01 (sample SAMN11356862, study PRJNA531348) | freshwater metagenome | isolation source: freshwater sample F1-120 | place: China: Fuxian Lake, Yuxi | collected 2017-12-25
GCTTTCTCTTCCGGCGCTTTGTCGATCTGGTCAAACGGGATATACTGCGCCCACCCCTTCTTCGCCAACACCTGCGTCATCGCCGACGTCAACGTCGTCTTGCCGTGATCCACATGCCCGATCGTCCCCACGTTCACATGCGGCTTCGTCCGCTGAAATTTCGCTTTCGCCATCCTGCCTTGCCTTCTTCCTTAAAATTATAGTCCACTTATATTGCGAAGCTCGCACATGTCGCTTCTCAACTCATCACCTACGTGGCGGGCACTAGCTAGGCTTTGATCATCTCCGCATATTTCTGCGTTGGAATTTCGTCATACACCGCAAATTGCATAGTAAAGGTCGCACGCCCTTGAGTACGCGAACGCAAATCCGTCGCATATCCAAACATCTCTGCTAGGGGTACATGGGCGAGAATCACTTTTGCGCCAGCCCGTTCTTCTAGGCCGCGAATTTTACCCCTCCGGCTGTTGATGTCACCAATGACATCACCCATGTATTCATTCGGCACGACAACCTCAATAGCCATGATAGGTTCTAAGATAGTGGGGTTCGCCGCTTTTGCAATCTCTTTGAAGGCCATTGAAGCCGCAATTTTAAAAGCGAGCTCGGAGGAGTCTACCTCATGAAAAGAGCCATCGTAGACAGATACTTTAACATCCACTACCGGGTATCCAACGACAATACCACGCTGCATAGCTTCGACGACACCATCCTCAACAGCAGGAATATATTCCCGAGGAATTGATCCGCCAACGACAGCATTATCAAATACAAACCCTCCCCCACGCGGTAAAGGTGTGAGACGAAGTTTGACATGCCCATACTGGCCACGTCCACCACTCTGACGAATAAACTTCCCCTCCCCTTCTGCTGCGTGACGAATGGATTCTTTATAGGCGACTTGAGGGCGTGATACATTGGCGGCGACTTGGAACTCACGAGCCAGACGATCTACCAAGATCTCAAGGTGTAACTCTCCCATACCGGCAATCAGAGTTTGGCCGGTTTCCTCATCTGTACTCACGTGAAAAGTGGGATCTTCCTGAGACATTTTGTGTAGGGACACTGAGAGTTTATCAGCATCAGCCTTTGTTTTTGGCTCGATCGCAACGGCCATAACTGGAGCAGGAAAAGTCATCGATTCCAGAATAACCGACTGCCCTTCCTCGCAAAGAGTATCTCCGGTCGCGGTTTGTTTCAGTCCTACAACTGCGCCGATATCACCCGCCCGGAGTTCTTTGACATCTTCACGCTTATTGGCGTGCATACGGACAATTCGACCGACCCTTTCCCTCCTTCCCTTGGAGGAATTATAAATATAAGAACCAGATTCTAAGACGCCAGAATACACGCGCACAAAAATTAGCTGCCCAACGTAGGAATCTACCATGACTTTGAACGCAAGGGCGGCAAAAGGGGAGTCATCAGAAGCGAAACGCGACACCGCGGTCTCTTCCCCTTTCGCAAAGCCAGTGATAGGAGGGACATCTGCCGGAGAGGGTAAATAATCCAGAATGCCATCCAGCAGTGGTTGCACCCCTTTATTACGGAAGGCTGCGCCACACAACACTGGGGTAATGAGATTCTGTATAGTTCCTTGTCTGACAGCACGTGTAAGGAGTTCTGGCGACAAGCTATCTTCAGCAAGATATTGTTCCATTACTTCTTCATCGAATTCTGCAAGCTCCTCAATAAGTTTCGTACGATATACAATAGCCTGATCCAAATAATCATGGGGAATATCTATCACACGAAAAGTCGCCCCCAATCCTTCCTCTTCATAAATAATAGCTTGCATTCTGAGGAGATCAAGAACACCACAGAAATGTTCTTCAATTCCAAGCGGGAGTTGTAGTATAAGAGGACGGACTCCCAAACGTTCTTTCATCATATCAATAGTACGAAAGAAATCTGCCCCGGATCTATCGAGCTTATTAATAAAAGCTATACGTGGGACATGATATTTTTCAGCTTGGCGCCAGACAGTCTCCGACTGAGGTTGGACACCACCAACAGCACAAAAAAGGCCAACGGCACCATCTAAAACTCGTAAGCTGCGTTCCACTTCAGCGGTAAAGTCTACATGACCAGGAGTATCAATAATGTTAATAAGGTGGTCACGCCAAAAACAGGTAGTAGCCGCGGAGGTAATAGTGATGCCACGCTCTTGCTCTTGGATCATCCAATCCATGGTGGCAGCACCTTCATGGACCTCTCCTATTCGGTGTGACTTTCCCGTATAGTAGAGGATGCGCTCGGTCGTCGTGGTTTTTCCCGCGTCGATATGCGCAATGATGCCGATATTCCGCATCTTCTCAATGGACACTAAACGTGGCACAACATCCTCACTTCACTATATATAGCGCAAGTCCTGATCTAAGAGGAGACACAAAGCACCCCCCCTTCTATACATACTAAGAGCCAGAGAAAAGATGGGGGAAGAACAGAAACAAAACACGAGACGAAGAAGCAGAGCGGGTCTACCAACGATAGTGCGCAAATGCCTTATTTGCTTCTGCCATGCGATGCGTGTCTTCTCTTTTCTTCACAGCACTTCCCGCATTATTATATGCATCGACAAGCTCTGCTGCTAAACGGCGAATCATTCCCCGTTCTCCTCGTGAGCGAGCACTCCCTACCAGCCAACGCATACTCAATGCGATTCGCCTATCTTGAGGAACATCCACAGGGATTTGATAGGTAGAACCTCCGACTCTACGAGACCGCACCTCTAACACAGGCTTGACGTTATCCACCGCTTGTCTAAAAACTTTCAGAGGCTCCTCACCTGTACGTTCACGCACAATATCTAATGCACCATACATAATATGTTCTGCAAGACTTTTTTTTCCTTGGTGCATGAGCACATTCACACAACGGGTGATCAATCCATCGTTATACTTTACATCTGGTAAAACCGGCCGCTTCGTTACCACTTTTCTACGCGGCATATACCTTCTCCCTCATAAGAATAAATATTAGCTTAAGATCAGAGTATGTTAAATAAACGTGCAAAATTATGCTTTCTTCGCTCCGTATTTAGAACGACTTTTCTTACGATTCTGCACACCAATAGTATCTAAAGTCCCTCGAATAATATGATAGCGCACCCCAGGAAGGTCTTTCACTCGGCCACCGCGAATCATAACAATAGCATGCTCTTGTAAATTATGACCAACTCCAGGAATATACGCGGTTACTTCCACTCCATTGGTGAGACGTACACGTGCAACTTTTCTCAAAGCAGAATTCGGCTTTTTTGGAGTGGAGGTATAGACTCGCGTACATACCCCCCGTTTCTGGGGATTACCCCGCAACGCAGGACTTGACGTCTTTTTCTTCGTTCTTTTACGTCCCTTATGAACTAGCTGATGAACAGTAGGCATACAGTAGATTCCTTTAAAATCGAGGAGCGTTATTTCTACCACACACTTTCTTACGTTGTCAAGGAATTCCCGTACGGTTGGGTTTCCAAGCTACCTACCCCTGCAAGGATCTCCACCATAGCTTCTTCATGGTCACGGCCTGGCAACTCTTCTAAGATGTCTGACCTCTCTTGTGTGTATAGACCATCGTAGAGTTCAATCAACTCATCTTGATGTTGCACAATACCTGTTCCTGCTGGAATAATACGCCCCATGATAACATTCTCTTTAAGGCCTCGGAGCCGATCTACCATGCCACTTACAGCCGCTTGGGTTAGCACACGAGTTGTTTCTTGGAAAGAAGCTGCAGAGATAAAACTCTCTGTACTCAATGACGATTTTGTGATACCTAGTAAAATCGGCTTTCCACGTGCGGGGGTGCCCCCTTCTTGAATCACAGCCTGATTACGACGGGCAAAAATCGTTTTTGCGACCTGTTCACCCACGAGAAAATCTGTATCGCCAGGTTCTTCCACAACAATACGCTTAAGCATCTGCTTCACAATAACTTCAATATGCTTATCGTTAATTTGCACACCTTGCAGGCGATATACTTCTTGGATTTCATTCACAAGGTAGCGCTGCAATTCTTTTTCTCCCAGAATGTCCAGTATATCATGGGGATTAGCGGCCCCATCCATCAAAGGCTCACCCGCACGAACGCGGTCGCCTTCATGGACATTCACATACTTACCACGCGGGATCAGATACTCACGTTCTTCGCCACTTTCAGCAATGACTAACACCTTGCGCGCCCCCCGCTGAAAGCCTCCAAATTTGACGGAGCCATCAATCTCTGAAATGATAGCCTGCTCTTTCGGTTTGCGAGCTTCAAAGAGCTCCGCAACCCTAGGCAAGCCCCCAGTGATATCTTTGGTTTTTGTCGTCTCACGGGGAATCTTTGCCAGAGCATCTCCGGGTGAGACGGACTCACCGTCTACCACGGAAATATGCGCGCCTGCAGGTAATAGATAACGTCCCACCGTAACCCCAGCGCCATCTTTCACGGAAATACGTGGCTGCCGCTTTTCGTCGTGATGATCAAGAATGACCTTTTGAGACAACCCTGTCTGCTCATCGACTTCTTCCTGCACTGTCAAACCTTCGATAATGTCACCATAGGCAACACGACCAGCAACTTCGGCGAGGATAGAAAGTGTATAAGGATCCCACTCGACTAATCTCTCACCACGCTCAATTTTTTGACCATCTTTAACCTTCAGTCGTGCCCCATAAACTATTTGATAACGCTCTTTCTCTCTCCCCTGCTCATCATGCACGACAAGGACACCGTTACGATTCATCACGACTATTACATTGTCGCGACTATATACTATTCGCATATTCTGATAACGGACTATGCCATTGTTTTTAGCTTGCAAGGTGCTCTGCTCGACTTGTCGACTGGCCGTACCGCCAATATGGAATGTCCTCATCGTTAATTGGGTGCCAGGCTCACCAATAGATTGGGCGGCGATTACGCCTATTGCCTCACCAATCTCTACCAAGGTACCCGTGGCAAGATTTCGTCCATAGCACATAGCACAAACGCCAGCTTCCAACTCGCATGTGAGAACAGAACGGATCTCAATTTGTTCAAGACCAGCATTCTCTAGACGTTCAATGGCCTCTTCATCAATCAGCATATTGCGAGTGAGCAATATTTCCCCGTTGTAGGGATCGATGACATCTTCAACGGCTACACGTCCCAAAACACGCTCACCCAGAGATTCAATAATTTCTCCGCTTTGTACTAAGGCTGTAGCAGCTATGCTGTTGTGAGTACCACAATCTGCCTTGAGCACTATAATATCCTGTGCTACATCAACTAGTCTACGAGTTAAATAGCCCGAATTTGCCGTTTTTAATGCTGTGTCTGCCAAGCCTTTCCTGGCACCATGCGTAGAAATAAAATATTGTAGAACACTGAGGCCTTCCCGGAAATTAGCCGTAATGGGAGTTTCCATAATTTCCCCACTTGGCTTGGCCATTAAGCCACGCATGCCAGCAAGCTGTCGAATTTGCTGTAACCCTCCACGCGCTCCAGAATTAGCCATGACATAGATAGGGTTAAAGTCGTGACAAATCCCCCCCCCTACACTATGCATCACATCCATATCCTCTCGCTCCAACTCTTTGAACATCTCATTAGAAACCTGCTCAGTAACTTGAGCCCAGATATCGACGATTTTGTTATATCTCTCTCCATTAGTAATCAGACCTTCTCGGTACTGATTTTCCACATCAATAACCGCTCGCCTAGCTTCACCAACCAAAGATTCTTTGAGCAGAGGAATATGCATATCATTAATGCTGATAGACAGACCTGACTGCGTGGCATAGCAAAAACCAAGGGCTTTTAAATCTTCTAAGAGCTGTACAGTACGTTCTTTCCCTACACGCTGATAACATTCGGCTACCAGCTCCGTAAGAGAACTCTTATCCATCTGGCGATTGACATGGCTGAAGCTAATCTCATGAGGTAATATTTCACTTAGAAGAATACGACCCACAGTTGTCGCAACAACCTCTCCGTTCATACGGGTTCTAATGCGTGCTTGTAACCCCACCTCACCTGTATCATATGCCACACGTACTTCTCGTGGATTCGCGAACAGTTTACCTTCTCCGCGAGTGCCACCGCGCTCTTTCGTTAAATAATAGCAACCGAGAATAATGTCTTGACTTGGCACAGCAAGTGGTTTCCCATGTGCTGCAGACAAGATATTATTGACAGAAAGCATCAAAGTTTTAGCCTCGACCTGAGCTTCTACCGACAAAGGCACATGCACTGCCATTTGATCGCCGTCAAAATCAGCGTTAAAGGCTGCACATACCAAGGGATGAATACGGATAGCCTTCCCTTCGACTAATACCGGTTCGAAAGCCTGGATCCCAAGCCGATGTAGTGTGGGGGCTCGGTTAAGCAATATAGGATATTCTCTAATAATTTCATCTAAAGCATCCCATACTTCTGGCCGATCCTTCTCCACCATCTTCTTGGCGCTTTTAATGGTGTTTACATGGCCTTTTTCTTCTAGTTTATGGTAAATAAAAGGCTTAAAAAGTTCCAAGGCCATCTTCTTCGGTAATCCACACTGATGCAATTTAAGCTCTGGTCCTACCACAATCACCGAACGACCAGAGTAATCGACACGCTTACCTAAAAGGTTCTGGCGGAAACGCCCCTGTTTCCCTTTGAGCATATCGCTTAACGACTTTAGAGGGCGTTTATTGGGCCCACGCAAAGCCCGTCCACGGCGTCCATTATCAAAAAGAGCATCAACAGCCTCTTGCAACATACGCTTCTCATTCCGAATAATAATATCTGGGGCACGCAACTCCTGGAGCCTAATGAGACGATTATTACGATTAATAACTCGGCGATATAGGTCATTAAGATCCGATGTGGCAAAGCGGCCACCATCTAAGGGAACAAGAGGGCGTAGCTCTGGAGGAATAACAGGAATAACCTCAAGAATCATCCATTCTGGCCTGTTTCCAGATTTACGAAAAGCCTCTACAACCTTCAATCGTTTAATCGTTTTTTTTCGTTTTTGTAAAGATACTGACTCCCGCATCTCAACACGCAGCGTTTCAGCCAACGTTTCCAGCTCTAAACGCTTCAATAATTCGCGAATAGCTTCAGCACCCATCCCTACCACGAAACAGCCCTGTCCATATTCGACGACAAGCTCACGATAACGCTCTTCTGTGAGCAATTCGCGTTCTTTCAGAGTAGTTGCACGTGGATCAATCACTACATAGTTTTCGAAATAAAGGATGCGTTCTAATTCTCTCAAAGACATATCTAACAAGATACCAATTCTGCTTGGAATCCCTTTAAAAAACCAAACATGGGAGACCGGGCATGCAAGCTCTATGTGGCCCAATCTCTCCCGTCGCACCTTAGATTGGATAACCTCCACCCCGCACTTCTCACATATGACACCTCGGTGCTTCATGCGCTTATACTTACCACAATTACATTCCCAGTCTTTAACGGGACCGAATATCTTTGCACAAAATAGTCCGTCTCTTTCAGGCTTAAAAGTTCTGTAGTTAATGGTTTCTGGTTTTTTGACCTCACCATGCGACCAGGAACGAATTTTCTGAGGGGAGGCAATAGAGATACGTATAGCACTGAAAGAGGTAGGATCTTTGGGTCTTTCAAAGAAACTCAGTACATTATCCAAAGGTTTCCTCCTTCTCTAACTTCATGTAAATGTCTATCTATGTTCTTATACCATCGCATGGATGGCTTATCCTAATCTAGACAGGAGAAAAAATATCAGAATTTTACTCGGACATTTCTTCGAATTGTTCATCCTGAGGGACATCCCCTTCTTCCAAAAGTTCGACATCTAATGCTAAACTCTGCAGCTCTTTAACTAAAACATTAAATGATTCAGGAAGACTAGCTTCGAGAGTATTTTCCCCTTTGACAATCGCTTCATACATACGAGTACGCCCGACCACATCATCTGACTTCACTGTGAGCATCTCTTGCAAAGTGCGTGCCGCCCCATAGGCTTCCAGGGCCCACACTTCCATTTCTCCCAAACGTTGTCCGCCAAATTGCGCTTTCCCGCCCAAAGGCTGCTGAGTCACAAGAGAATAGGGCCCAGTTGAACGAGCGTGAATCTTATCATCTACGAGATGGTGCAGCTTCATCATGTAGATTTGCCCAACAACAACTTTTTGGTCAAAAGACAATCCGGTTTTGCCGTCATAGAGCACTACCCGTCCATCTTCTGGTAGGCCAGCCTGTCGTAGCGCGATCTTAATATCTTCCTCACTAGCCCCATCAAAGACAGGTGTTGCAACTTTCCATCGCAACTGCTCCGCAGCCCACCCTAAGTGAGTTTCCAAGATTTGTCCAACGTTCATTCGTGACGGAACGCCTAAAGGATTCAGAATAATATCAACAGGTGTCCCATCTGCCGTATAAGGCATATCTTCCTCAGGAACTATAATAGAGACAACCCCTTTATTGCCATGTCGTCCGGCCATCTTATCACCAACACTGAGCTTGCGCTTCATGGCAATATACACTTTGACCATCTTGACAACACCTGGAGGCAGCTCATCACCCCGACGGAGTTTTGCAATCTTTTCTTCACGCCCTGCGTGCAAGGTTCGAATCTGTTCTCGAGCTATACCGTCGACTTCCGCCATACGCCCATCGAATCTCTCGGACTCAGTAACAGAGATATTAAGTAAAGCTTTACCCGTCAGAGTTTCCAAAAACCCTTCTGTTAACCGATCGCCCATACGAAGGATATTTTTATACATACTGCCATGGTATGAATCGGAAGCTAAAATGCACCCATTGAGGATGCTACGTAATTTTTTATCACGCTCATCCTCAACAATTTTAATCTCGTCGTAGAAATCCTTTTCAATACGTGCAATATCCTCTTCCTCAATGGCACGCGCTCTCTCATCTTTTTCAGCGCCACGCCGTGAGAATACACGTACGGCTACGACAATACCTTCTATCCCTGGAGGAACAACCAAAGAAGTATCGCGTACATCTCCAGCTTTTTCGCCGAAGATAGCTTTCAAAAGTTTTTCTTCCGGGCTTAGTTGTGTCTCACCTTTTGGAGTGATCTTGCCAACGAGAATATCACCAGGAGAGACTGTTGCTCCAATACAAATAATACCGCTATCGTCGAGATTTTTTAGTGCTTCCTCGCCGACATTTGGAATATCTCGAGTGATTTCTTCCTTCCCCTGCTTCGTATCACAGGCCTCGACTTCAAATTCTTCAATATGAATGGAAGTAAATATGTCTTCCTTGACTACTCTTTCACTAATAACGATTGCATCCTCAAAATTGTAACCACCCCATGGCATGAAAGCCACCAAAGCGTTCCTACCAAGTGCGAGCTCACCCTTATCCGTGGATGGGCCATCCGCTAGCACTTCCCCCTTCCGAATCTTTTGTCCGACATGGACCATCGGACGTTGATTGATACAAGTACTTTGATTAGAGCGTTGGTACTTGACAAGCGAATAGATATCAACCCTTGATTCTCCGCTCTCGCCATTCTCATCCACACGCACAACGATACGGGTAGCATCTACATTGACGACTTCACCATCTGCCTTCGCAAGGACAACCGCTCCAGAATCACGCGCCGCGATAATCTCCATGCCTGTCCCAACGACAGGTGCTTCTGTTCTAAGCAGGGGGACAGCTTGGCGTTGCATGTTCGAACCCATGAGAGCCCGATTCGCATCATCATTCTCTAAGAAAGGAATAAGAGAAGCCGCTACACTCACTAGCTGTTTGGGCGATACATCCATGTAATGAATCTCAGCAGGAGGAACCAACACAAACTCCCCTCCTTTTCTGGCTGAGATTACATCGCGGACAAAAGCACCTGTGTCGGCGACTTCAACGTTCGCCTGGGCAATAACGTATCGATCCTCTTCAATAGCCGAAAGAAACTCAATTTCATCAGTGACAGCGCCATCTTCCACTTTTCGATATGGTGTCTCAATAAAACCAAAGCGATTAACACGAGCATAGGTACTGAGTGATGCGATCAGGCCGATATTTGGCCCTTCCGGCGTTTCAATGGGGCAAATACGTCCATAGTGTGTTGGATGTACATCTCGCACCTCGAAACCCGCTCTGTCACGCGTCAGACCACCAGGCCCCAACGCAGACAAACGACGCTTATGGGTGATCTCTGACAAAGGGTTCGTCTGATCCATAAATTGTGAGAGCTGACTACTGCCAAAGAATTCCTTCACCGCAGCCGTCACTGGTTTCGAGTTAATCAAATCATGGGGCATTGCCGTCTCAAGATCGTGGATGCTCATTCGTTCCCGGATAGTACGCTCCATACGGACCAATCCGATACGAAGTTGATTCTCCAGTAATTCACCGACTGAGCGCACCCGACGATTTCCTAAATGATCAATATCATCTACTGCCCCTCCCCCTTGACGCAATGTGAGGAGATACCGTACCACCTCAATAATGTCCTGCCTTGTCAACATGCGTATTTCAAGAGGCATATCGAGTCCGAGCTTCGTATTCAGCTTCAGACGACCTATGCGCGAAAGATCATATCTTTTAGCGTTAAAAAAAAGATTATCAAAAAATACACGGGCAGTCTCTTTAGTGGGAATATCACCTGGGCGTAAACGCTTATAAATCTCGAGCAATGCCTCGTCCTGAGATTCGAGACGATCGGCCAGGAGTGTCAGGCGCAAGGACGCGTCCGTCCTTAATGGATCTAAAAATAATATGCGAAAATCTGAGATATTCTTCGCCCTTAGGCGCCCAATATCCTCAGACGCTAATTCATGATTTATATCAAAAAGTATCTCTCCTGTGGCAGGATCGACAATATCCTCGGATACTATCTGCCCCACAAGGGTATCTTCTGAACAAGCAATTTCATCGACGGCACTTGCTTGCAAGCGACGCATAGCACTACGAGAGATTTTACGCCCTGCACGGATTATTACTTCCCCTGAGTCAGGATCAATAACATCGTCACGACTTTGTTGCTGCATTAAGAGTTCTGAAACTTTTTTGTAAAAGGTTCCGCTCTCTGCGTCGTAACGAATCGTCTCATTTTTATAAAAGGTCTGCAGAATATCACGGGCTGAAAGTCCCAAGGCCCGTAGTAGGATAGTTACTGGCAACTTACGCCTTCGATCAATACGTACGTGCAATTGATCTTTAATATCAAATTCAAAATCGAGCCATGATCCTCTATAAGGGATAATCCGGGCAGAATACAGTAACTTTCCACTTGTAGTGCTACGGCCTTTTTCTTGGGCAAAGAAGACACCAGGGGAACGATGCAATTGACTAACAATAACTCGCTCAGTTCCATTAACGACAAATGTTCCCTTGTCAGTCATGAGAGGGATTTCACCAAGGTAAATCTTCTGTTCTTTAATATCGCGAATAGTCGATGACTCATCCTCAGCGCCTTTTTCGCGTACTACGAGTCGTACCATTACGCGCAGTGGATCAGCGTACGTTATTCCTTTCTGGCGGCACTCGTCTACATCATATTTTGCATGATAGATAAGAGGACGCTTCGTGCGCTCTCCTATCACCCCTCCACCTCCTAATCCTTTATATTCTCCCTCTTCAGATTCCCATATGCCGATTTCGTAACCTGCATATTCAAGCAAAGCCATTCCATTGAAGTCAGTAATAGGGAAAATGCTACGGAATACAGCTTCTAAACCACGATCCTCACGGTCTAAGGGCGGGCGTTCCTGCTGCAAGAACCGCACGTAGGATTTTTGTTGCACCTCGATGAGATTAGGAAGGCCGATGATCGAAGGAATCCGCGCAAAATCATGACGCTTTTGCTGATTTTCTCTATTCACTGAAACAACATCCTCCCTAATCATCGTCACCTCTCGTCGACAGAAAAGATGCTACGCCCCGCCCACTTCCCTCCCGTTTTGTAATCAGAAGGGCTCTATTTAATTTCAACGACCGCCCCAACTTCCTCGAGCTTTTGCTTGATAGATGTTGCTTCCTCTTTCGAAATCGCCTGCTTTACAGGCTTTGGTGCTTCGTCTACCAGTGCCTTAGCCTCTTTTAGACCAAGATTAGTAATGGCGCGCACCTCTTTAATGACTTGAATTTTTCTATCACCTGAACTAGTCAAAATGACATCAAACTCGGTTTGCTCAGCTGGAGTTTCTGCCGCACCTCCTGCTGCAACAGCAGGCATGAGTGCCATGGGTGCGGCAGCAGTAACTCCGAATTTTTCCTCGAGTTCTTTTACAAAATTCGAGAGCTCTAGGACAGTCATGTTATCAATGAAACCCAATACTTCTTCTTTAGTGACAGCCACGCTCTATTCTCCTCTATCAAATACTTTCACTCTGCCAAACAACTATCTGTCTTGACTAACTTGCTCTTTAGCATCCTTGATTGCTTGCAGGGCATATAAAAACTTCCGCTGAACCCCCTGCAAGACGCCGACTAGTCCCACAATAGGACTCTGTATGCCTGCTAACATGCGTGCCAGTAGCACTTCGCGGGGTGGAAGCTCTGCGAGTATCGTAATTTGCTGCGGCGAAAGCAATTGACCTTCGACGAGCCCAACACGAATGCTCAGCTTAGGCTCCTTTTTTGCATATTCTATCAGCACTTTCGCCATAGCAACTGCATCATCCTGCACGAAAGCAACTGAAACTGGGCCCACAAAATGCTCAGTTAAGACGGAGAAACGCGTATCGACGACAGCACGTTGGGCAAGCGTGTTTTTCACGACATGCAGAGTCACGGCAGATGACCGTAACTGATTACGCAATTCTGCCAATTGTTGCACGTTGAGTCCAGAATAACCCGCGAGAATGGCGGCATGCGCATCGACAAACTTCGCATGTAAGGAGTCAACTTTCTCTGCTTTCTCCGCTTTTGCAATCACAGGAACTTCCTTATGAAGACACGCATACCCATGAACACACAGCTACAGAAACTATCTCAAGGTACTCGCCACTAGCGCCTCATCCACCTTAACACCTGGGCCCATTGTCGAAGCCAGAGCGATACTACGCATGTATTTACCTTTGCTAGTGGCTGGCTTTAGACGCACTAGAGTATCCAAAAGCGTGTGAGCATTTTCCTCTAATGATTCTAAGGAGAAGCTAATTTTCCCGATTCCTGCATGCACGATACCCGCCCGATCAACTCGAAACTCTACTTTTCCTGCTTTGATTTCACGAACAACCCGGCCAATCTCAAGCGACACAGTGCCAGTTCTCGGGTTAGGCATCAATCCACGCGGACCAAGAATTTTTCCCAGTCTTCCAACCACCCCCATCATGTCCGGCGTCGCCGCCGCTCGATCAAAATCTAGCCATCCTTCAGTGATTTTTTGCGCAAGGTCTTCTGCCCCTACGTAATCCGCCCCCGCATCAAGTGCCTCGCGCTCTTTATCCCCTTTGGCAAAAACGAGAACGCGCAGGACTTTTCCAATACCATGGGGTAAGACTACACTTCCACGGACCATTTGATCCGCATGTCTTGGATTGACACCGAGACGCACCGCCAATTCGATACTCTCGTCAAAATTGGCAAAAGCCATCTCTTTCACAAGCTGCAGAGCGTCATGCAACTCATAACGTGCCACCTTGTCAAACTTTTTATGCGCTTCCAGCATTTTTTTCCCATGCTGTGCCATGTTCTACATACCCTTCTTGCTTACTTGAGCAATCCCAAGAGGAAAACTCATTGGACGATTTCAATACCCATACTGCGGGCAGTGCCAGCAATAATACGCATCGCCGCATCTAGAGTAATGGCATTCAGATCCGCCATCTTGGTTTCAGCAATTTGGCGCACTTGTTCTGAAGTTACCCGACCCACCCTATCACGATTGGGTACCCCAGCACCCTTGACTATACCCGCAGCCTGTTTCAACAAAGCAGCAGCCGGAGGAGATTTTGTGATAAAAGCAAAAGATCTGTCTGAGTAGACAGTTACCACCACGGGAGTGATCATGCCAAGCTGAGCTTGAGTCCGAGCATTAAAGGTCTTACAAAATTCCATAATATTCACCCCATGCTGTCCAAGCGATGGACCGACAGGGGGGGATGGAGTCGCCTGCCCCGCAGGGATTTGTAATTTGACTTTTGCGACCATTTGCTTCGCCATGTCTTACTCCACCTATCTCGCACTCTACATGCTGCATTAGTCAGACTAATTACGATATCTCAGGCTAGTTCAACTTGTAAAAACTCAAGTTCCACCGGGGTCGAGCGGCCAAAAATACTAACCATCACCTTTAATTTACCTCGTTCAGGATTCACCTCTTTAATGACTCCTGTGAAGTTAGTAAAAGGCCCGTCAATGACGCGAACATTTTCTCCAGTATCAAAAATAACCTTTGGCTTTGGCTCTGCTGTCTCACCTTGCATATGTTTCTGAATTTGTACGATTTCTTCAGCAGAGAGTGGGGTAGGATCCTTCGCTCCCCCCAAAAGTCCAGTTACTTTCGGAGTTTCTTTGATAATGTACCACATGTTATCATTCATTTCGACTTCAATCAAGAGATAACCGGGAAAGAATTTACGGGAAGAAATTTTGCGCTTTCCCCCTTTTACTTCAACGACATCCTCCATAGGCACAAGGATCTGTCCCACATCGTCACGAAGACCTAAAACATTGAGACGCTCCTCAAGACTAGCCTTCACCTTATTCTCATAGCCAGAGTACGTCTGTACCACATACCATTGCTTACTCATAACTGAGGCGTCCTAACGATCATCTGAGAATACCGTGCAGTATGCGCGCCAACACAAAGTCTATGATACCTAAATATGCCGAAATAATCCCTACAGCCACCAAAACCACTATGGTTGACGCAAGCGTTTCCTTCCGTGTAGGGAAAGTCACCTTGCGTAACTCTGACCGTACATCGCGAAAGTATTGTAGAGAGGTTGCGTATAACTCTTCTAACTTCACCATACATTCTCTTGTCTAGAGAGCTGATACACTCTACAAAAATGCTCTCCACCTTAGAAGAGGGAAGCAGGCCAGGAGGGATTTGAACCCCCATCCCTCGGATTTGGAGTCCGATGCTCTAACCGTTAGAGCTACTGGCCTGTAACCTACACCTGTGCCTGCACCCTAATATAGTACGTTCAAGCGTCTCGAGGTCACCGTGTTTCACGGTGCGCAGTATGCTGGCGACAAAAGCGGCAGTATTTCTTAAATTCATAACGATCTGGGGTGCGCCGCTTATTTTTTGTCGTAGTATAATTACGTCTTCTGCACTCGTTACAAGCTAATATCACCATGTCACGCATGAGAGGTTCCTACTCCCCATCAAAAAGCCACTGCTAGGGGAGGACCTCACTGACCACGCCAGCCCCCACCGTCCGGCCCCCCTCCCGAATCGCAAACCGTAATTCTTTCTCTAACGCAATCGGCGTGATCAACTCCACCTGCACCGCCACATTGTCCCCCGGCATCACCATCTCCGTCCCC